>ERZ761602.28-NODE-28-length-354720-cov-18.620168_pt1 | contig 354720 bp, 338 predicted proteins | sample MGYA00512165_ERZ761602 | MGnify/ENA primary metagenome ERZ761602 (study PRJEB28899, sample SAMN02445085) | bioreactor sludge metagenome | biome: EBPR sludge; isolation source: Thorneside wastewater treatment plant | place: Australia: Brisbane, Thorneside... | reverse complement strand
CGCACGTCTATCAACGTCTCGTCATCGGCGGCTACAAACACGCCCAAGTCAGCGCACTCTATATCCTGCTCACCTTCCTCGCCGCCGCCCTCGCCTACGCCTGGTCCTGGGGTCAACCCTACGCCCCGCCCTTAATTATTATTGGACTTCCCCTTCTTTGGCTCTTTCTTTCTCGTTATGTGAGAAAATTAAACACAAGGGACACGAATTAAACCTTTGTGACACTTCGTGACCCTTTGTAGTGAAAATGTTAAATCGGATAAAAACCCTCGCCTCACTCTTCCTCGAACTTGGTCCACGCTGGTCAGCCTTTCGCCTCGCCTATGCCTTTCGCCTCCGCACCGGACTCATCCGCTGGCAGACCCCGCAATATGCATGGGATGACCGTCCGCTCAAGCATTGGCTCAAACCCACCATCCCCTCCGAACCCGATTCCTACGCCGCATGGCGCAAACAAAACGCCCCAAAATTTTTCCCCACCGTAGGAGCGAGGTCCTCTCGCCCAAATGATTACGGCATAAACGCCATCGAAGAAGCAAACAAACTCCTCAATGGAGAACTCAAATACTTCTCCCACGACTATCATAAAACAGGCTTTCCTCCCAATTGGCATAAAGACCCGATTACCAATTACCAATTACCAATTGACTTGCACTGGTCTCAAATCTCCGACGACTCGGCAACCGACATTAAATTCATCTGGGAACCGAACCGCTTTGCCTTCGTCTACACCCTCGTCCGCGCCTACGCCCTCACCCAAGACGAAAAATACCCCCAAGCCTTCTGGGGACTCATCCAAGACTGGGCAGATAAAAATCCACCCAACACCGGCGCCAACTGGAAAGACGGACAAGAGATCGCCCTGCGCCTCATGGCATGGACGTTCGGTTTCTACGCCTTCATCCATTCCCCATCCACCACCAATTTACAAATCTCCCAATTTACCCAACTCATCGCTGCCCAAGCCGAACGGATTCACGCCAACATCGGCTACGCCATCTCCACCCGCAGCAACCACACCATCAGCGAAGCCTTCGGTCTATGGATGGTCGGTCTGCTCTTCCCTGAACTCAAAGATTCCGAAAAATATTTCATCCTTGGCAAACGTCTGCTCGAAGAAGAAGCCACAAATCAGATCTTCCCCGATGGTGGTTATTCCATGTACTCCCTCAACTACCATCGCTTTATTTTGCATCTTTATCTTTATGCTATTCAACTAGGCGAACTCAGCCAATTACCATTTACCAATTACCTAAAAGACTCAATCTCGAAATCAATCTCATTCCTATCCCACCTCATCGACCCTATTACCGGACACATGCCCGTCTACGGCTCCAACGACGGCGCATTAGTCTTGCCACTCAACAACTGTGATTTCACCGATTATCGTCCACTATTGCAATTGGGCTCGATCATTACTACCGGTCAACCCATGTTTGAATCTGGTGAATGGGATGAGGATGTCTATTGGCTGTGTGGAGAAATCGACCTCACCCCTAACCCCTCTCCTGAGAGGAGAGGGGGACGACTCCCTTCTCCCAATGGGAGAAGGGTTGGGGATGAGGGAGACTCCTTCCCTCAAGGCGGCACCTACATCCTCCGCAACAAAAATTCCAGCGCCATCCTCCGCTGCACCGACTTCACCTCCCGCCCCTCCCACGCCGACCAACTTCACACAGACTTATGGATTGGCAGCCACAACATCGCCATAGACGCAGGAACCTATCTCTACTCCGGCGCAGCCGTCTGGCGCAACGGACTCGCCCGCACCTCCGCGCACAACACCGTGACCGTGGATGGCAAAGATCAAATGACCATGGTCAGTCGCTTCACATGGACGAATTGGGCAAAGGGCAAAGTGCTCAAACAGGCAGAGGATCTCTGGCAAGGCGAACATGATGGATACAAACCCGTCCGCCATAAACGCACGGTCATGGCATTGGAAGGGGACAGGTGGCTGGTCATTGATGATCTCGAAGCAAATGAACCGCATCACTATACCCTGCATTGGCTTCTGAATGATGTACCCTTCGCTCAAAACAAAAACTCGCTTCACTTAAGTTATGAAGCGAGTACTTACAAAATTGAAACAGGTCTAATGAAAGGCGAAGGTAAATTCTCTATTCTTCGGGCGGACTCTAAATCCACATCCGGGTGGCGTTCGCGCTACTACGGTCAAAAAGAGCCGGCGATCTCAATTCTGCTCGAAACCCATCAACCTAAGGCACGTTTCTATACATTCTTTGGCTATGAGGCTGACTCCATTGAAGTCAGTGGCGATGTTCTTGTCATCAACCAAACCAAAGTCAACTTGCCCTAAACTGGTCACTGATTACTAGCAACTGTCCACCAACAACTGTCAACTATTCCTTCTCTGTCAGATAATGGATCAGGATCAGCCCCAAGCCTAGAAAAAGCGGAACGAAGCCGCCCAGCATCCAGGGTCCAAGATGAAGCGGATAATTGGCGCCGGAATCAAATCCCAAGGGATAGAGTCCTAGCGAGAGGGCAAATCCAATTGCGGCAATCACAATTCCCCAGCGTAAAAGACCTTTGCCCGATTTTTTCTCGGGACGTGTCAATCCCTTTTCGGCGAGGGCGAGGGTTTCCTTATAATTCATGTAACGCAGGAAAGCCAAAAAGCCGAAGATGATGGCGAGGACGGCGACGACACCGAGACAGGGAATGAGATCGTTCATGGGAATTCCTTTGTGCTTTTTACACCGAAAAATCAGGGCTTGGAATTTCTCCAAGCCCTGTAATTTTACTTGATGGCGGTGATCTCGATGGACCCGTTGTTGGTGCGAACGGAGACCTCTGCACCTCCTCCGTTCATCGTCCCGAATTGATGATTCTTCTGCGATTCGCCGTCGAGTATGACCGTGATGGGGATATCCGAACTGATGCTGCCAAAGTCGGTCTTGAGTTCCACGTTCAGGGCCGAGTCGGCTGGCAGGGCAAGTGTGACGCTACCAAAATCGGATTGGACACTATGCGGACCTTCTCCCAACGAGCCGCTGAAGTCGATGCCGCCGCTGTTGGAGCGCAGGTCGAGCGTCACGCTCTCTGCATTTTGGATGTCGATGCCTCCAAAATCGGTGTGTGCCTTGACATTCCCTTTCATGCCGTCAACGATGATGCTGCCGCTGTTCGAGTCGAGATCGTACGAACCAGCCATCGTTTGTGCCAGTGTGATATCGCCGAAGTCGCACGTGATGACCAATGCGCCCCGAATATTGACCTTTGTGAGAGTCACTTTGCCGCTGTTGGAATCGACCGTGACGGAGGCTGCGGAGCCGTTCTCGAAATCGAAGTTGCCGAAATCCGTGCTTGCAAAGAGTTCACCTGTGGCGCGCACGTTATTGAGATTGAGTGTGCCGCTGCTTGAGTCGATGGTGATGTCTTTGCCGTTCACCTTTTCCAGCGTGACCTTGCCAAAATCGGCTTCGATCCGCACGTCCTGTGAGCCTGCATCCACATTACTGATCTCGATCTCGCCGCTGGCATTATCCAAGACCAGCGCGCCTTCAATGTTCATCACCGTCACATCGCCGAAATCGCCGGAGATGTCGACATCGCCGTTCAGGTCAGACACATCCACAACGCCGAACCCGTTATCGATCTCGACCTCGGTGTTCGTTGGCACGGTGATGAGAAAGTCCACCGTATTGACTTCGCGGGTTTGGCGTCCGCTCAGTTTATAAGTTATGGTGATGATGTTCCCATTTTGTTTTACCTCATACTTGATGTTCTTTAGCGCTTCATCTGCGCGGTTTTGATTGGCGCCATAACCGGTTTTGACGATCTGGATTTCCACCGCCTCAACATCTCCGCCGACAACGGATACATCACCCGCATCATCGTTCACGCTGAGAGTGACCGGCTTATTCGCGTCCACTTCGAGGGTCTTGCTCTCTTCCGCTATGGCGGAAACGAGCGGTACATCGAAGACCGCAAAGTCCGCTGCGCGCAGGGTGAAGAAGATCACCGCGCCGATGCCCGCCAGCACAAATAGGATGGCGGCGACCAATAATCCAATAATCAGGGGTCTTTTCATTTTGTTGCTCCTTGTGTTACAAAGTACCGCAAACGCGGTGAGTTTCTCACTACGTTTGACAGGCATCCGGCGAAAAAGTTTCAAGGAAATTCCTGTCATTGCGAGTCCACGGAGTGGGCAAAGCAATGACAGGAATGCTGAAACTTTTCTGCAATTTCCCTGTCTAAACCCATAGAACCATCATGTCCATCTCCGAGCAAGCCCTCATTCAGAAAGCGCAAAAAGGCGACCCCGATGCCTTTGCCGCGCTCGTAAATGAACACCAACGCTACGTCTATAACCTTGCCCTGCGCGTCGTCAAAGATGAGAACGAGGCGCTCGATCTGGCGCAGGAGACCTTCGTGCGCGCCTGGACGGCTCTTCCCAACTTCAAGGGGCAATCCCAATTCCGCACGTGGTTGTATCGCATCGTAACCAACCTGTGCTACAACCGCCTGCCCAACCTGCGGCGTTCGCTCAACGACCTCGGCGATGACGTGATGGATGATATTCCAGAACCGCATCTGGATACCCCCGCCCAAATTTTCGAGTCAAACGAAACTCGAACCTACTTGCAACACGCCATTGAAAATCTTGACTCGAATTACCAATTACTAATCACCCTTCGCTATCAAAACGAACTTTCGTATGAAGAGATCGCCTCGACTCTCAACCTGCCGCTTGGTACCGTCAAAACAGGTATTTTCCGTGCGAAGGAACAACTCCGCAAGTCGCTCGCTCAAATGGAGGAATCATGGATCACCGCCTAGACCAGGATGCGCTCATTGAAGATGCGCTTAAATCTCAACCGCTCGCCCCCATGCCGCGCAGCATCACCGCCAATGTGATGTCGCGCATTCAGGTGGAAAACCGCCCCGCTCTCGTCACATGGAATGACTTCGCCATTGCGATGGTCATAGCCATGACCATCGGCGCGTTATTTATCACGATACAAAGCCTGCCGCCGGTTGCGCTGGCAAAACTTCGTATTCAATCAATTCTGCTATATCAGGGATTTATCGTTAACGCGCGCTGGTTGGTGCCAAGTCTGTTCTTCGGGTTGGCGGCTTTTCTCTCGGCACTGACCATTCCCATGCTGCTTCAAATGATGAGGACACGTCGATAAAACCGAAAATAAAAACAGGTCGCACTTGTTCCTAGTGCGACCTGTTTGATTAATCATTTATTGCCCAAGGCAGGTATCCGCCTTTGCAGCCATGTCGGTCAGTTGAGATTGCAGATCCCCGCCGCTCTTCAAATAGACATCCGCAAGCCAGTCGTCGAAAGCAAAGCCAACGCAGCTGTAATACTTGGGATTGATCGTAAAAGGCGCAGGATGAAGATAAGGGATATCGGCTACAACCGGTCCATAATTGGGATCATTCGCCCAATCCCATTCCTCGACGATGGACTTGAGAGGCGTCAACCCCGCAGTGGCAAATACCTTTGCGCCTTCATCGGCGCTGATCCAACGCAGGAAGATCCACGCCGCATCCTTGTTTTGACTCTTGCTGTTCATCGCAAAACCGCGCCACGTGAGCGAGTTGCCGCGCTGTGTGCCCTGTGGAAGTTGCGCGACGCCGAGGGAAATATTGGTGTTTTGGGTGTAACCATACAACTCCCAGAAGCCGGTAAACTGCATCGCAGACTTGCCGTCTACAAACAGGTCGCGGCTGCCGGATGCCGCCATCAAATCACGAGTAGGAGTGACTTTGTGTGTTGTAAAGAGGTCTGCATACCATTGAATCGCCTGCACCGTCTCGTCACTGTCGAGATGCCCGCTCACTCGGGTGCCATCCGCGCTAATCATGTCATTGCCGTTCTGATAAATGAATGCCCACAATCCACGCTGCCAGTAGGGGTTGCCTGCCCCGTCACGGATCGTAAAGCCCCATTGAGTTACCTTTCCTGATCCATCCCTAAGAGTTAAAGCCTGTGCGGCTGTCAGCAAATCATCCCATGTCCAATCATCGGTTGGATATGCCAGTCCGGCAGCATCGAAAAGGTCCTTGTTATAGAAGAATACGACCGGGTTATAGTCGCGGGGGAGAACATACGTTGTGCCGTTGTATTGTCCACTCGTGAGCACTGACTCGAAAAAGACCGAGGGATCGAGGGTTTGCATTCCCATTTCGCCAGACATGTATGGGTCGAGCGGTTCAAAGTAACCTCCCTGCGCGATGCGCGAGACATCGCCATCGCTCACCTGCACAATATCCGCACCCCCTCCAGCGTCGGCTTCCTGCATAAAGGTCTCGATGGAATTCTGGGGCACCGATTTGAATTCTACATTCACGTTCGGATAGGCTGCTTCGAATGACGCAATGGCTTCCTGCCACTTACCTAAATTGAATTCGGAACTATCATATGTTTGGACGCGGATCGTTCCTGAAATCGCGGGTGTTGGGGCAGGTGGTACCGTCGCGGTGGGGGCTGGGGTTTCGGTGGGGAGAGCAGTCGCTGTGGGCGGCAGCGCCTCTGTGCTCGATGGCGCTTGTGTGGGTGCTGTCGCCGGCGTCGAAGTTTGACAGGCTCCCAACAACATGGCGCTTACGACCAGGCTCGAAAGAAAGACGGAAACTTTTTTCATGCATTGCTCCTTAAGAATTTAATGTTATCTAGCATCCTGATAAGAGGATGCTAGAAATTGCATCAATGTACTTTTTATTTTTAGATTTCGTTCGTGAGGATGTGACTCACTGACGTGGACGCCGGTCCGCCCAGGGATTGGATCAGCCCGAACTTCGCATCTGCCACTTGGTTCGCTTCCGCCTGACCTCGTAACTGGATCGCCGCTTCGACGGCTTGATACACACCGGCAGCGCCTCCGGGGAATCCGCGTGCTTTCATGCCGCCCATCGTCGCGCAGGGGATTTTTCCTTTCAATCCAATCGAACCATCAGCCGCAAGTTTCCAGCCGCTGCCCTTGATCGCAAACCCAACTGCTTCGAGTTGCAGCGCGGCGAAAATGCTGAAGGCATCGTGATACTCGAAAAAGTCAATGCCATCGAGCGTCATGCCGACCTGTTTCATTGCCTTGCCCGCAGAAAGTTGTGCCGTGTCGAAGTACAGCATGTCCTTGCGGTCGTGCAATGCCAGCGTATCCGAAGACGCTGCGGAACCAGCAATCTTCACGAGTGGATTCTTAAAACTGGATGGGAGCAGGTCACGGCGAGTCAGAACGAGCGCGGCAGCGCCATCCGCATTGGGTGCCATATCGAACATATTGAGTGGGTCGCTGACCATCTCCGCCTTGGCATATACTTCCGGCTTGATGGCTTTGCGGAACATGGCTTGTTTATTGCCCACGCCGTTGACGTGAGCAGTGAGCGCAAACCCTGCAAACCCATCGGCAGGGACGTTGTACTCGTGCATGTAACGCTTCATCAGCAATGCGGCTTGGGCTGCGGGAGTCACGCCTTGCACGGCTTCAAAATCCGAGTCGGATGTGGTGGCGAGGGCTTCATCCACTGCCGAACCGACCTTGTCTGTAAATTTTTCCACGCCGACGACCAGCGCCACATCCACCATGCCGCTTGCCACCGCAAGGTAGCCCTGACGCAGTGCCGCTCCACCCGATGCGCCCGCCGCTTCAACAGTTACCGCTTCGATACCGAGCAGACCGGAAAAATCTGCCAGCAGCGCGCCGACATGCGCCTGCCGCGAGAGATTCGGCGCGAGCATATTTCCCACGAATAACGATTGCGGTTTGAGTCCGCCGGCATCTTGAATGGCATCATGGATGGCGGCATAGGCAAGGTCGCGCAGACCAATATCCCAATGCTCGCCGACTTCGGTTTGTCCAATTCCTGCAATAACGACGTCTGTCATGTAAGGTTTTCCTCATGGTGGAGCACGACAATGGTGTGCCCCTACGAATTTATTTCATTGCCAATTTGCCGCGGAATCTCACATACGTGGCGTAGTCAATTTCAGTACGGCGTTTGATGTATTCCTGTGTCTTCGTGGCGAGACCTTGCCTGGCGGTCACTTTGTCGGTGACAGTGATGTCGAAGGCATCAGATCCGGCGCCGGAGCCGAACGAAACGACAAGGATTCGGTCACCAGGCTGGGCGATGTCGAGAGTCGCCGTCAAGCCGATGATCGCCGCGCCTGCATACGTATTCCCAATGATCGGCACGAGCAGACCCGGCTCGATCTGTTCCATTGAAAACCCGAGTTGACCCGCCACACGCTGCGGGAATTTTGTGTTTGGCTGGTGGAAGACCGCCCACTTGTAATCTTTGGCAGTCGTGCCAGCCGCTTCCATTAAGTGGGTGGCGGCTTCGGTGATGTGCTTGAAGTAAGCGGGTTCGCCCGTGAAGCGCATGCCATGTTCTGGATATTTCTGATATTCGCGCCGCCAGAAATCGGGCGTATCGGTGACGTAGGAATACGAGGCGTTGATGGTTGCGAGGGATTCTTCGGCGGGACCGATAATGTACGCGCCGCCACCCGCGCCTGCGGTGTACTCAAGTGCGTCGCCGGGTTTGCCCTGCGCCGTGTCCATGCCGATCGCCATGGCATAGTGACCCATGCCCGAGCCGACCAGACCCATCGCGGCGACCATCGCTTCGGTGCCCGCTTTGCAGGCGAATTCCCAGTCTGCGGCTTGCGTGTTCGGGACAGCGCCAATCGCCTCGGCGACGAGGGTGGATGTCGGCTTGACCGCATACGGATGCGATTCCGAGCCGACCCACACGGCGCGCAATTCGGTCGGGTCGATCTGGGCACGCGCCATTGCATTCCGCGCCGCTTCAATGGACATGGTGATCACGTCTTCGTCCAAGCCGGGCACGGCTTTCTCTTTGATTGGGAGTCCGCCCGTCTTGCCTGTCCATACACGGGCGACTTCTTTTGCCGGGAGACGGAATCGCGGTACGTAAGCGCCATAGCCGACGATTCCAACCGGTTTGACGGGTTTAAGTAAGGTGGGGGAAGACTGGGGAGTTGTCATTTGGGTTCCTATATTCTTCGTCAAAGCATGGGCAGACGGACCCGTCTGCCCATGCAATATTATTTCTTCGCTTTCAAGATTTCTTCCGCGCGGTCAATTCTTACGACCTTCTCCGCCACCATTTGGGCAGCGACCCTTTCAACCAAATCGCCGGTAGCGCCAGCCGCAATCGCGACCTGTCTTGCGTGTAGCGACATATGCCCGCGTTGGATGCCTTCGGTGGCTAATGCACGCAGCGCCGCCATGTTTTGCGCGAGACCAACGGAGACGATGATCTCAGCCAGCTCACTGGCGGTTTTGACACCCATAAGTTTCACAGCCGCTTGCGCCGCCGGGTGGACTTTGGTAGCGCCGCCGACGATCCCCACCGCCATTGGCATTTCGAGCGTGCCAACAAGATTTCCATCTGCATCTTTGCCCCAGGTGGAGAGGGAGGTGTAATGACCGTTTTTCACGGCGTAGGTATGTGCCCCTGCTTCAATGGCACGCCAATCATTCCCGGTGGCGATGACCACCGAATCCACGCCGTTCATGATGCCTTTGTTGTGGGTTGCGGCGCGATATGGGTCTACAGAAGCAAAGGCGTAGGCTGCGATGATTCCGTCACGAACTTCTTCGCCCGAGAAAGAATCAAACGCTAGTTCCTTCACAGGGATGGTGCAACGTGCGCGGGCAATGCGGCGATCTGCTAAATTCGACAAAATCCGTAAATGGACTTTTCCGCCGGTAATCGCCTCAATTTTGGGGGCAAGGCGCTCGCAAGCCGTATTGACCGCATTGGCGCCCATTGCGTCGCGCACATCATAAATGAGGTGAACGACCAAAAAACCGCCGATGGGGGAGTCGTCGAAAATACGCACTTCGAGGTCACGCGCGCCACCGCCAAACTTTTTGAGAATGGGGTCGATGGAGTCCGCTTCTTCGAGCAATTCGGCTTTTTTCTCGTAGATTTTCAACTTTGCTTCATTGAGATTGGTCACATTGATGACCTGCATCTGCCCGATCATGTGTGGCTCGGAGGTGGTGGCGTGGAATCCGCCGCCGGCGCGGGCGAGTTTCGCCATGAACGACGCGCCCGCCACAACCGACGGCTCTTCAAGCGTCATAGGCACGAGCACGTCTCGTCCGTTGACCATGAAGTTGAGTGCAATGCCCAGCGGCAGGCTGTGCAAGCCGACGACGTTTTCGATCATGTGGTCGGCGGCTTCGGGAGAGAGTCCGCCGTCGGTCCAAGGGTCAAGCCCGGGTGGGGTCAGAGGCGCAGCGTCCGCCAGTTTTGCGCGGCGCTCCTCAATGGTCATGTTGTAAAAACCGGAAATTCGAGAAGTTTTCATAGGAATTGTCCCAAGTGTACGGCTGGCTTTCTTTCAAATTCTATCAAAAATAACCGGCTTGGTCTGACCGCCAAAATTGAAAAGGCATCTTTTGAGTTTTGACGGGTATAATGTTGGCGAGGTGTCATCTTCATGTTGCTGACTCGTGAGCAGTTGCAGGAACGTTTATTTGCGCTCCATGCTGCCAGCCTTGAGCTGGTGAAGGATGTTTCGCTGGAGACCTTGTTGGAGCGGATCGCATCCACGGCATGTGAGCAGGCGGGGGCGCGCTATGCGGCGTTGGGTGTGCTGGACGATGATGGGAGGCTTGCAAACTTCATCACTGTAGGCATGACCGAGAATGAGATCAAACGCATTGTGCATCCGCCGGTGGGGCGCGGTTTGATCGGCGAGCTGATGGATACTGATTTGCCGCTGCGCCTGCCGATCCTTCAGAGCCATTCCAGTTCGGTGGGATTCCCCGAGAATCATCCGCACATGGTCTCATTTTTGGGTGTGCCCATCCGCGCCAATGACAAGCAGCTGGGGCAAATTTATCTAACGGAAAAACTGGATTCGTTCGAGTTTTCCTCCGACGATGAAATGATCATCCAGATGCTTGCCACCTACGCCGCCACTGCCATTGCGAATGCGCGCCTGATCGATCAGATGAAGGAACGCGACCTCGCCCTGACGCGCCGTAACGTGGATATGGCGTTCTTGAACAGCATCGCTTCCACTCTGACCTCCAGCCTTGAACTCGACGAGATCCTGAACAAAACCCTTGGCTTGGTGATGAACTACATGAAGGTCGAAGCGGGGGAGATCTTCCTGCTCGAAGACGATAAATCCACTCTGCGCATGGTCCTGCACCGTGGACAGGCAGCAGAAGCATTCTGGACGAGGAATATCTTCAACATCGGCGACGGCTTCATCGGTAAAGTTGCCAAATTGCGCGAGCCGCGCATCGGCACGAACCTTGCAAACGAACCCGGCTTCCTGCGCGATGCCGTGGTAAAAGCGGGGTTTCAGCAGATCGTATGTATTCCGATGCTCTCCGGCGAAAACCTGATGGGTGTCATGAGCGTTGCAACACGTTCCACCACTCCCTTTGAAGATCGCAGTGTGCAAATGTTAACCGCTGTCGGTACCTGGGCGGGACTCGCCATTGAAAATGCGCGTTTGCATGCCAATGCCCGCCGCCTGGCAGTGCTTGAGGAGAGGAATCGCATCGGCATGGACTTGCACGATGGCATTATCCAATCCATTTACGGGGTGGGTTTGGCTCTCGAAGGCGTACAACTTTCATTAAATGAGGATCCGAACTCGACAAAAGAACAGATCCACCGTGCCATCGACGGTTTGAACCAGGCGATTCGAGACATCCGCGCCTATATTCTGGATTTACGACCGCGCCAACTTGGCAATGAAGGCTTACTGAGCGGCATTCGGCGCTTGATCACCGAGTATCGCGCCAATACGTTTTCCGAAGTTCACTTCACTGCACCCGATTCGGAACTGAAAGAATTGACCCAAACGCAATCTCTGACGCTTTTCCACATCTGCCAGGAGGCGTTAGCCAACGCAGCCAAGCATGCCAAGGCAAAAAACGTGCAAATCTCGCTTTGGACGACCGAAGAGCGCGCTTTGATGGAGATCCGTGACGATGGAAAAGGCTTCGAGATCGAAAAGATGCATACCTTCATCGGTCATGGATTGGCAAACATGCAGACTCGCGCACGTTCCACCGGTGGCGACATTGATATATCATCCGCTGTTGACGAAGGAACGACCATAATGGTATGGGTTCCGCGCGGCATCCGGCAATAAACTCTGCGATTCGTTATGCATTCCAAAACGAGTCACAGGAATTAGAGTCTCAACCGGAATAAATCGAAACCCTGTCACACATCATTCTTTAAGATGAATATGGCGTTTATGCCCGAAAAAGGGGTTGAATGCCCATATATGGGGGGTGTGGATAAGTGGACAGGCGTTCTTGGCTGAAACACCCGTTCTAAACAAAACGTATAAAGCGAAGGAATACATAACAATTCTTTAACATTTGCCAACCTTAAAAAAACACATCTTTTTAACTTATCGTAGGTTGAACGACTGTTATCTTTGCAGATGTTCTGCTAGAATAACGTCACGCTGATATGATGGATGTTTGTCCCTTGCATCCAAAATCCCTGTAAGACAATTTACAAACAAAGCAAAACCCCTTGAACAAGCCGCTGAACGGGCGGGCTAGTTCGATGTACGCAAAAAATAGACCATATTCCATACTTCAAGGAACGTTTATGAACGCAGAGCAGGCTTGGCAGACCGTAATCGCACAACTTCAAATGGACATGCCCCGTGCATCTTTTGACACATGGGTGCGTGATACACGCCCTGTTGGATACGAGAACGGGATTTTGACCGTTGGCGTACGCAATGCGTACGCGCGCGACTGGCTCGACAGCCGCCTTGCCGCCACCGTCAACAAATTATTGATCGAAACCCTCAACTCGAAAGTCTCCGTCAGCTTTATCGTCTCTCAGAACGACGAAAACTCCGCCTCCACCGAGCCGGATGCTTCTCCTGCCTCGATAGTCATCACCCCGCCGGAACCGAAACCCCGCCACGTGACTTTGAATCCGCGTTACACCTTCGACACCTACGTCGTCGGCTCCGGGAACCGCCTCGCGCACGCGGCTTGTCAGGCAGTAGCAGACAAGCCCGCCCGCGCCTACAACCCGCTTTTCCTGTACGGGGGCGTGGGACTCGGCAAAACCCACCTGCTGCACGCCATCGGCAACGCCTGTCATGCCAGCGGATTGAATATTTTGTACGTTTCCTCCGAGGAATTCACCAACGACCTGATCGCCGCCATCCGCACGCACACCACACAAGCCTTCCGCGAAAAGTACCGGTCCGCCGACGTGCTTCTGATCGACGATATTCAATTCATCGCCGGGAAGGAATCCACCCAGGAGGAATTCTTCCACACCTTCAATACCCTGCACGGACAGGACAAACAGATCATCGTCTCATCGGATAGACCGCCGAAGTCGTTGATCACGCTTGAAGAACGTCTGCGTTCGCGCTTCGAGTGGGGCTTGACCGCCGACATTCAGGCGCCCGACCTCGAAACCCGCCTCGCCATCCTGCGTTCCAAAGCCGAGCGAACCGGACGCAATATCTCCGACGAAATCCTCGAGGGCATTGCACAGCGCGTACAATCCAACATACGCGAACTGGAAGGCGCGCTTAATCGCATCATTGCCTACGCCGACTTGAGCGGATCGCCATTGACGCCCAACCTGGTCGAAGTGGCGTTGGCAGACTTGATCCCTTCCCGCAATGACATCGAGCCTACCTACCTTGTAGACCTGGTTGCCCGCAAGTTTGGCTTGACCACTGAAAAACTCCTCAGCCGTGACCGCACCAAGGAAGTGGCGCTTCCACGGCAGATCGCCATGTATCTCTTGAGAGAAGAAGCGAAGATATCCTTCCCTCAGATTGGGGAAGTGCTTGGCGGGCGCGACCATTCCACGGTCATGTCGGCGTACGAAAAGATCAAGGAACAGATCCACGCCGACCGCCGTTTGGAACAGGATATTGTCTCCATCAAACAGCAGTTGTATAACCAGGTTCACGCGCCGTAGAAAAGACATCATTTTCGATACCCCACCCACCAGGAAGAGTTTGGGTGGGGTATTTTTAAGTCTATTCGGGGTTTTAATCCGCAGGTTACAGTGATCCGACCTTGAACAACAAGGCTCCATGCAGAACGCCTCGTATTCACTCGCTGAATCGGTTTATCGTATACTTTCTTCGTAAAATACATTTTAGGAGCAAATGTGGAATCCATTCAGGAACTATTTCGCATCGGGGTTGGACCTTCGAGCAGTCACACCATGGGACCGCGTCGTGCGGCTGAAATCTTTCGCGGACGTTACCCTTTTGCGGCGGCATACCGTGTGAAGTTGTACGGCAGCCTCGCTGCCACCGGGCGCGGACATTTGACGGATGCGGCGATAAAAAAATTATTCGACCCCGAAAAGATTGAGATCGTTTGGAAGCCGGAGAAGCAATTGCCATTGCACCCGAATGGGATGCGTTTCGAAGCGCTCTCGGCGGAGGGAAAAGCCCTGGGTCGTTGGGAAGTGTACTCGGTAGGCGGAGGCGCGTTGCGCGATGACGGAACCCTGCCCGTTCCGCAGAACGTCTACGATTTGAGATCGATGCGCGAGATCCTCGATCAGTGCAAACAAACCGGTCAGGCGTTGTGGGAGTATGTCGAGGCGCGAGAGGGTCCGCAGATCTGGGATCACCTGCGCGAGGTCTGGGCTGTGATGCGTGCTGCCATCGAACGCGGACTGCATGCTGAGGGAGTCCTCCCCGGCGGGTTGGGGTTGGCGCGTAAATCATGGTCGTTCTATCGCAAGGCGACTCTTTCTGGAGCCGTTTTGCAACGCGCGGGTTTGGTCTCGGCGTATGCGCTGGCGGTCTCGGAGGAGAATGCGAGCGGGGGAGTAATCGTCACCGCGCCGACGTGCGGCTCTTCGGGCATTCTGCCGGCTGTGTTGCGCTCCTTGCAAGAGACCTTGAATTGCTCGGATGATGCCGTGCTGCGGGCATTGGCGACGGCTGGCTTGATCGGCAACCTCGCCAAACATAACGCTTCGATATCTGGAGCGGAAGTTGGTTGCCAGGGAGAAGTTGGCGTTGCCTGTGCGATGGCTGCGGGCGCTGCCGCGCAGCTGCTGGGCGGCACGGCACGTCAGATCGAGTATGCCGCTGAAATGGGGCTGGAACACAACCTCGGCTTGACATGTGACCCCGTGGCGGGGTTGGTGCAAATTCCTTGCATTGAACGCAATGCGTTTGCTGCGGCTCAGGCACTTGCCAGCGCAGATTACGCGCTTTTTACGGATGGAGGACACCGCATCTCATATGATGATGTGGTGTCAGTCATGCGTGAAACGGGTCATGCCTTGCCTTCACTCTACCGCGAGACCTCCGAAGGCGGACTTGCCGGTGCTTACCGCCGCAAGAAGAAGGGGTAAGCAGAATAATTTTCCGGTCTCCCTGTTTTACTGAGATATGTTTTTCTGCGCGAGCAGATGAGAATTTGGTACACTCGACGCAATCTTAAGCAATCCAACCTGTTTGTTACCGAGGAAACTCAATGAAATATTTATTGATCAAAGGTTCGCTGCATGTGGTGGGATATTCACCGGATGGTGACTCGATGATGTTCAAAGCCGCGAACCCTGCCCTATGGGACAGACTGGAAAACGATAACAAAGATACCTTTACCGAAAAGTTGACCAAAGAGAACGGCGCCGTTCAATTGCGTTTGGAAGGCATCGACGCGTTGGAGACGCATTATTCGCCCATGCCGTTGCCGACGCCGCCTGACCTGAAATCGAAAGAAAAAGACAAGGCTGGGAAGCCCGCTCCGGGCAATTACAAACAGCCAGAGGAAATTGGACGTGTCGCCGCCGAGGCATTTATGTGGCTGGTGGGCGTAAAAAAGCCGCAGTGGCGCAAATTCGGCAAGACGACCTGGGTTGCCAAAGCCTGTTTTGAAAAAGATGGGCAGGAAGTTTGGCTGGACGAGAAACAGACCGACCACATTCCCGCCTACATCGTGACTAGCAACATCGAAAAGAATGGACGTCCGCTCGCGTGGGTGTTCCCTGGCGATACCAATGACCCTGACGGTTCTGAATTGACGAAAGAAATGCTCGCGGAGCGTCTGGAAAAAAGCGTCAACTATCAACTTCTGCGGTATGGATTGGTGTATCCCTATTTCTTTATGACCCTGGCTGGAAAACTGCGTGATAAATTGATCGGTGCCGTGCGCCGCGCCCAAGCGGACGGACTTCAAAAGCGACAAGCCCTTGAAAATAGCGCTGTAACAAGGACTAGCAAGGTTCCCAACTTATGGGTATACGATAGAAGCGTCACCGAGGGGATCAAGATCGCCGACCTCAAAAACATCACGGACGAGATGGAGATTCACCCGTACCTGTTCCGCAAGATCATCAAAGTTTGGTATGCCCAGAAAATGCAGGGCTATTGGACTGCCTTACGCGACCGAACTCCTTATGAGTTCGATGAGAACGATAAAAGCCTGACTCTGGCAGGTCTATTTGAAGACGGCGACCCCACTGTATTTATTGTCAGCGACCAGGATTTTGTGAAGCTGAGTGAAATTGTGCAAGTCAAAGATGGCGCTTTACGGCTCATGCGCCATCCGATGGATATTGTCTTTTTGTCGTAGGGGTAATTACTCGGACTTGGCAGGTCTTTTCCTCTGGTTGCGCAATGCAACCAAAAATGATAAAATCCCTGTGGAAAGGACAATCTTATGAATACTCTCCACGTCCGCAGTGTGCCCGATGACCTGTACCAGCGCATTCAGGTCATGGCAAGTGCCAAGAACCGTTCCCTGAGCGCTCAGGTGATTACCTTGCTGTCTCAGGCAATCGAACTTGAAGAGCGCCGTATGAAACAGGCTAAAGTTTTAAATTCCATCCAGCGCAGACGCTTCAAAGCTCCCAAGAACGCGCCTTCGTCATTGGACTTACTCCGTGAGGATCGTAAACGATGACCGAGGTATTTTTACGTTGCGTCCTTGATGCCAGTGTGGGGATTAAGTTGTTTGTGGAAGAAGAATTTTCAGATAAAGTTCAACGTCTCTTTGCCAAACTTGCCGATGACCCGCAAGCAGAAATCCACGTCCCTGATTTGTTCTACATCGAATGTGCCAATATCCTGTTGAAATACACTCGCAGATTTGACCGTCCGCTGGAAGATTCACTGGCAGACTTGAAAGACCTGAACGAACTTGCCCTCACAGTTACATCTACAACTGAATTGATTGAAGATGCATTGAAACTGGCAAATGAGAAAAAACTCACTGCCTATGACGCGTGTTATGCTGTCCTCGCCCAGAAATTGGACTTGCCCCTCATCACCGCGGACGCTCCGCTTGCGAAGGCAATAGATTGGGCGGTTTGGATTGGGGATTTGGAAATTTAAGAGACAGGTCTTTCTAGCGGACTCGCCCGAAGTGGCCTTCCACGAACTGAGCGTGGGATTTATTCCTTGCATCCTACATTTGAAGTATTACGAATAATTTTTGTATACTTAATTTTTGTCATATACTCCTGATTATCGGGATAATGGTTGATTAAAGATTTTGAGTACTATGCCTTGATATTGCCTATGTTTATATCTTATTTATGGTGTAGGTGTAATAGTAGTATCCCAACGTGGCAAGCCCCATAAGAAAAATTCATTAATTACAGTACCAGAAGCTAACCACCAGCCATCTGGTGAGAAAGTCACATTCCCTACCCAATCAGTATGGCCAGTTAAGAGGGGACCAGCAGGTTCTCGTGTCTCTACACTCCATATGCGGATAACGGGGTCAAGCAACCCAAGTGCTATCAATTTGCTATCGGGTGAGAATGACATACTAAGTACACCTGTACTTTCAATGATTGGTTTGCCTGCAAGTTTGCCAGTGTTTACATCCCAGAAATAGATTGTTCTGAAAGAAAGAGTTGCTAATAATGTACCATCTGGAGAAAAAACTATTTGATCTGCACTGTCTTTCTTATGCGGTAATGGTTCTCCTACTTGTTGTCCAGTTTTCACATCCCATAAACGGACTGTATTATCGGGCGCAGCAGAGGCGAGTATCGTGCCATCAGGCGAAAATGCAATACTTTCAATCCAACTTTCATGCCCTATCATTGGCTCGCCTACAGGTTGATGAGTTTCTACATCCCATAAACGAATCGTATTTTCATATCCGCCAGAAGCAAGCAAAGTACCATCTGGTGAAAATTCTACTTGTCCAATGGCGATGGAATCAGCGTCAATTGGTTCTCCAACGAGTTCCCCTGTCTTAACATCCCAAAGACGAATAGTTCCATCCCCTGAACTTGATGCTAAAAAAGTTCCATCGGGGGAAAAATCCAGACTCGTTATAGAATCTTCATGTCCAGTTAAAGGTTGACCTGTAGGTTGTCCAGTATTTACATCCCAAAACCTAATCTTACTATTTGTGAAGGGTCCAAAGCTTGCAGCTAGTAATGTTCCGTCTGGTGAAAAAATTATGTTAGAGGGGCTGTCTTTAATGTTTTCTAATCCGGATAATCGGTTTAATAAAACGATTTGTTCAACATTTTCTGGCAGAATAACTTGTGGTGTTGGGGTGGACGTGGGGGCAGGAGTGAAAGTAAATGTGGCTGTTGGCGGAGAATTTAAAGTATAAGTAGGAGTATGTGTAGGAAGAAGCCCAGGTGGGTCATTTGGTTGAGTGCTAGCGGGTGAAATAGTAGTTGTTTCTGGCGCACAGGCTATCATGGTCATACTTGCAATTGTTGCCAAAGTTACTAGGAAAAGCAAAGTTTTGGATTTCATATTCTCTCCTTGAAAAAAAGTTACTTCAAAAAACTACTATATTCCCTTCTGCCTGTTTCTATAGCGAAGGTAAAAATTCAGTAGGACTGTGATCAGGATGAAGGTCGCAGAAACTGAAATAAATACTAGGATATTCCCTTGTTGTAAAGAAGATACAAAGTCATAATGCGGATTGAGGAGTGTATGCAAGAATGCGAAGGCAGACAGTGCGACCGAAATTCCCCAAGCCCATTTATTCCAAGATTTTATTTTTTGCCCCAAACCCTCAGAAATTCCTATAAGTTGCACAAATATGTTTTCAAGAGCCACTGCAAAAATAACAAGCAAGAGAGCTTCTATGCCGCCAACAATGTTCTTTTGGTTTTCAGATATATTCTGTTGTTGAATTATTGCTGTGATAATTGTGGGAAGCCAAGCTGTAAGACCAATAATAATAAAAGTGAACATGCTGATTTTTACAAGTGTCTTTTTTTGTGTTTCTGAAAGTTCGTTTTCATTAATCCTTAAAGCTTCTGGCGACCCAAACATGAGACCAGGAACAAGTGCTAGAATCCGCGAGACAGAAGTTGAAATCGCTGCAAGGAATATATTTGTTGGTCGAACAGTAAATTCACTTTGATAACCCCATTTGCGAATCATTCTCCATTGAATAATATCATCCAAAAGACCTACCAAACCAAATGCGAATGTCATAGAGATAAATAGGAAAATTCCTTTTATTGTTAAGGGATTCCATGTTTTGTCTAATAGCGAGAAAACCAGACCATAAAAAGCAACGACCCCCAATAATCCAAGCATATTCCTAAGACCTTCTTTGTTTGTATTATTAGCAGTAATGTTTTGAAGGCTTTTTTGAAGTTTGCCAATCCAGACGATTGGCGCAAATTTATTTAGGCTTTCTTCATTTTCAGAGAATATTCGTGAAAATATATCTACAGCCACTGCAAATGGCAACATCAAAAATATAGCCAAAAGTACATTCGTTCCGACTACTTTAGGGTCGGTAGAAACATCTAATGGCGTGGGGATATAAAGTGTGAGATCTGGTACATATATGCTAGGTGGGCGAAATTTGTTATAACCTCCATAAAGATTTAACTTATCAAGAGAAATCTCATAGATTTCATTTTCTTTGTCTTTGTAAAAAAACTCCCCACTTGTAAGCAGATAAATATTGTTATCTGCACTTCCTATAATATAACTATCAAAGCTCAAATCTATTAAAAAATCATCAAAATCCATAAAAATATTTTGTAACAGAACACCACTGTTCCCATCAAATTGCGCTATGAAATCCTCGCCTGAAGAATCAATTGGCGATCCCCATGTTGATGGGCTATTTCCTAATATAAAAATATTGTTATTATCATCAAGAACTATTCCAGAGACTAAATCGTAACCTATGCCACCAAAAAATGTATTCCATAACATATTTCCATTAGAATCAAGCTTGGCGAGATAACCATCTTGAGTTTCTGAAAAAGGAATAATAGGATTCCCCCAATCTTGCTCACTTGTTCCAGAAATTAGGATGTTGTTATTGCTGTCAATATCTATATAGTCAAACGAAGTTGCGCCGTTCGCGCTGGGCAATTGAACACCCGCAAAGGTATTCCATAACAAATTCCCTGAATTGTCAAACTTGGCTATTGAAATATCCCGCGGTCCTGAAAAAGGAGTTATTGGTTGCCCCCAAGGCTCCTTGGCGTTACTCACAACATAGATAAAGCCATTATTATCGGTTTTTACAGAGCTTTCAACTTCGAGGAAGTCATCATAATTTCCCCAACCATATTCAGCAAATGGGTTAGCCCATTCAATAACACCATTTGGATTTACTTTCGTTAATTGAGTGAAAAGATTTCCTATTCGTGTATTGTCAGAACCAAGAAGTGAGCTGTTGATATCAGACGCATTGCTTACTAAATATAAATTCCCATCGTTATCAACTGTGGCTGTATTCGCGGGGAAATTATCCACACCACCATGATTTGGAATGTCGAAGTGTTTATTCCACAGTACTGAGCCATTCTGATCCAGTTTGGCAATAAAAGTAAAACTCCAGTTTGTAGTCCCCACGATAAAAGCATTCCCTGCATTGTCTAAAATTATAGAATCGGCAAAACTATACGCTACACCTGCTTCTATACTATATTCCTCAACAATACTTTGTGTATCAGTCTCTAATGTAATCTGCCATTTCAAGACTCCGTCTTTGGTGTATCGAGAAATATGTATTTGGCTAGGATCGCTGAAACGAAAAGATGAATCTCCCGAATCAAAACTATTAAACAATACCACCACATCTCCATTCTTGTCTTCCACCATCCCTTCCAACACATCGTAACGTTCAGGAGTGCTACCTACAACCCATAACCACTCAAAACTTGGATTAATAGTTTTGAAGGAAGCGTCTTGATTTACGGGAGTTAAACTATGTGCGTTAGTTTTGTTTGGCGCCCACGATGCGGCTGATAATAAAATGGAAATAAGAATGACTACAAGAAAAAACAGAAGTCGAATTGTTTGGCGGACTATCATCTTAATCCTCCTGCGACGTGATTTTGTAAATTCTACCATCCTAATCCGATTTACGGTGATATAACGCCAAGTTATTTCATGAAATTCACCCTCTTGACACATCCCGCCTGCGGACGTAAAATCTCGCCCAACATAAACCAAAAACGCTGACGAGGACGAGTACACTTCAAAGCGATTTCCAGAGAGCCGAGCCGGTGGTTGAGTACGAAGGTATCGAAACCACCGTGGTGCAAGCGAGGCAAAAGCGCAGAAGTCGAATGGACCTCCGAGTTGCAAGGGCAAAAGCGTCTGATAGTTCGTTAGTCAGATAGTCGAGTAGCCTACGACGGGAACTGCATCCGTTACCATAGCAGAGTTTCTTAGAAGGATGTTCGACCAAGCGACCAAAAGACCATCCGACTAGCAGACTACAAGAGTGACGCTGGCTTCCTTTCCTGTGTGCATCACGCAGGAATTTTTTGTTAATAAGGCAGGCGTTTAACTTGGGTGGCACCACGAGATTCCCCTCTCGTCCCAATGGACAGGAGGGGATTTTAATTTAACGATATTCGAACATCGATATTCGGTTTTCGAGTATCCAATATCGAATATCGAAAAGGAGCGTCAAATGCTACTTGAATCAACGAATGTACAAACCATAATAAGAGAAATCTCCGCGGACCTCGAGACTCCCGTCAGTCTGTATCTCAAACTGCGCGGAGATGGCGCGTCGTTCTTGCTGGAGTCTGTCGAAGGCGGCGAGCGCATTGCGCGCTATTCGTTCATCGGCGTTCAGCCCAAAGCGTTGTATATTTTGCGTGATGAAGAAATTGAAATTCAAGATGTTCACGGATCACGCACCACTCATATTGATGGCGACCCAACACGCTTTTTGCAAAATGAAATGGATCGCTTTCCTGCTGTCCGCGTGCCGAACGCGCCGCGTTTCACGGGTGGGTTGGTGGGCTTTCTCGGGTTCGAGTCGGTTCGGTTTTTTGAACCAACCCTAAAGTCCAGAATGAAGCGCGCAAGCATCCCCGACGGTATTTACATGCTGGCAGATACCATCGTCGCCTTTGACCATGCGCGTCGCAGCATCTTCCTCATCGCCAATGTCCTGGACGGCAACACCGAAGCCGCGAATCAAAAACTGGACGCGATCGCCGCGCGCATCGAACAGCCGCTGCCGCCCGCGCCGAAGGTCGAGGTCAAGCCGTCGAAGGTCAAGTCGAATCACACGCAGGGCACCTACGAAGACATGGTGCGCGCTGCGAAGGAAAATATTTTGGCGGGCGATATTTTTCAGGTGGTGCTTTCGCAGCGTTTCACGCGTGAGACCAACGTCGAGCCGTTCGATGTTTATCGCGCCGTGCGCCGACTCAACCCGTCGCCCTATATGTTCTTTTTTGATTTCGGAACCGTGGACGGCGAGCCGCTCTATCTGTGCGGATCGTCGCCTGAGATGTTCGTGCGTTTGGAAGGAAGAACCGCCTCGCTCCGCCCGATCGCTGGGACACGACCCCGAGGCAAAGACAACGCCGCTGACGACGCTCTCGCGCAAGAACTCCTCGCCGACCCGAAGGAGCGCGCCGAGCATGTCATGCTGGTTGACCTTGGACGCAACGACCTCGGGCGCGTGTGCGAATATGGCACCGTGCGCGTTTCGGATTTTTTCACCATCGAAAAATATTCACATGTCATGCACATCGTCTCTCACGTCGAAGGGAAGTTGAAACCTGAACTGACCGCGTTTGATCTAGTGCGTGCGGCGTTTCCTGCTGGCACAGTCAGCGGAGCGCCGAAAGTCCGCGCGATGGAGATCATCGCCGACCTCGAACCCGACGCGCGCGGCGCATACGCAGGCATGGTCGGCTACTTCGGCTTCGACGGCGCGATGGACACCTGCCTCGCCATCCGCACCATGGTCGGACGCGGCAACACCGTCAGCGTGCAAGCAGGCGCGGGCATCGTCGCGGATTCGAATCCCTCCGCCGAATTTCAAGAGACGGTGAATAAAGCCTCAGCTATGCTTCGAGCAATCGATACGGCGGAATCAAATTCATAAAAGAATTAACCACGGAGCACACGGAGTTCACAGAGGTTTTTAAAAAGATTTTTCTCAGTGCTCTCTGTGCCCTCTGTGGTGAAAAAGAAAGGATGACCATGACCTCGAAACCAAGATTACTCACTGGCGACCGCCCCACAGGACGCCTGCACCTCGGACATTACGTCGGCTCGCTCTCGAACCGCGTGCGCTTGCAGCATCAATACGACTCCTTCTTCATCATCGCGGATTTGCACACGCTGACCACCAAACCCGAACCGCAATATATCAAGGAAGTGCCGACCTTCATCCGCGAGACCGTGCTGGATTATCTCGCCGTCGGCATTGATCCGAACGTCAGCACAATCTTTGTCCAATCGGCTGTGCCTGAAACCTATCAGTTGAATCTGCTTTTTGAAATGCTCGTCACTGTTCCACGCCTCGAACGTATGCCCACACTCAAAGACATGGCACGCGACGCCAACATGGACTCGATGCCGTTTGGTTTGCTTGGTTATCCTGTTTTGCAAGCCGTGGACATTCTCCTCCCGCGCGCGCAAGCCGTCCCTGTTGGGCGTGACAATCAATCACATGTGGAACTCGCCCGCGAGATGGCGCGCCGCTTCAACAACCTCTACGGTGACGTCTTCCCCGAGCCCGAGCCCATCATCGGTGATGTTCCGCTTTTGGTTGGCACAGACGGACAGAACAAAATGTCCAAGTCGCTCAACAATGCCATCTATCTCTCCGACGACGCCGAGACGGTCAAGCAAAAGGTGATGAACATGTACACCGACCCGAAGCGACTCCGCGCCACCGACCCTGGGACAGTCGAAGGCAATCCAGTCTTTATCTACCACGACGCGTTCAATCCCTCCTACGCCGAAGTGGACGACCTCAAGGAACGCTATCGTCAGGGCAAAGTCGGCGACGTGGAAGTCAAAGAAAAACTTGCCCGCGCCATCAACAACTTCCTCGAACCCATCCGCGAAAAACGCGCCTACTTCCTCGCCCATCCCATGATCCCGCGTGACGTCCTCGCCAATGGCATCCGCCGCATGCAAGCCGAAGCCAAACAGACCATGGAACTCGTCCGCGAGAAAACAGGTTTGTCCTACTCGCTCGATCTGTTTGCGGATGAATTGGATATTTTCGGGAACGAAGAATAGGTTGGAAAGTTTACAGGTTAAAAGGTTGGAAAGTTCTCGCTTAACTTTCTAACATTCAAACCTTCCAACTTTCAAACGAAAGGCATTCAACATGTTGGTTCTAATTGATAACTACGATTCATTTACTTATAACTTGGTCCAATACTTCGGCGAACTTGGCGCGGACATTCGCGTGTACCGCAACGACCAGATCTCGCTGAACGAACTCATCGCCCTCAAGCCTGACCATCTCGTCATTTCCCCTGGTCCAGGCGAGCCACTCAAAGATGGCGGCGTCTCGCCTGAAGCCGTCAAATACTTCACGGGCAAAGTCCCCGTGCTCGGCGTCTGCCTTGGGCATCAATGCCTCGGCGCCATCTACGGCGGCAAAGTGGACCGCGCTCCACGCCTCATGCACGGCAAGACCTCGCCCGTTAAACACAATCAGCAGGGCATCTTCAAAGATATCCCGACTCCCTTCGAAGCCATGCGTTATCACTCGCTCGTCGTTTACGAACCGATTCCCGCCGAACTCGAAGTCATCGCCCAAACCGACGAAGGCGAAGTGATGGGACTCAAGCACAAGCAGCACCCGACCTACGGTGTGCAATTCCACCCCGAGTCGATCCTGACCGAGCATGGCAAGCAACTGCTCAAGAACTTCCTCGACATCAAAATTGCCCCGCCGCCTTCGACCGAACCCGTCATGCTCAAGCCGTTCATTGCCAAAGTCATCAACCGCACAGACCTCACCGACCTCGAAGCCGAAGAAGCGATGACCGTCATCATGACAGGCGGCGCGACCCCCGCGCAGATCGGTTCGTATCTCACCGCCTTGCGCATGAAAGGCGAGACTATTCCCGAGATCACAGGCTCTGTCCGCGCCATGCGTAACGTCGCGGTGAAGGTCAACGTCAACTCAACCGACCCCATCTACGATATCGTCGGCACAGGCGGCGACGGCGCGCACACCTTCAACATTTCCACCGCCGCCGCGTTCGTCCTCGCAGGCACGGGACGCAAAGTCGCCAAGCATGGTAACCGCGCCGCGTCTTCTCAATGTGGCAGCGCCGACGTTCTCTCCGCGCTCGGCGTCAACCTCGATCTCACGCCCGATCAAGTTGCCGCAGCCATCGAGCAGGTTGGCATCGGCTTCATGTTCGCACCCAAGTTTCATCCTGCCATGAAACACGCCGTCGGTCCGCGCAAAGAGATGGGTCAGCGCACCATCTTCAACGTCCTCGGTCCGCTCACCAATCCTGCGGGCGCGCGCATCCAACTCACGGGTGTATATGACGCCAAACTCACCGAGCCGCTCGCGCACGTTCTCAAAGAACTCGGCAGCCAAGCCGCGCTCATCATCCACGGCGCCAACGGTCTCGACGAACTCAATCCCACGGGCGTCAACCGCGTCAGCCATCTTCGCAACGGCAGCGTCGAAACCTACGACCTCAATCCCGCCGACCTCGGTCTCGCGCCCTGCACCGTCGCCGACCTTCGCGGCGGCACTCCCGACGAGTCTGCGCAGATGATGAGAGACATTCTCTCGAACAAACTCACAGGCGCGCGCCGCGACGCCGTCCTGCTCAACACCGCCGCCGCCCTCGCCGCCGAAACAGGCGACTTCAAATCCGCGCTCGCCGAAGCCACCGCATCTCTCGATAGCGGCAAGGCTCTCGAAAAACTCAACGCCCTTGTAGAGTTCACTCGCTCGTAAGGGCGAGGTCACCTCGCCCCTACAGAAAATACCATGACCAACATTCTTGAAAAAATCCTCGACCAAAAACGATTGGAAATTGCGGCGCTCAACGCCCAAGCCTTGCGCCACGCCGCAGAGCAGAGTCCAACGCCCAGAGATTTCCTTGCTGCCATACAGCGCCGCCGCTTCGCACCCTGCCCGAGCCTGATCGCTGAACTCAAGCGTGCTTCACCCTCGAAGGGAATCCTCGCCCCGCACCTCGACCTCTTCCAAGTGGCAGACATCTACATCCAAAACGGCGCATCCGCAATTTCCGTTCTGACCGATGAAAAATTCTTTCAAGGCAAACTAGAAACGCTTTACGCATTACGTAATATGTATTCCGTAAAAGCCCCGCTCTTGCGCAAGGATTTTATTATCGACGAGTCCCAAATCTACGAAGCCCGCGCCAACGGAGCCGATGCCATCCTCCTCATTGCCGCAGCATTGCCCGACAACTCTCACTTTGCCGACCTCCATGCCTGCGCCTTCAGTTTAGGATTGACCGCATTAGTCGAAGTCCACGACGAAGCCGAAACTGAACGCACCTTGAAGATTCCCAACATCCAACTCATCGGCATCAACAACCGCAACCTCGCCACCTTCGACGTTTCACTCACCACCACCGAGCGCCTCCGCCCAATGATCCCCGCCGACATCACCGTCGTCGCCGAAAGCGGCATCTTCACCGCCGCCGATGTCCAACGCTTGGAGAAAGCAAATATCGACGCCATCTTGGTAGGGGAGGCGTTGGTGACATCCGAAGACATCCCTGCGAAAGTGAGAGAGTTGGCAAGTTCGAACGTTTGAAAGTTTGAACGTTCAAACCTGTCAACCTTCAAACCTTATGACGATTGTAAAAATCTGTGGCATCAAAACATTGAAAGACGCCCTTGCCGCCATCGAATCAGGCGCGGACTATTTGGGATTCAACTTCTACCCAAAGAGTGTGCGCTTCATTGAGAAATCCGCCTGTGCCGAAATTACATCCACGTTGAAACGCGAATATCCGCAAGTCAAACTTGTTGGTGTGTTTGTGAATTCATCCGTCGAAGAAATCAAAAACATCCTGCAAACCTGTCACCTTGACCTCGCCCAACTCCACGGCGACGAGACGCCAGAGACATTTGCCCAACTCGCTCCGCACGCCTTCCGTGCCTTTCGCGGAATCCCTGAATCAAACGCGGGCTATGAAAGAAATGAAGCGCCTGCCATGTTGATCGACGCTGCCGTCAAAGGCGTCTACGGCGGAAGCGGAGTCACTGCCGATTGGACAGCAGCAGCCGAACTTGCAAAAAAATATCCGCTCTTGCTCGCGGGCGGACTCACCCCCGAAAATGTCGCGGACGCCGTTCGCCAAGTCCAACCCTGGGGCGTAGATGTGGCTTCAGGTGTTGAATCCGCTCCAGGGGGGAAGGATGCGGGGAAGATGAAAGCGTTCGTGAGAGCGATACTCGATATTCGAGATTCGGAATCAGCGTAGATAAATTCCCAATCCCCAATATCGAATTACGATTATCGAATATCTGATAACGGAGAACTTATGTCAACCACTTTATTACCCCACAAATTCGGTCCCTACGGCGGACAATTCGTCCCCGAAACGCTCATGCCCGCACTCATCGAGTTGGAGAGTGAGTTCGTTTCGGCACGGAATGACCCAACCTTTAATCAGGAGTTCGACAAATTGATGGCTTCATTTGTCGGCAGACCTACGCCGCTCACATACGCCAAACGCCTCTCTGAAAAATTGGGCGGCGCGCAAATTTATTTGAAGCGTGAAGACTTGGCGCACACGGGCGCACACAAGATCAATAACGCATTGGGACAAGCCTTGCTTGTGAAGCGGATGGGAAAGACGCGCATCGTTGCCGAGACTGGGGCAGGTCAGCACGGTGTGGCATCCGCCACCGCTGCAGCATTGCTCGGACTCGAGTGCGTGGTGTACATGGGCTCCGTGGACATCGCACGCCAAGAGCCGAACGTCTTCCGCATGAAGTTGCTCGGCGCAGAGGTGCGACCTGTCGAATCAGGCACGAAGACCTTGAAAGACGCCATCAACGAAGCCATCCGCGATTGGGTGACGAACGTGCGCGATACACATTATCTTTTGGGATCTGCGTTGGGTCCGCACCCGTACCCGACCATTGTGCGCGAGTTTCAATCTGTGATCGGACGCGAGGCGCGTGAGCAAATGCTCATGGACGCGGGACGCTTGCCCGATACGGTCATCGCCTGCGTGGGCGGCGGCTCGAATGCCATCGGCGTCTTCAGCGGATTTGTCAACGACGAAGCCGTGGAATTGATCGGCGTGGAAGCAGGCGGCAGCGGAATTGCCTCGGGCAAACACGCTGCTCGCTTTGGCGACGCGACCAAGGCGCGCGTGGGTGTTATCCACGGCACGCGGACGTATGTACTGCAAGATGAAGATGGTCAAATTGCAGAGACACATTCAGTTTCGGCAGGGTTGGACTACGCCGCCGTCGGTCCCGAACATGCCATGCTGCGCGATAATGAACGCGCCTTCTACACCTCTGCAACGGATGAAGAAGCATTGAACGCCTTCCAAACTTTGTGTCACACCGAAGGGATTATCCCCGCGTTGGAATCATCTCATGCAATTGCAGAGGTCATCAAGAAAGCGCCAACCATGCGCAAAGATCAGGTGATTTTGGTGAATCTGTCAGGAAGAGGGGACAAGGATTTGAATACGGTTATCAAGGAAATGGGTAATGGGTAATAGTGAATTGGAAAAACTATTCACCATTACCTATTCACTAACAATGAGGAACTATGAACAGACTTGAATCTGCCTTTGCCAACAAACCCATCTTTATGCCCTACTTTCCTTTGGGCTATCCTGATTTGGAAACATCTGTGGATGTCATCGAAGCCCTCGCAAAAAACGGCGCGGACTTGATCGAAGTTGGTCTGTCGTTCTCTGACCCTCTAGCGGATGGACCTGTGATTCAGCAAGCCACGCAGGTTGCGCTGGAAAAAGGAATCACGGTCAAGAAATCGCTGGAAGCGGTGAAGGAACTCCGCAAGCGCGGCGTGACCATCCCGCTGATTTTGATGGGATATTACAATCCCATGCTGGCATACGGATTGGAGAAATTTATCCGCGATGCGAAGGAAGCAGGTACGGACGGATTTATCATCCCCGATCTGCCACTAGAAGAAGCAGAGGAATTTCAATCCATCAATGGCGATATGCCGTTGATCCAAATGCTCGCGCCAACCTCGCCTGATGAGCGCATGGAAGCGATTGCCCGAAATGCGAAGGGATTTATCTATTTGGTTTCGGTTACGGGGGTGACAGGGGAACGCAGGGAAGTTTCAAATGATCTTGGTGATTTGATTGCTCGCGTGCGAAGTCACACGTCCGCGCCTGTGTGTGTGGGATTTGGCATCGGCACGCCCGAGCAAGCCAAACAGGTCGGTCAACTTGCGGATGGAGTCATTGTCGGCTCAGCATGTGTGAAAATGATCGGGAGTAGCCAAAAACCTGTTGAAACAGCGAAGCAGTTTGCGGCGGAGTTCCGAAGCGCGTTATCTGGGTTGAGGAAATAAATTCAGGCAGTTAGTTCCCCGCGAAGGTCGGTCTGCATCAGGCGCTTAATTTCATCCACTGGCAGATTTTGACTGAATAGATAGGATAGTTTTGCCAGCGCGGCTTCGGCGGTCATGTCGAAGCCGCTGATGACTCCGGCTCGGGCTAAGGCGGAACCGGTTGCATAATCCCCAAGGTGGACACTGCCGCGCAGGCATTGTGTGCAATCCACGATCACCACTCCGCGGGCGGTGGCTTCTTCGAGGGCGGCGAGAAAATCCGCGTTGTTGGTGGGACCATTTCCAACGCCATAGGCTCGCAGGATCAGTCCCTGCAGCGGCGGCTGGAGAAAATTGCGCACGACCTGCGCTGGAATTCCGGGCCACAACGGCAGCGCACCCACATTGACTTGCTTCAACTCTTGCACTTGCAAATTGCTTTGCGGCGCAGGCAATACCAAATTTTTGTGGATACGAATCTCCACGCCAATCTCACCAAGCGGTGGCAGATTGGGAGAGGCGAAAGCATCCAAGCCATCAGTGCTGACCTTGACCGAGCGGCAGCCGCGCAGCAGTTGATTGCCAAAACACAAACAGACTTCGGGGATATCGAAATTTGCGGCGACGGTCAAGGCGGTGATGATGTTGGCGCGCGCATCGTTGCGGACTTCACACAGCGGAATCTGCGAGCCGGTGAGCACCACAGGTTTTCCCAGTCCCTCCAACATGAACGGCAAAGCGGACGCAGTGTACGCCATCGTGTCGGTGCCGTGCAGAATGATGAAGCCGTCGTAGTCGTTGTAATGATTGCCAATGTCGCGGGCGATCTTGTACCAATCTTCGGGGGTCATGTTCGCCGAATCGAGCAGCGGGTCATACTCATGAATATCCACATCGGGCATCAGGTCGCTTTTTAGTTCTGGCATGGACATGATCTGCTCTGCCAAATAACCAGGTGCGGGCGCATAGCCTTCGGATGTGGGCTGCATGCCAATCGTCCCGCCGGTGTAGATGATGTAAACGCGTTTTTTCATTGGAAGACAGTTAACTTCGTTCTGTCCAGGACACATGTCCGTATTTTTCTTTGACTAATTCTTCTGTGCGTTGGATTTCGGACATGGATAATTCACCTTGCTCGAATCGGATTCCCAACTTCGCCTCGAACCCCTTGACGAAAGCCTGAGCGGCAGACTCCCAAGTTGGTGCCACACCGAGAACGGATTCGACGGTCGTCGCCCGCGCGAGTAGCCGTTCTTTTGCCTGATGGCGGGATAAGTCGTCGGCGAAGATCAGGGCATCGCAGATGCGGGTCAGGTCGCCGGTTAACGGAAGAGAACCGTGTTGAAGCACACCTTCCTTTTTTCGCGCCTGCGCCGAGCCGATGAGTTTCTTCCCATTGACCGTGATCTCGTATGTGGACGGTACTTCAAAACAAACCGGGTTCAAATTTTGCTGGGTATGCCCATCTTCATGTTCTTTCATTTCCACAGGCACGCTCAACGATTGCACGGCGTGTAGCAATGCCTGTGCAAGACGATTGTAAGATTCCAAAACTCCGCCCGCGAGGACTGGGTCTTCCGCAGAGCCGGTTACAGAGTAGGTCAATTCGTCAGTATGTAGAATCGCTCGTCCCCCGGTCACGCGGCGGACGACTTCCCAGCCGTGAGCGTGGAGTCGCTCCGCATCCACATCTTTGAACGATTGGGCATGCCCCAGAGAAAGGCAGGGTGGGTCCCATGAATACAATCGCAATGTGGGTTTTGATTCGCCGCGATGGATATGCTCGAGAACAGATTCATCCACAGCCATATTCCATGCTCCGTTGGATGGGGGAGTGTGAATTAATCGCCAGATGGTCATGGGTTTACAACTTTAAAAATTTTTCCGCAGCATCTTCAATAGTTTTCTCGCCCGCATTTTCCAGCGGCGCGCGGACTTCCCAATGAGGCAGCCCATGAACTTTGTGCAGCAACCCTTTGAGGATGGGCGCGATGGGTGAGTATTGCTCAAGGAAATGTCGCTGTTCGGTCACTTTTGCCTGAACCTCAGAAGGGTCTTTCCCAGCTTGGTGCAAGTCCCAGACTTCGCGCAGGTTATCGGAGATCAAATTTGCAGGGGCGGTGATCGCGCCTTGAGCATTATTTTTCAACGCGTGATGGAAATACGAATCAGTGCCGTTCAAGACGAGCATCTCTTTTCCAAATCGCTGCCCAACCGCAGTGGCAAACGCTTCATCGTGTGATGAATCTTTGATGCCTGCAAAGCGGGTTGGATACTTCGCCTTGAGCCGTTCCAAAAGATCGAGCGAAAAGCCCACGCCCGTCATCACAGGGATGTGGTAGCCGAGCATATGTTTTCCTTCTGGTACGGCTTTTTCGATCAACTCGCTGAACCATTGGAACAAGCCTTCTTCCGTCGCCTTGCGGAAATAATACGGCGGCAGGACGACCGTCCCATCGTAGCCGAGTTCGTAGGCGAGTTTGGTCAGCTCGATGGTTTCAGAAAGGCTGGGAGTTCCTGTCCCGGCTAGCAGTCTGAAACCCCTCACTTGATGGCGGATGACGCGCAGTGAACGCATCAATGCTTCGCGTTCTTTAGGCGAAAAGGATGGACCTTCGCCGGTCGTGCCGAACAGCAATAATCCATGGCATCCGCGTGAGGCGAGAAAATGCAGAAAAACCGCCAGCGACTCAAAGTCAAAGGCGGTATCGGATTTCCCTTCCGTTTTGGGCTTGCCAAGATACGGTGTGACGGCGGCGGCATAGACGCCCGCCAATGGATGAAGATCTGTCATGGGATGTCCTGTGTAAATGAAAGAATTTAAATATAGACCGTGCAACCATAACACGGTCTATCGTCTGTTGTCTACGGTGTGAGTTCACTCGTTCTCTTCGATGAATTGCTTGGCTGCAGTTTCAGGCGGCTGGAGCGGCTGACCTTCCTCCTTGTAAAGGTAATGCTGATGGTCTAGCGTCCAGAGATACAGGTCGCCTTCAGTCTTGTCGGGGAATTCCTCGAGCAAGCCGCTGGTGCGGATGATCTCCACGATGGGCAGATAGACCGTATCGTACCAGTGTTCGACGGCTTCCTGTTCGGAAATGTCGCGCTTGAAATCCAAGCCCATAAAGTAGCGATGCACGGCGATGTGCTCCAACATGCGAGTGAAGCCATCGGGGATGTTGATCTTAATGTTGGCATCCGGGCGCAGTTTATCCAGACCAGTGCGTTCGAGAAAGTCCACTTTCGAGCCGAGGATCTCGAGATCTTCGGGTTTGATATCTGGCGTGATATTAACGCGTGTGGAGCATTCGCGCACTTCTGCTTCGATGAAGTCCTGCCCCTGCTCGCGGGCAACAGAAACGCGGTGATGACCGTCCACCACAAAGTAAACCTGACCAACTTTGTACAGCACCACGGGAGGCAGATGGATGTCTTCGTAAAAAGCGCGGTCCACCTTTTGCCAGCGGTTTGCCAGCTGGTCTTCTTTGGGAAGAAAGGCACGGTCGAACTCGTGATAGCGGTTCAGGCTCCCCACGATCTGATTGGTGCGAACGGTTTTCACACCCCGATAGATCGGACCGCCGATGCGGAGTTTTTCCTTGACATCATCATATGAGAGAAGGTTGTTGCGTTGACCGGAGAGGACGGAGAACACCTGGTTGATAAAGGATTTAAAACGCGCCCGGCTGAAATCGGAACGCACTCTTGAATCTAATACATCTGACATTTTTACTCGCTTTGCATGGTTTCCTGTTTAATACTGTAATATCTTTCTTCGAAAACGCAAGACCCTTTTGGGGCATTATTCCAGGGTTGTGGTTTCTTGTTTGTAACGTTTTGTTATCCTCTTGTTAAGAATGATCTTATTACACCAGATCGATGATTTTGTATGGATATACATTTATGACCCGCGTCGACCCTACCTCTGAGTCCGATTGGGATATGTTATTTCGGTAGAAGTGGGTGTGTCCATGAAGCAGGTAGCGGGGCTTGGCGATACGCATGAGCCAGTTCAATGCCTTGAGCCCGATGTGCGCCCGGTCGGTGTCGTCATGGATGCCAAATGGGGGAGAATGGCTGATCAGAATATCGAGTGCGCGCCCGTGGCGGATTCGGTTCCCGACCAGCTGTGGCAGCATCCTGACCACTCTTGAATATGCCTCAAATTGCGTGTATTGATTGGTGCCATCGGGGCGATAGCGAATGGAACCGCCAAAGCCGCCGATCAGGCTCTTTTTGTGGCACATCGTCCGCAGGTCCAGATTGAAGCAGCCTTCGGCTCTGGAACGGATATCCTGCGGGTTGTACATTGGGTCGTGGTTGCCGGGCACGTAATATAGCGGTTTGTTCAACACCGTCACGATGTATTCGAGGTACGTGTAGGGAAGGTCTCCACAACCGAGGATGAATTCCACATCCTGAAATTGTTCGCTGGTGGCGAGGGAGTAAATGCGGTCTACGATCTGGTCGCTGACAGCTAGGATCTTCACAGCCAGCATTGTGCCGTAGAACGCGATTCCTTGCAAGTCAATTACCCGACAAAATTGCAATTCCCAGGGTTTGCAATTCCCACCAACGCACACTATAATTCGTTAAATTGGAATTAATGGATGGAAACTAGAAACATTACGTCACCTATCGGCTCGGATCATGGGTCGGGGGATTCTGCCCCGCGCCAGCAGTTGCAGCCCGGTGTGACCCTGGTCAACCGCTATAACATTCAGGATGTTATCGGCGTGGGTGGCATGGGGTCTGTTTACCGCGCCCGCGATATGCATTTCCCCAACGTGGTCAAGCTGGTGGCGGTTAAGGAAATGATCAACATGGCGCCAGATCCGCTTGTGCGTCAGACGATTGTCCAGAACTTTGAGCGTGAAGCAAACCTGCTGGCAACGCTTAACCATCCCTCGATTCCGCGAATTTACGATTATTTCTCGCATGATGACCGTTCGTATCTTGTGTTGGAATATGTCCACGGCAAGGACCTTGAATCTGTCATCAACGATACGAATGGGTTTTTGCCCGAGGATCAGGTCGTCAGCTGGGCGATCCAACTCTGTGATGTGCTGGCATACCTGCATAGCCACAAACCGGACCCGATCGTTTTCCGCGATATGAAGCCTTCCAATGTGATGATCAACCATAATGGAGATGTGGTTCTGGTGGATTTTGGTATTGCCAAAACCTTCCAGGTTGGTCAAAAAGGAACCATGATCGGCACGGAGGGATATTCCCCGCCGGAGCAATATCGCGGCGAAGCCACCCAGTTGGCGGATGTCTATGCCTTGGGGGCAACTCTACATCATACCATCACGCGGCGTGACCCTCGCCTCGAGCCGCCTTTTTCTTTTGCAGAGCGACCGATCCGACGCATCAATACCAATGTTTCGGTCGAGTTTGAAGCGGTGGTCAATACCGCGCTTCAATACAACCCCGGAGAGCGCTTCCCCAATGCTGATGCGATGAAAGATGCCTTGATGAATGTGGCGCGCAAGACAGGGGCGCTTTCCAAGATCACATCTGCCCTGCCGATCTCCAGTGGCGGGGTGAAACCTTTGTGGTCGTTCAAATGCGAGGACGAAATTCGCGGCACCCCTGCCTTAAGCCAGGGCAATTTATTTATCGGTTGCTACGACAATAACCTGTATGCCTTGAATGCCGCCGACGGGCAATTCCAATGGAAATACCCCACCGATGGCGGTATCGTTTCCCGCCCGGTGGTTTTCGATAATAATGTATTCTTCTGTTCCGAAGATCAGCGCTTGCATGTGATTGGCACGCGGACCGGTAAAGTGGTTTGGACGTACTACACGGAAGGCAAGATTTACTCCTCGCCGCGTGTTGCGGACGGACATGTTTTCTTTGGATCCGAAGACCAGGATCTCCATGCGGTTAATGTCAACAGCGGCAGGGCGGTTTGGAAGTTTTCCACGGATGGTCCCATCCATTCCACGCCGCTGGTTGCCAATGAGATGATCTACTTTGGAACAGAAACCGGTTCGTTTTACGCGCTGGATTTTCGTGGCTCGTTGAAATGGCGTTTCCAGGCGAAACGTTCGATCACGTCCTCGCCGGTGATGAAGGGACAAGCCATTTACGTCGCATCGTTGGATGGCACATTGTATGCATTGGACGCCAAAAGCGGTTGGGCGATCTGGAAGTTCCGCCTCGGGAGGGGCAGCATTTCTTCTCCGGTGATTGCGGATGATTTCATTTTCATCGGCGCTGCAGACGGGTTCATCTATTGTGTGGATATTCGCACTGCCAAGGAAGTCTGGCGGTTTAAGACCGAGAATCAGGTTAGCAGTTCGCCCGCCGTTTATAAAGATTCCGTCTATTGCGGTTCTGTGGACGGAAGCATGTATTGTCTTGAATATCGCACAGGGCGGCTGCGTTGGAAGTTCGAATCGAAGAGCCCCATTACCGGTTCACCGGTTGTGTTCGATGATATCGTTTATTTTGGCTCGACAGACCATCACGTTTACGCTTTGTTTGCTTAAAAGGAGTTCTTGTGGCTGATTTCTTTCGAAAATTATTTGGCGGTAAGGAAGTTCAGGAAAGACCGAAGGTGTCGGATAATGCCACTACGGCACCGCTGACCGATCAGCAGATCAGTTCGATTATTGCCAGTCAGACTCCGAAATATGAAATGAAACAGTTGATCGTCGGCGTCGGGCAGTCGGTTGGCAAGCAGCGCGAGCATAACGAAGATAGCGTTCTTGCCCTGACTTCCACCATTTCTGGAAGTTCAGAGAGTATCCCTTTCGGTTTGTATATCGTTGCCGATGGCATGGGTGGGCACCAGTTCGGCGAGGTGGCGAGTAATTCCGCCATCCGCATCATCGGCGGCATCGTGATGAAGAAATTTCACTCGTTCCTTTACACCATGCCGACGCAATCTCTTCAAGAATCACTCCAGGAGGTAATGGAAGCCGCGATCCTGGAGGCGCATCAATACATCCAACGTGAAGCACCAGGCAGTGGGACCACCGTCACTGCCGCCCTGGTACTCGGACAGCAGGTTACCATCGGTCACGTTGGCGACAGCCGCGCTTATGCCGTCTACCCTGATGGCAGGCTGGATCCGCTGACCCGTGATCATTCACTTGTTAAACGCCTCGAAGAACTCGGTCATTTGAGCCGTGATGAAGCCGAGAATTTCCCGCACCGTAATGTCTTGATCCGCGCGTTGGGGCAGGGAGAAACACTCGAAGCGGACATTTTTACCATTCCCTTCCCGCAGCCGGGCAGCCTTTTGCTTTGCAGCGACGGGTTATGGGGTGTGGTGAACGAGAAGGATATTTCCCGCATCATCACAGATGCGCCTACTTTGCACCGCGCCTGCCAGAATTTGGTAGAAGCGGCGAATGCAGCTGGAGGACCGGATAACATCACTGTTGCGATCGTTCAGCTAGTCGGATAAATCATGCCAGTCAGCAAGCCCGATCATTATGCTGTTTTAGGAGTCTTCCGGGATGCCACGCAGGAGGAAATACGGCATGCCTATGTAGAATCTGCCCAGCGACTTCATCCAGACAAGAATGTCGCCGCGGGTGAAACAGAATTATTTTTGGAGATCCAACAGGCATACGAGATCCTGTCGAATCCCAAGCGCCGCAGTTTGTACGATGCCACTTTACCCCCGGAAATCGATGAAGGCAATCGATTTGTAAAGCACGAAGTTTTTTATAGCCGCCCGAATCTGGTGCAATTGGGCGAAGACCAGCTCATTTATTTGCTCCTTGAGGTTGGTCCGCGCGAGGAAAAACCGGAGCAAACCCCCGCTCCACCGCTCAACATCTGCCTCGTGCTGGACCGCTCCACTTCCATGCAAGGCGAAAAGATGGACATCCTCAAAGCCACGTCCATCCAGTTGCTGCGAAGTTTGCGTCCGCAAGATGTACTTAGCATTGTGGCATTTAGCGACCGGGCGGAAGTGATCGTACCCGCCTCCATCAGCCTTGATAAGAAAAAACAGGAAGGACGCATCCAGATGATGCAGCCGTCTGGAGCGACCGAAATTTACCAGGGCTTGGAAGCCGGTCTGAGGGAGCTTCGCCGTACGCAAGACCCCTCCCGTGTAAACCATCTGATCTTGTTGACAGATGGGAATACCTACGGCGATGAACAAGCTTGCCTGCAACTGGCAGAAGAAGCCGCCGCCCAGAATATCGGCATATCAGGCATGGGCATTGGTCATGAATGGAATGATATCTTTTTGGATGCGCTGGCAGGCAAGACCGGCGGTTCATCCGCCTACATCTCAAACCCCAAGGATATCGAGCGTCTGCTGATCGACAAATTCAAAGCGTTGGTCAGCACCTATGCCGACGAAGTTGTCTTGGACATAAAACCGCAGGATAACGTCAAGGTCAATTACATTTTCCGCCTGCAACCGGAAGGCGGTCCGGTTGCGGTTGAGGCGCCTATTCGGCTTGGACCCATCTTGAGGGATACCCCCTTGCACGTCATGTTTGAGATGGTGGTCAGCCCGGAGGCGTTGAACGGGAATGAGGCGCTGCTGCTAAACGGTTCATTGAAGGTATCCGTTACTGCAAACCCCATGCCGATTCCGCCCACCCGCCTCCGTCTGACACGTGAGGTGCGTCAAAACCCATCAGCCGATCCGCCCCCGACGCGGATTCTAAGCGCGCTTTCACGCCTCACCCTCTACCGGATGCAGGAACGTGCCCAGGTCGCAGTAGAAGCCGGTCAGATCGACATCGCCGTGCGGCATTTACAAAACCTGGCGACGCATTTACTTTCGCAGGGTGAGCATTCGCTTGCAAAGACAGCCCTGTTCGAGGCGGATAACCTTGAAAGGATGCATGCCTTCAGCGCCAGCGGCAGCAAAGACATAAAATATCGCACCAGAGCGCTCTTATTGAGCAGCGGCAAGGAGAAAGCAGGATGATCGTCTGTTCCAATTGTAAGCATGCAAACATGGCTGGGGCAATGTTCTGCGCCGAATGCGGCGCACAACTGATCGGCAGGGATGCCCTTATCACCCAGACCATTTCCACCGATAAATTTAAGAAGGTAAACAAAGCATCGGCAGGGGATGCCTACCAGGATTTTAATGTGACCGACGCCTGGGGCAGCCTGCACTTACTGGATACAGGACAGGTCCTTCCACTTTCATCGCGCAACGAATTCACACTCGGACGCATTAGCGAAGGGCAGCCGATCATGCCGGATATTGACCTTTCCCCCTTTCAAGCGTACGCAGCCGGGGTATCCCGTCTGCATGCCGTCATCAAGCGGGAAGGCAGCCGGATCATTTTCATGGACCTCGGTTCCGCCAACGGAACATACATCAACGGCAAGCGGCTTGCCACCAATGTGGAGCAGGTGGTCAATCACGGCGATATTATCGCGCTCGGCAAATTGAAGATGCAGATCCTGGTCAAGGAAAAACAATAACGGAAAGGCAGCGCAGACATGGCGCATACAGTCATTTTACACATCCCCAACGAAACATCTGTGCTTGGTGAGATCGATGAACTTCCAAAACCCACAGACAACATTGTTGTCGTGACCAATCCGCGCCAGAAAGACGGCAAGGATTTGCACTACATCGACCATGGCACGGTCAAGGTCATCTGGCCCTTGATGAAGATCGCCTTTATCGAAGTCCTCGGAGATGCCGAAGAGGAAAAGATCATCGGCTTTGTGAGGGAATAACATGGCAGACATGGACAGACGCCGCATCCTTGTGGTGGACGACGAAGAACGCATGGTGCGCTTCATCCGCATGAACCTGGAACATGATGGCTTTCAGGTGGGGGAGGCGTTCAACGGCAAACAAGCGATCCAGAAGATCCGCGATTTCACACCCGATCTCATCCTGCTCGATGTGATGATGCCGGATATCGACGGCTTTGATGTTCTCGAAACCGTGCGCGATTTCAGCAATGTGCCCGTCATTATGCTTACAGCCAAAGGCGAGGAAGATGACCGCGTGCGTGGATTGGAACACGGCGCCGACGATTACATCACCAAACCCTTCAGCCCGCGCGAACTGGTCAGCCGCATAAAAGCCGTCCTGCGCCGCACCGAAGGGACCAGCGGCTCCATGCACGGGTTGATCGAGATCGACAAGCGCCTCAAAATCGACTTTGAGCGTCGTGAAATTTGGTTGGAAGGCAAACTTGTCAAGCTCCGCCCAACTGAATATCGCCTGCTCTATCATCTTGTGCAGAATGCGGGTTGGGTCGTCTCGCATGACCAGTTGCTTCAGAAAGTCTGGGGCTATGAGTACCGCGACGAACCGCATTACGTCCGTCTTTATATCAATTACCTGCGCCAGAAACTGGAAAAAGACCCAGCCAACCCGGTCTACATCCTTACCGAGCGCGGCGTAGGCTATCGCTTCGTGGATTTTAAGCGGAACAAGGAATAGGAAATGCCCGAACAAAAGCCTGGTAACAAATTGACCACCGCTGCCAAATTGATCGGTGTTTGTGTGGTTTGTATTGGGGCTGTCTATGGCATCGTGACCCTGATCTCCGCTCTGGCTTCCTGACCTTATTCTCTAACAAAACGAAAACACAACGCTTGCGTTTTTCTAACGCAGGCGTTTTAAATTAATGGCGTAAAACAAAATCCAATCACCTAAAAGGAGGTACCTATGTCTAGTATCATTCGTTGGGAACCCGCTCGTGAGATGATGACCCTGCGCGAAGCCATGGATCGCCTCTTCGACGATGCGTTCACCCGTCCGCTCAGCCTCTCCAACACCGCCTGGTCTGTCCCCGCTGTGGATATGTACCAGACCGACAACGAGGTCGTGGTGAAAGCCGCTCTCCCTGGCATCAAGCCGGATGAGGTGCAGATCAACGTCACCGGTGAGCTTCTCACCCTCAAAGGCGAGGTCAAGCAGGAAAACGAAGCCAAAGAGAAGGCGTATCACATCCGTGAACAGCGCTGGGGCTCGTTCGAACGCTCGATTGCCCTGCCAACACAGGTCGTGGCGGACAAAGCCAAAGCCGATTTCGAGAACGGCATCCTGACCATCACGCTCCCCAAAGCGGACGAGGTCAAACCCAAGACCATCACCATCAAGACCAAGTAAACCCAACCAACTCTCAAAAACAGGAGTCGATCGACTCCTGTTTTTGTTATGATAGGCGGGATACAGGAGACTCTGACCATGACCCAAGCCTTTTCCTCTATTCGCATCAACCCAGACCGGATGCTGGATGCCTTCAACCAGTTAGCCTCCATCGGTGCGACGGCTGATTCGGGCGTTGACCGTCCCACGTTTAGCGAAGCCCATCTTGCCGCGCGCAAATGGTTTCGAGAACACATCGAAAGCAGCGGATTGGAATTTCGCACCGATGGTGCGGGGAATCATTCTGCCTTTTTGCCGTGTGACGACCCGAACGCGCCGACCCTCATCCTCGGCTCGCACTTGGACTCTGTCCCGAATGGCGGGCGGTTTGACGGTGCGCTGGGTGTGATGGCAGCGCTCGAAGCCTTGAAAACGGTTCGAGAAAACAGGATCAAACTCAAAGTCCAGTTGGAGGCGATGGATTTCACCGACGAGGAAGGCACGCTGGTCGGACTCCTCGGTAGCGCGGCGGTGGCTGGTCATCTTCTTCCAGAAAATTTAGAAAAGCCAAGGGGCGGGCGTGAAAAACTATTGGATGGGATGGCGCGGGCTGGGCTGACCGATGCAAGCATGTTGAGCGCGGCGCGGAAGAAAGAGTCGCTGGCTGGGTATTTGGAATTGCACATCGAACAGGGCAAACGGCTGGAACGTGCCGGGACGAATATCGGCATTGTGACCGCCATTGTTGGGATTTGGTCGTATCGCTTGTCGTTCATCGGCAAAGCCGACCACGCCGGTTCGACCACAATGGAAGACCGGCGCGATGCGTCGCTGGGAGCAAGCGCATTTACGCTGATGGCGCGTGAGATGGTGATGCGTGATTTCCCGAACTGCGTGGTGAATGTGGGGAAGATGGATTTTGCCCCAGGCGCGTTCAATATCGTTCCAGCACAAGTGGATGTGTCACTCGAATTTCGCTCGCCCGATGAAGCCGAATTCATCCGATTGGATCAGGCGTTATTGAAACTGGCAGGTGAACAGGCTGCGCGTTTTGGCTTGGAGTTAAGAACCGAATTCCTTGGCAAGCACTCGCCAAGTTTGATGGATGAAAGTGTCCGCGCCGCTTTTGCCGATTCTTGTGATGCTTTGGGTTTGACGCACATGCCTCTGCCTTCCGGCGCGGGACACGATGGACAATCACTTGCGGATCTTTGCCCGGTGGGGATGATCTTCGTGCCATCGGTGGATGGCGCGAGTCATTCTCCGCGCGAGTTCACCAAATGGGAAGATTGCGTTAATGGTGCGAATGTTTTATTGCAAGCCGCTTTGCGACTGGGGAACGGGTAAAATAGTAGACCATGGACGATAGACAATCGTCTATCGTCGTCCAAAGGACATCCATGAAAAACTTCGACCCAAAATACAACGCCATTCCCAAGACCGAAATTCACTGCCACCTCGAAGGCGCAATTCGCACACAGACCATCATTGACGTGGCGCGTGAGTTCAACATTTCCCTGCCTTCATATGAGGTGGGGGAGTTGGATAAGCATGTCAAGGTCCTCGACCAGATGAAAGACCTGCAAGCGGTATTGGATGCATTCGATATCTTTCAGCGTACCATTACTTCGCCTGAGGTTTTTGAACGTATTTCTTGGGAGTTATTTGAAGATTGCGCGGCGCAGAACATCAAACTCTTTGAAGTGCGCTTCTCACCCGATTGGGCTTTTCATGGGTACGATTTGGATTGGGATGCCTGCCTGGAAGGTTTGCTGCGCGCACAGGCACGCGCCGAAAAAGAATTCGATATGGCGATTGGGATCATTGCCATTACATCGCGCGGCATGGGCGCGGACTCATGCATCCGCACGGTGGATTGGGCGATCCGCCACCGTGACCATATCCAAGCCGTGGATCTTGCAGATGGTGAAAAACTTTTCCCCGCCAAAGACTTCATCAAGCCGATCTTGAAAGCCAAAGAGGCAGGCTTGAAAGTGACCATTCACTCCGGCGAGGATACCCCGGCTTCCTATGTTATCGAGACCATCAAACATTTCCAACCGGATCGCATCGGTCACGGCATTCATAGTATTGAAGATATGAAAGCGGTTGAAATGCTCATTGAGAAGGGAATCACGCTCGAAGTGAATCCCTGGTCAAATTACCTGACCAACTCAGTCTCGGCGATTGAAGCGCATCCGCTCAAGAAGTTGTACGACCTCGGCGTGCGCGTAACCATCAACTCGGATGATCCCGAAGTTCTTGAGACCAATGTCAACGAAGAATATCGCATCGCGCATGAGGTTCTCGGCATGAGCATGGAAGAGATCCAGACATGCAACCGCTTCGCTTTTGAATCTTCGTTCATTCACCCGGCAAAGACGAAGAAAATCTGGGATAAATATTTTGTTAATATTGCCCCAAATTCAAATTGACCGAATCGGAACCCTTGGGGTAAAATAATGCGCCTGTCTTACCCTAGCATACCTATCCCGTTGGGGATTGTGTAATCATCTTCAAGAAATAAAGGAAGCATCTCGAATGGTTAAAAGAACTTATCAACCCAAGATCCGCCGCCGTGTGCGTGTGCATGGTTTCCGCTCGCGCATGGCAACGGCAGATGGTCGCGCCGTTCTCAAGCGCCGCCGCCTTAAGGGTCGCCACAAACTTACTGTCACAGCCAACGAGCACGTCAAGCGGACTCGTTGGTAAGTCTCCAGCGTCCTGACGCGGAGAACATGAGGCGCGGGTGCAGAGACGATTTCGACTGTCCCGATCCGAAGATTTCAAGCGGGTGCGGCGAACAGGCAAGTCCTATGCCCATCCGCTTGTTGTGTTAGTAACGCAAGCCTGCGAAACGCACGATCACACCCGGGTGGGTGTGACGGCAGGGAAAACGACGGGGACGGCTGTACATCGCAACCGGGCGAAGCGGCTTTTGCGTGAAGCCATGCGCCCCCTGCTTCCCTCCATCGCCTCCGGCTGGGACCTGATCCTGATCGCCCGTCCCGCTTTGGTGACTGCCACGCTGACAGATACCCGTGCCGCGCTGACAAATCTCCTTCGACGCGCCAACCTCCTCCTTGTGGATGAATCCAGAACCTGAACTTCAATTTCATTTGCACGACTATTCCCACGAACCGCGCCTGCGCGATATGCCGCGCACGCTGGGAAACATGCCACGCATCCTGCTGCTGGCGTTGTTCCGTTTATATCAAAAGTTGATTTCGCCGGGCTTGCCCGCAAATACCTGCCGCTTCTATCCATCCTGCTCGCATTATGGGTATCAGGCGGTTTACAAACATGGCGCTTTCAAGGGGTTTTTCATGGCGGTCTGGCGTGTGCTGCGATGCAATCCTTTCAACCCGGGCGGGTACGACCCCGTTCCATGACATTGTTCGCCAGGTCCTGGCGATTCAGGAGTACTACTACATTGAAAACAAAACGATTGATGTTTTTTTTGATGCTTGCCGCCGGCGCACTTCTCCTCAGTGCCTGTACCGGACAACCTCTTGCCAACAACTGGCCCGGCCTGGCTTCTGATGCAGAACGCGCCTATCTTTCGGCTGGTTCCTTCATCTACGCTGTGGATTTGGAGAGCGGCGAGGAAGTTTGGCGTTACCCCGAAGAAGCCGATACCAACACCCTGTTCTACTCCCGTCCCACCCTCACCGAAGATGGACAGATTCTGGTTGGCAGTGTTGGCAACACTCACATCCTTGTTAGTTTGGATGCGGCGACCGGCAGCGCAAATTGGGCGGAGCCGTTCTCTGAGGCGAAAGGCGCATGGGTGGCATCTCCACTCGTCGTCGATGGAACCATCTACGCCCCAAACACCGACGGCTTCCTCTATATTCTGGATCGTGACGGGAATCAGGCCGCCGACCCGATTGAATTGGGCGGCTCTCTATGGTCTGCGCCGGTGACGGATGGCAACCTGTTATATGTCACTTCGCTTGACCATCACCTCCATATTTTGAATCCTTCCAATGGGGCGTCTGGCGATCCTGTTGATCTGGGAGGCGCGATTCCCAGCAGCCCGGTTTTGAGCGAAGGCGGTGTGTATGTCGGCTCATTCACATCCAACATCGAATTTGTCACCCCGCGCGGCGACCATGAAGTGATCGCCACCGCCTCCAACTGGATTTGGGGATCTCCTGCCCTCGACGGCGAGACTCTCTACTACGCCGATTTAAGCGGGTTTGTCTATTCGCTCGATCTTCCAACAGGACGTCAGAATTGGGATGCAGTCCAACCCGACGGTCCGGTTGCGGCGAGCCCATTGGTGGTAGGAGACCGGATTTACATCGCCACCGAAGAAGGCACCTTCTTCGCCCTTGACCGTGATGGAGAGATCGTTTGGGAAAAGGAAACCGGCGGAAAGATCTACACCACGCCAGTCCTCTCCGGCGAGCTGATCCTTGTTGCCCCGTATCAGGCTGAATTTGCCCTCGCCGCCTACGACACCGAAGGCAGGCAAGCCTGGACGTTTGCCCCCGAAAATTAAGGAACCCAACCCATGTGGGAACTCATTATCATCCAACCATTGACCAACCTTCTGCTGTGGATCTATGACGTACTTGGTCACGGACCGCACATGTTCGGTCTTGCGATCATCCTCTTTACCGTCCTTATCAAAGTTGTCACCTGGCCCCTCAACGCCTCGCAGGTAAAGGGCGCGCAAGCCATGCAGGAACTCCAGAACGACAAGGATTGGCAGGAGATCCAAAAGAAATACGCCAAAGACCGCGAGAAACTTGCGCAGGAACAAATGCGCATCTACAAAGAAAAGGGAATCAACCCCTTTGCCTCCTGCCTGCCGACCCTCATCCAATTCCCCATCATCATTGGCTTGTACCAAGCCATCATCCGTGCCATGGCAGCCACTCCATTAGACATGCTCCAGCTGGCACGCACGGTCTACCCCTTCCAGAATCTGGAAAACATCATCCCCCTCAACAGCAAATTCCTGTGGATGAATCTCGGTCAACCTGAATCGATCCCCGTGCTTGGTTTTGCCCTGCCCACCCTCGCCATCGTCGTGGCGCTCACCACCTATGTGCAGACCAAACTGACCATGCCCGCCACCACCAACCCCAACGATCAGACTGCCGCCATGACTGGCATGATGAGCATCTACATGCCGCTTCTGCTTGGCTGGTTCGCACTGACCTTCGCCTCGGGCATCTCGGTCTATTTCATTACCAGCAACATTTTGGGTATCATCCAATATGCCGCCACGGGACGCGCCAACTGGCGCAATCTCCTTCCGGGTGGCAACAAGAACGCCCCAGCCAAAAAATAGGGAGGCTGCATGAACGAGCGAACCACGCTTGAAGTCATTGCTCCGACCGTCGAAGAAGCCATCCAACAGGGATTGGCTCAACTCGGTCTGACGGCGGATGCCGTCTCGGTGGAAGTTTTGGATTCCGGTTCAAAGGGATTGTTCGGATTGGGCGGACGCCAGGTGCGCGTACTCCTCACCGTCAATCCGCCTGTGATGGAAAAACCCGCCTCACCTCCGGAACCGAAAACGGCACCTGCTAAAAAAGCGGAATCCAAGCCGAAAGCGAAGGAAACCAAACCCCGCTCCGAGAAAAAACCTGCGGAGCCGAAACAAACTTCACCAAAGCCTGCGGTGCAGAAATCCGTCGAACCGCCACCCGCTCCCAAGAAGACCGAGCGTATGGAACATGATTCCGTTCTGGATACCGCCGAAGAAGTGGTTTCCAAATTGATCTATCACATGGGCATGACCGCACAAGTCTCCGCCCACTATGACGAATCCAGCACAGACGAACATCGTGTCATCCAGGTGGATGTGCGCGGCGACGACCTGAGCGCCCTGATCGGGCGTCGCGCCGAAACCCTGGCGGCATTTCAACATGTCTCTTCGTTGATCGTCGGCAAGCAGACCCAGAAATGGGTGCAGATGGTCGTCGATGTGGAAGGATATCGTTCTCGCCGTGAAAAGCAGATCCGCCAATTGGCAAATCGCATGGCAGACCAGGTGACCAAGACCGGCCGCAAAGTGACGATGGAGCCGATGCCCTCGAACGAACGCCGCGTCGTTCACATCGAACTGCGCGGACATCCTGCCGTGAAGACCGAAAGCACCGGCGAAGAGCCATACCGCAAAGTGGTCATCGTACCGAAAGAATAACTTTAATTTTAGGCGGCTTGCCGTCGAAAATGTCATCTGAAAGACCGCAGACAATACCTGCGGTCTTTTTCTTTTCCCATTTCCTACTCATACAGAAGGAAGAGGAAGGAAATCCCTACGGTATAATTTGACCATGTCTGACCTGCATCCTGTCGATTACCTGCTTATCGGTCATGTAGCGGTAGACCTGACTCCTACAGGCAAACAACTCGGCGGGACGGTTTCCTATGCGGCGCTGACGGCAAAAGCGCTGGGGCTGCGTGTGGGCATCGTCACTTCGGCGGGGGAGGATGCGCCCCTGCATATTCTCAATGGGCTTCAGATTCACAACATCCCCACCGGGCAAAGCACCGTCTTTGAGAATGTCAAAACAGATCATGGTCGCAAGCAAACCTTGCATCATTGCGCCGCGCCGATCCGGTTCGAGCATGTTCCCGAGATATGGCGGGATGCGCCCATCGTCCATCTTGCGCCGATCGCACAAGAGGTGGATGATGCGCTGGCTGGCAGATTCCCGTCTTCGTGGGTGGGGGTTACGCCGCAAGGTTGGATGCGTGCCTGGGACGAAAAGGGTTCGGTGTTTCCCAAAGCCTGGGAAAACAGCGAACAGGTTCTCGGTCAGGTGGGAGGCGTGGTGATGAGCGTGGAAGACATTGCCCGCGATCTGGAACATGTCGAATGGATGGCGCATCATACCCGTCTGCTTTGTCTTACGGAAGGGGAGCAGGGGTCGGTGCTACACTGGCATGGCGACCGGCGGCGTTTTCGCCCCATTGAAGTGGAAGAAGTAGACGCGACGGGCGCAGGTGATATTTTTGCGGCAGCGTTTTTTGCACGCTGTGTACGCACGCGAGACCCGTGGGAGGCGGCGCGCTTTGCAACCCAGCTTGCGTCATATTCTGTAACGCGTGTTGGATTGCAGGGCATTCCCACGCCAAAAGAGATCGAGCAATGTTTGATGGAGGTTTTATCTTGACGAAGATCTATACGTTGGTGAATCAAAAAGGCGGAGTGGGCAAGACCACCTCCACGATCAATGTTGCGGCGTATCTGGCAAAGATGGGTCAGCGCGTGCTGGTGGTGGACCTCGACCCGCAGGCGAACGCCACTTCCTGTTTGGGGGTGGATAAACTGGGGGTGCAGGGCGGGACGTATGAAGCCTTGCTGGGTGAAGAGGAAATTTTTCCCTACATCCTTTTGAATGAACGTTTGAATTTGTCGCTGTTGCCCTCTTCGCCTTCGCTGGCAGGTGCGGAAGTGGAATTGGTGGATGAACTGGCGCGTGAGTCGCGTTTGCGCAAGGCGATCTTGAAAGTGGCGAACCGTTACGATTATGTCTTTGTGGATTGCCCGCCTTCGCTGGGGTTGCTGACCGTCAATGGGTTAATGGCGGCGGTGGATGGGGTGATTGTGCCGGTGCAGTGTGAATATCTCGCGCTCGAGGGGTTGGGACAGTTGACCAACACCATCGAACGTGTACGGTCGGCGTTGTTCCCGGAATTGAAAGTGCGCGGCGTGGTATTGACCATGTTCGACACGCGCACCAATCTTTCCACGGATGTTGTCAGGGAAGTCAACCGGCATTTTCCGAACCAGGTGTTCAAAAGTATTATTCCACGCAGTGTGCGCCTGGCGGAAGCGCCTTCATATGGGCTGCCCATTTCTGAATATGCGCCCACGTCTGTCGGCGCGGAGGCGTATGAGGCGCTGGCGAAGGAATTGTTGAAAGGCGATAAAGCCTAAAGAATTCACCACAGAGGGCACGGAGCGCACAGAGTTTTATTCTTCCCTCCGTGGTCTCTGTGATCTCTGTGGTAAATGAGGATCTATCATGGCTCAACGAAAAGGTCTCGGCAAAGGATTGGATGCGCTCATCCCGGGCGGGAAGACGTCTTCCGCACCTCAAACGGGAGGGGGAGCGGGGGGTGTGCAACAGGCAGCGGTGGACTCCATCAAGCGGAATCCGCGCCAGCCGCGCATCCATTTCAAACAGGAGGAACTGGACGAACTGGCGGCGTCGATCCGCGAGCATGGTGTCATCCAGCCGTTGATCGTCTCGCCGAACGGCGATGGGACGTTCGTTCTCATTGCCGGGGAGCGTCGTTTACAAGCCTCGCAGCGCGCCGGTCTGAAGACGGTTCCCGTCATTCCGCGTCAGGCGAACAATCAAGAACTGCTCGAACTGGCGTTGATCGAAAACGTCCAGCGTGCGGACTTGAATCCGATGGAAGAGGCGGAGGCGTATCATCATCTCTCCGAGGATTTCGGGCTGTCGAAAGAGAAGATCGCCGAACGGGTGGGGAAGAGTCGCGTGGCGGTTACGAATACGATCCGCCTGCTGGAACTGCCGGATATCGTCAAACGCGCGGTTGCAGAGGGGACGATCAGCGAAGGGCATGGACGAGCTTTATTGGGACTGTCCACTCAAAAGGCGAGAGAAGCGGCGTTTCAGACGGTGGTCAATCTCTCGTTGAACGTGCGTCAGACCGAGGAACTCGTCCGCAAACGCTCGGGCATCAAGCCGATCAAGGCGGTCAAGCCGAGACGGAATGCCGATGTCGCCGATGTGGAGAAACGCCTGCAAAAGAGTTTGGGGACGAAGGTTGCTTTGAAGCACGGCAAAAAAGGCGGAACCGTGACGATCTATTATTATTCGAACGAAGAATTGGACGCGCTGCTGGATAAGTTGACCTGATATGAAACTCCTCTACAACGCCAACATCCATACCCTTGACCAATCCAATCCGTCTGCCTCTGCGATTCTTATCGCGGGTGGGCGGATTATTGCTGTCGGCGAGAAAGACAAACTCGAAAGCCTTGCACATGGCAAGGTCGAAAAGCAGGATATGAAAGGCAAGACCATTTTGCCCGGACTGACCGATGCACACATCCACATGCAATATTATTCGCTGGGGCTTTCCAAAGTGGATTGCGAGACGAAGACGAAAGAAGAATGTCTGCGGCGCGTCGCGGAGCGTGCGAAACAAGCCAAACCCGGCGAGTGGGTATTGGGTCATGGCTGGCAGCAAAATGATTGGGATGGAAATTTCCCAACAGCGGCAGAACTCGATGCCGTCTCGCCGAATCATCCGGTATATCTCACGGCAAAGTCGCTGCATGCGGCGTGGGCGAATACATTCGCGCTGAAATTGGCGAACATCACAGACGATACACCCAACCCGAAAGATGGCGCGATTCAACGTGATGCAAATGGCAAAGCCACGGGTATTTTGCTCGAGACGGCTATGGCGTTGGTCCATGCTGCGGTGCCAGTACCAACTCTCGGCGAGATCGAAGCGGCGATGGAGAAAGCACAATCCGTTTTATGGGGCATGGGCATCACCGGTATCCATGATTTCGACCGTCGCGAATCGTTCATGGCTTTGCAATCTTTGCACGCCAAAGGCAAATTAAAATTAAGAGTATGCAAGAACCTTCCCGTCGAAAGTGTGCAGCAGGCGAACGATCTGGGCTTGCGCACCGGTTTTGGCGACGACTGGTTGTGGATCGGTTCGGTCAAAGCCTTTATGGATGGGGCGCTCGGTCCGCGCACGGCGGCGATGTTCCAGCCGTATGAAAATGAGCCGGAAAACAAAGGCATTTTGAACATGGATGGCGAGGAACTATTTGAACATTGCCGCAAAGCCGCGGACGTGGGCTTGAGCATGACCGTCCATGCCATTGGCGACCGTGCCAATCACGAAGTGCTCAACGCCTTCGAGCAAACCCGCAAATACGAGCGCGGACACAACCTGCCGCATCTGCGTCACCGCATCGAGCATGTGCAGGTCATTCATCCCGACGATGCGCCGCGTCTCGCGCAGTTGAATGTCATCGCATCCATGCAGCCCATTCACGCCACGTCAGACATGTATTCTGCCGACCGCTATTGGGGCGAACGCGCCAAATTCTCATATGCCTGGCGTGACCAGTTGAATCACGGCGCGATGCTTGCCTTTGGATCGGATGCGCCGGTCGAGTCGCCCAATCCGTTTTTGGGATTGCACGCCGCCGTCACCCGCCAGCGGGCAGACGCTTCTCCTTCTGCCGAAGGCTGGTACCCCGCCCAAAAGTTGACCCTCGCCGAAGCCTTGTCCGCGTACACGTTCGGCGCCGCCTATGCTGCCAACGCGGAAGACCGCCTCGGCAAACTGGCGGAAAATTATCTGGCAGACCTGATCGTTCTGGATGAAGACCCATTTGAGATTGACCCATCTCACCTGTTGACAATCCGACCGGCTGCTGTCATGATTAATGGAAATTGGGTGCTGTGACAGCCCGAGCGAATGGAGCATAAATATATGTTACCAACTACTCCAAAACTGACACCTGAAATGTTGATTCCGCGCCTGGGAGAATATCTTGTCCAAAAAGGGCTGATCAGCGAAAGCGACCTGATGCGGGCATTAGATTACCAACAGGAGCAGGTGGCAAAGGGTAATCCGTCCATGTTGGGGCAGGCGCTGATGGAGTTGAACCTGCTCGACCGCGCTTCACTCGACCAGGCGATCACCGAGCAGATCCTCCAGCTGCGAAGCGCGCTTCAGGCGGCAAACCGAAATCTCGAACAACGTGTCCGTGAGCGCACCGCGGACTTGAATGAAGCGCTCAACCGTCTTTCGGAACTAAGCCAGATGAAAGCGAACTTCGTCTCGAATATCTCACATGAACTACGTACACCGCTCACGCACGTCAAAGGGTATCTCGAACTTTTGGTTTCCGAATCGCTGGGCAAGGTGACGGACGAACAGCGTCATGCGCTTTCGGTCAGTCAGCGCGCGGCGAGCAAACTGGAAGGCATGATCGAAGACCTGATCATGTTCTCGCTGGCTTCCCGTGGCGAATTGAGCATGAAACTGGAGGAAGTGGACATCCGTCGTTTGATCTCGCTGGCGTCCAAGTCTGCGTTGAATAAAGCAGATGAACGAGGGGTAAAGCTCCAGACCTCCATCCCGAATATCCTGCCGCCGGTGCAGGCAGATGCAGAAAAACTCGGCTGGGTGGTGAATCAACTATTGGATAATGCGATCAAATTCACCCCGTCAGGTGGAAGCGTTACCATCTCGCTCGTTGAGGAAGGCAGTAATTTGGTGCAGTTGTCTGTGGTGGATACCGGCATTGGCATCCCGGTTTCCCGCATGAAGGAGATCTTCGAACCGTTCCATCAATTGGATGGTTCGTCCACCCGGCGCTACGGCGGAACGGGTCTGGGGCTGTCGCTCGTGCGGCAGATCATCGAAGCCCACGGTTCGTTGCTGGATGTGAAGTCTGTGGAAGGCAAGGGTTCGTCGTTCAAATTCCCCCTGCTCGCCATTCGCGATTAAGCATGGATCTGGATACCCTTTCCCGACTGCACCACGTCTTTCAGGATGTGCAAAAAAAGCAGGATCTTAAATCTGCTCTGGATGCATTATTCATGTCCATGCGCAGTTCTTTCATGTTCGATAATGTCGCCATCTATTTGGAAGACCTGAAAGAAAAGGGGTTGGATGTGGTCTTTGCCCGCGCCATGGGACGCGGCAAACACGCCGAAGCAGATGCCGCCTGGGGCGAGATCGTAGCGGCAGATATCATCCGCAGCGGGCGAACAGCCTTGCGCGAGCCGAAACAAAAATCGCGCGACACGAATCGTATGATGCAGCCTTATCTGATAGGTATGCCGTTGAAGATCGGCTCAAAAGTTCGTGGGGCGTTGTTGTTCGTTCGTTTTGGCGGACCGGAGTACAGCGAATTGGATATCCACATTGCCTCCTTGCAGGCGTTTTGGTCGGCGGCATTGATCGAACGCAAGGAACTGCAGGAAGCGCGGACGGAGTTGGATTCAGTGCAGCGTCAGATGCGCTTGCAGGATGATTTCGTCTCGACCATCTCTCACGAATTGCGGACGCCGCTCGGGTTCATCAAAGGGTACAGCACCAGCTTGCTGCGTCAGGATACGACCTGGGATACTGAAACGCAGAACGAATTTCTCACCATCATTGATGAGGAAGCAGACCGTCTGACCCGCTTGATCGAAGATATGCTCGAGTCTGCACGATTGCAGAGCAAAACCCTGCAGTTTAAATTCTCCCCGCTGCGCATTGATGCGTTGATTCGCGATGTGGCAACGAGAGTCAATACGCATCATCCCAACTTGGATATCAAATTCATGCTTGAGCCCATGCCGCCCGTCCTTGGGGATAGCGTGCGGCTCTCCCAGGTGTTTGAGAACTTGTTCAGTAACGCCATCAAATATGCACCCGGTTCGAAGATCACCATCACATCCAAAGAGGTTGGCAAAAAGGTCCGCATCACGTTCGGCGACGAAGGTGATGGTATCCCGGAGGATTTTTTGCCGTTCCTGTTCGAACGGTTTTATCGTGTTCCTGGCGAAAGGACGGTCACAGGAACGGGGTTGGGGCTTTATATTTGCAAGCAAATTGTTATGGCACATCATGGTAAGATTTGGGTAGAGTCAGTGTTGGACGAAGGCACCACGTTTTTCATTGAGCTGCCGGTAGATCCAGCGCTTTGACCGTTTTCACCGCTTTTTTCAGAGGAGATATAGTATGGCAAAGCGTATCCTGATCGTGGACGATGAACCTCGCTATCTGCGCCTGTTGGAGGCGAACTTGAGAACCGAGGGATATGAAGTGACCACTGCGCAGGATGGGGTTCAGGCATTGGATGTATTTTCAGTGCAGCCCATTGATCTCGTTCTGCTGGATGTGATGATGCCCCGTTTGGATGGTTTTGGGGTTTGCCAGCGATTGCGCGAATTCTCGAACGTGCCGATCGTGATCTTGACTGCGCGCGGCGAGGAACAGGATCGAGTTCGCGGTCTCGACCTTGGCGCAGATGATTATCTGGTTAAACCATTTTCGGCTACGGAATTGCTGGCGCGCGTACGCGCCGTGCTGCGCCGTGCCCAGCCACCCACAGAGACCGGACAGGTGCGCTTCTTCACGCACGACGATCTCAAGATCGACTTCGCCAGAGCCGAAGTCTGGCGGGGTGAGGAACCCATTTCTCTTTCCGCCACCGAATATCGTCTCCTGCTTCAATTTGCTCACAACATTGGCAAGATCCTCACATCTGAGGAATTGCTTTCGAGCGTTTGGGGTATGGAGTACAAAAATGACAAGGAGATCCTGTGGGTTAGCATTGCACGTCTGCGTCAAAAACTGGAAAAAGATGCCCACAATCCACGCCACATTGTCACGAGGTCTGGATTGGGGTATTTGATGCCCCCTCTCGAGTCCTGACCTCAAAGGGATCGGGAGGCATGTCAGGAAAAACAAGCCATGCCACAAAAAAAGATCCTTATCGTTGATACAGATGTAGCCAGTCGCAATTTTATCGCCCGCAAGTTGTACGATGCAAATTATGATGTACTCCAAGCCGGGTCGGGCAAAGAGGGTCTAATTGGCTCCTGGCGCGACCGACCCGACCTGGTCATTTTTGACCCGGTCATGGCAGACCTGAAGGGGGAGGATTTTGCCGCAAAACTTCGAAACGACCCACGTACCACACACATCCCTCTCATTGCCTTAAGCAGCGACCCTTCGCTTGCGCGTGCCCACTCCTGCCTCGACGCCGGTTTTAACGAGTACATCACGAAATCCGGACAGGCAGTCTCCATGCTTATGGATATGCTTGTACGCTTGTTGGGGCTGACCGAAGAGGCTATGAAACAGGGCGGGCTTTCCATCATATTCACAAGCGCCAAGGGCGGGACCGGTACGTCCTCGATGTGCGCGAACATCGCCATGAATATTGCCCAAAATCAGCCCGAAGCGCGTCTGGTCGTGCTTGACCTTGTCCTGCCCATCGGCTCCATCGCCCCGATCGTCGGATACGACGGAGCCTTGAATATTGTTTCTGTTGCCGATATGCCAGCCGATGCAACCACTCCGCAATTCTTTCACAGCAGCCTGCCCAATATGGGCATCTGGCGATTCAACCTGCTGGCAGGCTCACCAGACCCGGAACTAAGCAATCATCTCAATGTCGGGCGCATTTGGGATATTGTGACTGCTCTGAAAGCCTCCCATGACTATGTGCTGATCGACATCGGCCGGTCGCTTTCGAAGATCACTCTGCCTCTCATTCAACATGCCGATCTCGCGGCGCTGTTGATCAGCACCGACATCAGCACGATCTCATTGACGAAAACCCTGTTGGATTACTTGATAAGCAAGGGAGTCAACCCCAATTCGATCTTTACCATCTTGAATCGTGCCGTGGGCTTGGAAGGGTTAAGCAAGGCGGATGCAGAAAAAATTCTGGGAATCAGGATCAACGCTGCCATGCCCTACCTCGGTACAAATTTCGCTTTTGCAAACAGCCATCATCAGCCTTTTACGTTAAAATTCCCCAATGATACAGCGTCGCTCATTTTTACGGAGACAGCCAGAGAGATGTCGGCGCAGGCTCGCAGGTTGCGCGGCGAGTAGATAAACCGGTTAGATCGGAGAACCCAATGAGCATAGAATATGATGAAAAGGGAAAATATTACACCAATATTGTTCCAAAAGTAGCCGTGCCAACCGTCATTCAAACCACCACCCACCTGATCCGCGGATTGGTGCATGTGCGTCAGGGAGACCGGCTTAAAGATGAACTTGAAAGCGGCGACGACTACACCGCGGTTACGAACGCCACCGTGTTTGACGGTGAAGGAAAAGTAACCTTTCGTGGTTCATTTCTTGCGGTACAAAAGCGTCAGATCGTCTGGATCATGCCGGTGGACGAAGAGGGCAAAAAGGACGTGGGTGCATGAACGACACGCTTTCGGGTACTCCGCAGCGGTTGACGGGACAAGACCTTGTCCGGTTGAAGAAGTTTCTGACAGATAATCTGATGCGCGCACTGGAAATGGAGGGAGTTCCGGCTCCGCAGCGCCAATCCTTTGTGCAGCAAAACATCAGCCGTGTATTCGAACAGACCCAACTCAAACTCCCGGAGGATATCAAAAAGGAGATCTTCAAGCAGGTCCTCAACGACCTGCTGGGATATGGACCGATCCAGCCATTATTGGATGACCCTGATGTTTCCGAGATCATGGTGAACGGTCCTAAAAAAGTGTTTGTCGAAAAAAAAGGACAGCTCTCCAAATCCAGCATTGTCTTTGATGATGACGATCATGTCCTGCGCATTATTGACCGCATCATCCTGCCCCTGGGGCGACGTGTGGATTATGACTCTCCCACCGTGGATGCCCGTCTGCCCGACGGCTCGCGCGTCAATGCCGTGGTTCGCCCGGTTGCAATAGACGGTCCTTCCATCACCATCCGCAAATTTCGGAAAGATAAACTATCCGTACAAAACCTGATCGAGTTTGGCTCGCTCTCGCAGCAAATGGCAGACTTTCTGCTTGCCTGCGTCCGGTCACGCTTCAATATCGTGATCTCCGGCGGGACAGGCTCCGGAAAGACCACGCTTCTGAACGTCCTCTCCAGCTTTATTCCGGAAAATGAGCGGATCGTTACCATCGAAGATGCTGCTGAATTGCAACTTCAACAAGACCATGTCATGCGCATGGAAACCAAATCTGCCAACGCAGATGGGCAGCATGCAGTGACCATTCGTGATCTCGTCAAAAATTCATTGCGTATGCGCCCGGACCGTATCGTCGTCGGTGAGGTACGCGGCGGCGAAGCCCTGGATATGCTCCAGGCAATGAATACCGGACACGATGGTTCTCTGACCACCGTACACTCCAACAGCCCGAGAGATGCGATCTCGCGTCTGGAAACGCTCGTCCTTATGGCAGGTATGGACCTGCCGCTTAAGGTCGTGCGTACCCAGATCTCCTCCGCCATCGACCTGATCGTGCAACAGACCCGCCTCAAGGATGGGCAGCGCAAAGTGACATCCATTACCGAAGTGGCAGGCATGGAAGGTGATGTGGTCGTGTTGACGGATATCTTCAAATTCAATCAGACCGGTGTCACCCAGGATGGAAAAGTTCTCGGCGACCTGCGACCTACCGGTATTCGTCCCCTCTTTACTCCCCGGCTCGAAGCGTCTGGTTATAAACTCGGCTCTGAGATATTCATGGCGAACAAACCTCCTGCCGATCCATCTGCGCGCCGTTGAAACACTCTGCTATAATCAAGGCATTCAACCATAACGAGGAACCATGACCAACGCCCAAATCACCATCCGTGAAAAGAAACTAGGCTTGCTGATACGGGATGCCCGCGTCGCGGAGCGTCGCAGCATCAAAGAGTGCGCCGATGCCATTGGTGTCAAGCCCGGGATCTTCCGCGCCTATGAGGAGGGACGCCGTTCTCCATCCCTGCCCGAACTCGAAGCGCTGGTGTACTTCCTGAAACTTCCCATTTCACAATTCTGGGGAAACGAAACCATGTCGGATGCGCCCTCGCCCATGGAGGCGGATGACATCTCGCGGCTCATCGCGCTTCGCCAGCGGATGATCGGCGCGTTGCTGCGACAGGAGCGCACTGTTGCGAACATGTCCATTCGGCAGGTAGCGGCTCAGACCGGGATTTCGCAGTCGCGGCTTAAGTCCTACGAGTTGGGAGAACGCCCTGTTTCTGTGCCAGAGTTGGAGGGGATTCTGGTGGTGTTGGGGACACGCATCGAAACCTTTTTCGACCAGAGCGGTCCGGTGGGCGAGTGGATGAACAGCCAGCGTGCCATGCAAAAATTCCTCGAACTCCCCGAAGAGATCCAGGATTTCGTCTGCCAGCCTGTCAATCGTCCCTACCTCGAACTGGCAATGAAACTGAGCAGCATGTCCCGCGAAAAATTGCGTTCTGTCGCTGAAGGCTTGCTCGATATCACCCTGTAACACGTTCGCCCCACTTTACAAGTAGAGCCCGGTTATGACACTCGAACCTCACGCACTCGACGCCAAAGGCAAGCACGCCTTTGAAAACAAAGACTTTGCCGAAGCCGCAGACTACTTCAAACAGGCAGCGGAAGGCTACGCCCTCGGGCGGGCAGGCTTGCTGGCTGCCGAAATGCGGAACAATATGAGCGTTGCCTTGCTGCAGGCGGGCAAACCTGCAGAAGCGCTCGAAGCTGCGCTTGGCACCGATGAAGAATTCGCCGCTGCAAAGGATGTCAAACGCCAGGCAATGGCATTGGGGAATCAGGCAGCCGCACTGGAGGGATTGCATCGCTACGACGAAGCCCTCCAAAAATACGAACAATCCGCCGAATTGTTCGGGCAGGTGAATGAGGGCGACCTGCGCGCCATGGTCATGAAATCGGCTGCCGCCATCAAACTCAAAACCGGCAAGATCACCGAATCCGCATTCAAGATGATGGGCTCGCTGGACGTCAAAAAGACCCCCGGCTTTTTTGAGCGCATCTTAAAATTCTTTCTCCGCTTCATCAAATGATCAATCTGAATCTGCAGGTTCGTCGCGCGGTCGCACAGGACCACCGTCAGATTGCCAGCCTCATCTTCCACGAATCGAACACACATCGCCACCTGGATTGGCGTTCCGCTCTCGAATGGCTTGGCTCACAGAACTATTGGGTGCTGGATGAGGATGGGACCCCTGCCGCGGCATTTGCATGCCCGGAAGACCCGCCAGATGTGGCATGGATTCGCCTCTTCACCCATCGCTCGCATCTACCTGCACCCGAAGCCTGGTCTGCGCTTTGGGAAACCGCCCAATCTGAGATCTTTGCCCGCAACCCGCAAGCGCAGGTTGCCGCCATTGTCGTCAAGCAATGGTTTCAGGATTTACTCCTCTCCAGCGGATTCGAACTCAAACAGAACATCATCCTCCTGCAGCGGACGGTCGAACTGCCTGTACTGCCATATTCGTTGAACGGATTCAATATCCGCGACATGCAGATCGCCGACCTGCCAATCGTCGCGAAGATCGACCTGATGGCATTCGGCTCCTTTTGGCACAACACGCTCGACTCGTTGCAGCGCGCGTTTTCGCAATCGGTCAGCGCCACTGTGGCGGAAGATGTATCCGGGATCATTGGGTATCAGATCAGCACGGGCAATCCGTTTGGGGCTCACCTTGCAAGGCTTGCGGTCCAGCCTGAAGCGCAAGGCAGGGGCGTGGGAACCGCCCTGGTGGGGCATCTCATCCATCACATGAAGGGGCAATCTGCGAGGAGTATTTCCGTCAACACACAAGCAGACAATTCTGCCTCACTGGCTTTGTATGCCAAAACGGGATTTGTCCGCACGGGCGAGCATTTCCCTGTCTTTGTGCATACAGGGGCAGGTGTTCGATGACCCAGCCGGCATTATCGCCCGCCCTCATGGCTTTGTTCGTCGAAACGATCGGGCAGGATACATTTTCCGCCGCCCTTTCAAAAGCCGGTTTGCCTGTTGAATGGGCGCGCCCTGAAAAATACGCGTCAATGGATGCGGCTCAAGCGGCACAGTCGTATGCTCGGCTGCAATCTGCTTTGCGGATGTATTACGGGCGCGGTGCGCGCGGTATCTTGCTTCGTATCGGCTCGAACCTTTGGGATCGAATGATAAAAGACGCGCCGTTCAGCATCAAAGCGCAGGCGTCACTTATCCGCGGGCTGCCGAAATCTCTGAGGAGAAAACCAGCGCTGGAATTGCTGGCACGCATCCTCGGTGCGAAGCGTGGCGACATCACGGTTCATACCCTGGACCTTGATCTTTTGCTCGTTGACCGAGCCTCTCCCGCCACTCTCGACCAATCTGATGACACCCCGATCTGCTTCGTTACCCTGGGGTTGATCCGCGAGTGTCTTTATTGGGCGGTCGGCGAAGAGCATGACATCGAAGAACGTGCCTGTCGCGCTACGGGTGCGCGGCAGTGCGAATTCAAAATTACTACTGGAGGGCGTTCATGAAACATCAGGAAATGAGATGGAAATCGCGGGACGGGTTGGATATGTTTGCCCAGGTCTGGGAACCGGATGTGACCCAACCCCGGGCGGTGGTTTGCCTGGTGCATGGCTTGGGAGAGCATAGCTCACGCTATGCCCATGTTGCAGAAGCGTTCACAAAAGAGGGGTTTATCCTCTTCACAAGTGATCTGCGTGGACACGGACGTTCCGGCGGGCTGCGCGGACATATTTCTTCCATCGAAGATTTTATGCAGGATATTGATATCCTGATGGAGAATGCCCGCTCTCGTTATGCAGGTTTGCCGCTCCTTTTGTACGGACACAGCCTTGGCGGGATTCTGGTGTTGCATTATGGCTTGATCCGCAAGCCGGACGTGCGCGGCGTGATCGCCACCAGTTCCGGTTTGCGCACCGCTCTGGAAAAACAACCACTCAAAGTCTTCCTGGCAAAGATGCTGGGTGCGTTGATTCCCAAGACATTGATCACCAGCGGACTGGACTCAAATGGGTTGTCGCACGATGAAAAGGTTGTCCAGGTTTACAATAATGACCCGCTCAACCACGATAAAGCCTCGCTTGGTTTTGGAAAGACTATGCTGGGTGTAACAAAATGGACGTTGGACCATGCAGGCGAGTTTTCGCGTCCGTTGCTGTTGATGCATGGCAAGGAAGATGCCATCGCCTTCCCGTCCGGTAGCATCGAGTTCGCCGCGCCGTTGAAGGAACGTTGCACGCTTGTCCTCTGGGAGGGCGGGTATCACGAACTCCACAACGAGCCCGATAAGGCGGAAGTCCTCAAGACCATGACCCTTTGGATCGATGCGCGCCTGCGGGAAGGATAATTAAAAACCGATTAACAGGCTGCTGGACAAATCCCTTTTCGCATGAGAGAATCCGCAACCAATTACCCCATCCTTCAGGAGATAGCATGACGAACAAAGATATGAGCAAAAGGCAGATGCGCAAGGAACAGATGCGGCGAAAGGAGATCCGTTCCCGTTTGCTTGGGATCGGATTGATCTCGGTTGGGGCTCTGTTTATTGCCTTTTTGTTGATTTACCCGAACGTCAAACCGATCGGCGATATTGCTGATGCACCCGCAATCGCCCGCGAGACCGTTGATTTCAACACGATGGGCGACCCGAATGCACCGATCAAGATCGAAGAGTATTCGGATTTCCAATGCCCCTACTGCCGCATCTTCTTCGAAAACACCGAGGAACGGTTGATCGAGAACTATGTTGCCAACGGGACGGTGTATTTTGTCTACCGATCCTTTGGTGAGTTTATTGGTTCTGAGTCCAGTGCAGCGGCTCAGGCTGCCTATTGTGCCGGCGACCAGGGCAAGTTCTGGGAGATGCACGACATTATCTTCGCAAACCAGACGGGTGAGAACGTTGGCGCCTACAGTGATCGTCGGTTGGTTGCGTTCGCGGAACGCCTTGATCTGGACATGGGTGAATTCAATTCGTGCTACGACTCTGGAAAATATGCCGAAACGGTCGATCAGGATGCCCGGGATGGCTTGCTGGCAGGCATTCAAGCCACGCCTTCTTTTGTGATGACGTACGAAGCGAACGGCGAGACCAAGACCAAGATCATCGAAGGCGCCCAGTCGTTTGAAACCTTCCAGCAGGAGATCGAAGCCGCTCTGGCGGAGATGGGTCAATAGCCCACCTTTGTTAATTCAAACACGACTCACCCGCGAAATTAAGGTTTCGCAGGTGAGTTCGTTTTTTTAAAGAGCAAATGGGGCGCGGATTTTGTCATTATGTTCCGCGCGCTTCGCGGTCTGACCTCCCCCCCCGCGTCCTTGCTTCAACTCGGGGTCATTTATGTTTTGTCATCTCTTTGAGTCGCTTTGCCGGCTTACGATTCCCTGCTGCCAGGCATACACGGCGGCTTGTGTGCGATCTGCCAGATGCAATTTGCTAAGAATGTTGCTCACATGTCCCTTGACCGTGTTTTCGCTGATGACGAGTTTTTCGGCGATTTGACTGTTGGTCAATCCATTCGCGATTAATTTCAAGACATCCGTCTCACGGTCAGTCAGCTCGGTAAAGAGCGGCTGGTCTTCGCTTCCCTCGCCACGGATGTTTTGCAGCACACGCGAAGCCACTCGCGGATGCAGCGTCACTTCCCCCTGCACGGCGCGGTGCAGTACATCCACCACCTTGTCCATTTTCATGTCTTTCAGAATATAGGAAATAGCGCCTGCCTTGAGCGCGGGGAAAATATGGGCATCTTCGTGGTAGGAGGTCAGCACCACGACTTTGGTACGTGGGCTGATCTGGCGGATGCGCCGGGTGGTTTCGATCCCATCCATGCCGGGCATGATAAGATCGAGCAGGACAATATCGGGAATCAACTCTCCAACCATGCTTAACGCTTCTTCACCCGAAGACGCTTCACCCACCACATGAAAATCGGATATCTTCTCGAGGTAGGAACGGATTCCGCTGCGAACGACTTCATGGTCGTCCACGATCAATAAACTTGTGCGATGATGTTTCATGAGTTCAACCTCCTGCACCGTTACGGGTGGGGATCTGTATGATGAGCCGGGTTCCCTGCCCGGGCGCGCTTTGGATCTGGAGCGTGCCGTGGATACTGCTTATGCGTTCGCGCATCGAGCGGAAGCCCATCCCTTTTGCCTTTTGATTCATATCAAAGCCGCAGCCGTCGTCTGCGATCACAACCTGGAGGACTTCGTGATTATAAACCAGTGAGATACCTGCGCGCTTCGCCTTGCTATGACGGGCGATATTTGCGAGAGCCTCCTGAATGACGCGGTACACCGCCTGTTCCATCTCCAGAGGGAGTTCGCGCTCATTCTGGATCGTCAGGTTGACCGTCGCATCGTTGCGGTTTTCCCACTCGAAGACATATTCCCTCAGCGTGGTTTGCAATCCCTTTTCCTGCAAGGCAATCGGATAGATCTCCTGAATGAGGAAGTTCAACTCCTGGATGACTTCATAGATCAATGTCTCCGCTTCACTCAGATGGGGGGAAATCTCTCTTGGAATGCTGGTCTTTGCCATTCCGTTGACCGTTCCCAGCTGCGCAAGGGCGGCGAAGGCCTTTTGTTTGGCACTGTCGTGCAGGTCCCGGGCAAGGCGGTTGCGCTCCTCCATCACCGCCAGGTCTTTGGTCTGCTCGAAGAGCTCCATATTGGCAATTGACAATGCCGCACGGTTTACCAGCGCGGTGAATAAGCGGACGGAGTCTTTTGTCAACGCATTGGGGCGGGTGTATGCCACGTTGAAGATCGCCACCACCCTGCCATCCACAACGATTGGAAAGTGCGCAAAGGATTCGATGTTCTCATTTTTGATGACGGTCAAGACATCTTCGCGCAGAGATTTGCGGGTCAGGTCTGAGGCGATCACGGCAGTTCCGGTATTCATGGCGATCCCGATCATCCCTTCGTCGCGGTCGAAAGTCAATGCTGCCAGGGATTTTGGGCTGAAACCACGGCTGACGCGCGGCATGACCTTGTGCTTTTCCTCGTTCCATGCGAATACAACACTGCGCTCTGCCTTGAGAATGGAGACGGAGACATCCACCAGAGTTTGAAAAACTTGATTTAGGGTAACACTGCGCAGGATCTTTTCGTCCGCCTGATACAACGCTTCGATCTCGCCGGTCCGTTTTTCCAGGTCAGCAGTGCGGTTGCGGACAAGCCGCTCCAGTTCCCGATTTCGATTCTGAATGTTTTTCACACGCCAACGCAGCCCGCCCGCCACGCTGACTCCAAATCCAATTACAAGCAAACTGAGGAACCACCACGTCTCCCAGAATGGGGGCACCACGATCACTTGTATGGCAATCCCTTGATCATTCCAGACACCATCGCTGTTCGATCCGCGTAATCGCAGCGTGTACGTACCGCCGGGAAGATTGGTGTAGCGACCATTTCTCTGGTTGGCAATGTTGATCCAATCTGTATCGAAGCCTTCCAGCATGTACGCATACTGATTTTTAGCGGGCTGCTCATAGGCAAACGAGGCGAATTCGAATTCGAAGGAATCCTGGGGCCAGGTCAGGGTGATGCTCTCGATGTATTCTGTTGCCCGCTCTGTTTCCAGGGTGATACCATCCAATGTAATGGAGGTGAGAGCGATGTTCGGCGTGTAGACGTTGTCCTTAATATCCTGTGGGACGAAAATATTCAAACCGTTGATCCCGCCAAAATACATGGTCCCGTTGCGGTCTTTGGCGAAGGCATTCTGGTTGAATTCGTTGCTTTGTAAACCATCGCTCGATGTGAAGATGCGGAATGTCCGGCGTGCCGGGTCAAACTTTGAAAGGCCGAAGTTGGTGCTCATCCACAAGTGCCCCGCTTCGTCTTCGAGGATCCCGTAGACGACATTGTTGGACAACCCTTCATTTTCTGTAAAGTTGGCGAACGTGCCGGTCTTGGGATTGAAGAGGCTCAATCCGCCGCCGTGTGTGCCGACCCAGATGTTCCCATTTGCATCCTGATGAATGTCCATGACGGTGTTGCTGCCAAGTGTGGACCTGTCTGAGGGTTTATGGCGATAGTGGCTGATCTCACCGGTTTCCAGCCTGATGCGCAGCAAGCCATCATCGTAGGTGCCGACCCAGAGATTTTTATCCTCGTCTTCCAATAGTACGTTGACGCGGGAATTGCTGATGTATTCCGTATCCGGATTTCCGGTTTTGTATTCGGTAAATTGTTTTGTGCGTTTGTCAAATTGCATCAGCCCGCGATTCGAACCGATCCAGAATGTGCCAAAAGAGTCTTCGAGGATGGCAAACACGGCAAACCGTACCGGATCGTTGAAACTGCTTTGCTCGGGTGTGAAATGGGAAAAGTCGTTCGTGCCGCGGTTGTAGCGATCGAGCGCGCTGCCTGTCCCGATCCACATCACGCCTTCACTGTCGCTGTACAGGGAAATGATGCTGTCGTCGCTAAGGGAGGTTGGATCGTTGGGATTGTGTTTGTAACGGGTGAATTTTTCGAGCCTTGGGCTGAATAGATTTAATCCATTATCGAACGTACCCACCCAGATCTGGTTTCGGGCATCTGCCAGGATGGCAAAGATGAAGTTGCTGCTCAAGCTGGAGGGATCATCGGGGTTGTGGCGGAAATAGGCGTACCTGTCCTGCTGGCGGTTGTATTTGTTCAATCCACCGCCGTAGGTTCCTATCCAAAGTACTCCGCTGGCATCTTCATAGATCGTTTGGATTTCATTATTGCTCAAACTGTTGGGTACATTTGGTTGGTATTTATGATGGATGAACGAATCTTCCTGTGGGTCGTAGCGATCCAATCCCTGGTTTGTCCCAACCCAGAGCGCGCCGGAGCGGTCCTGGTAAAGAGAGTAGACAATATTGCCTGCAAGGCTGTCGGGAATATCCCTTGAATTTTTGTAGCGGGTGAATTGATTCTCCTCAGGGTTAAAGATATTCAGCCCATTGCCGGTTCCGATCCAGATTCTGCCGTTCTTATCCTCGGTGATAGCTAGGATGCGGTTGTGGCTCAGGCTGCGGGAGTTATAGACGCTGTTCTTGTAGGATTTGAATGTGTCATTTTCTCGGTCATAGTAGCTTATGCCCGCGTCCGAAGTACCGATCCACAGTTTTTCAGTGGAATCAATGAACAGGGCGGAGATCGAAGGACTGACGGGTTTTAGCGAACTATCAGCGATGGGATAATGGGTGAAGGTGTTGGTTTCGAACGAGAAAAAATCCAAGCCGCTGCCCGTGCCAACCCACAGACCGTCTCTGTCGAGCAGGAGGGTAGAGATGTGGTTGTCGGCGATGCTTTGTTCGTCGTTTTCGTCATGCATATAGGCGGTGAATTTTCCGCTGACGGGGTCGTAGCGGTTCAAGCCGCCGACGCGGGTGGCGATCCACAAATAGCCTTGTGAGTCTTCGACAAGGTCGGTGACTGAGCGGTCACTTAAACTGTCTGGGTCGTTGGTGTCTGGTTTGTATACCTTGAATTCGTAGCCGTCGTAGCGGTTCAAGCCGTCATCGGTGCCAATCCATAGGAAGCCCTTGTTGTCTTGCAGGATGGCGTTGACCACGCTTTGCGATAATCCGTCTTCAAGGCTGAGTTGTTCGAAGCGGATGTTTTTTCCATAGGGTAGGGAGGGGTTGTTCGAAGCAGAATCAGGTGGCGGGTTTGCAGGAAGCGCGGAGGGAGTAACTTCCGGCGTGGGGGCGGATGGGGGAGTCCCGCAGGCTGCCAGAAGAATGGCGGCTATCAGAAGAGTCCATGTTGCTGGTTGAATACGCATGACAGGTTAATTATAAGCAATTTGACGAGGTGAAACTTCCTGATTCTCCCTCTGAAGGTGGTTTTGTCACCCCTCCTGTGGGAGGGTTTTTTCCATTTGCGAGAGTTGGAGAGGGTTGAAAATATTGTTGTTTGCGAACCGTTCATTTGTGGGGGGAAAACCAATTGCCGGGGCGCATGACATTTCTGCCGGGGGTTTGTATGATGTGTCCACATGCGGACAAGATATTTCCTCCAAGAAGATCCAATACCGCATTCATGCATGAGGCGGAGCCCAGATGGTTCACTGGTCTTCCGCCTTCTGCTTCCCATCCATGTTCACGTCAGTTCCAAGGAGGTGCCCAATCTCGCAAGTTCAAGACCATGTTTTGATTTTGTCCAAATCTAAATTAGGAGAAAAGAGAATGAAACTGAAAAACCTATATGCTCTTTTGAGTGTGCTGGTCATTCTTGGCATGACCCTCGCCGCCTGTGCGCCTGCAACGGCTGAGGTTCCTGCAGCAGAGGAAGAACCAGCTGCAACGGAGGAAGCCCCCGCGATGGAGGAAGAACCGGCAGCGACGGAGGAAGCCCCGATGACGGAACGCCGTGGCGGCTGGCTGGATGAGATCGTGTTTTCGGTGGTTTCATCCGATTCTGCCGTTTCGCAATTGCAGGCTGGGGCGATCGATTTCTATTCTTTCAACCTGTCATCCGATACGCTGCAGGACATTAAGGATGCCGGGTTGAACTATACCCAGTCGTATGGCGGAAATTACGGTATCAGCTTGAACCCGGCGGTCTTCGACGATGCGAATGTATTGAATCCGTTCTCGAACCGAAAGATCCGCGAAGCGATGAACTGGCTGATCGACCGTAACTACATCAACCAGGAGATCTATGGCGGCGGTTCCCTTCCGAAACTTTTGGGAATTACCACCCAGCTGGTGGAATACACCAACCTGGTCGATACTGCCCGCGCGCTCGAGACCAAGTATGCCTACAACCTCGACACGGCACGGGAAGTCATCACGGCTGAGATGGAAGGAATGGGCGCCACGCTCGGCAGCGATGGCAAATGGCAGTACAACGGTTCTCCCGTGACCTTGATCTTCCTCATCCGCTCTGACGGTGACGGCACCCGACAGCCCATGGGCGATTACGTATCCAACCAATTGGAAGCGATCGGCTTCACCGTAGATCGCCAATACAAGACCGCCTCCGAAGTGTTCCCGATCTGGTTGGGTACCGATGCCAGCTCTGGGCAGTGGCACTTATACACCGCCGGATACCTTCCCTCCGGTTTGACCCGCGATGAGCGTGGACAGATGCAGCAGTATTACCTGCCGACGAGCATCCAGGCTGGTGAACCGTTCATTTCGAATGTTGCTGACCCCGAGTTCCAGCAGATCGGCGATGACCTTGCGCAGGGTAATTTCACCTCCAAGGAGGAACGCGATGCCATGCTTGCGCGCGCACTCGAACTCTCGCTCGAAGATTCTCTCTTCGTGTGGGTTGTGGACCAGTTGGTGTACGCACCATATAACAGCAATGTCTCTGTGACATATGACCTTGCCGCTGGTTACGAAGCTGCCTTTATGGGCAATTACAACCTCCGTTTTGTAGACCAGGAGGGCGGCACCATGCGCGTGGGCACGAACGATCTTTTCACCCAGCCGTGGAATACCATTGCCGGTTCGAACTGGGTCTGGGACTCCAATATCCAACGCGCCACCAGCATGGGTGCGGCGGGCATTGGCGGAAGCCAGGGCTTGATGGGTGACCCGTACACGGGTCTTGCCTGGCCCCAACGCATTGAAAGCGCTTCGCTCGAGTATCAGGCTGGTCTGCCGATCACCCAGAATCTCGATTGGCTGACGGTTACAGAAGTGGATGAAATTCCGGTTCCCGCCGATGCGTGGGTTGACTGGGATGCCACCACCCAGACCTTCGTCACCGTGGGTGAGAAATTCCCCGATGGCACCACTGCCCGCACCAAGAGCACTGTGGTTTATCCTGCCGATCTGTTCGAGACCGTTAAATGGCACGATGGCAGCCCCATTTCGGTGGCAGACTTTGTGATGTCGTTTGCGATCTTCCTGGATCGCGCCAAGGCGGAAAGCGCCGTCTATGACGAATCCGCTGTCCCGTCGGTCGATGCGTTCCTGCCTTCCTTCAAGGGCTGGCGCATTGCCTCCACTGACCCGCTGACCATTGAGTACTATGCCGATACTTACAATGCAGATGCAGAGTTGAACATCCTGCCGCTGTGGCCTGGTTCTCCCACCGGTCTTTCTGGTGAGAACAGCTGGCAGGTGCTGGCAATTTCCAACCTGGCGGAAGCATCTGGTGAGATCGCTTACTCTGCCGACAAGGCGGATGTGGAGCAGATCGAACAGATGAGCTGGGTGGGGGGACCGAGCCTTGAGGTGTTGAAGAAGTACCTCGACCAGGCGCAGGCGGAAGGTTATGTGCCCTATGAAGCCACTTTGAGCCAGTTCCTGACGCCCGAAGAGATTGCTCTGCGTTACGAAAACCTCGCCAATTGGTATACCGAACACGGTCATTTTTGGATCGGAACCGGTCCGTACTATTTGGATCAGGTTTTCACCACCGAAAAATCCCTCGTTCTTAAGAACTTTGAAGACTTCCCCGATCTTGCCGACCGTTGGGCGTCGTTCAGTGACCCGAAGCGTGCCAGTGTCGTCCTTGATGGACCCGCACAGGTGACTGCCGGCGAAGAAGCGCTCTTCGATGTGTTCGTCAACTACAAGGACGAAGCCTATGCCAATGCAGACATCAAGCAGGTGAAATACATCCTATACGATACCACCGGTGCGGTTGTCGCTGTCGGTGAGGCTGAGGCTGTGGGTGAGGGTCAATTCCAAGTCGCGTTGGATGCGGAATTGACATCGCAACTTGCGACCGGTTCGGCGAAACTGGAAGTGGCGATTGTCCCGATCCCGGTGGCAATCCCTGCCTTCACTTCGTTCGACTTTATCGTTCAGTAACTCCGTACGTTTGGTAGTTTGAAATCTCAGGGCGAGGTAGCCAACCCTCGCCCTGAGACCATTCGATTGTGAGGTCATGATGTCTGTTACCACCCAGGTCTCTTCGGAAGAGTTTGTTGTAAAGAAACATTTTATGAATAGTGCATTCGTGCGGATGGCGCGTTATGTGACGGTGCGCTTATTGACGTTGTTCACCACGGTGGTTATCGGCGTGTATCTCACCATCCTGATCGCCAACATGGGTGGCTTTGTCGATCAGATCATCCGTGGGCAGATCCGCGACAGTGTGACGCAGTCGGTAGCCGGGAACCCAACCTATCAGCAGATGGACCCGGAGATCCGCCGGCAGTTGATCGAAGAACGCATTGTGCTGGAGGAAAAGCGCCGCGGGTTGGATACGCCCATTGCCATACGCAACTTCCGCTATCTGGCAAATGCGCTTCAATTGGACCTTGGGCGTGCCATCAGCCTGACGAGCGACTCCGGCTCGAAACAGGTGCGTCTGATCCTGCTCGAACGCCTGCCCGCCACGCTGTTATTGATGGGCACCTCGCAATTGTTCCTTTTCTTTTCGAGCGTGTTTATTGCGCTCAATCTCTCACGGCATTATGGCAGTTTTTGGGACAAGCTGATCATTGCGCTTTCCCCGTCTTCTGCTGTGCCGCCGTGGTTCTATGGAATTTTCCTGATCTTGATCTTTGCCTCCAGCTTGAAGATTCTGCCATTTGGCGGCATGGTGGATTCACCGCCGCCTGCCAATCGCTTTGATTACGCCATCAGCGTCATAAAGCACCTGGCGCTGCCCGGCTTTTCATTGATCATCAGTTCCTTCTTCCTGAGTGTGTACAACTATCGTACGTTCTTCCTCATTTATTCAAGTGAAGACTATGTGGACATGGCGCGTGCCAAGGGATTGCAATCTAGGGACATTGAGCGTCGTTATATTTTGCGTCCCACGCTGCCGAACATCATCACGAATTTTTCGTTGCTGCTCATCAGTTTATGGACCGGTGCTTTGTTCACTGAAACGGTCTTCCTGTGGCCCGGCTTGGGACGCACGCTCTTCCAAGCCATCGGTTTGTACGATACGCCCATCATTGTCGGCTCGACGGTTATTTATGCCTATCTGCTGGCAATGACCGTCTTCCTGCTGAATTTTGTATACGCGTTGGTTGATCCCAGAGTGAAAATAGGCGAGTAATGCCATGGACAATTTGAGAGCGTCTTTCAAGAAACTTCTGATGTATCCATCTGCGATCGTGGGGGTATTCGCGATCCTGATCCTGGTGGCGGTTTCGATCTATACGATGATTACCATCCCCTATCCCGAAGCGATCCGTTTGTGGCGCGGCGGCGAGGAGGTTTGGTATCAAAATCCCAAGTTCGCACAGCCTGCCTGGGTCAATTTGTTTTCGAGCAAAAAATACTCCGAGTCCTTTGCGGTGGATACGGCGGATGGCGAAATGACCAAGACCGCCACGCCCGGCAAGAACGACGCAATAACCTACGAAATGGTCCATGAATTCGATTTCAATTACGATGTGTACCCGCAAGACATGATCCTGTATTTGAAATCCACGTTCACGGAAAAACAACCGTTCGTTTCGATTGAATTGATCACGCCCGACGAGCGCACCATCCGCATTGCGAACTTTGTTATCGCGGATAAGTACACCTATCGCTTCTCGCAGGATGAAAAACTGCGCCTCAAACTGCGGACGGAAGAGGTCATCCCGGCCCTCTTCTCAGACCCGGAAACCGAGACCATCCTGAAGGGTACCTACAAGCTCATCGTGATCGGTACGACTTTCGAACCGGATGCCGGCATGGATGCCGAATTCGTCCTTCATGGTCAGGTTTTTGGCTTGGCTGGCACAGATCACGCCCGCCGCGATCTGACCCTGCCTTTGTTGTGGGGGGCTCCCGTTGCGCTGGCGTTCGGCTTGATGGCTGCCATCGGAACAACGATGCTGACCATGATCATTGCAGCGGTGGGAACATGGTACGCAGGCTGGGTGGATGAGTTGATCCAACGCATCACCGAGGTTAACCTTGTCCTGCCGTTCTTTGCGCTGCTCATCATGATCGGGACCTTCTACTCCCGCAGCATTTGGGTCATTTTGACGGCGACAATTTTGTTGAGCATCTTTACCGGTGCGATCTTGGGGTATCGCGCCATCTTTCTGCAAGTCAAGGAATCCATGTATATCGAAGCGGCGCGGGCGTACGGCGCGAGCAATGGACGCATCATCTTCAAGTATCTTATTCCGCGTATGATCCCATTACTGATTCCAAGTTTGGTGCAGGCAGTCCCGGCGTTCGTCTTCCTTGAGGCGTCACTGGCGGTCATCGGCTTGGGTGACCCTGTCCTGCCGACATGGGGCAAGATCATTCAGGATGCTCAATCGAATGGCGCTTTGTATAAAGGTTATTACTACTGGGTGTTGGAACCCGCCTTCCTGTTGATGTTGACCGGTCTTGCTTTTGCTGTATTGGGATTCGCTCTGGATCGCATCTTCAACCCGCGCCTGAGGGATGTATGAGTCTGGTCGCCACTCAGGAGTTGCTGAAGATCGAAAACCTGGTTTTGCATTTTAAAACCACCAAAGGGGTTGTCCAGGCAGTGGATGGTGTGGATTTTGAACTGGGTACGAATCGCGCCGTGGTCATCCTTGGCGAGTCAGGCTGCGGGAAGACCTCACTCTCCAAAGCCCTTTTACGACTTCTTCCACGAAATGTAGATAAATATTCCGGCAAAGTCTTTTTGCAGGGCATGGATGTGATGGAACTGACCGAGGAGGAATACCGTCAGAATGTGCGCTGGGTGGGCATGTCGCTGGTGCCACAGGCGGCGATGAACTCATTGAACCCTGTGCTAAAAGTGGGGGAGCAGGTCGCTGAACCGGCTGTGCTGCATTTGGGGCTGGGCAAAACCGAAGCGCTTGGTTTGGTTTTTAAAATGCTCCAGCATGTGGGTGTGCCGCTCGATTTTGTAGAGCGTTATCCGTTTGAGTTGAGCGGCGGGATGCGCCAGCGTGTGGCACTGGCGATGGCGCTGGTTACTTCGCCGAATTTGATCGTGTTGGATGAGCCTACGTCCGCGCTGGATCTGTTGACTCAGGCAAACATCATGAATGTGCTCAAACGCATCAAGCACGAGCTGGGGACTTCGTTCATTTTGATCACGCACGACATCGCCACTTCCAGTGAGCTTGCAGATGAGGTCGCCATCATGTATGCCGGTCAGATCGTGGAGACGGGCGATGCGCGGGATTTCTTCCCCGCGCCACTGCATCCGTACTCGCAAATGCTCATGGCGAGTGTTCCGCGGCTCCGCAGCGACTCAGACCCGATTTTCATCAATGGGCAGCCTCCCAGCTTGATGAACCCACCGCGAGGTTGCCGTTTCGCGGCACGCTGCCCGTTCCGATTCGAGAAATGCAGCCAGGAGCCGCCCGTTATTCGAAAAGGTAATCGCAAGGTCAAGTGCTGGCTGCACAACTAACACAATGGGATAACCAATGCCTACCAATGCCTTGTATGACGTACTTTATTTTTTTAAGGATATTCATCGGGTCGTGCTCGAATTTGCCCGCGAACTCGATGAAGACCAATTACATTGGAGACCGCGCGGATACAGCACATCCATCGGGTTTCACCTGTGGCATCTGGCGCGCGAGTCGGATTTTCTTAAAGCCATCATTCTGGAACGTACCCCGCAACTCGGCGCTGATTTTGGCGAGCCGAGTGAGATCTGGGCTAGGGAAAAACTCGCCCAAAAGTGGGGCTTTCCTGTTGACCTGAACGCCACGGTCGGAACAGGTTTAAGTGATGAACTCGCCGCCACTTTGCCCATTCCGCCCAAGGATGAATTGATCGATTATTTGCGGCGTTCGTATGAAGCGATCGAGGTTTTTGTGCAGATGCTGGACGAGCGATACCCCACCTTCGAAGAAGTGGACGAAGAGATGTCGCGGAAGTTGCAAAACATCCGCTTGAATCTACTGGTCTTTTTATCCCACGATTGTCGTCACCTCGGCATGATGGAATGTCTGAAGGGCTTGCAGACAGGCTTTGGTTCCGCCACGGAAAAACGGCAGGTATGATCCACACTACCGAAGTAAAAGAGGCAATCAGAATGTCACCAAAAATACAGGAACAACGCGAAGTCCTGCTCTCGATCCGCGATCTGCATGTGTGGTACGAATTGCGCCGCTTCGGCTTCAGTCACATGGGCTATGTCAAAGCCGTGGACGGCGTCAGCTTTGAGATGGCTCAAGGGGAAACAGTGGCAGTTGTCGGGGAGAGCGGATGCGGCAAGTCCAGTCTGATGAAAACGATTCTGGGGATCAACATCCCGACGCGCGGCGAACTTGTCTTCGAGGGCAGGAATCTTTCCAAACTCGGCAGCGAAGATCTGCGGAACTATCGCTTCGATATTGGTTACGTCCAGCAGGACCCATACGGCGCGCTACCGCCTTTCATGAGCGTACAGCAAATTTTGGAGGAACCGCTGCTGATCAGCGGTGTGAAGGACAGACGGGAACGGCTGGAACGCATTCACAAAACGATGACCGAGGTAAAACTTCACCCTGTGGAGGATTTCCTGCACAAGTTCCCGCACATGCTGAGCGGTGGACAACAGCAGCGCGTCGTCATCGCCCGGGCAATGATCCTCGAACCAAAGATGATCGTGGCGGATGAACCTGTGTCTATGCTGGATGCTTCGGTGCGGGTCGAGATTTTGAAACTGCTGAGAAGCCTTCAGGAGAAACACCGCCTCTCCGTGATTTACATTACGCACGATCTTTCAACCGTAAAATATTTCTCCGAGCGGATCTTCGTGATGTATGCGGGGAATTTGGTGGAGAAAGCGCCCACCCGCCGCCTGCTTTCAAATCCATTGCATCCATATACGCTTGCCCTGCTGGCTGCCACATCCGACCCGGATGCGGGCAACGCCGAGGAATTCAAGGAAGTTCCACCCGGCGAGCCGCCCAGCCTGGTCAACCCGCCGAAGGGTTGCCGCTTCCATCCGCGCTGCACGAAAGCCATTGCTGGTTTGTGTGACGAGCAGGAGCCACTCGATTTTGAGCCTGAACCTGGGCATGTTGTTGCCTGTTGGTTGTTTCATGTGGAGGAACCATGATGAAATCTCATCTTTTTTTGCTTCGGTTTGGCGTAATCATGATGCTGGTTGGTGGTATTCTGATTCCGTTCCTGATGGTCATCAAAGTCATCGAATCGACCTATTTCCTGAACTTTTTCTCGTGGGGAATCTCCACGTTGGGGCTGGCTCTGGGGATGGTCGGGTTCACGATGTATTCCAAAACGCAAAAATAAAACTTCACTCGAGTTGCAGAGTGAAGTTTTGAAAACCTGAAGCGGGAAAATTATTTTGTCGCCAAATTCCCTTGCACAGGGATGTTTTCCATCTCCGTTACCATTTTTCGGTCCAGGGCGCGGAAGCGATGGATGAAGTACACCGCCAGCCCGAGCAGCAGAATGGCATTTGCCTGATGGATCAGGGCGATGACAATGTTCACAAAGGAAAGTACGGTCAATACACCGAGCGCGATCTGCAAAGCGACCACCCCGGTCAGCCATTTGAGCCCGTTGACGATGTCTGCGGGGTAGTTCTGTTTCTTGACGAGATAATACACCACCGGCACGAGAATGATTCCCAACCATGCAAACCAACGGTGAATGAACACAATCGTTTGTGGGGATTCAAAAAGGGCGACCCACGAATTGAAGAGATTGGGCGGAATCCATTTCCCGAGCATGAGGGGCCAGGTGGAGGAGACATGACCCGCCTTGAGCCCCGCTGTCATGCCGCCGTAGATGATCTGGATGAGCAGGACGACCGTTGACCCAAGCGCCAATTTCGACGGCAGCGACCAGCGTGCCTTGCCTGAATCGTGAAACCCGTACTTGTGCCCAAATGCCGTCCACAAGGCGAGGCTGAAGAGAATCAGAGCAAGCATCAGGTGAGCCGTGAGGCGGAAATGACTCACTGAAGGGCGGTCGACCAATCCACTGGCGACCATGAACCAGCCCATGAATGCCTGCCCAATGAATAGCATCCCCATTACAAAATAGATGCCAAACTCCTTGAAGGGAATGGTCTTTTTGAACAGGAAGTAAAAGACCGGGATGGCGTAAAAAAGCCCTGCAAGGCGGGCAACCAGACGGTGAAACCACTCGACAAAGAAGATGTATTTGTATTCCGTCAGCGTCATGCCCTTGTTAATGAGAATATATTCGGGAGTTTGCTGGTACTTGGCAAATTCCGCCTCCCATTGATGGTTTCCCATCGGCGGCACCGTACCGTTGATGGGATTCCACTCTACGATGGACAAGCCCGAACGGGTGAGGCGGGTGAAGCCGCCAAAGACGACCAGAAAAGCCACCACTGCGGCAAACACGAACAGCCACTTCATGACGGCGCTACTTTGAGTTCTTGGCATTTTGTTTCTCCAAATTAGGGTGGCGGCATTATAGCACGATGAAGTTAACCCGCTGTTAGAAATTTTGTCACGATCTTGAAAAGGGATTTTGGAATGCGCGGCCTGGGCTTGTGCGGCAATAAAAAAGCCCATCGCGTGGATGGGCGTTTCGCTTCAGGACCTGCTCCGCATCTGATTCAACAATGAGCGGTAATCCTCCGCATTGGGCGGATTCATTAACACGATCTGGTTGATGACATCCATCGCGCCCTGACGGTCTCCGCTTTGCAGCAGAATTTCGCCCAGCGTATCGAGCAGCGAAACCGCTTCGGCGGTGCGACCGGTGCGATGCAGCAACGCTGCGTGCGGACGCTTGAGCATGGGCTGGTCGGGATGTTCGCGGACCAACTCATCGAGGAAGTTGAGCGCCGGTTCGATCTTATTCTGGCTTTCCAGATGTGTGATGTAGCTTTCGAGTTCGTTCAATGCCTTGTCCGGCTGCCCCATGCGCAGATTCAATTCGATGATCTGCTTGCGGGCGGCGTCGTCATCGGGCGCAAGGGTGCGCAATTGTTCATAGACGCGCAAGGCTTGCTTCCAATCGAGGCGCTGCATATCGATGTCTGCCATGCGCTGCAGAATGTGGGAGTTCCAATCGCGGCTGGCATTTCCCTGCTGGACGACGCGCAGGGCGTTGGTATAGGTTTTGCGCGCCATGTCCAACTCGGCGAGGCGGTAGTAAATGGCTGCCATTTCGAGATACTCATTGATGGCGTCATCCACCTGACCGCGCGCCACAAGCTGGTCGATCAGCCGGTTGCGCGCGCCAAGATCCATCGGCGAGATGTTGATGATGCGGCGCAGCAATTTGGTCGCTTGCAACACTTCCCCACGCACGCTGTAGGAATGCGCCACCACGCTGTATTTTGTGATGGCTTCCGGCATGCGCCCGTCCTGTGCGAGCAGGTCACCCATCAGCGTGTGCAGCGGCAGGTAGGTGGGCGCTTGTTGGACTGCATCATAGGCTTCATCCATTGCAGAGCGCAGGCTGCCCATGCGTGCCAGCTGGTTGATGCGATTCATGGATTCCAACACCGAACTGGATTGCGCCTGAAGGATAACCTCCGCCAGCGGGGCGGGGATGCTGCCCTCCTGCTTGGGCAATTGTTCGCGCATTTTCTTCAGCTGTTCGCGCCAATCGGGGCGCATGAGCAGCCCTTCTACGTTGCTGCAGACTTTCCGCAGGGCATCTTCGTCGGTCTGCTTTTGATAATTCTCGATGATGGGTTCGTACTGCTGGCGGATGTCGTCTGCCAGTTCCGATGGGACGGTGGTGGCGTCTGACAGTTTCAAGGCTTCGATATACTCGGTGGCGGCTTCCAGGTAGCTGGTTTTCTTGACGAGCATCTTGCCGAGCATCAGGCGGGTGGCAAGTGCGTAATCGTTGTGCTTGACGGCGTTCTGCAGGACGCGCATGGCGCTCTCGTACCGCTCGCCTTTGTACCGCAGAAAGCCCAAATTAAAATACAGGGCAGGATGGGTGAAGCCGGCTTCCTGTGCCGCATCCATTTCCTCGGCTGCCTGCGCGTCGTTGCCTTTCGATTGCGCATCAATGGCTTGACCGAGGTGCAGGATGACCTTCGTCTGTTCGGCTTGCTGCAGAGAGACTGCGCCTGTGCCTTTGACAATGGCAGCCAGCCCGCGTCGTTCCTGTGCGGCGGGGCTGTCGTCGGAGTATTCGAAGAGCATCTCTGCCAGCTGGGTCAATGCCTTTTGGCGGGCTTCCGCTACCGGGTCCAGCCCTGAAGCGGTTCGCGATGTGCTCGGCTCTTGTAGTTGTTTGACCTGCGCCATGCGGATGGGTCCCGTCCCGCCTTTTCCACGGATCGGTTTGGGGAGCAGGTGTCCCATTTTTAAGGCGGTTAGCGCCTGTCGCACTTCGGGGCTGTTCGGCAGGATGGATTGGGCTTTGTTCACCATCTCGAGCGTTTTTTCGGCGTTGCCTGCGCGTTGGATGATGCTGGCGAGGGCGAGGTATTCCGTCACTGCCTGTTGGGCATGACCGAGTCTTTCATGTACCTGTGCAAGGCGCGAATGTGCGATGGCATTCTCCGGGTTGATGCTGGTGACATGCACCCAGTTTTCGATGGCTTTGTCGGTGTCGCGCTGTTTGAGGTAGAGGTCGCCCGCGCGGATGGCGGCATCCATGGCGGTTTTCAGGTCGCCTACGCGTTCGGAGAGTTGCGCCACTTTTTCGGTGGAGACGGGGTCGTCGGGTGAGGCTTTGGCGGCGCGCAGGTAGATTTGCAGGGCTTCATCCACGCTGCCCATTTGGAAGAGGGCAAGCCCCAGGCTGGTGAGGGCTTTGGGGTGATCGGGAAATTCTTCGAGGGCGCGGCGATATGCGTTGATCGCCTTGGACCATTCCTGATCCCAGGCGGCGGAGTGTCCCTCGTTCATGGCTTTTTGGAAGAAGTCGTCTCTACCGGGCATAATGTTGAAATTTTACTTTCGGGTGAGCGGATTTATAAAAAGAATTATGCAATTATAACCTTGTCTTCGGTTTACATGTCGCTGTGGGTCGAATGGGGAGGTGGATCGGTAACCCGCTTGATGTTTTCGCTTCAGCGCTCTGGACTGGTGGTTTTTCCTTTTCACGGGCGGAGCGGTCGTTCACCAGCCGTGTTCCATGCGTCCAGATCATTTCATGCTTTGGTATGACGACATGAGAAACAAACCCGTAATGCGTTTGGATGGGATTTCAGCGGGCTTATCTGGCAGAGTCATCGCGGTTGCGACTCTGATTATATGCAAGGATAAATCCAACGAAGAGGAATAGCAGACCGGCAAACTGAAATCCGCTATTCTCTGTGTACATTCCCGTGATAAAAATGAGCAGTGCAACGAAAAAAAATCGCGTACGTCCCGGTAGAAATTTTCCTGGGGTTCATGTTAATTCTCCTTTTCGCAATCAGGTGCTCATATCTGTACTGATAAGAATGTGGGCAGACCTATAGTTTGCAGCGATACAACGCTGGTTGACTGTCTTCATAAACGACGGTTTTGATGAATTCCCAGCCGAGGTGCTCCAGAATTCCGGCTGCCGAGACCGTGGTGGCGTAAACCGTCTCATACCCTTGATCGAGAGCCAGTCTCATTCCTGCGCGGACCAATTCCGTAGCGATGCCACGACCTCGGTGAGACTCGGCGACAAATAATCCACCCAATTCCGGTTGGAACTCGGGCGGCATCCCGTCTCCGTTCTCGCGCAGGATGATCGTACCAGCGAGCTCGCCAGACTCGAAGGCAACCAGTCGAATGGGCAGACGGTTATGGGAAGCGTCTTCGAGAAAATCCTGCTCCATCTCTGCTTGCGACCAGTCGGAATAATAATCGGACCACTGGTCGCGGAACCATTTTGTCAATGTGGGGATGGTATCGAGATGATCTGCAAGGAAACCGATCGTGAGCATGTTCTCCTGGTACTTTCGGGATGCTTGCTTGGCAATATGCGCTGAACTCCTATTTTTCGATATTGTGATTACAAAAAGGGATGAACACTTTATGTAATGTACTAATTTTTAAGCCCTCACCCCAATACTTCCATCTCACCCCAATTGACTCCCGCGCGCGCTTCCGTCTCCAGCGGGATGCTCATCGGGTAGGCGTCTGCCATTGTCTCGCGGATCAGGCGGGCGGTGGCTTCGATCTCCTTCTTGGGAACTTCCAGCACCAATTCGTCATGCACTTGTAAAAGCATCTTGGCTTTCAGTCCCGCTGACTTGATTGCAGACGGGATCTTCAACATCGCGATCTTCATGATGTCTGCTGCCGTCCCTTGAATGGGGGCGTTGATGGCTTCGCGTTCCTCGCGGTTCTTCATTTGCACATTCTGTTTGCCCTGCAATGCGGGGAAGTAACGCCTGCGTCCGAGCAGGGTTTCCACGTAGCCGATCTCTGCGGCTTGACGGCGGATTCCGTCCAGATATTTTTTAATGCCGGGAAACTTGCGGAAGTACGCCTTCACGAAATCTTCCGACTCCGCCAGCGTCAGCCCGGTGGAATGCATCAGCCCGAACGCCGACATGCCGTAGATCAAACCGAAGTTGATCGCTTTGGCGTGGCGGCGCATATCCTTGGTCACGTTCTGAAGCGGAATATCATAGACCGCGGCAGCCGTGGTGGCGTGAATGTCTTCTCCGGCGCGGAAGGCAGCCAGCATGGCTTCATCCTGTGCCATGTGCGCCACAATACGCAACTCGATCTGCGAATAATCGACCGAGAGCAAAAGGCTGCCATTCTCGGCTATGAACCCGTTGCGGACTCGTCGTCCCGTTTCGGTGCGGATGGGGATGTTTTGCAGATTCGGGTTGTTCGAGGATAAACGACCGGTCACGGCTCCGATCTGACTGTAAGAGGTGTGCACCCTCCCGGTCTTTTCATCCACTGCGGCAGGGAGCGCATCTACGTATGTGGATTTGAGTTTGGATAGCTCGCGATGCTCGAGCACAAAATCCAACACAGGATGCTTTCCCCGCAGCGCCTCGAGCACGTCAGCTGAAGTGGAGTAAAAACCCGTGGATGTTTTTCGTCCCTTGTCGGGTGGTTCGAGGCGCAGATGGTTGAACAGCACATCCGAAAGCTGCTGCGGCGAATTGATGTTGAACGTCTTGCCCGCGTGACCGAAAATTTCCTTTTCAATTTCCGCCAAACGCTTGGCAAGGTCTTTTGACATTTCACCGAAGAATTCTGTGTCGATCAACGCGCCGGTCATTTCCATTTCTGCGAGGACGGCGGTCAGAGGCATGTCGATTTCGTCCAGAATCTTTTCGCCGTTCACTCTCTTCAATTCCTTCTGCATGACCGGCATCAACCGCAGCGTGTTTTCCGCATCGGCAGCGGCGTAATTTGCAGCGGCTTGAATATCCACATCCGCCATGCTGATCTGCTTCTTGCCTTTGCCGATCAGGTCTTCGATGTGGGTCATCCCCACGCCCAGACGGAACTCGGCGAGATTCTTCAATCCGAGATTGCGCGATGACGGGTCCACGATGAACTCTGCCAGCATCGTATCGAAAGTCAACGGCGTGACGGTCAGCCCGTGCCGTATGAGCACGATGTAGTCGTATTTGGCGTTGTGTGCCACCTTGCCGATCTTCGCATCGGTCATTGCGGGAGTGAGCGCATCAATGACTTTTTTGAGCGGCAGATTGGTTCCAGAATTGTGCCCGACAGGGATGTAATAGCCTTGTCCATCTTTGACCGCCAGCGAAATGCCGACGAGGTCGGCTTTCATCTCTTCGGTATCGGTGGTCTCGGTATCGAATGCAATCATCTTCGCCTTGCCCAATTCCTTGACAAGTGCCTTCAGTTTTTCCTCGTCATCCACCACGATGACTTCGATCTCGGATTCTTTGATTTGCGCAATCACCTGCGGTTCGTTCGCGAACATGGTCATCTGTCCGCTTTTGGTTTTGGCGGTCTTCGGTGTTTCCGCTACGGGTGCGCTTCCGCTGATGACGGGAACTTTCGAGACCAGCGTTTTGAATTCCATCTCCTTGAAGAACTCTTCAAGTTTTGCACCGTCGAAAGGCGTGACTTTGGCTTCCTCAAGATTGAACTTGAGTTTGAGATTCGTTTCGATGCGAGCCAGGTCGCGGCTCATGTATGCCGTTTCTTTGCTCGCTTCGAACTTACCCTGCCAACGCTTCTCCACCTGATCCAAATTGGCATAGATCGCATCCAGCGTCTCGAATTTTTCAAGCAATGCCACGGCGGTTTTTTCTCCCACACCTTTCACGCCGGGGATATTATCCGATGTATCGCCGACAATGGCTTTGTAATCCACCACCTGACCCGGACGCACGCCGAGTTTCTTGACCACATCCGCATCGGTGATGTAGGTCTGGTCATCGCCCGCCAGATAGACAGCCGTCCGCTCGTTGACCAGCTGCAAGAGGTCCCTGTCTCCGGTGATGATCTTCACCCCGAGACCTTGTTCCGCCGCCAGTTTCGCCACCGAGCCGAGCACGTCGTCAGCTTCGTACCCGTCCATTTCGAGGCGCGGAATATGGAACATATCCACCATCGAGCGGATGCGCTCGATCTGCGAACGCAGGTCATCGGGCATCTTTTCGCGCGTGGCTTTGTATTCCGGGAAGATCTCATCGCGGAAGGTCTTGCCGACATCGAACGCCACCGCGAGATATTCCGGTTTCTCCTGTTCCAGCACGCGGATCAGTTCACGCGCAAAACCGTAGATCCCAGCTGTCGGCTCGCCTTTGGAGTTGACCCATCGCTGCGAACTTCCACCAGCGGTCAGGGCGAAATACATGCGATAAGCAAGCGCGTGTCCGTCAATTAGATAAAGGGTAGGGGGCATGAGCAAACCTTTTGATTCTGGGTGAGGATTTTCAATCAAACGTGAAAGAAATTATACCCCGCGTTTTACAAAGTAGAACTTTTGTTTCAGGTTTGGGGTGGATGGAAAGGCACTTAAGAAATCAATAACCACGGAGCGCACAGAGTCCACTGAGTGTTTAAATTACACCTCTGTGTTCTTCGTGTGCTCTGTGGTGGAGTCTTTTAACATAAAACGACCCGACAAGATTTCTTATCGGGTCGTTGGCTTAGTTTTTCAAAGGCGGCGGAGGTTCCTGTCCCTGCCGGGTACGTGTCTGGCGGATGTAATCCCGCACCAACTGCGGCGGATGCGGCTGTGACCCGCCCATGATGAGGTATCCCGGCGCCCAAAAATCGCCGGACGGATTCTCGCGTTTCATGCGTGGGAAATCCGCAAAGATCTTTTCCGAGGTCTGCTGGCGCATGATGCGCATCAGATACCCCGGCGATGTGCTTGGCTGCACATTCACGACCCACTGTAAATATTCGGGGCGAACGGCTAAAAATTCCAGCCGCCAGCCGAAGGCAATGCAAATATTCGGCAGCCACTCGCTCAAGCGTTCAGAAAGATCGCCCGTAATGTAATGCGACGAAAAGCGCGGCACAAGCAGGCAGGCATACGTCAAGTGATACAAGCCCGCGCTAACCGGTTCCACCACCAGTTTTCGCGCGGCTTCGGTGGATGGGCTTTCGCGCGTGGCATCCACGTCTCCGGGTAGCGGACGCGCAATGGGGGTTTCAGGTCTCGGCTTGGAACGAGACGGCGCAGTCACTTCCACTTCATCGAAGGCGGTTTGCGTCTCGCCTCTTTCCTGACTTTGAGCCTGGTTCCGCACCTCACTGGTCTTTTTCGCCACCGGGAGTTGACTCCGGCGAACCGCGGGCGACGGCTCGCGGCTGAACACCGAAGCATTCGAAAGCGATTCGGAGATGCGCGTCTGGTTCGGGTCGAACGGTTCTTCGCGCTGCGGGAGTCGAAACTCGTGCGATGTGAGCGGTTCGGGGTTGGGTGCCGGTATGTCGGAAAGAATATCTGAGATGGGAGGTATGTTGAGCGCTTCACCTTCCTCGATTTCCACCTCTGATGCTGCCGGCGAAGGTTTCTGTTCAAAGCGATCGGTGCCGAAATCGCTTACCAGCTGGCTTGCCTGTGTGCGGATGGTGCTGAAAGGTGTCTCGGCATCGAACACCAGCGCAAGAATGGTTTCTGAGGTCAGGCGGGTGGCGTAGAGCATGTGCTCGGCTTTGGTGCTTTCCAGCCGGATGAAGCGCAACAGGTCGGAGCCTTTTTGCCCGTCCCAGTTGCGAGTGACGGTCTGCGCCACTTCCTTGGCTGCATTTTGAGAAAGCCCACCGGCATATGCCCACAGGTCGGTCCTTCTTGTGATCAACGCCGCCTGGGCGGAGGATTCCAGTGTAAGGCGGGTGAGGTGCTGTGCAGCTTTGTTCGCGTCGTTGAGCCACGGCATGGTCGTGGTCGTGGTGGAGGGGGAGACAGCAGCCTCTTTGGGAGTCGGTTGCGGTTGACTGATCGCGGTCATAAAATCTGCCATTCTGAACGGCTTGCGGACAAGAATCCAAGGTCGCAGGGCATCGAGGGCGGGTGGGGTCTCATCCTCTTCGCTTAAGATGATGAGATTGATGCCCGGCCGTACGGTACGCAAGGCGATGCCGATCTCATACACCCAATCTTCATCGAGGGCAAGATCAAGCATGGCAAGCGGAATGCCCACTTCATCCGCGCGTACAACGGCGGACGCTTTGTTGTTGACAACATGCACCCTGTAAAAGCCCGTCTCTTCCAGGGCGCTACGTATTGGCTCGCCAAGGCCGGAAGAGGGGGTTACGAATAAGAGATCCGCAGGCATTACTTAAAGTGTATCACTTCTACCAAAGTCGGGCAAGGAAACTAAGGGTTACTTCGGGGGGTGTACCCCTCTTGCAATTCCTTGATTCCTAACAAAACTATCAGAATTTCGGGTGGAATATCGGTTTCTGGCAGGTCTGCCTTGTACAGCTGCTCATTTTCGGCGCGTTCGCGCAGGCTCTTCCAAAGCAGGTGGCGTTCTTCGCCTTCTACCACCAGATCGTTCAGCGTTTTCGCGTTGAGCAAATATTCGCCGGTGGAATAAAGAAAGGTCAGTCGTTTCCACTTGTCGGTCTGGATGGGCTCCTTCAACCTTTCCAGCGTGCCCAACTGAAGTTTGTAATACTCTTCCTTCGCGCGCGGATGATTCGCCTCGTCCTTGAGCAATTCTCCGCGAGTGGTTAGTTCATGTCCGCGCACAGGGGCGATGAATTCGACCTGTCCGCTTCTTTCGCCGAAGGAAGCGGGTTGGTAGAACGCGAGATAATCCACGCTGACAACTTTCGGCGCCGTGCGAAGCGGAATGCGGTACCATCCCAACAGCCGCGCAATTTCCAAGTCACGCGGAGTTGGAAGGAGACAGACCAGAATCAGATCCGTTGGTTTGAGCATGGGGTAATTATAATGGTGACCGTCTCTATTCATGGAAAAAGGAACATAAAATGCTGATTCATCATTCTCCATTTGAACGTGTCACCGCCATTACCGATGTTTTTATGGGCTTGCTGGCGGCTTTTGCCGCGTTGAAAATTTCACAACTTGCAGGATTTCGCTCTGATCTCTGGGCTTGGACATTCGGTTTGCTGGCGGTTTCGTCCTTCCTTGGTGCGGTGGCACATGGATTTCAGATGTCGCAAAGGACGAATGATCGGTTGTGGATGCCCATAAATTTGTCACTCGGGTTGACGTTGGGGTTGTTCGTGGTTGCGTCACTGTTCGATCTGGGTGGGGAGCAACTCGCGCGGGTGGCGCTGCCGATCATGCTGGCGGTTGGTGTTGGCTTTTTTCTTTTCACCCTGTGGAAGCCGGGCACATTTATGACGTTTCTTGCCTATGAAGCACTTGCAATGATATTCGCCTTGGGCGCGTATGGTTACCTTTTTTTCAATGATTCGCTTGCCGGAGCGGGTTGGCTGGCAGTTGGGATTTTGGTGACGATCCTTGCGGCGCTGGTGCAGGCAACTGGCAAGGCGGGCAAAGGCATTGTCTGGTATTTTGATAATAATGGGGTCTTTCACGTTGTTCAAATGCTGGGGTTGGTGTTATTGTGGCTGGGGCTGGTGGCGTAGTTCGCCTGCTGCCAGTGTCACTGGTTGAAAAATGGAAAGTGGAAAGTGACGGGTCATTGCCACTTTCCACTTTCTTGTTACTCGTTACTCACAGATGCAGGGAGATTATCCCAAACCAACTTCTTTGTTGAACTCCACGATTAATTCGTCGATCTGGTTAGCCTGCTTCTGGACGTTGGTCCAATAATCGGGCTGGTACCACTGAGCCTGGATCTCTTCGTAGGTTTTGCCCTGTTGCTCAACCCAGGTGTAGTACTTGAGGTTATGTACGCGACGGCGGTCGGTGTAGCGCAGTTCGAGCATATTGTCGGTGGACTGTCCATGCAGGTAGCGGGCGAAGTCGGCGGCGGCATTGGATTCGTTGTACTGACCGAATTCCTCGTGCATTTCGTGCAGGCGCGAGCGGTAGAGTTCCATCGAATCGGTGGCGACAGTGAGCATGATGTCATTCTCGCCCATCTCGTAATACTTGGCGGCTTTGATGGCGGAGAGCACGTTCGAAATGCCCGAGAAGCCGAGCAGGTCGAGTTTGCCGACGAGCTCTTCAGAAACGCCCTGGCTGACGAGATAGGCTTTGCCGTTCTCTCCGTTGAACAGACGCGCCAGGTTGACCACGGCGTTGTCATCGATGGCGACGACGACATCGGTGTTCTTGGTATTGTGGACCCACGGGACGTGCTTGTCGCCGATACCTTCGATGCGATGTGCGCCAAAGCCGTTCTCCAGCAGGGTGGGGCATTGCAGCGCTTCACTGGCGACGATCTTGCTTTCGGGGAAGAGTTGCTTCATGTAGTCGCCGCTGGCGATGGTGCCTGCCGAGCCGGTGGCGGATGACATGCCGCGATATTGATCGTTCGGTCCCATTACTTTTTTCAAGACCTCTTCCATGGCATGACCGGTGACTTCGTAGTGCCACAAGTAGTTGCCAAATTCCTGGAATTGGTCGAAGATCATCAGATCCTGACCGGAGTTACGCAGTTCCCAGCACTTATCGAAGATTTCTTTTACATTGGATTCAGAGCCCGGGGTTTTGATGGTTTCGCCTGCAACCTTGGCAAGCCATTCGAAGCGCTCCTTCGACATGCCTTCGGGCAGGATGGCAATGGATTCGCAGGCGAGCAAAGCGGAATCATAGGCGCCGCCGCGGCAGTAATTGCCGGTGGAGGGCCACACGGCTTTTTGGGTGGTCGGGTCGAACTGACCGGTGACGAGGCGCGGCACCAGGCAGGAGAACGCCGCGCCGACTTTGTGCGCGCCGGTGGGGAACCACTTGCCGACGATGGCGATGATGCGGGCTTTGACTCCTGTCAGCGAAGAGGGCAGCTCGATGAAATTGACTCCGCCAAAGGTCCCGCCGGAGGCGATGGGTTGATTCTTCCAGGTGATTCGGAAAAGGTTGCGGGGATGAATATCCCACAACCCGATGCCTTTCAATTCTTCCTGAATCTTGGCGGGGATCTTCGAGGGGTCTTTCATTTGGGCGTACGTGGGGATGATGATGTTGCGTTCTTTGGCGCGTTGAATGGCGCGCGCGCGCCGGTCTTTGTGGATGGTCAGGTCAATGGTGGTCATGGGAATCTGTCTCCTTGAACAATTTGTCAGACAACTTTGATTATAGCGCACAACCCCCTCAGTACAAAGGGGTGATTTTTGTCACTTTTTTGGCGGTTACAATTAATCACACTTTCAAGGAGATTCTATGAGCAAAGCGAAGACTGCAACGTTCTCTGGGTGTTTGATCTGGTTTTTGTTATTAACTTTGATCGGATCGTGTGTGATGCCAGTTGCTTTAATGGCGGGGGGCATATCTTCTGCCAGCGATTTCGCCATTGGCATCATGGGCGGGTTTATCTGCCCGGAAACTACCACGCCGGAAAGTTATTCGTATGCGACCACGACGACCGATGAGTATGGAAATTCGCGACCTTCCACGGCATATGAATTGCATTGTGTGGACGCGAACGGGGAAGTAGTGAAAGAAGATCCGATCGTGTACGCTTTTGGTTGGATCGGGTTGACGGCGCTGGTTGGCATTCTTGTGACTGCGCTGCTCTCGTTCATTTTAGCGGTTCCCGGCGGGATGCTGGTGACGAGGCTGTTGGAAAAGGTCCGCAAGCCGCGTGCGATCGAATATTAAACAGCAAGGGCGACCCGTCGGGTCGCCCTCCTTATTTTTATATTCCCAAGATCTTGCTGACGACTGCCAGCAGAATGCCGCCAGCGATCACGCTCCCCAATTGACCTGCTGTGTTCGCTCCCATCGCGTGCATGAGGATGAAGTTATTCGGGTCTTCGTCGTTGGCGGTCTTGGCTGCAAGACGTCCCGCCATCGGAAAGGCGGAAATCCCCGCCGCGCCGATCAACGGATTGACCTTCCCGCCTGTCATCACCGACATTAATTTGCCGAAGAGCAATCCCGCTATGGTGTCGAGCGCGAATGCGAACAAACCGAGGATCATGATCTTGCCCGTGTCGAGGTTCAAAAAGGCTTCCGCGCTCATCGTCGCACCGATGGCGAGACCAAGAAACAGCGTAGCGATGTTGATGATCTCGTTCTGCGCGGCGTTGCTCAACCGATCGACCACGCCCGTAACCTTGAGCAAATTTCCAAGCATGAGCATGGAGATCAGCGGCGTCGCTTCAGGGACGAGCAAACCGACGACGAGCGTCAGCACCACCGGGAAGAATATCAACGTCCGTTTGGAGATGGGCTTGGGCGCATAGTCCATGGGGATCATGCGTTCTTTTTTTGTGGTGAGCAACCGCATCAATGGCGGCTGGATGATGGGGATCAAACTCATGTATGAGTACGCCGCCACCGCGATCGGTGCAAGCAGTTCGGGCGCGAGTTTGGTCGCCACAAAGATGGACGTCGGTCCGTCGATCGCGCCGATCACGCCGATGGAGGCGGCTTCGTTCAGGGGAAAGCCCAGCGCAATTGCCAGGATCAGCGTGCCGAAGATGCCGAACTGTCCCGCTGCGCCAAGCAGCACCATACGCGGTTGTGCCAGCAGCGGGGAAAAGTCGATCATCGCGCCGACGCCGATGAAGATGAGCAGCGGGAATAATTCCGATTTGATGCCCGCATTGTATAACACACCCATCATGCCTTCGACAGCGGTCATGCCCGAAAGCGGGATGTTCGCCAACAAACAGCCGAAGCCGATGGGCAGCAAAAGCACCGGCTCGATCTCTTTGAACACAGCGAGATAGATCAGGATCAACGCGGCGGTGATCATCACACCATTGCCGATGGTGAAGTGCGTAAACCCTTTCAGTAATTCGGGTAATAAAGAAGAGAGATCCATTATTACATCCAGGATGCTTCGCCCACATCGGCGAATTTGATCAGCGCCTGTTTGTGCGCCACACTTTGCCCGATATCCACCAGCACATCGGCGACCGTGCCGCTGTATACCGAGCGAATGCTGTTCTTCATCTTCATCGCTTCGATCACCAGCACCACCTGTCCGGCTTCCACTTTTTCGCCGGGTTTGACGAAAATGCTGACGACCGTTCCCGGCAGCGGCGCGGTGAGCGCGTTCCCGCTCAAGGCAGGATTAAGCGATGGCGCCACGCTTGGAGCGGGATGGGGGTGGTAGTCTTTGACTTCCTTCTTTTCGCCCGCTTCTTTCTGAACCTGAGGCTGATTCAGCGCTTCCGGCTGGACTTCGAACCGTTGCCCATCCACGCTGACCACAATCGGTCGCGCGTTGATATTTTCGATCTCCACTTCGTACGGTTGGTTGTTGATAGTGAGTTTGTATTTCATGATTATCGATGCCTTCCGCTATGTCCTTTTTCCGACATTTGTCTGGTGCGCATGCCCAACTGCCAGGCAGAGACAATGGTGGTGGGCGGTTCGGTCAGCGGGTTTGCAGACGAATTGCTTTGTTCCGCGAGTGCCATTGCCACGGCAAGCAAAGCCACTTGCAGTTTGGAATCCGCCTGGGGTGTTGGCGCAACTTCCGGCGAGTCTGATGCGGGGGTTTCTTCAGCTGGTGATTCTTTATCGGCAGTCACTGCCGTCAAGACTACCATCATCAACCACAACAAAAGGATCGCACCAAAGACGAGCCCCATGCCGAGCGCGGTGATTTGTAATGAGAGGAGTAGGTTGGTTGTCATAGTTGTTGTTTTGAAAGTGTTAGTGGCGGGTGTGCCTTTTCACCTTCTACTTTTCACTCTCTACACCGGAATATTCCCATGCTTGCGCGGCGGTGCGGGGGCATATTTGTCGCGCAGGGCAGAGAGAGAGGCGATGATCTTCGGGCGCGATTCGCGCGGTTCGATGATGTCATCCACGTAGCCTGTGGAGGCAGAGTAGTACGGGTTGTTGAATTTGTCACGGTATTCGTTTGCGAGGCGTTTGCGTTCTTCGGCAGGGTTGGCGGCGGTTTCGATCTGTTTCTTGTAAAGGATGTTCGCTGCGCCTTCTGCGCCAAGCACGGCGATCTCTGCCGAGGGCCACGCGTACGTGACGTCGGTTCCGAGGTACTTGCTGGACATCACGACATACGCGCCGCCATATGCTTTGCGGGTGATGACGCAAATCTTCGGCACAGTGGCTTCGGAATAGGCGTACAGCAATTTCGCGCCGTGGCGGATGATGCCGCCGTGTTCCTGTGCGATGCCAGGCAGGAAGCCGGGCGAATCGACGAATGTGACGAGCGGAATGTTGAAGCAGTCGCACATGCGCACGAAGCGTGTCATCTTGTCGGCAGCGTCGATGTCGATCACGCCTGCCATGATGGCGGGTTCCTGACCGACGATGCCCACGCTATGTCCGCCGATGCGCGCCAACCCGACGATGGCATTGCGCGCCCAATCCGGCTGGATTTCAAGGAAAGAGCCTTTGTCTACGATCTTCTCGATGACCTGATGCATGATGTATGGCTCGGTCGCTTCGAGCGGGATGATGTGATTGAGGTCTTCGTCCATGCGGGCGATGTCATCCGTCGGCTGGATGTGCAGCGGATTTTCCACGTTGTTCGATGGCAGATACGAAAGGAATTTGCGCGCCATCTCCAGCGCATCGGCTTCGCTCTTCACGCTCAAGTGTGCCACACCGCTGACCGCCATGTGGACATTCGCGCCGCCCAACGACTCGGCATCGATCACTTCGCCGGTCACGGCTTTGATGACCTCCGGTCCGGTCAGGAACATAAAGGATTGCTTCTCGACCATAATGACCAAATCCGTGAGAGCAGGGGAGTAGGCTGCGCCGCCCGCGCATGGTCCGAGCATGATGCTGATCTGCGGCACTACGCCGGAGTATTGCGCGTTGCGCCGGAAGATCTCCGCATAACCGCCCATCGAGCGCACGCCTTCCTGAATGCGCGCACCGCCCGAGTCGATCAGCGAAATGAACGGTACACCGTTGCGGACAGCCAGGTCCATCACACGGCAGATTTTGTGCGATTGCATCTCACTGAGTGTGCCGCCATAAATTGTGAAATCTTGTGAATATAAGTAAACAGTCCGCCCATTGATCTGTCCGTAGCCTGTGATCACCCCATCCCCATAAAACTTTTCTTTTAGCAGTCCCAGTTCATCGCCCTGGTGTGTGATGAACGGTTCGATCTCGTTGAAGGTGCCCGGGTCGAGCAGCATCTCCACACGTTCGCGCGCCGTATGCTTTCCTTTGGCGCGCTGCTTCGCATTACGCTCCTCGCCGCCCCCTTCCTTCGCCTTCGCGCGGACTCGCCGCAATTCCAAAATTCTGGGATCTTCTTGGGTCATATCGGTTCCTTTTGGTGATAAATTTCACAAGCAGAAGTATAGCATGGGATAAACAGGCTGCCAGTGATGGAGGTCATGTGGGAAATAGGATAATCCGCCTCCTCTTTGGATTTGGGGTTGGTTCCAGTTTATTATATTTTTCTCCCCTTTGAGTGAATCGATCTTTACAAACGACCACAGACGATGGATTATTGACCATAAAAGAATCATCGCCCATCGTCCGCGGTCAATGGTCTACGATCTGATTAGCACGATCTCACGCTGCGGATCCCCGAGATATACCGCACCTTTATCGGTCAAGACGACATCTTCTTCCAAACCGATGTATCCATAATTGGGAACAGCCAAACCGGGTTCAAGGGTGTACACCTGGCCAACTTCCAGTTTTTGGTTGGGGGAGTCGCCATACTTTTCCCATAGCGGACCGAGCAATGCGCCGCCGTCGTGTGCGACACGTCCAAGCTGGTGACCGAGCGCATATTTGTATTCGGGGTAGCCTGAGTCGGTCACGATCTCCCGCGAGATTGTGTCAACTGAATTGCCTGTTACGCCCGTTTTCATCGCCTCGCGTGATTTTTCGATTGCTGTGCGGATGGTGATGAATCCACGTTGGACTTCGAGTGGGGCTTCGGTTTCGCCTTCGCGCAGGACATATGCCACACGTTGAATGTCTGAACAGTAGCCTTCGTATTTCACGCCGAAATCGAAGTGGATGACATGTCCGCGTTCGACTTTGATCTCGCTGGGTCCGTTGTGCCCGACGACTTTGTTTGGTCCCGAATTGACAGCAGGGTTGTTCTCGCGGGGCCAGGCATAGCCGACGCCGTATTCTTTCATCAGGTTATGCATGAAGTCCGCGATTTCGATCTCGGTCATGCCGACTTGGATGAAGTCGAAGGTCTTCTTGTAGATTTCTTCAGTGATATCCACCGCTTTTTGGATGCGAGCAAGTTCAGATTGAGTCTTGCGTCCGCGCATGGCGTTGATGATCGGTTCGGCGCTGAGGATTCGGTCTGTGTAGGGAGTGCCAGCCAGGTATTGCATCAGAAACTCATACATCGAGTGAGTCAAACCGTCGGCGTGGACGTTGTTTTGGGAGGTGTTGACCGCTATCCAGTCGGGGTTGAGGCGGGTGATGGTTTCGCGCAGTGGGCTGCTGATCGATTCGTCGTATCCGATCACTTCGTTGAACACATCCATCCTCTCAATCGCTGCTTTTTCGAGATTGCCGATGATGGCAATTTTGTCGCCTTTCTTTGTGAGGATGAGTGCGGAATGCCAGGTGAGGTCGTTGTCGCCGATGAGGAAGTCGAGCGCGGGGTCGCGTACGCCGCTGGTTTCGCGGACGAAGGTGAGCCAGAGGTCGATATTCTGCTCTTTGAGAATTTCAATGGCTTGATTGACTTTTTCTTGAATGAGGGACATGGGGACTCCTGTGATTTACGATCTGATTTTGCGTGGGTCTTTGACGAGGAAAACTAAAATGCCGATCATTGCCAGCGATAGGATGGTGGAGATGGTAAAGGTGGGGACGAAGCCGGCGCTGTCTGCGATCCACCCGCCGATGATGGGCGCAACGATGGTGGCGGGCGCTGTCAGCGTTTGCGAAAGTCCGATGTAGATGGGGCGGTCTGCCTCGCCTCCGAAATCCACGGTCATGGTCATGCTGATGGTCCACAGCGAGACGTTTGCCATGCCGGTTAGGATGAAGATGGGGTAGAACCATGTGATGGTCGTTGCGTTCCATGCCAGCAACGCGCTGAGAAATGCAGCCGTGGCTCCAAGGATGAGCATGGCACGATGACCGATTCTGTCTCCGATCCACCCCATGCTGATGTTGGCGATGGTCTGTGAGATGGTCAGTGTGGCGGTGAGATAGCCTGCAATCACCGGCGTCATGTTGAATTCACGCAGGGCGTAGATGATGTAGAACGAAAAGCCCATCGTGGCGAACTGTGAAAGGATGCGCACTGCCAAAAACCAGTTGAAGTTTTTATCGCGTCGTAATACCTTTTGGGCGTCATCCCAAAAATGGGTCTTTTCTTCGGGGATGATCTTTTCGGTATCTTCCGGTTCGTGCGTCTGTGCGAGAGCAAACCAGGATGCAGTGAAGAACACGGCTGCGAGGAAAAAGCAAGCGGCAAAGTCCCAGGGTGAGGCGAGATAGTCGAGCAAATATCCCGCGCCGATGGCGGACATGCTGATGAAAAGGTTTGCGAGCCCCGCTTGCAATCCAAAAAATGTTCCGCGCGAATCGGGCGGAATGATCTTGGAGATCATGGATGTCCATGCGTTGGCCGTGAAGCCGCCGCCGAGTCCCTGCCAGGTCAGCAGCAGGAAGGTGAGGGCGAGTCCGATGCTCAAGCCGACGAACGGCAGCAGCAATGCCACGATGGCGAATCCCAGGAATGGTGCGCGTTCGTGGATGGTCATCATCAGGACGGTGTGTTTGTATTGTCGCAGGCGTGAAACATGGCTGGCGGTGAATAATTGCGGAAACAACCATCCCGCCGAATGGATGGCAGGGACGAGACCGATTAAGGTCGCGGAGTCGGTCATGGAGGCGACAAAGAGCGGCAGGATGGTGCTGAACGATGCAAAACCCAGCGCCATGCCAAATAAACTGCCATCCAACAGGTTGACTTTGACATTGTACTTAAGATTTTTTCGGATATTTTGTTCGAGGGGGGAGAGCATGTTTCGATTCTACCTGAAAAGCGCTTGACAGAATTTTCGTTTTGCGTAAAATAAAAACGAACGTTCGTTCATTTATGGAGAGCAGGAAGTCATGCAGACTAAAGAAAAAGATGCACCCACAAAAGGCGAGACGACCCGGCTTGCCATTGAAGATGCCGCCGTTGCGTTGTTCATTGAACATGGCTACCATGCCACGTCCATGCGGCAGATCGCGGATAGGGCAGGGCTGGCGTTGGGGGGAATCTACAATCATTTCACGAGCAAAGAAGAGATATTTGAAGCCATTGTTCTGGACAAGCACCCCTATAAGAAAATTTTGCCGCTGGTCCTCGAGGCACAAGGGGATGATATGGAGAGTTTTTTGCAGAACGCGGTCAATATCACCCTCAAAGAACTTGGCTCGGAACCGATGTATATGAAATTGATGTTTATCGAATTCGTGGAATTCAATGGCAAGCATGGCGCTTCGATGCTTGCAGAGATCGCTCCCAAGGTGCTGCCGGTGTTCGAGCGAATGATCAAAGGCAGGAAGGAACTTCGGGTGACCAATCCTGCCTTGCTTATGCGTTCCTTCTTCGGAATGATCATTTCCTACTTAATTACAGAAATGCTCATCTCCAAATCTGTGGTCGGAAAACTAATGCCCAAGGATGTCGCCAAAGCGTACACCGATATTTATTTGCACGGCGTTCTCAAGGAGCCCGTATGAACTCACGATTAATGTCCATCATCCGAAAGGAATTTATCCAGATCTTTCGGGATGTGCGCACATTGGTGATGATCCTTGTCATCCCGATCATGCAGCTGTTCCTGCTCGGATACTCCGCGACAAATGATGTTCGCAACATTCCATTGGCTGTGTTGGACCGCAGCCGCAGCGTTGAATCTCGCGCCTTGCTGGATTCCTATCGTGCGGCGGATTATTTTCGCATCGCTTACAGCGTGGATTCAGAAGCAGAAATAGAAGACCTTATCTCACGCGGAGAGGCGCGCGCGGCGGTCATCATTCCGCCGGATTATGCCCAGCGAATCAGCGATGGAAACGCGCAGGTTGCCTTCATCCTCGACGGCTCCGACCCGACCAGCGCATCCACCGCGCTTTCGGCGGCGCAGCTTATCAGCCAGATGCATTCGACGGAAATCCTCACCGAGAAATTTTCGCGCAGCGGCTCGACCATCCGCGTGCAACCGCCGGTGGAAGTCCGCACTACGGTCTGGTACAACCCCGATATGATCAGCGCTCACTTCATGATCCCCGGTGTGATCGGCATGATCCTCTACGCCATCGCCGCCATTCTGACCGCCACGTCGGTTGTGCGCGAGCGTGAGCGCGGCACCATCGAGCAACTCATTGTCACCCCCATCCGTTCGTGGGAATTGATCGTTGGCAAACTCATGCCATATGTCATCCTCGGTTTTTTCAACACCATTGAAGTGCTGGCAGTGGGGCATTGGTGGTTCGGAATGCCCATCCGCGGTGACCTTGGGCTGATCCTTTTGCTTTCGAGTGTCTTTCTAGTCACCGGTTTGGGGATCGGTCTATTCGCATCCACTATCGCCAACACGCAGCAGGAAGCCATGCTCACAGTCTGGATGACCCTGCTGCCGAGCATCTTCCTCTCCGGTTTTTTCTTCCCACTCGAAGCCATGCCTAAAGTTTTACAGTGGCTTTCTTATCTCATGCCCTTGCGTTATTACCTTGTCATCATCCGCTCACTGCTGCTCAAAGGCGTCGGTCTCGACATGATCCAGTTCGACGTTATCGCCATGACTCTTTTTGCCGTCGGCATCATGGCGGCGGCTGCGCTGCGATTTAGAAAACGACTCGATTAAAAACCTCACCCCAACCCTCTCCTATCAGGAGAGGGAGTCTCAAGGAGAATTCTATGAACCACAAACGTCCCCCCATTCCCGCAATTGTCATTCTAGTACTGCTCATTGCTTTGAGCGCGTACTTTATTGTCACACAGACCTCTGGCGCAGATGAAACCGCCCTGACCGCCTCTGGCGCCATTGAAGCAACTCAAGTGAATGTCGCACCTGAAATTTCCGGCAAGGTGACGGACGTCCTTGTCGAAGAAGGTCAACCTGTCTCGACGAATGACCCGCTTCTTCGTCTGGACCCGAGCCTTTTGTCTGCCCAACGAGCCGTTGCCTCCGCCGCAGTCGACTCTGCAACTGCCGCCCTGGCGTCTTCTCAACTCAAATATGCTCAGACACTCGAAACCGCTCTCGCCGCACAAGCTGCCCAACGTTCCAAAGAGTGGCAAGCCTTCGCGCCCAGCGAATTCGACCAGCCGAACTGGTACATTGAACAGGAACAACAGATCGCTGCCGCTCAAATTGAACTCGATGCCGCGCAATCTGCCATTGACGATGCGAATGCGAACCTTGAAAAGGTCATCACCGACTTGAAGAATTCCGATTATCTGCAAGCCGAGCAAGACCTCGCTGAAGCGCGCGCCGCCTTTGTGATCGCCGAGCAGGTGAAAGAACAGGCGTCCAATGCTTCTGACAGCGGCGGATTGAACGAAGCCGCTCAGGATTACTACGACGAAGCCCTTTCAAATCTTGATGACGCCGAAGAAGCCTACAACGACCTGATGAACAACGACGAAGCCGAAGACCTCGAGTACGCGCGCGGACAGGTCCTCGTTGCCCGGCAGCGTTACGATGCCGCGTATGCCCGTTTGTTGACTTTGCAGACGGGTGAACAATCTCCATCCGTAATTGCCGCCGCGAAAGCGTTGGATCAGGCGGAATCTGCGCTCGCTCAAGCCGAAGCAAGCCTCGCCTTGGTCGATGCGCAGATCGCCAAGCTGACGGTCAATGCCCCCATGAACGGAGTGGTGCTCACGCGCAATGTCGAACCTGGGGAGTTCGTCCAGCCCGGCGCAACGACATTGACGATCGGCAATATCAACGAACTGACCATCACAGTATACATACCCGAAGACCGCTATGGTGAGATCTCGCTTGGTCAATCCGCAACACTGACTGCCGACTCCTTCCCCGATGTCACCTTCGATGCGACGGTCATTCAAATTGCAGATAAAGCCGAATTCACCCCGCGCAACGTCCAAACGGTGGAAGGACGCTCCAGCACGGTCTTTGCCATCAAGTTGAGTGTGCAAGACCCGGATGGGATGTTGAAGATCGGTATGCCCGCGGATGTTGTGTTCAAATAGTTGGCTGGTTGAAAGGATGTTTCCATGAGTTCGGTCAAGTTCGATTGGTCGAAGATGAAGAATATCCAAAAGATCCATCGCGTGCTGTATGCCATCGGATGGGGACGACTGATCGGCAGGATCATTCTCCTTTTGACCACCACAGGCAGAAAGTCTGGGTTGAAGCGGGTGACACCTCTTCAATTTGAAAAGATCGGCGAGGATTACTATGTCGGCGCGGCGCGCGGAGTCAAAGCGGATTGGGTGCAGAACATCCAATCGTGTCCTCAGGTGGATGTCCGCGTGGGTTCAAAACGATTTCATGGAACCGCCGAAGTTGTTACTGACCCATTACGCTTTGCCGATTTTTTGGAAGTCCGCTTGCAAAGACATCCGCGCATGATCGGGTTGATCATGGAAAAGGCGCACGGCTTGCCGCGTCATCCCAGCCGCGCACAACTGGAAGAATTGGGACGAACTGAGGCGTTCGTCATCTTGCACCCAACAACTTTTAGCGAGAATTGAAATGACGGATTATCTCGTTCATGCAGAAGATTTATATAAACATTTTGGCGCCACCCAGGCAGTGAATGGAGTCTCGCTCCGAATCGTTCCCGGTGAGATCTACGGACTTGTCGGTTCGGACGGCGCGGGAAAGACTACCACCATGCGGCTGCTGGTGGGCGCGTTGAAACCGAATCAAGGAAGCATCGAAGTCTGCGGTTACGACGTGTTAAAACAGACCGAACAGGCGCGTTCAGCCATAGGGTATCTCTCGCAGCGATTTTCCATGTACGAAGACCTCAGTGTGCTGGAGAATATCCGCTTCTTTGCCGAGGTGCGCGGACTTTCCTCCACCGAGTGGCTGCCGCGTTCGATGGAAATCCTCGAATTCGTCGGCTTGGAAAAATTCAAAGACCGCCGCGCTGGTCAACTCTCCGGTGGCATGAAGCAGAAACTTGGTCTCGCCTCTGCACTGGTGACCCGCCCGCGTCTGCTGCTGCTCGATGAGCCAACGACAGGTGTTGACCCGGTTACTCGACAGGATTTCTGGCAATTGGTAATTAAGTTGGTTGGTTCGCGTGATGGCGATGGCGTTTCGGTGATCATCTCCACCCCCTACATGGACGAAGCCTCGCGCTGTCATCGGGTGGGCTTCATGAAGAACGGGCAGATCATCGCCGAAGACACACCTTCCAATTTGCGCTCACGGCTCAACGGACGCGTGCTCGAACTGCGCGGCTCTCCGCTCAACACGCTACGGCATGTCGCGCATACAGATGTGGATGTGGAAGACGTGCAAGCCTTTGGCGATAGATTGCACATCCGCGTGGGCGAGGGGAAGTCTAACCTGGTGTTGAAACGCTTGAAGACCCAGATCAAACAAGCAGGAGGGCATGTGGATGAACTCCGCTCTGTGCCGCCTGTGCTCGAAGATGTGTTCATCGCATTATCGGAGTCAAACCATGCCTGAGATCGTCATCTCCATTCAAAATCTCACGCGGCGCTTCGGTGATTTCACCGCGGTGGATCACATCAATTTTGAAGTGAACGCAGGTGAGGTGGTCGGGTATCTCGGTCCGAATGGTTCGGGCAAGACCACCACCATCCGCATGCTGCTTGGTTTGCTTGCGCCCAACGAAGGCGAAGCCACGGTCTTGGGATACGATGTCGTCCGCCAAAGTGAGGAAGTCCGCGCGCGGGTTGGGTACATGTCGCAGAAGTTTGCCATTTATGATGACTTGACCACGCTGGAAAATTTGACCTTTTACGGCGGTGTCTATGGCATCACGGATAAAGAACGCATCAAACAGACGTTGGATCTGGTCGGTCTCTCAGGGCATGAGCATACGCTGACAAGGGATATGTCCACCGGGTGGCGTCAGCGGCTGGCACTGGGTATCGCGCTGGTGCATCAACCCAAACTGCTTTTCCTCGACGAGCCCACATCCGGTGTTGACCCCACTGCCCGGCGCGCCTTCTGGGATCTGATCTATCAACTTGCCGAAACGGGTGTGACGGTCTTTGTCACCACGCATTACATGGACGAAGCCGAATACTGCGAGCGTGTGGGTGTGATGCGCGACGGTAAATTGCTGGCGATGGATACGCCGACAAATTTAAAAAAGTCCATTATCAAGGGAGATGTGTGGGAAGTGTTTGCGCATCCGCTCGAGCGGGGATTGGATGTCCTGCACGAATTGGATGGCGTGGAACGCGTCGGGTTGGCGGGAGATCACTTGCGGGTGATCAGCTCAAAGGTCAAAGAAGAGGCGATGCAAAGCCTCTTAAGTAGAAACAAGATTCGGGTTGAGAAGATCGAGAGGGGAGAGCCAACTCTGGAGGATGTCTTCCTCGCATTGGCACATTAAACATCGTAGGGGCATGATACATCATCATACCCCTACGGATTTATTGTTCGGGGGTGACGATTGCCATGATGAGATACACGATCAGCATGGCGCCGTTGAAGGTAAAGAAACCCAGCACGAACAACAATCGGATGATGGTGGGGTCGATGTTGAGATAATCGCCGAGACCGGCACATACGCCCGCGATCATTCGGTTGGACTTGCTCCGCGTGAGTGTTTTGTAGTCTGTCATTTTTGCTCCTTTCGTTGGTAGGTGACAGCCACTTCAAAAGTGACTGTCACCTTGTATTACGCAGGTCAACGAAAAGAGTTGCAGCTATTCATCTCCGAGCGGCATTTCGTAGGGAAGCATGTCTTTCGGCGATAGGATTTGCGTTGAACTATGCACATCTTTTAGATCGGTCGATTTGATTTTTTCAAGGATGGCTAACGCGGTCAACACGGTGCCATTCACGACCTGAGTCATGGTATTTTCATTGAGGTAGGGATATTTTCTTTCTTCGAACCAATACGGGTCAAATTCCCCGTAGAACTTTCGGATGTAATCGTATTGCTGGTGCAGTGCATTTTCGTGAATAAATGGTAGATACGAAGGAGGGTTTGGAGTGGGGTGAATAACCTGCCAGAACAGACCCTCTTTGTGCGAGAGGTTATAGACTTGATCCAGCCCGTACCAATCCTTTTTGAATAATTTCCAGGCTTTTCCCTCGTCTTCAGCGATCAATTCACGGAAAGCGTTGACGGTTGTGTGGTGAATGTATTTTGACCACAAAATGTCACTGAAGAGGTGGACAAAATATCCCAGCCGGAAACTGTATTTGTTGATATCCTCTTGAGGATTCAAAGCAGCAAGATACTCACGGTAAAAATCCAGATCGCGGATCATCCATTCGCCCTCGCCTTTGTCAAGATAGTGAGTTATTTCTTTAGGCGGGTCGAACTCTGTCCAGTCTTCGTTTGGGATGCCTGAATCAGGCGCGAGATTTCCGAAGGTAAAAAGGGTTTTGTCGAGTTCTGGAAAATGTGGCAGTAGTTTTTCAGCAATCCTGAGATGAGAAATCCAGGTTCCCATTACTTGTATTTTCTCCCCTCAAGATAGTTTGCGATGGCTGCATACAAAAGAAAAGCGCCCAGTGCGATAAACAATGCCGCCTGCAAGCCAAGCCATTTCAACTGCCACAGACCAAAGCCTGCAAACGCCACGCCGACCAATCCATAGAACGTGGCGTTCCGCATGTATACCGAGCCGACGCGTTTGGACTGGAACAGGTTGCGCGCCGTGAGTTGCTCCAGCTTGTGGACTTCGTCCTCGTGGCGGTTACTGCACGCGAGCACATCGTCCACGACGGCGGCGCACTCGGAGCACAGTCCGCGCTGACAGTATTTGCATACGCCAACGGCGGGTTGGTTGGGGTGATAAAAGCAATTCATCGCTTATCTTTCCTCTTTCATCTTTCGTACCTCTCACTCGTTACTTTCCACTTTCTAATGATTTTACTTCTTGACAACCGGATGTCTCAGCACCGTCTTCATTTTATCAGGAGCAGCCTTACGTGGATCGCTCAGATAAATTTCATGGTGTTTTCCGCCGATCGGTCCAACAGCGTCTTGCAACCCATTTTCCGCCATAAAGGCTTTCATGCGTTCAACGGTGGCGGGTTCGGTGGCGTAGGGTCCGATGTGCATGGTCTGCACACACAAGCCTTCTTCAAAGTGTGCCAGCCGCGCCTGTGACAGTTTCTCTGTGTCGCCTTTCTTCTTTCGGACTTGTTCGCGCGCTTCCTCGAAAATTTCCGGTGTGACGATCTCCGGCTGAAGGATCATCACGGTGTAGAACCAGTTGTCTTTTCTGAATATCTCGAACGTGCCGTCTTCCACCCACCACAGTCCTTCCAGCGCCATGACGGGATAATCAATAGCATTGGTCTTGCGTTTCTTGAAGGTGAACTTGAGCGTGTACGATAGGCTGTACAACGCCTGAGTCGCTTCGGCAAAGGATGGGGATTTGCCCGGCTCGGAGCCTTTTTCGATGAAGCCATCAACCATGACGAATTGTAGGTTAGGAATTTGAATCGCTTCGATCTTCTTCGCTGAGGGTTGGTAGAACGACTTATACTGTTTTTTCAAATCCAGAATTTTCATGTCAACCTCCGTGGTTTCTTTCTTGAAGTAATTTGTCGAAATCCTTTTCGAGCAGGTATTGATAGGCAAGCGGTTTCCCGTCCAAAATTGTGCCGAAGACGCCGTACGCGAACGGGGATCGCTCATGCACTTCCTTTGCGGTTTTCAACTCGACCACTTTGGATTTGATCCCCCGCGTTTCTGCAAAGGATAGAATGCCGCTTGTTGCGTTTTCAATGTAAGGACATTGCGGTGTGCGGATGACCGTCAGCCCGCGACCGAAGGCTTTGGCGCGCGCATCCCAGTCACTGGGCAGAGTCGGTTCAGGCGCGGACCCGAAGCGGTGGACCATCAATTGAAACGTTGGCGGCGCCGAAGCGGCTTCCGCGAATCCATTACGTTCAAAGATTTCCTTGCTGACGAGCCATGTATGACTGCTGGTGAGTAGGGCAACGCCTTTCATCTTTTGCGCGTGCGCGTCCTTGATACATTCATCGATCAGGGCTTTGCCGTAGCCCTTGCCTTTGCCTTTTCCCACCACCCAAAGACAGTGGATGAACATGTATCCTTTTGCGTTGACCGCACGCCAGGCATATTCGCCGGGGATGTATTCGATGAAGGCAGTATCTCGTCCGCCGATCTCGTGAATGACTTTGATCTTCATGCCCTCAGCAAACCTTGCTTCGAGCCAGTCACGTTTTTGTTTGTAGCCCAGTTCCTTGCGCTTGCTCATGTAGCAGAAGAATCCGGCTTCGTCTACATTGCTTGTGTCTATAGTTTTGACTTCAAACTTTTCTTTCATAATGACCTCGCATTGTATTTTTGGGCTGTGACGTTGAGCCAATTTATCACCATCGTTCGCAACTCTGGCGGCTCCAATACTTCTACGGCGGGACCATACATCAGTGCGCTGCTTGCCGCCCATTCGAGCGTGGGGGAGGGAAAGGTGACTTCCACTGAGCCATCTGCTTGCGGTTCGACCGTCTGCCAGTAGGAATGATTCCCAGCGACAATGTTTGCGGACGTCGCATCGAATCTCAGGCGAGCGATGATCTGCGGCTGGGCTTGCAATTCGTTCTTCAAATATTCTTGCAGATCGAACTCGGCAGACTTGGTGAAGGATGTTTCCCGCAAGGTGACTTCAGCGATCCGATCCACGCGGAAGGTGCGGATTTCTTTATGCACATGGCAAAAGCCGATGACGTACCACCAGCCCCAACGATGGACGAGCGCATACGGGTCGAGTCCGCGCTCGGTGGGGCGCGGAACCTGACTGGTCTGGTACAGCATGGTCACACTGCGATGTTCGCGGGTGGCTCGGCGCAGTTTTTCGAGCGCGGGCGTTTGCTGTTTCAAGTCCGCACGGTGCATTCCAGTGGCGGCAAGTGAACTGCGCGCCCACGCTACCTCACGGGCTTGTTCCTCGGGCAGCAGGTTTTCCAGCTTTGCCAAGGCACCCCGCGAAGACTCGCGGTACAAATCGCCCCATAATTCTTGCACCAAGCCTGTCCCCAGTACCACAGCGACGGCTTCTTCAAGCGTGAAAACCAGCGGCGGCATTTTGTATCCGCGCACGAGTGAGAATCCGCCGTATGGTCCGCGCTCGGAATAGACTGGAATGCCCATCTCATCCAGCATTTCAAAATAGCGGTGGACAGTCCGCAGCGAAACGCCGAGTTTTTCCGCCAGTTCCGAAGCCTTCTGGTTCGGTTGGTTTTGCAAAAGGAAGACGAGTGTAATGAGGCGAGTGGCGGTATTGGTCATGTCACATCCTGGGTAAATAGTAAGCGGGTATATGTCAAATTATGACATATACCCGCTGGGCAAAATACCAACTTTTCTACCCTTTTCGGATGACACTCTTCCCGTATTTTTCTTGAAGTTGATCCACCACCTCTCGCAATTTGCGGGATTTTTCGCTTCCAACTTCCCAGAGGCTGAGTTGCCGAACCGGGGCCCCGATTCCGCTGACACCGACTCCGATGAGTCTGACGGCTTGATTCGGCTTACGGACGGTGTTCATCAGTTTGACGGCGGCGTGATAGATCTCGTCTTCGTTGTCGGTGGAGGTGGGGAGCGTGACTTGCCTTGTCAAAGTAGTGAAATCGGGCCAGCGGATCTTGATCTTGACGGTTTTTCCGGCGAGGTCATTTTTTCTTAACTGGCGGGCAACATCACGTGCTTGTTCGCGCATTGTTTTTTCGAGTTTCTTTTGGTCTTGAATATCCACGCTAAATGTGGTTTCCTGGCTGATGGATTTCGTCTCGTACTCGGTTACAACCGGGCGATTGTCGATACCGTTGGCGTGCTGCCAGAGGTCGCGTCCGTTTTCGCCGAAGAGGCTGACCAATTCTTTTTGGGGCCAGCGGGCAATGTCACCGATGGTGTGAATGCCGAGCTCGGCAAGTCTGGCATTGGTTTTCGGTCCCACTCCCCAAAGCATATCCGCGGGGAGGGGGGCAAGGAATTGCGCTTCTTCTCCGGCTGGGACGACGGTGAATCCGAATGGCGGCTCGTTTTTCTTTTTGCTTGACTTTTTCCCAACCTCGGTGGCAATTTTTGCCACAAGTTTGTTGGATGCGATTCCCACGCTTGAGGGGAGATTCAGCTCGGTTTGTATGATCCGCTGCAGGTCTAGTGCGAGGCGGGTTTTGTCGGTTTGAATATCAGAGATGTCGAGAAAGGCTTCGTCGATGGAGATCTGCTCCACAAGTGAGGTCAAGTTGTGCAGTTTTTCCATCACCTTTTCGGAATACTCGCCGTAGAGTTTATGCCTGCCGGGGATAATGATGAGGTCTCGGCACAGGCGCGCGGCGTGAGACATTGGCATGGCAGAACGAACCCCAAGCGCACGCGCCGCATACGAGCAGGAAGCGACCACGCCACGCTCATCGGGTTTGCCGCCCACGGCGAAAGGCTTTCCGCGCAGTTGTGGATTTTGTATCTCTTCCACAGAGCAGTAGAAAGCGTCCAGATCAAGATGCAGGATCGTGCGGGGCATGATGGGACAATTATACGTCTGGCCAAGGGGGAAATAGGAAAAAATGACTATGAAATTGTTTGTTTCAATTATTGAACATTTGTTAAAGAAAAGTTATACTATGGGTATCGTATAGTCAAACGGAACTTTCAGAGGAATTCTGCGTCCTTATTCCGTAATGACTTGATGGAGGAAGAAATGAGATCTGTATCGCGTTTTGTTTCGATTTTGCTCCTGCTGGCGTTGATGCTTAGCCTGACGCCCGGCGGGACAACCACCGCAAGCGCTGCGACCTGTTATTGGGCGCAGTTCATCGCGGATGTGACCATCCCGGATGGGACGAATTTTGCCGCCAACACGACGTTCAAGAAGACCTGGCGCATCAAGAACATCGGCACGTGTACGTGGAACAGCAACGATGTGTCGCTGATCTTCGACAGCGGTGAGCGCATGGGTGCGCCCGCCTCACTTGCCCTGCCGACCAATGTTGCTCCCGGTCAGACGGTCGACATCTCGGTGGATATGACCGCGCCTGCCAATGCCGGTCACTATTTTGGGTATTGGAAGTTCAAGAGCAATGCTGGCGGAAACTTTGGCATTGGTTCGACCGCCAATAAATCCTTCTGGGTCGAGATTTACGTCTCCTCGAGCTCGGGTGTCGCTTACGACTTTACCGCCAATGCCGCATCTGCCTCGTGGTCGAGCGGGTCGGGTGCGTTGACCTTCCCCGGAACGGACGGAAGCGCCAACGGCTTTGCCCTGAAACAGGATCAGCCTAAACTGGAAAGCGGCGTGACATCTGCCAAGGCGGGTTTGCTATTCGCGCCTAATAACGTGACAAATGGCTACGTTCAGGCGTCCTATCCTGCTTTCCGTGTGCAGACCGGTGACCGCTTCCAGGCGACCATCGGCTGTGAGCAGGGAGCGACAAATTGCTACGTGGCGTACAGTCTTAACTATCAAATTGGTTCAGGTCCGGTCAAGACCTTCTGGACCTTTCGCGAGAAATACGAAGGCTGGACGTATAACGTCAACCTCAACTTGAATTCACTTGCCGGGCAGGATGTTAAGTTCATCCTTGTCACCTCTGCCTATGGTTCGCCAACCGGTGACCGCGCCTTATGGGTCAACCCGATCATCTCCCGCGCAGGGGCTGGTGGCACACCTGCCACCGTCACACCGACTGTGACCGGCACTCCGCCTACACCGACGCCGACCAAGACCGGAACCGTCCAACCGAATGCCTGTGACCGCGCCCAGTTCATCTCCGATGTGACTGTGAAGGATGGAACTTCTTTCGCGCCGGGTATTGGCTTCAGCAAGACATGGCGGTTGAAGAACGTCGGTACCTGCACCTGGTCGAATTACAGCATCATGTTCGATACGGGTGAAAAGATGGGTGGACCCGACTCTGCAGTCATCCCGACCACCGTTGCCCCTGGTCAGACTGTGGACATCACTCTGCAATTGACTTCACCGACCACGGCGGGGACCTATCGCGGCTATTGGAAACTCAAGAACAACAGCGGCGTTCCCTTCGGTATCGGCTCGGCAGGGACGAAATCCTTCTGGGTCGAGATCAAGGTCTCCGGCACGGGCATCAACCCCGGCACGGCGACCAAAACGTCCACGCCCGGAACCCCATCCACGCCTGCCACTGCCGTTCCCGGCACCGTCTATGATTTCGTTGCCAACGTCTGTGCAGCGACCTGGTTCTCCGGCGCGGGACAGCAGCCCTGCCCCGGCACCGATGGAGATGCCAAGGGCTTTGTGCTCATCTCCAGCAATTCCAAGTTGGAGAACGGCACCACCGACAGCCGCTCCGGGTTGATCACCTTCCCGCAGAATATCAACAATGGCTACATTCAGGGTATCTATCCATCGTACACCGTCAAGCCCGGCGACAAATTCCGCGCCACCATCGGTTGTGAACACGGCTCCACCTCCTGCTACGTAGTCTTCCGCCTGGATTATTCCATCACTGGTTCATCCACCATTCAGACCTACTGGGCGTTCGTGGAAAAATACGAAGGTCAGGTTTACAACGCGGATATTGACCTTAGCAGTCTGGTCGGCAAGGATGTTAAGTTCATCCTTACCGTCGCTTCCACCGGCTCGCCGACCGGTGACCGCGCCCTCTGGACCGCGCCGATCATCTACAACGCATCAGGCTCCGCAGCGCCGAGCGCTACACCCACCAATACAACCGCAGCGCCGAGTGCCACGCCCACCATCACCAACACGGTCGGGGCTCCAAGCGCCACCAGCACTGAAACACCCACGGCAACTGCCACCCCGTAGATTGACCCAAGAAAAAGTTCCCGTTGTCGTGAGGCAGCGGGAACTTTTTGGTTTGTCGACCGTCCTCCCTTTTGATAAGGAGATTGAATGAAACGACTATTGATCTTGACTTTACTCTTACTAACAGCCTGTTCGTCCACGAACAGTCCCGCTTCTTTCTTCGACCGGACGCCTGAACCATTCAGCCTCAATCTTGACTCTACGCCGGGGGAGATTCAACGCGCCATGCTCGAAAGCGCCGTCCACTGGACAACCCTGCAAATGAGCGGCTCGATCACCCACTTTCTGCCAGATGGTTCAACCCAATCCTTTCATGAACAGATATGGCTCGACCCGTTGGAAAGCCGCTATCGCATTCAATTGACCGGCGTCACCAACAGCGCAGACAATAACCTCAAACTTAGCGACGGCGAGACCATCACCAATATCAACTACCCGGCAGATACCATCGAGCAAGTTTCCTATCCCGATTTTGCCCGCGTGGGACAATACATCCCGCCGGTGCAGGATGGGGTTGCGTACCCCAATCCCATTTGGGGGCAGATCGGCACACCGCTTTCTGAAATGGCGTTTTCCGCCAACTTCGCACAAGCCGATGGAACCTTCGCCCCACTTGCAATGGAATCCGTTGCCGGGCGCAGTGCCCTCGTCGTTTCATGGACGTATATCGAAAATGCTCAGCCGTCGTGGAAGGCATGGCTCGATACGCAGACTGGCGTCATTTTGAAAATGCAGGAATTTGGCAAAGAAGGTAGCGATGCGGTCCAAAGCGAACGCATTGTCGAAAGCATCACCTATGACGCGGCGTTTGACGAGACCGTATTTGCCCTGCCCGCCGACCTGCCGCAAGCGATCCAACCGACACGGGTGGCATCCAACCCTGTGATCACAGAATCAGCCCCAATGTCCGTGGAAGAAGCGGGGGAGTTGTATTTTTTCCTCCAGCCACGCGGGCAAGGTCAATCCATTGAGTTGGTCAGGGTTTCCGGCATCTGCATCTCTGATGCGGCGAATTGCCCACCGCTGGAAAAAATCCCCGCACCATTCCCGTTCATCTTTACCCTCAACGCGCTGAGTTGGTCGCCAGATGGCACGTTCGCCGCATTCTCGTATTCAGATACCCCCAACGGCACGCCGACCAAGCTGTGGCTTTTTGAAGCGGGTGCGAAGACATGGAAGCCGCTTGCTGAGTTTGCCTACATCGACCCACCGTTCTGGTCGCCGGATGGCGCTTGGATCGCGTTCCGCACGCAAGATGGGCTGGGCGGCGAAGGGGTGTACGTAGTTCACCCCGATGGCTCGGGGTTAAAGAACGTGTCTGCTAGCCTGCCTCCCGAGGGGCGACCGTACATCATGGATGGCTGGTTTGGCGGGGACATTATTATGCGCTCGGCGCTGCTGGGTGGTTCGGGCAGTGTGTTCCTTGTCCGCGTTGCGGATGGAACCGCCCGCCCGATGTTCGATGTGGAATTGACCAAGTCGCAGTTCATCGCATCACCCAATGCGGGTTATCTCGCGTATGATGAATTCGATGAAGCGACACGCATTCACTCGCTGAAGGTGATGGAGCCCAGCGGTTCCAATGCCACGACAGTTTCTCAATTTACCGGTGGCTCGCTCTACCCGATTGTCTGGTCGCCGAATAGTGATCTGCTCGCGTTCAATTACTACGCCGAAGCAGCAAACGGAATGCCCATTGCGCAAGTGTATGTGGTCAGCCGTATGGGCGAAAACCGGTCTTTGTTGTACGAAGGCTCGACGGTGGGACGGCTGATCTTCTCGCCCAATGGACGATACCTGTTGATCGAAGAGACCACATCCGCTTCCGGCGGTCACTTGTATTGGGTCGATCTTGCAACCCTGGATCTGAACATTCTACAAGCGCCCGGTCTTTCAACAGAGTTCGACTGGTATGCGCCTTCCTGGCGACCGTAGGTTTGCAGGATGACTTTCGCACGCTGACCCTGCAAACGTGCCATACCCCACTTGACATACCCGTGCCTTTTCCATACAATACCGCCCAACATATGCGCACATTTCGTTTGCATCACCATCATTCCACCACACCCTCCACCGGACGGGTGGTGTAGCCGCGCATCTGTAGCCTGCGTATCTATCCCAAACTCCCGCTCCGGCGGGAGTTTTTATTTTCACGAGGAACCCATGATCTCAATTTTGAATTCACAAACCGCCAAAACCACCATCCTCAAGCGCGTGCCGCCGGGGGACGAAGCAGTTCCAGACTCTGTGCTGGACCGCATCGAACAGACGTTTGGCGAACGCATCACACCCGACGAAGCCGTGACGCGCATTCTGCGCGACATCCGTACAGGCGGCGATTCCGCGCTTCATTCCTGGACCGGAAAACTGGATGGTAAATCCCCGCAGAATTTCCGCGTCTCGAAGCGTTCTCTGGATGCCGCCCTGCATTCGATCTCGGAGGAAGAGCGCGCCGCGCTCGAACTGGCTGCCGCGCGCATCGAAGCCTTCTACAAAAAACAGCCGCTGACGTCGTGGATCACGCAGGAGATGGGCGGTGTGCTGGGACAACTCATCCGCCCGATCCAACGTGTCGGTTTATACATCCCCGGCGGGACAGCTCCACTTCCATCCAGTGTGCTGATGTCGGCCGTGCCAGCCAAGGTGGCAGGTGTGAAGGAGATCGTGATGGCTGTCCCGCCGCAGCGTGGGACGGGTGAGATCGCGCCCATTATCCTTGCCGCTGCCGCGCTCGTCGGCGTGGAGGAAGTCTACGCAATGGGCGGCGCGCAAGCTATCGGCGCACTGGCATACGGGACGGAATCGATTCGCCCGGTGGATAAAATTTTCGGTCCCGGTAATTTGTTCGTCACGCTCGCCAAGAAACAGGTCTTTGGCGTGGTCGGCATTGACGGGCTGGCGGGTCCGACGGAAACCGTCGTCATTGCGGATGATTCGGCTAATCCCGCCTGGGTCGCTTCGGATCTGCTGGCACAAGCCGAGCATGATGTACTTGCCTCCGCAATCCTGCTCACACCTTCGAAACAACTTGCCGAATCTGTGCAGGTGGAGGTGGGCAGGCAAATGGAAACGCTGCCGCGCGCAGACATTGTGGCGCAGTCGCTTGCCACTCGCAGCGGCATTGTCATCACAGCAGACCTGGACGAAGCGCTGTCCCTCTCGAATGCCTACGGACCGGAACACCTGTGTCTCTCGGTCAAAGATCCGTGGTTGTGGAGCGAGAAAGTTACAGCGGCGGGCGGGATTTTTATGGGTGAATATTCATTTGAAGTGCTTGGAGATTACATTGCCGGACCAAGCCATGTCATGCCGACAGGTGGTACCGCGCGCTTTGCCTCCCCGCTCAATGTTTGGGACTTCGTCCATATTATCAGTTTGGTCGGTTTGAACGATGCAGTTGGACGCGAATTATCCAAACCTGCGGCGGTGATCGCCCGTTCTGAGGGGTTGGAGGCACACGCCCGCTCCGCCGACCGGCGTGGGAACTAAGCCTATTTTCTTTTCACATCCAAAACTGCGATCTTCGTGGAATGATTGAACGGTGCCGGGTCGGTGATCGGTTTGCCGACCCGCTGCGCGCCGATAAAATCTTCCGGCACGGGAATTAACTCACGGATGCTCAAATAACCGTCCTTGCACAGGTCTTCGAGCGTGCGCATGTAGTCCCGTCCGCTCAGGAAAACGGCATTGTTGATGGCGATCAAAGTTCCACCATGACTGATGAGCGGGCGGATCTTGTTGATGAGCCGCGCACTCTCGTGGACCAGATCTACTTTGCCGCGCTCGGTGGTGGAGAAGAAGGGTGGGTCGATGATGACGCAATCAAAGAATTGCCTGTCGCTTTTCAGCCGCGCCACCGCCGGGAAAAAATCCTGCGCAATGAAATCAGATTTGTGAATGGGGAAGCCGTTCAGGGAATACGAGTCTTTTGCAAGGTTAAGAAATTGACGGTTGAGATCGGTTTGAATTACCTTTGTTGCGCCGCCCGCCAACGCGGCAACGCCCAAACTGCCTGTGTATGCAAAGGTATTCAGCACCGACTTGCCGAGCAAATTCTCCAGAATCCATTTTCGCAGGTTGCGTGTGTCGAGATAAAAACTCGCATCGCGGTTCATCATCAGGTCGAGCGCATACCACACGCCATGTTCTTTGATCTTTCTGTCGGGTCGCTCGCCAAACAGAATCTGCCCCTGTTTGGCAGACTGAGTCGAACCATTGCGGACTTTGACAATTCCTGCGTGTAGCCAGTCAAGGGCGGATTTTAGATGCTCTGCCGTCTCACGGACGAATTCGGCATTGGGCTGTTCGGCATAATCGTGGATGAGCAGCGTCCGCCCATATACATCCACTACGAGGTCGGGGTAGCCTTCGTAGAATCCGTTGAAGAGGCGAAACGCTTCCTCATGGTGCGAGTCACTTCCAGTCAGGTGGGAAGCGATTTTTTCATCGAGCAGCGAACGGATGTGTGCGTTCATTTATCCTCCCACCTGAAGTATGGATTTGTGGATGATTCTCTCCGGCATCGGAGTTCCATTGGGTAGCCTGCCGCATTCGATGATCTGGATATGATACCCGCTTCGTTCCAGACCCGTGAGTTGGGCATCCAACTCGGAGAAGCACATACACCGACAGCCTTCGCCGCCCCAGGTTTCGAAGATGGTGATGACTTGCTCTTCAATGCGATGGGTTAATTCCGCTTTTCGGCAGCATTGATGGGTGAGCGCATGGTGAAAGCGAAAGCCATCTGCGAGCGGCGTAATGACGAGTTCGTTCGGTCTATTCAGCAGGCTGCGCGTTGCCATGCCCTTTTCGGTTTCCGCGCAGCCGGAAATGGATGGGGTAAAGGTGATGCTCATGGCTTGATTGTACTTGATGCATGCGGCGGCTCATTCGATCTTTTGGATGTTCTTGGGGTTGAAGATGGAAATTTGTTTCATGCCCAGAGATGCCTGTGCCTCATCATCCAATGTCACCCAATAAAAACTGCGATGTTCGGAATACGGGTCGATGCGGATGACCGTGCCTGTGTACCAGCCTTCGTGCTCTCTGAACTTTGCATCCAAATGTACCCTGACACGATCTCCAATTTGAATTTGTGGACTCATTTGGGTTTGCGGTTGAGGAACCAGAAAACTGCCAGCCCAATGATTGCAGTGATCGCGCCGTTGACGATCCATTGCGGGTCGCCGCGCATGAATGTGCCAGGCAGCAGGTTAAGACCTTGCAGGCTCCAGATCACCCCGGATACAACGAGCAGGATGGCAAATACTTTTCCAATGGTTTTCAGCATGATGTACCTCCGAAGAAAAACTCCCTGTCATTTTACATGACAGGGAGAGATGTGAAAATCTTTCGCGCTTTACGGGTTGGGTGTGCCTTGAACGGCAACCCCCACCCAGGTGAAGACGCGCTTCTCGCTGATGGTTCCGGCAGCCACCCAGACCGGTTGTCCCTGATCGTCCACACCCGCCTGGCGGACGGGAGAGATCCACCAGCGCATCACGTGCGCTACGTTATCCCGCGGGCGGAAGGTGGTTGGGACGATGTATTTTGTGTCGGTGACATAGTCGGTGATGCGGCGTGTCTGGCTGGCGGTCACATCTTCCACGATGACTTGATAGGCTTCTCCATCTCGCAGCACACCGACGGACGCCCATTGCAGGGTGACGACGTCATTTGCCAGGGTGAAGGCAGCGCCGTCCGCAGGCAGGAGCAGGTTCGGGGCAGGGTAGGGTGGCGGAAGCGTCGCGGTGGGAGTGGGCTGGTTCGGGTCTGCGGCGCGACGACACAATGGGATTTGAATGACCTGCCCAAGGAAGACGTTGTTAGTGGTCAACCCGTTGAATTCCTTGATGGCGTCCATGGGCACCGCATAGTTCAAAGCGATACTGGAAAGTGTATCGTTTTCCTGAACGGTGATTTGCACAGTCTCGCACGCTTGCTGGGTGGCGATGTCTGGCAGGGGGGTATTGGTCGGCGGCGGCGGAACCGTGGGGGTGGGGTACGGGATCTTCAGCGCCTGTCCCTGACTGATGGGGCAGGTGGAAGGCAGGTTATTCAGAATGATGATACTCTGGACGGAAACATTGAAGTTAAAGGCGATCAACGAGCAGGTTTCACCCGGACCGACCGTGTAATCGAACGGGGGCTGTGGCGTTGCAGTTGGAATATCCGTGGGGGGGACGGTCACAGTAGGGGATGGTGATGCCGTTGGCGTTTCGGAGGGTGTTGGGGTATCTGGGTTGTCGAACGTTCCAACCGGTGCGCTCGCACGGACCGTGAAAAAGACAATCGCTCCCACAGCAATGACCACCGCAAGCAAAATGCCAACCGCCGCTGGCAAGCTCAGTTTTACTTCCGGCAGGCGGCTGGCTTGCACGGTTTTCTCGCTCTTTTTGACAGATTTGGGACTGCTTGGTTGCGCGGTAAATTCCGTCCCGCACACGAGACAACGCAGGGCGCTTTCGCTCAGGCGCGTTCCACAGGTGGGACAAACCTTTGTCTTACTGGAGGTAGGTTCTGGACTCATACGGGCGGAGATTATACCATCGAACAGAAATGCGAATTTTAGGTGGAATTAAGGCTGTGAGCTGCCCGGTTCAGCGGCGGGTTTGGTTTTTGTGGTGACCAAAACCTTATCCACGCGCCGCCCATCCATATCGATGACTTCGAAGCGCAGATTGCTCCACTCGAAATGATCGGTGGCTTGCGGTACGCGCCCAAGCGATGTCATTACAAAGCCACTCAGTGTCTCATATTCGTCTTCGTGGGGGAGATCACCCAGATCGAAGATATCCTTGAACTCATCCACTTCCAACATGCCGTCCAGCAGCCATGAACCGTCCTGCCGTTGAGTGGCTTGCGGTTCCGTGTCCTCGATTTGGCCGACGATCTCTTCGAGAATATCATTGATGGTCAGCAAGCCTTGCAAGCCGCCAAACTCATCCACTACCAGCAGCATCTCGGTGTTGTTCTTTTTCAGAACCTCCAGCGCGCGGGAGGCGAGCATGGTTTCCGGGATGAAGTACGCCGGTCTTGCCAGATCTTTCAGGTTGATATCCTTTTTGGAAAGGGTTGTTACCAATAAATCGCGTGACTTTACGATACCAATGATGGTTTCGAGTGAATCCTGCCGGATGGGAAAGCGGGAATAAGGACTGTTGGCGATCTTATCTAGGATATCTTCGGTCGAGTCGGTCACATCCAGCCAGACGATCTCTGTGCGCGGCGTCATCAATGAGTAAACGCGCCGGTCGCCGAGACTGAAAATACCCTCCACCATGTCCTGCTCGGATTCTTCGAAGACGCCAGCCTGTGTGCCTTGGTCGATCAGCACTTGTAATTCTTCTTCCGTGATGGGTGGCTCTTCAGTGTGCTTGATGCGGAATAGATTGAGTACCAATTCCGTGGCGCTACTCATCATTTTAATCAGAGGTGAGAATAGACTGGAGATTAGATTCATCGGTCCCGCTACGATTTTGGCGATTCGTTCAGGGCTGTTGATGCCCAGTCGCTTTGGAACCAGCTCGCCCAGCCAGATGCTGAGAATGGTGATGATGATAACCACAAGCCCGAAGGCAATCGATTCGCTGTACGCGCCGATATACGGCACATTTGCCATCAAAAGCGCCAGGGATTCAGCAATCGTGGCACCGCCGACCGCGCCGGATAAAACTCCGATCAAGGTAATACCGATCTGGATAGTGGAAAGAAACGTATTGGGCTTTTTTAACAGTTCCAAGGCAACGGCAGCGGATTTGTCGCCCTCGTTTACCAGTTGTTGAAGTTTTGCTTTTCGTGAAGCGATTAAGGCCGCTTCCGACATGGCAAGTACACCGTTGATGGAAATTAATACTATGATGATTAGAATTTCACTACTGATGTCCATTGGTTCCTATAATTGGTTGGGAGAATGTGATGAAATGCAAAATATCCCGCTGGGTGGCAGGTAAACAAGTTTGTCAGTTTGGTCGAAACGACAGGTTGGGGGATTAGAGTCCGGTTCTATGGGGATTTCAGACATGAGACTTCTTGCAAAAATTCCGCTTCTATTGTACCTGATGGATAAGCCAATTGACAACATCCCGCGCGCCTGTGTTCTCAACCCGTTTAATCTGCAATTCCCGCCCCCGAAACAGGGCTATGCCTAATTCGACCGCCTGTGGAACAGTCTCGCGAAATTCATCGAAGAAATGACTGCTGACGATCTGTTCGCCGCGTAGGTCGATCTCTCTTTCGACCATCATGGCGATTAAGCCGATTTCCAGCGCGGCATTGAACGGTCCGCCGACTTTGATGGGCTTGCGGCTCAGATAGGGTGTTGTGCCGAGCAGGTTGGTACTCCCCGCATAGGGATCGCGTGCCGCAAAGTGAAGGCTGCGCACACTGGACATGTAAACCGCGCCCATACACAAGGGGCACGGTTCCATCGTTGTATATAACGTGGCACCATGGCGACTCTCTTGATCTAACTTCAATGAGAATAGCGCGTTGATCTCGGCGTGCGCCAGCATGTCACCGTATATCTGCTGGTCAGGAGCAGATGTATCCAGGATGCGATTTCGTCCGCGTGCCGCCACATTGCCATACCCATCTGCAATTGCAGCGCCGATGGGTATGGTCCCGGCGCAATATGCCTCCCATGCCATTTCAAGCGCTGCCTGCCAAGGTGGCGCGAGCGTGTCCCAGATCATTTCTTTTTGTCCAACCTTTTTTCGATATTATCCAGACGCTTTTCGGCTCGCCGTGCAAACATGACGACAATCGCCGGAATAATTACCAGCAAAATAAGCAGACCACACGTTAGAGCCAGTTCGAAGACCCCGATGCGAAACATCTATGATCTAACCTGAATACCCTTTCCCTCTTGCACATTGCCTACCACCCAAACAGGTTGTCCCAATTCCTCTGCGCGTTTCAAGAACGCTTCCAACTTTTCGGAGGGTACGCCGAAAAGCAACCCGCCGCTGGTTTGCGGATCGAACAGGAGCATTTGCGCCGGTTCGTCGAGCGCTTCGTCGAATGTGACCAGAGATTCGCAGAATCCTTTGTTGTCGAAAGCGCCGCCGGGGAAAATGCCACGTTCGGCATACCCGCGCGCGCCGCTCAACAGCGGGATTTTGGAATAGTCAAAGTGTAATGCTACACCGGATGACTCTGCCATTTCTGAGGCATGACCGAGGAATCCGAAGCCGGTGATATCCGTCCCGCCGCGCACATCGAATTCCACCGCCAGCTGACCTGCTTCCCGGTTGAGGCGCGACATCCATTCGATGGCTTCTGCCACGTGCGCTTCTTCGGCTTTTTCCTGCTTGAGCGCGGTTGTTGTCACGCCGCCGCCGAGCGGCTTGGTCAACACCAGCTGGTCGCCGGGTTTGAGCCCATTCTTGTTGATGATCTTTTGTGGGTAGACAAATCCGATCACCACCAAACCATATTTCGGTTCCTTATCTTTGACGGTATGCCCGCCCGCGATCACCACACCGGCTTCGCGCGATTTCTCTGCCCCGCCGCGCAGGATCTCGCTGGAGATTTCTGCTGGAAGGTGGTCGGGCAACGCTGCAATGTTCAGCGCGAGGAACGGTTTCCCGCCCATCGCGTACACATCCGAAAGACTGTTGGCAGCGGCGATTGCGCCATATTCATAGGGAGTATCCACCACTGGCGTAAAAAAATCGGTGGTGACGACTATGGCTTGCTCATCGCTTAAACGCCAAACAGCCGCATCATCCGGGGAAGATAGACCCACCAACAGGTCCGGGTAAGAAGCAGGGTTGAAAATATCTTTAATGGGACGCAGAACCTGCGTCAGCGCATCTGCGCTTAATTTGGATGCTCAACCCGCGCAAGCAGAAAGAGTCGTCAGGCGGATTTCGCGTCCGGTTTGTGGAATAGGCATCGATTTACGTCCAAAAAGAGGTGACCGTCAACGACGGTCACCTCATGATAACAGATTACGGCAGGGTATTATTAGATGACCCAGGCAAAGGCAAAATAAACTGCTGATCACTGGGAATGAAGATGGTTTCCACGCCCGGTGCGAGATTTAGAATGTATTGATACTGGATCAACTCAGGCGTGAGCGACTCGGCCAGAAGACGGTTCGCTTCCGCCTCCGCCCGAGCTTGGATCAATCGCGCTTCTGCCGCACCCTGTGCCGCGATAACGGCGGCATCTGCCTGACCCTGTGCGATCTGACGCGCCTGTTCGGCTTCCTGTTTCTTTTGCTCGACCACGAAAGCCGCCTGCTGCGCCTGCTGTTCGGCGATCTGCTTTTGCTCGACAGCCGCCGCATATTCATCGCTGAAGCGGATGTTGCGCAGCACAAAATCGCGCATGATCAAATTGTTCTCAGCGAAGACCTGCATTAACTCCTCGCTGATGAGCTGCTCCATTTCGGCGCGTTTGGAACTGACGATCTCCTCCACGCCATATTGCGAGGCCACATCGCGGATCACACCGCGCGCCTGTGGGCGCACCAAACCATCCTCATAATTCGAGCGCCAGGTTCCGTATAGACTCACCACTTTAACAGGATCCACAGCATAGATGACCGATGCATCGATGAACACCTGCTGCCCATCCTTGGTGCGCACCTGAATTGAGTCATCACCCTCGGTGATGCCTTCATCCAGAGCAGACGACATCGTGTACGTTTGGTTCAATTTTGGAAAACGTTCCACGCGTTCGGCGAAGGGAATGATCCAATGCAGACCCGATTCCAACGGGTCGGGACGAATACCGCCCTGACCCAACACCGTCACCACCACAGCCAATTCATCCGGCTCCACAAAGACAATGCCCGCTCCCACTGAGGTAAGCACAGCCGCAGCGATCAACAAAACAACAGCAGCCGTCCGAAGTCCTTTGACAGATTCTTTGCGGCTTGCGCGCACCGACATGGCGACCAAAATTCCGATAAACCCGATCCACGCAAACGAAGCAATTCCTTGAAGCAAACTTGAAATATTCATGGTTCCTCCAGTTATTTGCGAAAATTATAACCGCCTTGCATAGCACCCCGAAGCATGTTAATATTTTTCCAATGAAGACCGCCACTGGCAGCATCGAAGAGATTGTTTTGGATGGCTCCGCCCGGATCGCTTGCCCGTCCGAACTGACCCCCGCACCGGGACAATACCTGCTCGCCCACGCAGACGCTTCCGACTCCCCGTTGCCTGTTCCGCTTTTCTCCAGCCTCTCCTCCCCGCATGGATTCCGCTCCGCGCCGCCCGTGCCTTCATTCTGGAGGCCCGGCGACCGACTCCACCTGCGCGGACCCGTTGGGCATGGATTTGTCCTTCCACCTTCCACGCGAAAACTTGCCTTGGTCGCATACGATGATTCTCCCGCCCGGCTGCTTGGTTTGATTCCGATGGCGTTGAAGCAAGGCGCAGAGATCGTGCTGGTCGGCGATGCGGCAACTTCCGATCTACCCGAGATCGTGGAAGTCCAACCTCTGCGAGCGTTGATGGATGCCCTGCAATGGGCAGATTACACTGCAATGGATGTCGCGAGGGAGAATCTACCCGGGCTGAGGGAACTGCTTGAGGGGCATCCACAGGTCACTGCAAAGAGCGAAGCGCAGGTTTTAATCCGCGCACCCATGCCGTGTGGCGCGCTCGCCGATTGCGGAGTCTGCGCTTTGACGCTTCGTCACGAATGGAAGATGGTTTGCAAAGAAGGACCTGTGTTGGGGCTTAAAGAATTGATGTAAAAAATCCTCCCGGATGCGGGAGGATTTTGGTTTAGTACCAAATTCTGAACGACGTGGTGGTGGTTGCCGTCAGGTCGTTATACGTACACGAGATGTCGGTGTAGATCAGGCTGCCGTACGGCTGGTTGAAGAACGAGAGCGAGATGATACCCACGCCATTTGTGTTGGTGCGGATGACGGTGGAGTCTTTCGCGCCGCTGGGCCAGTTGACGATGGCTGTGCAACTCGCATCGGGAACCGGCTGCATGTTCTGGTCTTGCAGGATGACGAAGAATAGCTGGTTGTCATTTGCCAGTGTGACCGCTTTCCACGCGAAAGCACGCACTTGCAGGCTGGTGATCACCCTGGGGGCATTGCCGAGCGGGCTGGTGGGGGTGAGCAACGCCGGATCTTCGCCAAGTTTGTCGAAATACACGCGCCCGAGGTCTGAGACCACCACGCGTTGACCTTCCGGCTTCCACGGCTGCCATTCCAGGCGGGCTTTTTCAAAATATTGCACCAGCTTGTTTTCGTGATACTCAAACCCGGAGATGGGGTACCCGAATTGCGTCACGCCGCCGTATTGATCGAAGAACTCAAGGAAGGCAAAACAGACCGGAAAACCAGTCTCCACATAGGTGCGGCAGGCAAACGTGTTGCTTACGTTCAACGCTCCAGACGTTACGTATGTTTCCCGTCCCAGTGGCGTGAGTTGTATGCGCTGCCCCTCAGGCAGGTCGGAGCGATACTCGAAGCGTGCACGTTGAAAATACTGTACCGACTTTCCGTCTCTACCGGTGAATTGCTCGGTGATGGGGTAGCCATACAGGAACAAGGCATTGGGATTGCTGTTGTAGTACTGAAGGAATTCGCCGGTTACATTATGTCCCGTCTCGCTGAAATATTGCGAATCCTGGGTTTGAGCATGAACAAATCCCCAACTTGCGTTGAGGAGCGACATTGCAATGATTAGCGCAAACGATTTCTTCAGCATAATTCCGCCTTTTTCATTATACACACAAATCCCCCAAAATTCCTATCTAGACATTACAACCAGTTATCTTTTTGCGTTTATGTAAGCTGACCAGATTACATAAACGCATTCTGTGAGGATAACAAAGCTCGTACGATTTTTTCCGCTGCATGACCATCGCCATAAGGATTTGCCGCCTGAGACATTTCAGCGTAGGCACCTTTGTCAGACAATAACCGCTTCGCCTCTGCGACGATGCGGCGGGATTCTGTTCCAACCAGCTTGAGAGTACCCGCTTTCACTCCCTCTGGGCGTTCGGTCACATCACGCAGCACCAGAGTTGGGATGCCAAATGCAGGCGCTTCCTCCTGGATCCCGCCAGAATCGGTCAGGATAAGCTCTGCACGCTTCATCAAGTAGACAAGCGGCAGATAATCCAACGGAGGCAGCAGCGTGATGTGCTTTATGCCCCTGAGCAATCGGTTGACAGGCTCTTGCACGTTCGGGTTCAAATGAACCGGATACACGATCTCCACATTTCCCGGGTTTGCCAGTTCGATCAATGCCCGGCAAATCTCTTCCATGGGTGCGCCAAAATTTTCGCGCCGGTGGGCAGTGACGAGGATCAAGCGAGGGGGTTCTGTTTTCCGCTCTTTATTATTAATTATCCCCAATGTTTCGAGCAAATCTTTCACTTCCCCCGGTTCATCCTGTTGTGCTACGAATTGCAGCGCATCGATGACCGTGTTGCCTGTCACTTTGATGATGGCTTCATCCACGCCTTCGCGCAGCAGGTTTTGTTTCGACCATTCCGTCGGCGCAAAATGAAAGTCTGCGGTGACGCCTGCCACACGGCGGTTGATCTCTTCCGGAAACGGCGCCCATTTGTCGTGTGTTCGCAAACCCGCTTCCACATGCCCAAATTTGATGCGGCGGAAATAGGTCAGCAGGGAGGTAATGGCAACGGTGGTGGTATCTCCCTGCGCCAATACCCAGTCGGGTTGAAAATCCGCCAGAACCGGGTCGAGGTGGGTGAAGATTGCAGCGCTTAACTCCGCCAGTGACTGGTTGTCGCGCATCAGGTTCAAGTCATAATTCGGTTGGATGTTAAACAGGTCCAGCACCTGGTCGAGCATTTGGCGGTGTTGGGCGGTGACACAGACGCGTGATTCCACGCCTGCGGTTTCGGCAAGCCGCTTCACAACCGGAGCCATTTTCACGGCTTCGGGTCTTGTTCCAAAAACTGAAAGGATTCTCATGGTATCTTTTTAACCAAAAATGACGACTAAATATAATGGAGGGAAGCGATCATCCAATGAAACGAAAGGTCAAATACGTTTTTCTTGTTTGTTTTTTGCTTGGCACCCTGCTGATCTCCTGCGATGTGCGTGGTTCGTGTGCTATGCAGGCAGTGGCAGGCGGGGCACAATATTGTCAGGAACAGGTGGCGCGTTAGATAACTCTGTCTGTTCCTGACAAATAGATGGGGTTATTTCCCTGCACCAAGCCGGACGAGACTAAAACCGGCAGCCTGCCACTCGGCTTGTTTCCAGCCATTGACGGTGTCGATGGCGATTCTGGCTTGGGTTTTTTCCGCTATGTGAGTGGGGTTGAGGTTGGTAAATTCGGTGTGCTTTACCAGTAAAAGGAGCGCATCTGCACCTTCGAGCGCCCCGCTCAGGGTGTGGGATGTGGAAATGCCCGGCAGGTTTGCATCTGGCTTGAACGGCTCCCATGCCTTGACCTGTGCGCCGTGTTTTTGGAGTAGGTGTACCACTTCGCTGGCGGGGCTTTCGCGCAGGTCATCTACATCTGGTTTGTAGGCAAGCCCGAGGGCGGCGATCTTTTTACCTTGCAGCGTGCCAAGCGCCTTTTGAACCGTATCCAGCACGAAGTGAGGTTGCCCGTCATTGACCTGGCGGGAGTGATAGATCAACGGGGTGATCTGCGGCGCGGATTCGACGAAGAACCACGGGTCAACGCTGATGCAGTGCCCGCCTACGCCGGGACCGGGGTTTAGGATCTTCACCCGGGGGTGTAAATTGGCAATGGAGATGGCTTCCCACACGTCCACGCCGAACTTGTCGGCGAGGCGCGAGAATTCGTTGGCGATGGCAATGTTGACATCGCGGTAGGTGTTTTCCATTAATTTGACCATTTCGGCGGTGCTGGAGTCGGTTTGAATAATCTGTCCCTGCACGAAGATGGAGTACAAGTCTGCGCCGGCCTGTGCGGATTCGGGGGTCACGCCGCCGATGACGCGTGCGTTTTCGATCAACTCACGCATGATCTGCCCGGGTAATACCCGTTCGGGCGAATAGCACAGGAAGAAGTCGGACCCTGCTTTCAGCCCGGAGCGTTCCAAAATGGGGGCAACCAGCTCAATGGTCGTACGAGGCGGTGACGTCGATTCAAGGACGATGAGATTGCCCTTCCTCAACACTGGCAGGATGGACTCGGTCGCTTTGATCACGGCGGTCATATCTGCCAGTTTGTATTGGTTGCCGTTGTATTCCCCGAACTTGTTTTCGTGGAAGGGAGTGGGAACGGCGATGATGAAGGCATCGGCTTCTTCAGGTTTGAGGGCGGCTTTGAAGTTGCCCGATTGGATGGCATTGGAGACTGCTTCGCGCAGACCCGGCTCGTGGATGTGGATCTCGCCGCGGTTGAGGGTTTCGATGACGACAGCGTTGACATCAACCCCGAGGACGGTGATGCCTTTTGCTGCAAATGTGGAGGCGGTGGGGAGTCCGATGTATCCCAGCCCGATGACGCATACTTTGTTGAAGTTCACTTTTAGCACCTTTTGAGAAAAAGTTATCCCATCCATTATACAACTGCCGGGGAAAATAGTTTTCGCAACATTTTTCGAGGGTTCTCGTAGATATATTATGGTTGTGGTGTTGTATAATCATATGGAGGACCAATGGATTTCCTGCTTGACCCCAATGTTGCCTATTTGATCTTGCTGGGCGGAATTCTGCTCGGATTGATGGCGATTGTCACGCCGGGGACTGGGTTGTTCGAAGTGGGGGCGTTCTTCTGCCTTGTTTTGGCTGGGTATGCCGTTTACAACCTGTCTTTCAACGGGTGGGCGCTTCTTTTGATTGTCATCAGTTTGATCCCGTTCGTTTACGCTTCTCAAAGACCGAAGCGTGAACTGTTTCTTGGGATCTCCATCCTGTTGCTGCTGGTTGGTTCCATCTTTTTGTTTGCCGTGGATGGATTGCTTCCGGCTGTCAACCCGCTGGTGGCGTTTCTGGCGTCCGGTTCAATGGCGGGCTTTTTGTGGGTCGTCGTCCGCAAGTCTGTGCAGGCTGCGGCGGTTCGTCCGGCGCATGACCTCGATGCGTTGGTGGGGCAGGTGGGAGAGGCTCGTACGGTCATTCGAGACGATGGAAGTGTGTACGTCCGCGGTGAGATGTGGACCGCCCGCAGTGAGGGCGAGATCCCGTCGGGGAGCCGCATTCGGGTCGTTCGACGCGAGGGGTTCATCCTCGTTGTGGAAAAAGAAAAATCTGACAACCGTGACTAGTGAAAGGAGACAACAATGGAGTTTTTAGGTGGTAGCATAGCTTGTATCGTTGGCGCGATCATACTGATTGGCTTTGTGTTCCTTGCCAATGCCATCCGCATTGTGCCCGAATACCAGCGCCTGGTCGTGTTTCGATTGGGACGAAGTGTGGGTGCAAAGGGACCCGGTATCGTTATTCTTGTCCCAGTGATCGACCGTGGCGTAAAAGTGGACCTGCGCGAGCAGGTGCGCGAGGTTCCGCAACAGACATCCATCACCAAGGATAACGCCCCGATTTCCATCGACTTTTTGTGGTACTTCAAAGTGATGGAGCCGACCCAGTCGGTTTTGCAGGTAACCAACTTTGAAACTGCTGCGGCAGGTATTGCGGCGACCACGTTGCGCGCGGTCATCGGCGGCATCCCGCTCGATGATGTACTGTCTCAGCGTGAGCATATCAACAACATGCTGCGCACCCGCCTCGACGAAGTGACCGAGCGCTGGGGTGTGAAAGTGACCAACGTGGAGATCCGCGAGATCGTACCGCCGCGCGATGTTCAGGACGCGATGAACCGTCAGATGTCCGCCGAACGCATCCGCCGCGCCGTGGTGACCGAATCCACCGGTACGCGCGAAGCCGCGGTCAACGTGGCAGAAGGCGAAAAGCAAGCCGCCATCCTTCGAGCCGAAGGTCAGAAGCAAGCCGCGATCCTCGAAGCCGAAGGTCAGCAGCAGGCGCAGGAATTGAAGGCGCAAGGGTTTGCGAAAGCGCTCGATGCGATCTTCAGTTCTGCCAAAGCCGTGGACCAGAAGACCATGACGCTGCAATACTTCGAAACGCTCAAGTCTTTGGGCATGAGCCCGTCCACCAAGTACATCTTCCCGATGGAGTTCACCAGCATGCTGGATAACTTCCTCGGCAAAGACGCCAAGAAGTAAAGTCAATTTGTAATACAATAAGGTCTCTCGCACAGAGAGACCTTATTTTTATGCAAATCCTATCGGCATCCATTCTCGATCTCAACGCGCTGCGCAAACTGGAAAAAGAAAGTTTTGACCAGGACGCGTGGCCCCTCTTCGACCTCATCGCTGTATTGACCTTTCCGGATGTTGTCCGCTATAAGGCGGTGGAGGATGGCAATATGGTTGGCTTTGTAGCGGGCGACCCGCGTCCGCGCGACGGATGGGGCTGGATCGCCACCATCGCAGTGGATCCACGCTTTCAGCGGCGTGGAATTGGGACTGCGCTTTTGCACATGTGTGAAAGCAACCTGGGTGTGCCGCGTTCCCGCCTGACGGTGCGCTTATCCAACACGGGCGCGATCTCCCTTTACGAGCGGGAAGGCTATCAAACCATCGATATTTGGAAGGCGTATTACAACGACGGGGAGGATGCCATGGTGATGGAGAAGACCCTATGACCGGAAAACCAAATCGTATGCAGGAATTCGAAGCCCTGCGGGGATTAGCCATTCTGTTGCTGCTGGCGCTCCATAGTGAAGTGTTCGATGCTTCCGTGTTCGGCTTCGAGGTTGATCCGTTGGCTGGCGTGGTGGCATCATTGCTGCTCGGCTCATTCTTCTTTCTGGCAGGTTTCTTCGCGGAGTATTCCCGTTCCAAGGCAGGGGGAACCCTTTTTTCCTTTCTCTGGTCGAAATTTATCCGCATCTTTCCACCCTACTGGCTTGCGCTAGCTTTGTTCATTTTTGTCCTTGGGTTTTCTTTGAAGCGTTTCGACATGCTGGCGTATGTGCTTAATCTGCAATGGCTGCTATCGCCGGTGTTCATCAAGCCGTTGTTGACCATTTGGTATATCAGTGTGTTGGTGGGGTATTATCTTATCTTTGGTTCGCTGTCCTTCTTGATCAAACCCAATCTTTGGTTTTTTGTCTCCGCTTTCGGGGTCTTTGGCGTGTCCTATGCTGCAAATGCAATTGTGGGTTTGTTCGAACCGCGTTTTTTTCAATATTTTTTCATCTTTCTGGCTGGGATCTTTTTTTATCGTTTTGAACACATGCGAGACCGCTTGATGAACCTGGGCATTTTTATCAAGGTTGTGGCAGCGATTGTTTTTTTGCTTGTCTTCTGGCGCGTGGCAGGTTCTGGCTTGGCATCTCCGCATGGTTTGTTTATCCTGACCGCCGACCTGTTCATCCTTGCCTGGGTGTGGATGCTGCTATCCCTTTTTCGGCTGCGGATCGGCGGCTGGAGAATTTGGGCATTCCTTTCCACAGCTTCATTCTTTACCTACCTCTATCATCGTCCCATTTGGAAGGTGTTTGAGATCGTCTTTGGTTTGGAGCCGGGGGTTCAAAAGATTTTTGTCAACTTGATTCCCGGCTCACTTGTCGCCCTGCTGGTGGGATACATCCTCCAGCGCGGTTATGACCGGTTGCTGTCCTCCTTGCGATTAAAGCCGTGATGGGAAATAAGTAATATTCCATCCATAATCATCGGGTTTATAATCAGCCAATATGTCCGAAGTTCTCACGCCGCCCGTATGGGTCCATACAGATGAATTATTGAATCGAATGGTGGAAGATATCGCCTCACAGTCCCGTGTTGCTGTGGATACTGAGTCGAATAGTCTGCATGCCTTTCGTGAACAGGTATGTTTATTGCAATTCTCCACCAGCCGGGCGGATTATCTGGTTGACCCGCTGGTACTGAAAGACCTTGACGTTCTTGCTCCCATCTTTTCCAACCCGAATATCGAGAAGGTTTTCCACGCCGCAGAATATGACCTGATCTGTCTGAGGCGGGATTTTGGATTTTCGTTTGTGAACCTGTTCGATACCATGCAGGCGGCGCGTGTGTTAGGCTACCCGGCGGTCGGCTTGGATAAATTGCTGGGAGATAAGTTCAACATCAAAATGGACAAGCGTCATCAAAAGGCAAATTGGGCGGAGCGCCCGCTGACGAAGGACCAGATTCACTATGCGCGGCTGGATACCCATTATCTATTCGACTTGCGCGATGTCCTTGAGAGTGAACTGCGCGAAAAGGAACGCCTCGACTTTGCGCTGGAGGATTTTCGGCGCGCCTGTATTTTGGATGAAAACCGATCCCGGTCGAATGGCGATTCCTGGGAGCGTTTCGCCGGGCGCAAGGATCTGTCGTTGCGCGAACTGACCATCGTTGCCCAATTGTGCAAATGGCGTGACAGAGAAGCGGAACGCCTCAACCGCCCGCCCTACAAGGTGGTGATGGATGATGTCTTTGTTTCGCTGGCGAAGAACCCGCCGGAAAAGAAAGTGGATCTTTCCGGTGCGGGATTAAGTGAGAAGCAGATCAAGCTGTGGGGCGATATGATCCTCGGGGCGGTCCGCCGCGGGGAGGTTGCCCCGCTTGTGGAGCGGAAACAGGCTGAACGTAAGAATGATGCGGTGCTCAAGCGGCTGGAAAAACTCAAGGCGTGGAGAAAGAATGTGGGGGTGGAACTTCATGTCGAGTCGGATATCATCCTGCCCAAACCGTATCTGGCAATTCTTTCCGAGAATCCGCCAAAGAATTTTAACGAATTGCTCCACCTGATGAAGGATTCTCCTTCGCGGGTCGAAAAATTCGGTCCCCAGATCTTGAAAGCTTTAGGAGTAAAACATGCGAGTTAATTTTCATGGCGCGGCGCACACGGTGACAGGCAGCCAGCATTTGCTGGAGATCAACGGAAAGAAACTGTTATTGGATTGCGGTTTGTATCAGGGGCGGCGCGCGGACACCTATTCGCGCAATTTGAATTTCCGATATAACCCGCAGGATGTGGATGCGGTCATCCTTTCGCATGCGCATATCGACCATTCGGGGAATTTGCCCAATTTGGTCAAGCAGGGGTTTGAGGGACATATTTTTGCCACTCACGCCACCGCAGACCTGGCAAGTTTGATGCTGGCAGATTCAGGTCACATTCAGGAATCGGATGCGGAGTTCGTCAACAAGAAACGGGCGCAGCGCGGCGAAGATCCAGTCGAGCCGCTTTACACCAAGCAAGATGCGGAAGAGGTGGCTGGGATGTTTGCAGGTGTGGATTACGAGCAGGCGTTCGAGCCGATTCCCGGTGTGATCGCGCGCTTCCATGAGGCGGGGCACATCCTCGGCTCTGCCAGTGTTTCGCTGGAGATCGAAGAAAAGGGGAGGAAGATCCGCTTCTGGTTTTCGGGGGATATTGGCAGGTATAATCTCCCGCTGCTGCGTGACCCCGTTCTGCCGACCCATGCAGATTACATGATCATGGAAAGCACTTATGGAGATAAATCTCACAGCAACCCGGAATTGGCTTTCCTTGAATTTCGCGATGTGGTGAAACGGACGCTCGAACGCGGCGGAAAATTGATCGTGCCCGCCTTTGCCGTGGGGCGCACGCAGGAACTGGTCTATGACCTGAACCAGATGATGTTCGATGGCGATGTGCCGCGCGCGCCGGTCTATGTGGATAGCCCGCTGGCGGTGAATGCGACTGATGTCTTCAAGCGGCATTTGGAATGTTTTGATGACGAGACGCGTAAATTTGTGGAGGAGGCGCGTCACCCTGCGCTGGATTTCAAAATGCTGACGTACATCCGCTCGGTGGACGAATCCAAAGCCTTGAACGAACGCACCGACCCGATGATCATCATCTCTGCTTCGGGCATGGCGGAAAATGGACGCATCCTGCACCATATCAAGAATAATATCGAAAACCCAAAGAATACCATCTGCATCGTCTCCTGGCAGGCTCCGGATACGCTGGGTCGCAGGCTGGCGGACCGCGAATCGGAAGTGCGCATCTATGGCGAGACGTACAAACGCAAATGCGATGTGGCAACCATCGGTGGTTTGTCCGGTCATGCCGGGCAGGATCTGCTGGTGAAATATGCGACAGGAGTAAAAGGCAGTGTCAAACAGATATTTTTGGTGCATGGCGAAGAACGTCAAGCCAGAACATTAAAGGATCTCTTGAAAGCGCAGAAGATGGACCAGGTGCATTATCCCGGTTTGCACGAGGGTGTGAATTTGTAACCCTCGCGAATTTTTCGGGTATAATCTCGCCCGCTTCAAAAATTTGGGAAGGTGCCAGAGTGGTTGAATGGGACGGTCTCGAAAACCGTTGTGGGCTTCGGTCCACCGAGGGTTCGAATCCCTCCCTTCCCGCCAAATCAATACGTCCGTATGGGCGTATTTTTTGTTCCCTCGAGCGCCTCCATTAAGGAGGTGTTATTCGAATCCCTCCCTTCCCGCCAAATCAATGCGCCCGTAAGGGTGTATTTTTTTGTTCCCCCGAGCGCCTCCACATAGGTTGGGAACTCTCTCAGGTCTTTTCTTTAGTGGTAAGATTCGCCCAATGAAACTAAACCTTGCCCTCGCGCAGATCAATACAAAACTTGGTGATGTGGAAGCGAACCTAGCCAAACATCTCGACTACATCAAACAGGCAAAATCGGAAAAAGCGGATTTACTCGTCTTTCCCGAGTTATCGCTTACCGGATATGTCTTGCAGGATCTGGTCGCTTCTGTGGCGCACAAGCCGACAGAGGATGACCCGGTCTTCAGACATCTTCTCAAAGCGTCTCACGACCTGGACCTTGTAGTGGGGTTCGTCGATGAAGATTCCCGTCACCGATTCTTTATCGGCTCCGCCTATCTATCGGGTGGAAAGACCATCCATGTTCACCATAAAGTCTATTTGCCGACCTACGGGTTGTTTGATGAAGGTCGCTTCTTTGCCTGGGGCGATGCCGTCCGCGCTTTCGACACGCGTTTTGGGCGCGTGGGGATGCTCATTTGCGAGGATTTCTGGCACGCCTCGCCACCGTATTTGCTCTGGCTCGATGGCGCGGATATTATGCTGTTCTCGTCCGCTTCGCCGGGGCGCGGCTTGAACGACAAGGACAAACTCGAATCGGCACGCTGGGTGGAGCGTATCACCAAAGCGTATGCCAGCATGTTCACGTCGTTCGTGGCGCATGCCAACCGTGTCGGCTATGAGGATGGACTTCATTTCTGGGGCGGTGCGACGGTCTTCGACCCGAACGGCGAAGAACTCGCTCATGGACCTTATAACGATGAAGCCGTCACCTATGCCCAATTGGATTTGAACCAACTCCGCCGTACGCGTGCGCGTTTGCCGCTTCTGCGTGATGAGCGCACAGCGCTTGTCCGTAACGAACTCGATAGGATCCTCTCCCGTGGTTGATATCAATCTTTCCATCAATACCGACCTTGCCCGTGAAATCCTGGCTGGTTTTATCAAATCTGAGATCAGCCGTGTAGGCATGACGCGTGCCATCATCAACCTCTCCGGCGGATTAGACTCGGCGTTGTCTTGTGCGCTGGCGGTTGAAGCCCTCGGCGCGGAAAATGTCATTGTGCTGCGTTTGCCGTATCGTACGTCATCGCCCGATTCACTGGCACACGCCCAAATGGTCATTGACCAGTTCAAGGTCCAGAGCGAAACGATTGACATCACGCCGATGGTCGATCCATTGATTGCGCGTGACCCGAACATGTCGAATGTCCGCAAGGGCAATATCATGGCACGTATGCGCATGATCGCGCTGTACGACCAATCTGAGGTGTTCAAGGCGCTGCCGGTGGGGACGAGCAACAAAACCGAGATCCTGCTTGGGTATAGTACGCTGTATGGCGATTCTGCCAGCGCGATCAATCCCATCGGGGATCTGTACAAAACGCAGGCGCGCCAGCTTTCGCGGGCGGTGAATATCCCGTCACCGATCATCGATAAGCCCCCGTCGGCTGATCTATGGGCAGACCAGACCGATGAAAAGGAACTTGGTTTTACCTACGAGGATGTGGACAAACTTCTCTACCTTCTAGTGGACCAGCGTTATAGTCCGTTGGAAGCGGTGGAGGCAGGCTTTGATAAAAAATTCGTGGAGACCGTCACCACCCGGATTCGGCGTTATCAATTCAAACGGATGCTGCCGCCCATTGCCAAGATCAGCAACCGCACCATTGGCTACGACTTTTTATACCTCCGCGATTGGGGAACTTGATTCAAATCCTTGAACCGGCAACTTGACTATCAATATGCACATCCCACCTTCACTTAAGCATAGAAAATTTTTCTACCTTTGGCTCGGACAACTTATCTCGATCACAGGGACCCAGATGCAACTCTGGGCGTTGTTTTGGCACGTTAACCAGCTGGACGAAAACCCCATTGCGCTGGGAGGCATTGGCGTTGCCCGTATCCTGCCGGTCATCATCTTTTCGCTGATCGGCGGTGTGCTTGCGGATTCAATGGATCGCCGTAAAGTGATGTTCGTGACGCAATCCATCGCAGCGCTTCTCGCCCTGGTGTTAGCATTGCTCACCCAATTTGGGCAGGTTACCATCTGGCATATTTACTTCATTACCGCCTTACAGGCGGTGGTGGTTGCTTTCGACGGTCCCTCGCGCCAGGCGTTGGTCCCCAACTTGCTGCCGAAGAAAGATCTGCCCAATGCCTTCAGTATGACCTTTACTGCCTTTCAAGTTGGCGCAGTGCTTGGACCTGCACTGAGCGGCGTATTCATTGCCTCCTTTGGGCAGGAAGCGGTATATTATTTCAATGCCATTTCATTTGGGGCAGTGCTGATCGCGTTGTTCATGATCGGCGACGTACCGCAGTCCATTGCGGAGTCCTCAGCGGGCATCAGCATGAACGCCGTCAAGGATGGGATTCGTTTCATCCTCTCCAAGCCAGTCATCTTTTCCACGATGATGCTGGACTTTGTTGCCACATTCTTCGCCTCTGCCAATACGCTGATGCCCATCATCGCCAAGGATGTTTTGAAGGTTGGCGTGGTGGAATATGGCTATCTGTCTGCGGCTTCGGCGGTGGGAGCGGTGCTGGCGGCGCTGGTGATTTCACAAGTCAAAGAACTACGCCGACAGGGGACACTGTTCCTCGGCGCAGTGATCGTTTTTGGATTCGCCACCCTTGTGTTCGGTCTGACCAAATCCTTTATTGTCGCATGGCTTGCCATCTCCGTCACAGGTGCAGCAGACGGGGTCAGCACCATCATCCGCAATACCATCCGGCAGTTGCAAACCCCCGATCACATCCGTGGGCGCATGACCAGCATCAACCAGATCTTCTTCCAGGGCGGACCTCAACTCGGCGAGATCGAAGCGGGCGTGGTGGCGCAGCTGTTCGGCGCGCCGTTCGCGGTGGTCACTGGAGGTATCGGATGTATTGTCGGCACTTTGATGATCATCTGGAAATGGCCCCAACTCAAAACGTACAATGGCGACGAACCCATGCTGGCAGGCGCAACAGCAGATTAGCGGCGCATCCCCAGCAGGAAATCCAATTGATGCGCGATGTACGTCAGTTCCCCGCGTGCGATCTGAGTGCGCCGCACATCCAGCCAATGTTGAAGTCTTTCCGCTGTCAATTGCGGACAAGTCCAAACCGACCCCTCAACGAAATGCAGGATGAACTCCAGAAAATACTTTTCATCTTCAGGGTAGCATCCGTCCGCGGGATACACGACCCAATCTGACGAACCGGCAGCGAGAATATCCGCATGGACAGCCTGCACGTGCGTGAACATCTGCCGTCCGCTGCGACTGCTCCCGCCGGAGGGGCGCGTGTCCATCGTCGAATGATAGCGGCTCTCGATCAGTGTATCCAATTCTTCGTCGATGACCGGTTCAAACGTGGTCACGCCGTCGAAGTTGAGCGTCAGCCAGGCAAGGTTTTTCGTCAGAGTCAGCAACTTGGTCAAGCTGTCTGGCATCGGGAGAAGGTCCAGAAAGGCATGGGCGATCAACACATCCGCAGGGGTCTTGTTCGTTTGGATGAAATCGAAGACATCCGCCGCCACCAACCTAACATGGATATTGATGTCCACGCCGGTGAGGCTGATTTGATGCGTACCGCTTCGTTCCACGCTGAAACCTGATTCACCTGCCCATGCTGGAATCCACTCTGATGCATACTCCACGTTGTCAGCCATACCATCCACCAAAATGTATTCCGCCTTGCGGATCACCCCCCAGCGGATCAGGCGCCTGAGCATCGTACCGATTCCCGCTCCGACCTCAATGATGCGGATGGGCTCGGGCGGCAGCTTGTTTTTCAGCGCCAGAAAAACATCTTTGTTAAGTGCGCGGTCATCCACGCTTTGTTTGGAGAGCAGGTATCGGGGAAAGGAATATTCCATCATCTTGTCACTTTTAACACGGAGATGCCTTCATCGTGGGGCGGGCTTTTCAGCAAGCCGCGCATACGCTCCAGCACGATCTGGTGGATGGCTTGTGCATCCGTCGAGCCGACTTCTTCGAGCGTGATCGGTTTTGCGAATCGGATATGAACTGTGGTAGGCCTTGCGTTGCGCGTGACCATGGCAAGCAGCTGCAGCGCCGCCGCCAGTTTTTCGCGGTCCATGCGGCTGCGTTTGAGGCGGGGCAGCCAATGGCGCGCAGTCTTCTCCCACACCACTCCGCTCACAAGGACTGGGACAATTTTCGTGTCCCGAGCGAAGCGCAGAAACACACCCGCCGAGTCGGTCCACCTGTTCAGGGAATCCAGAGCGCCTTCGTACACATCCGGGTCAGGTTCGATCTCTCCCGCGGGAAAAGTCAATGCCGCACCGCCGTTCTTCAAATGGGATGAGACCTGGCGGACGGCGTTCATCCGTTTTGCGGGGTCGTCGTCGATGAAGAACAAATGCCTGGTTATGTTTTCCAGTGCCACCAGGAATGGGCGATGCGCGGCGATGATTCTTAAATCTGACCGGTTGATGGCGGCGAACAGGCTGATGGTATCTGCCACACCAGGGTGGTTGGAGAGGAAAAGCGCGGGTCCTTCAACAGGGATTTGCTCCATGCCGTAGACGCGTACATCGCGCACATATTTCGTCTGTATGATGAGGCGCGATGCTTCGGATAGTCCCGTCTCACCGACTGTATCATCGTAGCCGCTCATTTGAGTGGCGAATTCACGCGCGGCTCGGGAGAAGACCTTTCGCAGAATCCACGCGGGGATTGGATAATCCTGCCAGCCGAAGGAGGTGACAAGATCATCCATGTTTATTTTTGTGAGAATTTCCAGGTTTGATGTCATTCACGCTCGATGGAAAAATGCAAAGGATAGCCTTCCATGCCTGCGGCTTGATGTGCGTGTTGCACGCGTTTCTCGGCTTCCATACGCGGCAGGGTTTGGACGTAGGCAGACCCTTTGATGTGTGCGGTTAACATAATGTCGGCGGCGCGGTCGTTGGCGAGAAAGAAGATCTGCTTGAGAACCTCAACCACGAAGTCCATCGGGGTCGTTTCATCGTTGTGGATGATGACGCGATACAGCGGTTCGAGTTCTGTGTCGGTTTCTTCAATGATCTGGATTTCAGGAAGGGATTGCGTTGTCATCGCAGATTTTCACTTTCTACTTTCCAACCCGGTTCAGCGCATCAATCTCGTCTGATGATAATTCGATCTCTGCTGCATGATAATTCTCGCGGATGTGGACCGGGTTGAACGACATGGGAATGGTAATGATGCGTGGCTGCGAGATGACCCACGCCAATGCAATCTGAAACACAGTGGCGTGATGCGCTTTTGCGATTCCTTCCAACGTTGGGTTCGAACGGAGATTGCCCTCGTCCACTGGAGAATATGCGGTGAAGAGAATATCATTCTTTTGGCAATACTCCAATACGCCATTTTGGACGTAGGAACGATCTGAAAGACTGTAGGGTACCTGGTTGGTGATGATCGGCGTCTCGGAAAGATCCTGTGCCCGTTTGAGTAACTTCACATCGAAGTTGCTCACGCCGAGGTGTTTCACCTTTCCATCACGCACTAGTTTGTTCAACGCGCGGAAGGAATCTTCGTATTTGGCGCCTGCCGAGGGCCAGTGGATGAGATACAGGTCGATGAACTCCATGCCGAGGCGCCGTAGCGAGTTTTCACAGGCTTTTAAGACGTCGTCAAATCGCAAATGGCTGGGTGTGACCTTGGACGTGATGAACAAGTCCTCGCGCTTCCTTCCGGACCCGCGAACTGCCTGCCCGACCAATTCTTCACTATGCCCTGAGGCGTACATCTCCGCTGTGTCGAAGTGGGTATAACCAACTTCCAGCGCGGTACGAAGCGCGGTCAGAGACTTCTCATCCACGGCGCGGTTGGGTGAAGAGCCACCGCCGATCTTCCAGGTGCCGAAGCCGATCTTGGGTAACGATAAGTTGGGAAGGATTTCATATTTCATGAGCCAATTTTACACAAGAAAGCCCGCCTCCATCGCTGAGGAGGACGGGCTTTGGTCTGCCCCCATATTCCAATTTACTACGCTGGAATTTTGCCCCTTTTTACTGAAAGGGAAACAGGTTTAAGCGGGAACTTTATCCCACTCTTTTTGTGCGTGTTCAAAGCCGCGTTTCAATGCTTCGAAATTCTTGGGCAGCAGGTGTTTGTGTCTTGCAGGCAGGTGACCTTCGAGCGCTTTTTCCACGTCTTCGAGTTTAACTTCGGGCAGGGCGGTGAGTAACGCACCCATTGCCACCATGTTGACCAGTTTGCGGTCGCCGATCTCTTCGGCGATCTCGTTGCACGGGACCATGATGACGTGAATATCGCTGCGTTTGCCCGCGCGATCCACCATGGATTGATTTACGATCAACGTGCCGCCCGTCGCCAGCAGGTCTTCATATCTGTCGAACGAGGGCAGGTTCAACGCCACAGCCAGCGGCGGATTCTTGACCAGCGGGGAACCGATCTCATGATCGGCAACTACCACGGTGCAGTTCGCCGTACCGCCGCGCATTTCGGGACCATACGAGGGGATCCACGTCACGTCCAAGCCGTTGTCCATAGCGGCGTAGGCTAGCACCTGACCACCGAACAGAACACCCTGTCCGCCGAACCCTGCGATGATGATTTCTTTTTGCATGTTACACCTTTATCTGCTTGATCGCGTCACTGACCTTGAAATCACCCAGCGGATATGCGGGGATCATGTGCTCTTCCACGAATTTCAACGATGCAACAGGGGTCATGCCCCAGTTGGTGGGGCAGGTGGAAAGCAGTTCCACCATCGAGAAGCCGAGTCCGCGTGCCTGGGTTTCAAACGCGGTGCGGATGGCTTTCTTCGCAAGGCGGATATTCTTCGGGTCGTGCAGCGAGCGGCGCACACAATAGCCAACACCTGCCAGCGTGGAAAGCATCTCAGAGACCTGAATGGGATAGCCCTGAGTCTCCACATCACGTCCGTTCGCGGAGGAAGAGGTCTTCATTCCGGGCAGGGTGGTGGGAGCCATTTGCCCGCCGGTCATGCCGAAGTTGGCGTTGTTGATGAAGATGACAGTAATGTTCTCGCCGCGTGCCGCCGCGTGAACGATCTCGCTCATGCCGATGGAGGCAAGGTCGCCATCACCTTGATAGGTGAAGACGATGCGGTCGGGCAGAACGCGTTTCACACCGGTTGCCATCGCGGGAGCGCGCCCGTGCGGGGCTTCGACGAAATCGGTGTCAAAGTAGTTGTAGGCAAAGACGGCGCATCCAACAGGCGCAACGCCAATGGTCTTGCCGATTACGCCCATCTCTTCCAACACTTCAGCCACCAACCTGTGCGCCACGCCGTGTGTGCAGCCCGGGCAGTAGTGGGTGGGCATTTCGGTAAAGGCTTCGGGTCGTTCATAAACAAGATTATTTGGAGTAGCCATTATGCAGTCATCCTTGTCAGCCAGGATTCTCTTGGGTCGGTCGCAACCGTCAACGGTCCAGATGCGATGCGGTGAATTTCATCCAAAATTTCATCGTGGAAGGGAACCACACCGCCGGGGCGTCCATAAAATTCGACCGGGACTCGCCCGCGAACGGTCAGCAGGACATCATCGAGCATTTGCCCCATGTTCATCTCTGTGACCAAAAACGCCTCAGCCTGCGGGATGAGTTTTTCCAGCGCTTCATACGGGAACGGGCTGACGGTGATCGGTCGTAAAAGCCCGACCTTGATGCCTTGTGCGCGCGCCTCGCGGACGGCTGAGAGCGCAACACGCCCCGCGGTGCCGAAGCCCACGACAACATACTGCGCGTCTTCAAGGAAATATTCCTTGTAGCGCACTTCATTGGCTTGCACTTCGTGAAATCGTTTGAGCAGCCGCAGATTGGTTTTTTCTTCATCGAGCGGGTTGAGATAAATGGACGAAAGCACGCGGCGTTCGCGGTTCATTGCACCATCGGTAGCCCAATCAAAGTTCTTGCGTTTGAATTCTTGCATGGCGGGCATTTCCGCAGGTTCCATCATTTGACCGGTCGAGCCGTCGAGAATGATGAGTGTGATCATGCGGTATTTTTCCGCGAGATCGAAGGACAATGCGGTGAGGTCGATGGCTTCCTGCACGGATGCGGGAGCCAGCACAATGCGCGGATAGTCGCCGTGTCCGCCGCCGCGTACGGCTTGGTTGTAGTCGCTTTGAGCGGGAGCGATGTTACCGAGACCCGGTCCGCCGCGCATGACGTTCACTAAAACAGCGGGGATCTCCGTTCCGGCGATGTACGATAAACCTTCCATCATCAGGCTCACACCGGGCGAGGAGGAGGATGACATGACACGCACGCCGGTGCATGCCGCACCGTAGACCATGTTGATCGCGCCGAGTTCAGATTCTGCCTGTACGAAGGCGCGCCCGAGTTCGGGCATACGGCGTGAGAGGTATTCCAGCACTTCCGTCTGCGGGGTGATGGGGTAGCCAAAGTAGGCTCCCAGTCCCGAACGGACGGCGGCTTCTGCGATGGCTTCGTTGCCTTTCCATAATTCTTTTGGCATTCGTTTCTCCAATACCTTTTACCGCGAAGTGCGCTAAGGTCGCTAAGAAAAAGAATTTATTTGCGTTCCTGGCGCTCTTGGCGGTGAAGAATCACGCCGCTACAGGTGCGGCTTTGGTTACTTCACGATAGACGGTGATCGCTGCATCTGGACAGACCACCGCACAAATAGCACACCCCGTGCAGCCGTCTTTGAACGTGTGCGCGGGGTGGTATCCCTTCGGGGTAAGGTGATTCATGTCCAGTTCCATCACCCCCTGTGGACAGGCGCTGATGCAGAGTTCGCATCCCTTGCAATAGGTATCGCTGACTTCGATCCAACCTTTTGCTGCCATTTAGGCTCCTTTTGTAGTTAAGTTAGACAAACTAGGGTGGATTTCTCCACCATTCTGATTATGTCGTTTTCGGAAACAAGCGAGTAGTGCCAAGCGTCACATGCGGGTGGGGACAAAGGTCATTGGTTTTTCGTCATAAAACAAGGACTTGTGGGTGGGTTTCGCAGGTCATTTTTAGGATTTGATGTGGATATAATTTCGAAAAACATAGAGGAGCTTATATGGAAAATTTGAAGGAATGGTTGTTTGAGTTGGATACTTTAATTCTCGTTATTTTGATGGTTGGTGCTTTTGTTGCATGGGAATTGAAATCAGGCGAATTTCCCTTGCGCTGGTTCGGGTCGATCCGGCGTGATCGTCGTCCAATTGCTTATTGGATCGCAATGCTGTTTCATTTTGCCATCTTGATTATTCTTGCGTACACGTGGATGACCGGGCTGAGAATGCCGCTATCCATCTTTTTTGAATAGAGATCGCACAAGATGGTCAGCGATGGGCAAATTCCATCGCTGTTTGTTTTATGGGTGGTAGAATCGAAGCATCAAACTCTGGAGGATTTCATGACCGAAGTCGTGATCGTCGATGCCATTCGCACGCCCGTTGGAGCGTTGGGCGGCATCCTCTCGTCTGTGCGCCCCGATGACATGGCGGCGCATGTCATCAAAGCCATTGTAGAACGGAATCAAATTGACCCTGCTTCCGTTGAAGAAGTTTTCATGGGCTGCGCCAATCAAGCCGGTGAAGATAACCGCAACGTGGCACGCATGGCGGCGCTGCTGGCGGGTCTGCCTGTGGAAGTGGGCGGCGTGACGGTCAATCGTTTGTGCGCTTCCGGCTTGAACGCCATCAACATGGCGGCACGCGCCATCAAAGCGGGAGAAGGGGAGGTCTACATTGCCGGCGGAGTCGAATCCATGAGCCGGGCACCATACTCCCTCCCAAAGGCAGAAGCGGGATTTTCCTTTGGCAATCTCACTGCCTACGACACGGCGCTCGGCTGGCGGTATCCCAATCCCAAAATGAAAGCCATGCATGGCACCGACTCGATGGGCGAGACCGCAGAGAACATTGCCGCCGAACGCCCGCACATCACCCGTGAAAAACAGGATGGGTTTGCTGCGCGTAGCCACGCTAAGGCGGTTGCTGCGATTGACTCCGGGCGCTTCAAACAGGAAATTGTGCCTGTTTCTATTCCCCAGAAAAAAGGTGACCCGAAAGTTGTAGATACGGACGAACGCCCGCGCCGCGACACGACCATGGAGAGTCTCGCCAAACTCAAACCAGCCTTCCGCGAGGGGGGAACTGTCACTGCTGGAAATTCGTCTGGATTAAATGACGGTGCATCGGCGCTTTTGTTGATGAGCGCAGAAAAAGCCAAGTCTCTGAATCTCAAACCGCTTGCCCGCATCGTGACCTCCGCATCGGCGGGCGTTCCGCCTCGTATCATGGGCATTGGGCCTGTCCCCGCAACGAAGAAAGCGCTCGACCGTGCCGGGTTGAAGATCAAAGATATCCGCTTGATGGAATTGAACGAAGCCTTCGCGATCCAGTCTCTGGCAGTGCTCGAAGATCTACAGATCGACCCTGAATTGGTCAACGTCAACGGCGGCGCCATCGCCATCGGACATCCGCTCGGCTGTTCCGGCGCGCGCCTGATGACCACACTCGTCCACGAAATGAAGAATCGCGGCAACGTAAAATACGGTGTGGCGACTCTTTGCGTGGGTGTCGGTCAGGGCGAGGCGACGGTAGTGGAATATCTTGGTTGAAGGTTTCATGTTGATGGTTGAAAAACGAAACCTGCAAGGTTCAACCTGTGACGTGCAACCTTATAGATAGATAGAAGGATAACCATGAAACGAATTCTCTTTTTTTCCGTTCTGGCTTTGCTGATCGCCGCCTGTGGAGCGGATGCGCAGACCAATGAGCCGGCAGGATCAACCGAACTTGCTCTGGCGGCGACCGCCACAGTGGAAGGACCTCAAGCCGCGCTCGAGTCAATGACTGCGCCCGAAGAAACGCCCCTGCCGGATGAGATCAACGCACCGTTGATCGATTCACCGTCGCTCATCAACATCGAAATGCTGGACGAGGTCTACGGCTGGGGGATCACCGAAGAGAATATCGTCCGCACCAACGACGGCGGTGTGACCTGGTATAACGTCACGCCTGGGAATCTTGCCGATGCGGGGTATCTTGTCCATGCCGACTTCTTCGACGCAACCCATGCCTGGGTGCAGCTCCCTGATATGAACAACTACCCCAACGGCGGCACGTTGTATCGTACCTCTGACGGTGGCATTACATGGGACGCATTCGAAACGCCGTTCAGCGGCGGCTCGCTGCACTTCATCACCGAGGAAAATGGTTGGATGATGGCGGATTTGGGCGTAGGGGCAGGCTCGATGGCGGTCTCCATTTTTCAAACGGAGGATGGCGGCGCAACCTGGCAGCGTGTGTACACCAATGACCCCAACCTTGCCGATGCCGGCGTGACCCTGCCGCTCGGTGGCATCAAGAACATCCTCCTGCCGCTCGACATGCAAACCGCGTGGGTGGGGGGCGTGGTGTACGCGCCGGGCGAAATGTACCTCTTTCGCAGTCAAGATGGCGGCGAGACCTGGCTTCAGATCAATGTGGTACTCCCCGACGAAGCCGCCGAGAGCGAATTGAGCGTGTTGGGTATTTTATTCGTCTCGGAAACAGATGGCTTGCTTGCCTTGCGCATGTCTGCTGAAACCCCGCAGACCATTATCTACGCCACAGAGGATGGTGGTGTGACATGGTCGTTGCTGCCGGTCAGTTTCGAGGGATACGGCATTCTTGAAACGCCGTCAGCGCGTGAAATGATCTTCTATACCGACGACCAGTTCTACGTCACGAATGACGCGGGTGAAACCATCCAGCAGATCGCGCCGGAGATCGCGTTCGGCGATTCGTTGATCGACATGAGTTTCGCCAATTCCAAAACCGGATGGGTGATCGCTGCCAGCCCGTCCAACGAGCGGACTCTTTACAAGACGACCGATGGCGGCGAGACCTGGACTCCGCTCACCCCATAACGCTTCTTTCTGACCCGCAGCCTGATACCTGTACCCAGGCAGGGTGCAACCCGTAACTTGATGGTGATCGTGATGCTGTAAAATTGCCCAAAGGAGAGAGATTATGACCAACTTAGTGCGTGATTGGATGTCCAGCCCTGTTGTGGTGGTAGACCCTGACTCGAGTGTGTCGCACGCTCTGACGTTGATGCGCCGCCGAAACATCCACAGCGTGGTGGTAGATATCAGCGAGAAGAATCCGGCGTATGGCATTGTAACCACTACCGACATCCGCGATAAGATCGTGCTGGCAGGGCGCAACCCCGCCGAGACGACCGTGCGCGAGATCATGTCTGGTCCCATCGTTACCGGGCGCGCCGAATGGACGCTGGTGGATTGTTCGCGCCTGATGCAGGAGAGAAAGATCCGTCACCTGCCAATTGCCGACGAACACGGTACCTTGATCGGTTTGATCTCTGCCACCGATATTTTTATGGCGGCTGAAGAACAAGGCTGGATCGAAGAGTAGAACAACAAAAACAGTCCCATCACGGGACTGTTTTTGTTTAAGCGCGAGTCAATATTACTCTGCCGATACCTTCACCGCGACCTGTTTCATGTGCGCCAGTACGCCGATGAAGCCATTGAGCCGCTGTTGCGAGACGGCTTCCTGTAAATTCATCGGCATGTAAAAATCGGCAGGGACGGAAAGGATCTCTTCGAGCGTGCAGCCGTTCAACCCGTTCGTCAGGATCGAAGCAAGTCCGCGTACCGTGGGGGATTGTTTGGGAATGTCGAGGTGGAAGACAATGCCACCGTTCGCATCTTTTTCGGCGATGATGAAGACCGGGGTCATACACTCCGGAACGGGTTCCATTTTTTCGCGTTCGTTTTTGAAGCGTTCCGGCAGGTCTGGCATGGATTCGGCGTAGGCGATCAACGTTTCCAGTTTTTCCTCGCGGCTCATGCTCGCGAAATCGTCCACGATCTCTTGAAGTTTGGCAGGTAAGGTCATATTATTTCCGTAGGGACACAGCGAATTCTGAATGGTTGCGATGGAGAGGTCGTCTCGCTGTGCCCCTGCAAAACATTATTTTTCGATCGGCGCATCCACCAGGTTGCCCCACTCGGTCCACGATCCATCATAGTTCTTGACAGTGGGATAGCCCAGCAGGTACTTCAGCACGAACCAGGTCAGCGAGGAGCGCTCGCCAATGCGGCAGTAGGCGATGATCTCGCCATCAGGCTTGACATTCCTGCTTTCATAAAGCGCCTTCAATTCCTCGGCGGATTTGAAGGTGGAGTCCGCTTCGTTGACTGCCTGTGCCCACGGGATGCTGACCGCGCCGGGGATGTGCCCACCGCGGGTGGCGCCTTCCTGTGGGTAATTCGGCATGTGGGTCAACTCGCCCGAGTATTCCTTCGGCGAGCGAACATCCACCAGCGGTTTCTTCGCTTCCATTTGTTTGAATATGTCGTCGCGGAAGGCGCGGATGGATTTGTCTGCTGTCTTCGCTTTGTAGGTGGTCGCCGGGTAGGAAGGGACTTCCTTCACCAATGGGCGGTTTTCCTGCTCCCATTTGGTGCGTCCGCCGTTCATGATCTTCACGTTCTGATGACCATAATACTGGAAGAGCCAGAGCGCATAGCAGGCGAACCAGTTGGATTTATCTCCGTAGAAGACGACGGTGGTGTCGTTGGTGATGCCAAGTTTGGAGGCAACCTCCTCGAACGTTTCCTTGGTGAGGAAATCGCGGCGCAGTGGGTGTTGGAGCGTGCTGAACCAGTCCACTTGAACAGCGCCGGGAATGTGACCGATGGAGTATAACAGGGGATCTTCGTCCGATTCGATGATGCGGACGTTCGGGTCGTTGAGGTGATTTGTGACCCATTCGGTATCGACAAGGTATTCGGGGTGAGCATACGACATGGCTAAAGTTTCCTTTTCGTTGGATTTTCAAAAAAAGCAGTCAACATCCAGAATAAGGATGGCGAAACATCCTGCGCGGACATCAATCGTGCGCGGGGAGCGTTTCACCGTCTGGAGAGTTGACTGCTTGGTGGATACGAGTCTCAGGCGGTGATTACGAACCCCGCCGCAGACACAAGCAAAAGTGGAAGAAGAGTTCCATATGCGCGCGTATTTTAAGGGATAGAAAATATTTGTCAAGTCAAATATTCGAGCCATGAATTGATGTAAAATTGACGCATGCCGAAGCAGAAGTATTACGTCGTTTGGAAAGGAAGGAAGACAGGTATCTTCACCTCGTGGGCGGAATGTGAGAAACAGGTGAAGGGATTTGTCGGCGCGCAGTACAAGGCGTTCGGTAGCGAAGCCGAAGCGGACGCCGCCTACCTTGCCCATTACGACGATTACAAGGGAAAGGTGGCTTCGAGCGGAAAGTGGAGGATGGCGAGCGTCAAACCCATCCTGCCATCGGTGTGTGTGGATGCGGCATGCAGCGGGTCGCCGGGCAAACTGGAATTTCGCGGTGTGAATACGGAGACGGGTGAGCAGATCTTTCACGCGGGTCCCTACGCTGAAGGGACGAACAACGTAGGTGAGTTTTTAGCCATCGTCCATGCACTGACGTGGCAGGCGAAGCACAATATGCATGTGCCGATCTATTCCGACTCGGAGAATGCGATCTCATGGGCATATACGGGTGTGTGCAGGACCCGTTTGCAACACGCACCCAAAAATGCCATTTTGTTCGCGCTCATCCGCAGCGCCGAGAATTGGCTGGCGGAAAACGAATTCCCCGAAGATAAAATCTTGAAATGGGATACCGGTCTGTGGGGCGAGAATCCCGCTGATTTCGGACGGAAGTAAAAACCCTTATGGTGGCGATCAATAACGAGGTCCGCGTTGAGGCGGGAGATTAATGGAATGAAGTTACTTGGCTGGTCATGGTCACTGGGTCGCCTGCGCGGAGTGGATATCCGTTTTCATTTTTCCACCCTGTTCAGTATCCCGATCGCATACTATCTATTCAAACCCGTCGATCTTCGCGGGGCTGTCGAAACCCTGCTTTGGGTAAGCGGATTGCTGCTGTTCGTCTTTTTGCATGAACTGGGGCATGCCTTTGCCGCCCAGCTGGTGGGAGTGAAGGTAAAGAGTTTGGTGATGTGGCTGATGGGCGGGTTGACCAACCTTGCCTACAAACCGGAAAAACCATTGCACAATCTTTTCATCTTTGCGGCGGGACCGCTGGTGAATATGCTTCTGGCGTTCGTGTGTGTTTTTTTGTATGGCGGCATGGTCTATCTTTCGATGCCGCTCGCGGAAAATGCGGCTGTCTTCATCTGGATGCAAACTTTTCAGAACCTTTTCTTTTCCCTCGCGCTAGTGAATCTGATCCTGACCTTCTTCAACCTGCTTCCGGTCTATCCACTGGATGGTGGCAATATTTTGCATGCCGCAACGGAGTGGTTGTTCGGCAAGAACAACGCAGATTGGATCACTCTGCTGATCAGTATTCCGTTTCTGTTTTTGCTGGTTGCGCTCGGTTGGTTCGCGCGCGATTACGTGCTGCTCTTTTTCTGCATTCTGATCGCGTTCGGCATCGCCACATTGAATCGCTCCTCTCTGCGCTGGGTCAACCTGGGTGTGAATTATCTTTTCCGGCGCGCTGGATATTATTTTTTGCTGGGTGATTATGAGCGCGCCGCCCAGATCTATACGCAGGAGATCGAACGGCACCCAGACCGGGCAGGGAATTATCTTTCACGCGGTGGGTGTTATCTGGTGATGGGTCAAAAGGAACGGTCACAGGCGGATATTGAACGTGCCTTGAAGATCGACCCCGATCACATGCTCGCGCTGCAATTGCGCGGCGAGCTATATGCCCTCGAAAAAAATTACGACGCCGCGCTCGACCTGTTTGCCCGTGCGCAAGCCATCAACCCACATTGGGCAGTGCCGTACTTTGACCGCGCTTCGGTGCTGTTGGACCGCGGCGAACTTCAACCTGCGCTGTCTGAATTCAACCATGCCATCTCGTTGAACTCCCGTACACCGTTGTTCTATCTCGTGCGGTCTTTGGCGCATTTCCGGCTGGGTGACCTGGAATCCGCGCGCCGGGATCAGGATACGGCAGTGCAGATGTCGCCCTCGGAAACGCTCGTCATGGCAGAAGTCAATCTGATCCTTTATGAGGGAAATCTGGATTGGGCTCGGGATTTTTACGAACGCATCCTGCTAACGAATCCGAGGAATGCCCTCGCGCTTCAGGGCTACGGCGATGCCTGCCGCATGAACCGGGAATTTGTCCACGCCGAAGCCTTGTACTCGCGCGCCCTTGCCATCAACCCCAAAGAACCACGGCTGTATCTTGGGCGCGGCAAGACCTACCTCGAGTTGAACGACTCTCAAAAAGCCAAAGCGGATTTTGAGAAGGCGCTCTCCGTTTCCGATAAATTGCATCTCAAACGCCAATCCGAATCGTTACTGAAAGCCCTGCCTGCTTTCCCTTGATTATAAGGATGAGAACTATGAAAACAGCCTTGCTGGTTATCGACATTCAAAAAGATTATTTCCCCGGCGGGAAGTTTCCGCTCGTGGAGCCGCTCGCAGCCGCGAAGAAAGCCTACTCCATTTTGCAATGTTTCCGCGAACACAACGGACATCACGTCCATATTCAGCATATCTCCCTCAAACCAGATGCGGCGTTTTTTGTGCGTGGCAGCGAAGGTTCAGACATCCATGATGCAGCCGCACACTTTGAAGGCGAGCCCATCGTCTACAAGCATTATCCCAACTCCTTCCGCGAGACGAATTTATTGGACATGCTCAAAGAATGGGGGATCGAGCGCTTGGTCATCACCGGTATGATGACCCACATGTGCGTGGACGCCACCGCCCGAGCCGCCGCAGATCTTGGCTTCAAAGTCATCATCGCGGAAGATGCCTGTGCCACCCGCGACCTTGAATACAACGGTACGGTCATTCCGGCAGAGCATGTCCACAAGGCGTTTTTGGCAGCATTGAAATCCTACGGACAGGTGATGAGGTCAGAGGAAGTCATTGCGTTGCTTGCGGCAGAATTGGCTGTGTGATCCAATCCTTTTATTGGTTCGCCCAATTTGGGATCGAACGAGGAAATAGCACAAGGTCGAGAAATAGTCCAAGGAGTACACCGCCCGCATAAGCGAGGATATCAAGCGGGTCGAATGTGCTTCCAAAGATCGGGTATCCAGCGTATTGAGAGAACTCCACCAGACAGCCTGTAATAAAAACCACACTAGCGCGAAAAGGCGGGAAACTTATGGACTTGTTCTTGAACAAGCCCATAAGCAGCACCAACGTCATCGGCAGGAGAATATCGATCAAATAACCATTCACGAATACGGGAAAGGGACCGCTATACTGCGTGCCTGTAACGAAATGAAGCACAGCGGTTCCAATTGCAATGAGGGTGATGGTGATCTTTTTTTTCATGGATGAACTTAATGAAACTTTTCCCACGGTTGGAGCAGGTCATATTCCTCACCAAAGACGGAGAAATACAATTCGTTTGCCGCATCCGAATAACCGCCGACAGTGGCCAGTTTTGCTCCCATCGCCTTGAGCCGCTTTAGCCCTTCGGTGAGAAGCGCTTTCCCCAGCCCATGCCGTTGATGTTTGGGCACAGTAGCGACGGGTTCAAAGTATGCCGTGCGGGTGACATCGTCGAACCAGACGGTACAGAACGAGGCGATGGAACCGTCGCGGGCGATGGCGACGAGGTCAAGGTCGCGGCGGTAGAGCGGCGCAGATTGAATGTGGTGATACCAACTCGGGTCGTCACGGTTCTCACGCGCGGTTTGAATTTCATCATTGTGAAAGCCCAGCCCTGAAGCATAACAACGCTCGAGCAATTCCAATCCATGTCCCAGAGCGCGGATGGTGTATCCATTTGGCGTTTCCACTTTTTTGATCTCATTGGCAAGCGGGAAGATGTGAATGGTCTCGTTCGTTTCGGGGCGCTCCACCTTTTGGTAGCCGCGTTTTGTTAGAATTTCGTGGCGCAACGAGTCTTTCGAATCAGCAAAGACCAAAATGCGCATTTTGCCTTCCCGGTTTGGATGTTTGAGGTATGTCTCCGCTGTGACTATCATTTCTTCTTCGAGTTCGGGCGTGCGGAATTTTGGATGGATTTGTAAATAGGCTTGCCCTTTGCCTTCGGGGTTGAGCACGGCGGCAAGTTCTCCATCTTCACTTTCCCAAAGGAAGATGACCTGGGTGAGGTCGAACTTTTCAATGTCCGTGTTGGCAAACCACCACCAATAGTCCAGCCGGGCGACATGCCAACTGTATTGATGCAGGTCATTTGCCAGCATCACCTCACGCAGGAATTGGCGCATTCGCCAATAATCTTCTTCATTACGGTAGAGACGCATGGTGAGTTTCATTTTTGTTCCTCGAGCAAAACAATGAACGAATGGTAGTCGCAGACCTTATCAAAGCCTGCCTTGAGCGCTGTTTGTGCAGATGGCACGTTGCGTTTGAAACAATGCCAACCGACTTCGTTGATTCCGTGCGAAAATGCGTGTTCGAGGAAAGCGAGCGTGAGCGCCGTGCCAATTCCGCGTTGACGATACTCGCTGATGGTTTCAATGCCGATCTCGCAGCGACCGTCCGCGTTGTACTCGGAGAGACACCAGCCTGCTAGTTCATTTTCGTGAACCACACATACGCCGAAACTCTTGGCGAGAAAATCCTCCACGCTGGGGCGCTCGGAGGTCATTTCTTCTTTGAGCGTGTCGAGGTGTTTCAAGTTCATGGCAAGCAACTCGGCATCCACCATTTTGAGTTGAAAGCCCTCGGGCAAAACTTCCCGCCAGTTCTTTTTCAACTCCCGGCAGGCAAAATACTCACGGTCTGCGTGGATGATCTCTTTGCCTTGAATGAAGGCATCCATTTTCTTTTCCCATGCGGGCGTGTCGTAGTAAACTGCAAAACCGCCCAACCCTTCCGCCTGCGCGCGCGGAAGAATCACCTCATTGAATTGTTTTTGTATCCCGCGATTGAAACTGTCGATCTCAGCGTCGCCAGCGAGAATATATCTGTGCCCCGCCTGTGCGAATAATGCTTTTGGCGCTTCGTTGTTGTCCACGAAGATCTGCGCGGGCGTTTTTTTCGCTAGAATGGAACGACCGATGAGGTGAAAGTCCATATGGAGCAAAAGTGGACGGATAAGTTCGTATGAGTTTGGGTGTAGTGCGGTCATGGTTGAATCTCCAGTTTTTGTAGTTGATCGTGATCCGGCAACTCATCTTCCAGATTGCGGACGTGGGGGATGAATGCATAAGTGAAGCCCACGACTGCCATATAAAGAATACCCGTCAACACCAATTGCAGTGCCATGCCAGAGCCGGGTGTCGTCCCCACCATCCATCCGAAAGCACCTGCCAGCCAGGTATCGCCCAACATCATCGGCTCGGTGACGTAGTCCGCGAGCAGACCGGCGATAATGGGCGTGATCGGTCCGACTGAGAAAGCGATCATCCGCCGCGCGGAAAAGACCCGTCCCTGTACATCCGGCGCAACTTTTGCCTGCCAGATGGCTTGACTGGCTCCATTCGTAAAGATGGGGAAGATGCCGCCGATGACCACCCCAATGATCCAGACGGGCAGACTGCGCCCAAGACCGAAGATGACCAGCAGGAACAATCCGGTCAGCGCTTCGCCGAGGAAGATGCTGGTCATGCGGCGTTTGAAGCCGCCCCATAGACCGATGAGCAATCCGCCTGCCACGGCGCCAATGGCATTCGCTGAAGTGACGATGCCAAGCATTTCACTGCTTTGATTTGTGCGTTCCAAAACGAACGGCGAGAATAACGAGATGGATATTCCAATGACGAAATTCAAAACGACGAAGAAGATCAGTAAGCCAAAGAGCCCGCGCCGGGCAAAGATGTATTTGAAGCCGTACAACGCTTCTTTCAACATCCCGCCGCTTTCGGCTTGACCTTCGACTGTTTTCTCCGGCTGTGGGATATGAACCAGCGTCAATGCAAAGATGGCGAGGAAGAACGTGATCACATCAATGACCAGCACCCCGGTCAAGGTGATGATCGGCAGCAGCATCCCAGCCAGGATCGGTGCGAGCACCGCCGGACCCGATTCCACCAGCGACATCATCCCGTTGGCGCGGCTGTAATTTTCCTTGGGCACCATCGTGCTGATCGCGGCAGAGTAGGCGGGCCATTGGAACGTATTGCCAAGTCCATTGATGACCGCCGCAATGTATAAATGCCAGATCTCAAGAATCCCGAACGCATGCAGGGTCAGAATCCCAGCTGTGGCAGTCACAGCGGTCAGGTCACTGACCATCATCATTAACTTGCGGTTATAACGATCCACCATCACCCCGGCAATGGGGGAAAGCAAAAGGAATGGAACAAGGAATGCCGTACTGATGATTCCCAGCGCAGTGGCGCTTCCAGTTTCCTGATATGCCCAAATGGTGAGCGCGAATTGCGTCATGCTCGATGCGAGCACGGAGATCAACTGTCCCGCCCAGACAATCATAAATCCGGACATCCCGGAAGGTTGCTTTGATGTTTCCATGTGTTTATTATAGTCCCGTCACTCTCACGACGTTCCATGTGCAATCAGGGACTTAATCAGGAATGATCTCCCTTTCAGGAACGGCATTTGTCGTTTGTTTGAACAATTTGATCGCTATGATGATGCCACTGGTGACCGATTGAAAGAATGCAGAAGTGATGATCGTCAGGTCCGTCAGCAGGATCGCATACCACCCCCACACCAAGCCGCCTGCCAGGGTCAGCATCCATGTGCCAAGCGAAAGCCCGGAGAGATTTTCTTCTCTATATGCCACGCGGATCTGTGGAACATTTGAGATCAACGCACTGATCGAAAGCATTAATCCCAAACCGGTTTTTCCAAAGAGCAGAACAGAAACTGCCAATACCGTCAACCAGAGCGGGGCGATCCGAAACTCGCGCACACTTCGCCCGAACCGTAATGCGACCATCGTAATAATGAGGAAGAACATTGCCATGATGCCAGAAGCAAGCATTACAAATATCTGGTTCGTGATAATTCCATAGGTTGTCCAGCCTAAACTGACAGCGCAACTCGTACCAGCAGTATCTACTGAAACGCCGAATGATGTACGGGCACGAAACAGGCGCATTAGTTGTGGTGTAGCGCGAGTCAGGTCGATCACTGTGCCGATCAACCCGAGTACAGAAGGGAAATCCATTTTTTATCCTTATGGCGAAATTGACTTCGATAGGTGAAAGCGAACCGTATTATACGCGCTTACGTTTTCAGTCCCATGCCCTACCACCATCCTCTTGGAATCTCTCCAAATAAAAAAAAGAAAACAGACCTGCTGAAGAGGCAAGTCCGTTTTCTTTCGTCCTTCTTTCGTCCTTGTTATCTACCCCCAACTTTCTGCTTTCCTTGTATTACACCAAATCGCCCATCAACTCCATCGGCACCACCGCCGCGCCGACGATTCCCGGTCCGGTATGAACTCCCAGTACGGGAGAGATGCGCATCACTTCCATCTTTGAGATGTTCAATTTCTGCTTGAACTCTTCGGCAAGCGTATCCGCTTTTTCCGCAAAGCGTCCATGCAGCACTGTCACCCACAGCGGAGTTTTGCCGTATTTCTCCGCCAAATGATCGGCAATAATGGACATGGATTTGCCGATTGAGCGTCCCTTTGCCACAGTGGTGTACTTTCCGTCCGTATCCACACGGATGACGGGTTTGAGGTTCAACAGCGCGCCCGCGATTGCCTGCACGCGTCCAATGCGCCCGCCGCGCGCCAGGTATTCCAGCGTGTCGAGCGTATAGATCACCTCGGTCTTCTCGCGGATCTTGGTCAGACGATCCTGAATATTGTGCATTGCCCAGCCCGCTTTTGATGCCAGTGCCGCTGCCATGACTTGAAAGCGTTCGCCGCCGGAGAGCGTGAGCGTATCCCAAAAATGGACATTCGCTTCGCCCTTGACCTGTTCACCGCCATCCCGGGCAGAGTTGATCGTGCCGCTCAAACCGGATGAGATATGAATGGAAAAGATGTCTTTTCCAGCCCCCGCCAACTTGCGGTAAATTTCCGCGAAGATACCGCTCGAAGGCTGTGCCGTCGTTGGAAATTGGGGGCGCATCGCTTCAAGGCGGTTGTAGAATTCATCGGCAGAAATATCCGCCGAGTTCACTTCCCCTTCAGGGAATTGAATGAACAGCGGGGCTTGGATGATCCCCAACTTTTCAAGTTCTTCATTGGGCATGTCTGCCGCGCAATCGGTTACGATCTTCATATTAATCTCCTCTTTGGTTTCAAATTTGTGTATTTACTCACCACTTGCTGCTTGCTACGCATCGATCACTGATTACTTTTAACTTATCGCTTCCGTCTTTCCAAAAACCATTTCACCGTATCGTGGATGCTCTCGTACAGCGACCGTGGTTGATAGTCCAATTCACGGCTTGCTTTGGCATGGCTGATGTTCGAATTACTCTTCAATACTTCCAGCGAATATGGCGTGAAACGCGGCGTGGCATGTGCCATCTGGTAATACATGGGCGTGAACATCGCCGCGAACTTTGCCACGTCAAATGGAATTTTCAATTGGAAGAAATTTTTACCGGTCACTTCTCGCACAGTTTCGAGCATGTACCGCACCGAGATCTTCTGCCCGGAGAGGATGTAACTCTCGCCGCGTTTGCCTTTTTCAGCGGCAGTGATCAGACCATCCGCCACATCGCGCACATCCACGAAGTCATATGCGCCGTCTACATACAGCGTTGGCTTGGCAGCCGCCGCATCGTGGATGACCGCGCCCATCATCGATCCGCGGAAGTCGTAGGGTCCGATCACGCCAGTGGGGCAGGCGACCACCGCTTCCAGTCCGGATTGAGCCGATTGCAAGACCTCGAGAGTCGCCTCCGCTTTTGAGCGGTCATACGCCCCATAGGGGTTGTTCATGTCATACGGGATGTTTTCATCAATAATGCCGTCTTCGACGCGTTGAATGGCATGGATGGATGAGGTATATACGAGTTTGTCGATCTTCATTTCTCGTGCGGCGTGCAGGATGTTTTTTGTCCCGTCCACGTTGACCTTACGTACAAACGGATTCGCTCCCGGCATGATGGAGATGACGCCTGCAAGATGAAAGATGCCTTTCATGCCGCGCATGGACTCAAAGACCGAATCCAAATTGAGGACATCGCCTTCCATCGCTTCGATATCCAAGCCTGAAATGGATTCGCGGCTTTCGCCCGGCAGGATCATCGCCCGGACCTTTTCCCCGCGTTCCAGAAGTTTTCGCACAAGGACATTACCGATATGCCCCGTTGCACCAGTGACAAGCCACATAGTTCTCCACTTTATGTCATCGCTTCGGGCTTCGCCCTCGCAAAGACGGTAAAAATTATTTTTTCAACAAACTATTGATCAGTAGATTCGTGCTGTCGCGCGCGACCTTCTCCCATTTTGCGCCTTTCGGGTCGAGCAAGCTTTGCAGCAACATACCCATTGCGGTGGAGATGATCATGCGCGAGGTCAGGTCGGGGTCAACCTCGACGAACGAGCCTTCATCCACGCCTTTTTTAATGAGCGAGGTGAAGTATTTTTGATAACGACGATAGGGGGCAATGCCCGCATCCCAGATCTTTTTGTCGCGGCTGGCGATCATCCAGAATTCGAGGAACATGGGCAGGTTATCGCCCGCGGTTTTGAAGATATAGGGAAATGCCTCGGTGATCGCCATGAACGTTTCCGGTACGGTTTGATCCTTTGAGGCTTCGATGGCGTTGTCGATGAATTGCAGCCAGCCATCGAGCAGGGCAAGGAAGAGCATCTGCTTGCTCTCGAAATGATGATAGAACGCGCCTTTGCTGATCCCCGCATCCTTGCAAATGTCGTCCACGCTCGAAGCGTTGTATCCGCGCGACGAGAATAACTTGATGGCTGACTCCATGATCTTGGAGTGAGTTTCTTCACTACGCTGCTGCATTTGCCCTTACCCTGCCCCTCCCAACGGGAGAGGGAACATGAAAAATAAAAACCGACTGGTCGGTTTTTTTTACACCTTAAAGATTGCACTGTCAATATGACAAAGATTACAACTGCTTAAGAAAAAAGTGACAGTCGCTTTGGAGGTGACTGTCACTTGGCGTTCATGAAAAATCTACGCTGGTTTATATGCCGTGATCTTGGCGCTATAGACAGCTTTGTAAACATCATCTTTGGAATAATTGTTTACATCCAAATTCATATCGCCGAGCGCATCGTCCACGGTTTGCTTGTCGAAGAACACAGGTTTGACAGAGATGTTCGTGAACCCGGCGGATTCCATCATAGCGATGTAATCCTTCGCTTCCACTGCACCAGCCACGCACCCAGCCCACGCGCTCAGGCTTTTCTTCACTTCATCTGGCAGTTCGCCGTCGGTGACGATATCCGAAACCGCCAGTTTGCCGCCCGGTTTCAACACGCGAAAAGTTTCATTGAACACTTTGGATTTATCCGGCGAGAGATTGATGACGCAATTCGAGATGATGACATCTACTGTGCCGGATTCGACGGGCAGGTCTTCGATGAATCCCTGACGGAATTCGACATTGGTGAGGCTCATCCGCTTCGCACTGGACCGGGCACGTTCCAGCATTTCAGGAGTCATATCCACGCCGATCACTTTTCCCGTCTCGCCGACTTTCTTTGCAGCAAAGAAGCAATCCAAGCCTGCGCCTGAGCCGAGATCGAGCACGGTCTGACCGGGCTCCAGCGACGCAAGCGTGATCGGGTCGCCACAGCCGTAACTGATGGACGATTCGCCTTCGGGAAGGGTGGCAAGCAGATCTGTCGGGTAGAGATTGCTGTCGGTGGTGCAGCAGTCTGAAGATCCGCAGCAAGAGGCGTTGCTTTTTATCCGCTCGGCATAATGCTCGCGGACAACGTCGTGAATGGGGGTGGGGGATTGGGTCATGTCATTCTCCTTAAGTCTGTTATATATAGAAAATCGTCTATGTGTCAGGTTAAAAAAATTCGATAATTCCGCACTGTTCACCTTGCGGCAAACAGTGTTCGGACCTAGCAGCAATCACAGGTGTTGCAATCACAGGATTCGTCTTCACAGCAATCGCTTTGGATGACAGGTAATTCGCTCATGGTTTTTGCTCCTTTCATATAGATGTTTGTCTATCATTCGCGGTAAAAAAAGAGACAGTTATTTGCTGACGACTTTGATGACAGCCTCTGTCGCTTCTTCTTCCGGCGCGAATTTAAGCATGATCTGCCCGCAGCAGACGGCGATGTTTTCCTGGTTGAGGGTGTAAAAGGTTTGCTTGCCTTCTTCGCGGCTGTTGACCAGACCTGCATCGCGCAGAATGGCAAGGTGATGCGAGACTGTGGGCTGTGTCACCTTGAGTTTTTCAGCCAAATCACCGACCGAGATTTCACAGCAACAGCACTCAGTCATGATCTTCTGGCGGGTTTCGTCAGCGATGGCTTTGGCAAACAGGACAGGGTTGATTTTCATAGATAGACTTCTATGCGTTATTATATAGATGTTTGTCTATTTGTCAAGGAAAAAAAGACTTCCGATTTTAGATTCGGAAGTCCTTTTTTGATCTACTTGCCTGTGAGAACGCCCAGCCGGTCAACGTATTCGTTCAACACGGCGAAAGCATCATTTATGGGTTGGGTGGAGGTCATATCGATGCCTGCGACCTTGTACACTTCCATCGGAGACATGGACGAGCCTGCTTTGAGAAAGTTGATGTGATTCTGCGCCGCGCCGGGAACCCCGTCCAAAATGCGCTTGGCAATGGCGTTGGCGGCGGAGATCCCGATGGCATATTGGAACGTGTAGTAGTCGATATAGAGATGCGTGGTGAAGGTCGCCCAGGTAATGCCCACCCGCTGACGGTCGAGGTTCATATATCCGCCGTAGCCTTCGCTGAACAGGTCTGCCATGATCTCGATCATGGTATCAGCGGTGAGCGGCTGTCCCTTTTCGATGCGTTGATGCGTCTCCAGTTCGAAGCGCGCGAGCGTGGGCATGATGAAGAAATAGCGGTGGAAGTTATCCATTGCTTCTTCGAGCAGCGCGATCTGGAAATATTTATCGGTGTTGGTCTTGAGCAGGTGGGCGCGTGTCATCGCCTGATGGAAGTTGGAGGCGGTCTCTGCGATGATGGATGGATACAGGTAGTACATCATCGGCTGGGCGCGGCTGGAATAATACGCGTGCATCGAGTGACCGAGTTCATGCGACAGCGTGCTCATGCTGCCAATGTCGTCGGTGTAGCTCATCAGGATGAAGGGATGTGTGCCCGCCGGAACGCGCGTGGAAAACGCCCCCTGACGTTTGCCTGCGTTGGGCGACCAGTCGACCCAGCGCTCTTTGAGGCAGCCCTTGCGCATAATATCCACATATTCCTTGCCCATCGGTTCGAGTCCGTCGCTGATCCAATCCACTGCTTTTTGGAAAGGGACTTTATGCGTTCTGGTGGTCAGTGGCGCCCAAACATCGTATGGATGCAGGGTTTTCACACCCAACGCCTTGCGGCGGATCTGCCAATATTTATGCCAAAGCGGAAGATTCTTTTTGAAGATGTTGATGAGATTGTGGAACATTTCCACGGGGACATCGCCATTGAAAAGCGTGGACTCGAGCGAGGATTTGAATCTGCGCACCCGCATATTGAAGACGTTCTGTTTGATGGAGGCGGTCAGGTTGCTGGCGAGGGTGTTCTTGAATTCGAGATATTTGTCGTTGTAATTCTCCCAGGCAGATTGTCGCGCGGGGCGGTCTGACTCGTTCAAAATGGCATCGAGTGTGCTTTGGGTCAGGTCCACTTTTTTGCCTTTGCTGTTGACCGCTGGTGTGAATTTGAAATCGGCATTTGCCAGCAGGTGCGCCGTGGTGCGGACGGTCATGAACGAGTCGCGCGCCATACCGAGCACTTCCTCCACTTCGGCGCTGCGAACATGCGCCTGTTTGCGGAAGAGGTCATTCACATAATGCTCGTACATTTTCATGCGTTTGTCGGTTTTGATCCATCGGCGGAGTTTCACTTCACCGATGGCGAGCAGTTCCGGGTCTACGAAGGAAGCGGCGGCTCCCAGCTGCGAAAGGGCAGACATGGCTTTGCCACTCATCGCCGCGCCGGTCTGATCTGCCGTATCCACTGCGCTGGACATGGTGGCATAGACCTGGATTTTCGCAGCGCGCTGGGAGAGTTTGTCCATCAATTCAAAGGCTTTGATGAGGGTGTCGGGACCTTCGCCGAGGCGACCCTGAAACTTTTTAACGGTGGGCAGATGATCGAGCAGGCTTTTGACTTCCTTGTCAAAAGCGGCAGGGCTTGAAAAGACACTTTCAGAATTCCACGTTTGTTCTTTTTTTACTTTTGAACGAGGGAGAGCAGTGGGCATGATGGTTTCCTTTCAATGATGAAATCACAGATTAATTGTACCCCCCCTCCCTAATTTTTTTCATGTAAAGAGACGGTCGTTTGAACAACGACCGTCTCTTTTAACTATCTTTTGCATTGGGTTTTATTGTTTTGTGATCGTTTTGCTGACGGGTTGTGAGGGCGCTGCACCTCCGCCCGAGGCGACGGCATTGTTCGCAATCGAGGTTTTGCCCATATCATCCTGCGTGATGACGTAGTTGGCAGTGCAGGTGACGGTGGCGCTTGGGGCGAGGGTGGTATTGGCATCGCCGCAGTTGAATGCCGCTGCACCGATCAGACTGTCGGTAATGGTGAACTGGGCGGGTCCCAGCGTGGAACTGGTGCTGTTCGTGATGATGTAGGTGAAAGCGATGGTCTGCCCGGCTTGGTTGTAAGTGGCGGGGTTGGGAATCGCATTCAGCGAAAGCGGTGTGGCGTTGCGAATAATCGAAGTGCTGGCGGCTTGCGAAGAGAACGTACCCCCGCCTGAAGCCGTGGCGCTGTTCGATATCGAAGGCTTGCTCATGTCATCCTGTGTGATGAGGTAATTGGCAGAACAGGTGACGGTGGCGCTGGGAGCCAGGGATGTGTTCGGCACCCCGCAGGCGAATGGATCGGCGGCGATGAGCTTGTCGGTGATTCGGTACTGGTCGGGTTCCAGCACGAACGTGCCATTATTTCGGATGGTGTAGCTAAAGGTGATGGTTTGCCCGACATTGCTATACATGGCAGGGTTGGCGCTCACCACCACCGACAACGTGCCGGTCGGTGCACTGGGTGTGGTAGGGTTGGTCACCACGAAGTTCATGCCGGCGGTGTAATGCGGCACTTTGATCTGGCTGCCGACAGCGAGCAGGTTGTCGTTGACATATTGCGTGAAGCCGGGGTCGGCGCCATGTGCCGAAGCAATGGAACTCCAGGTGTCGCCAGATTTGACAGTGTAAAGCGTGACACATGGTTCGGGTGGGGCGTGAACGGTTTTTCCGGTGCTGCCCACATTGGGGACGGTGACGATCATTCCTTCTTTGAGTTGGGCGGCGTTGGAGAGTTGGGGATTCGCCTCGACCGTTTTGACGGGATCTGCCGCATAGCAGCGGGCGATCTGCCAGAGCCATTCTCCATTCCGCACGGTGTGCTGTACGTTCGTGCCGGTTCCGCCCGTCGGGGGGGTGGTCTTGTTGACCGAAACGCTGACGGCTTGCGAAGGATTCGCGCCACCGCCCGAAGCGGTGGCATTGTTCGCAATGGATGCCTTGCTCAGATCTTCCTGTGTGACGAGGTAGTTGGCGGTGCAAGTCAGGTTTGCGCCGGGGGCGATGGTCGCGTCGGCATTGCCACAGTTGAAGGCGGCGGCGTTGATCAACGTGTCGGTGACGGCGAATTGAGCGGGTCCGAGTTGAGCCGAGCCGCTGTTCTTGAGCGTGTATGTGAAGACGATGGTCTGTCCGGTTTGGTAGTAGTTTGTCGGGTTTGCGGATACGGTCAGTGTGAGCGCCCTGGGTGGAATGGTGGGTACGTTGACGCTGACGGTATTCGAGTTGACGGTGTAGATATTGACCGTGACATTGGCAGAGACCGAGCCGTTGTTGAGGTCGGTTTCGGTGAGGGCATAGTCGAGGGTGCAGTCGAAGGTTTCGCCGGTTTCGAGGCGGTCGTTCCCGTTCCCGATGGTGTTGACGGCAGGGCAGACGGGTGATGCGCCGCTGAAGATGATATTGGGCGGGGCGTCGCTGGTCAGATCGTTCTTGAGGATGTTGACCTTGTATTTAAAGGCGACAACCTGCCCGACCGTGCTGTACTGGACGCTGGTATCGTATTCGACGGAAAGATTGATGCTGACCAGGTCAGACAAGCTTTGGGTCGCCTGTGCCACCGGCAGGACGGTTTGTGACTCGGCTGCTCCACCGGGCAGACCGCATGAGATCAGGATGATCGCGATGACGGCAGACAGGATCAGTGAGTAGGTCAGTTTTTTCATATCCGGTTCCTCTCTTCCTCCTTCATGATAATCCAAAAATGCGTGTAGTGGGAAAAGGGATGGTAAAGTGCTAATCCACCGTCAAGGTCTTGGATAAATTTCTCGGGAAATCAGGGTCAAACCCGCGCATCACGGACATGTGATACGAAAGCAATTGCAGCGGGAGCACACCCAATAACGCCGCGATCTGTGGGTCAGATTTGGGGAGCACGATCAAATCATCGCCATTGGCACGCAGGCGCGCATCTTCCTCCCCGATGATGATGGTCCGTGCACCGCGCACTTTTACTTCGTTGATACCGCTAATGATGAGCGGTACTGCGCTTCCGTCCGACACAAAGATGATGGGGAAGCCCTTGCTCACTGCCGAAAGCGGACCATGTTTGAATTCGGTTGAGAGCATCCCTTCGCAGTGGGCGTAGGTGATCTCTTTCAACTTCAAGGCGCCTTCGAGCGCAATCGGGTAGGTCGCGCCGTAGCCGAGACAGTACAGGTCATTCCACTCGTTGATGTCTTGCGCGATCTCTTTGATCTGCGGTTCGACCATCTCGATGGTCTGCTCCATCAATGCAGGGATGTTCTCCAACTCGCGCACATCGCGTCCCGCCATTTTGTATGCCAGATACAAAAACGTCACGACTTGGTTGGTAAAGGTCTTCGTGGCAGGCACGCTGATCTCGTAGCCGCAGCACAGGGGGAGACAAAGCGAGGCGGTCTTGGTCAATGTCGAGCCGACCACGTTTGCCAGCCCGAAACACGCCATACCTTTTGATTCCGCCGCTTCCAACGCATTGAGCACATCCTTGGTTTCGCCCGACTGGCTGACGAAAATGCCCACGTCTTCATGGTTGACCGTCGGCGCATATTGCGGGACAAATTGCGGCGCGAGCACAGGGATGACCGCCCGCCCCGCCAGTTGCGCGAAGTACACCGCTCCCACCGAAGCCGCGTGATAACTCGTACCGCAGCCGATGAAATACAAATTGCGCGCGTGCTTCATCTTCTCGATCAATGAGTCCACTTCGCGATTGCCGTTCAACACATGCGATAACTCACGCGCGACTTGTGCCTGCTCGTGGATTTCCTTCAACATAAAATGCGGATACCCGCCCTTTTGCACCGCATCCATCGTCTCGGTCACGGTTTCCTGTTTTCTGTCGATCAGTTTTCCATCCTTGACCGACCGTACCTCGATCTTGTCTGCCCAGAGTGTGACGATCTCCCCATCCTGCGGGCGGATGACTTCGCGGGTCAGCGGCAATATAGATGGCAAGTCAGACGAAACACAAGTGAAGCCTTCGCCAAGCCCAACCACCATGCCTGAGCCTTTTTTGAAGGCATAAAGTTTGTCGTCATTGGCACGCCCGATGACAAAAGCATAATCACCTTCAAGGTCGCCATAAGCAAGGCGGATTGCGTCAATGAATTCATAGCCGCGATTGATGTATCTCTCTACAGCATGAACACAAGTTTCCCCATCATTCTGCGAGCGGACGATCATGCCTTCCGCAATGAACTGCTCGCGCAACTCAACGTTGTTGACCACGTTGCCATTATGCGCCCCAACCATATCGCCATCTGAATCTAAATGCGGCTGCGAATTGACCTGCGATGGTTCGCCAAACGTCGCCCAGCGCAATTGGGTAATGCCGCGCTGTCCGCGCATTTCAGCGATGTTGTATTTTGCTGCCACACTGTCTACCTTGCCGGTGTCTTTGCGTAGATCAATTGTCCCGTTGTTGATGGTCGCAGCACCAACTGAGTCATATCCACGATAAGTGAGGCGTTCTGCTGCTGCAATAAGGATAGGTCCGAGTTCAGATTCTTTGTTGGTAACGTATCCGAAAATTCCGCACATGGTTTTTCATTTCTCCTAATTTTGTAAAAGCAGAGCGACGCTCCGCCCCGCTTGCTTACACATTATCCCACGGTGTGCCTCCGCGTCCGCGCCCGCCTCGTAACGACCCGATAACGGATTCTGCCAATTCAGGCATTATCTCCGCCGTTGCTGCCAGTAGCCCAAAACAACCCGCGATCATCATGTCACCGAAGGGGACGGCGAAATACGGGCGGAGCCGACCGTTGACCGTGGATAATGAACGATGGTCCGCCGTCTGAAACATGCTCCGCCTTGGTCCCGTCACCACCACATCGAACTCATCTTTGCCAAACTCAAAGACCTCATCCGCATACATCAATGCGCCGTGCCCCATGTCATCGAATACATCTTCGTGCTTCAAGGAGCCATCCGCCAGTTTGCGGATCAACCCTTCCAGCTTGGTCAGGTCAATTTCGCCTGTGTGATGTTCGAAGACGCCCTCGATGCCTTTTTCTCCCAACCGGAATGCCAGTGTATGGAAGTTGCCGACATTGCAGATGATCTTCTGCTTGCGCATAGACACTTTTTGGTCGAAACCTGCACCCAATACCGCAGCCGGAGCCGTATCCATCACCACCAGCGGACAAGGCAATTCACCGGCAGAGTCCGCTACCGATTGCAGCCGTGTCATGATCTTGGGAATGTTGGAAGAAGGAAAAGCAAAGGAACCAAGAGAGTTCTTTTCACGAATGCGTTTATCCAGATAATCAAAACGGAATTGTCTGTCCGAAACGCCCGCTGGTGCATTGCCGTGATCGAACACAGCCACGGCAATCGCTGAGAGGTCATCCAGAGAAACGCCGTAATCCCTGAAGGTCTTGGAGATCAATTGGAAATCGAAATCCTTCAATTCGAGACGATTGACCGTGGATGGTAGACCGTGTGCTTCATCCTCTGAAACAAGTTTTATCCCCAACGCCTCCACCTTATCCAACTCATCATTGAGCGTCGTCGCAGCGGATGGCGTCATGTAAACGGGAATCCCTGCGCGGGCATATTCTTCGATTGCCCAGGCTGAGGGTCCACCTCCCATCTGGTGTCCGGTGAGCAGGATCGGGGTCCGCGAAGCGTGAAGCGCCCGTTTGAGATGGCGGTGAACCATCATGGTTGGCGAAGGCAGGACAAGCTTGAATCCGTTTTCGATGTCGAGATTCGAATCATAAAGAAAAATATCCTGTGTGCCCGTTCCAATATCTACTGTTAGTATTTTCATAATCACCTCTTGTTTGTTTGAATGATAACAAAAAGATGCGCCTTGCGGCGCACCTTTTGTTCATGCCTTTTGCAGGATGAAGAACCAATAGCGGCGGTTATCGAGATGGGGTGGGGCTTCCGGCGTTTCAGGCTTGAGGCCGGCAAAGTGGTAGAACGGCTTGCGCAGGATGCGCGGCACATATTTGTTCACCAGCGCCACGCGCCTGTCACGGTCAAGTTCCATTGCCTTGAGCACATTGTCGGTGATGTCCTCTTCGTGAACGAGCTTCAAGCCCATCGCCTTGATCTGCGCGTGCCAGATGGCGATCTTTTCTTCATAACGCAGGTCGGTGTAGAGGAAGTAACCGTTGGGTTTGAGCACGCGCCGGACGTGTTCGAAGAACTTGTGAAGGTTGGGATAATACAATGACGCCTCGACGTTCACAACCACATCGAAGGAATTGTCGGGGAAGGTGAGCGATTCAGCGTTGCCGTGTTGGAATTTCAGTTCTGCCAGATGGTTGTAATGTTCGCGGCAGAATTCGATGGCTTTGGGCGAGAAATCCACGCCGGTGTATGACCTGGGTTTGAAGTGCCGCACGATGAACGAAGCGCCTCCGCCCCGCCCGGAACTGACCTCCAATGCCTCGGCATTTTTCCAGTCGATATGCTTTGCCACATGGTGATACAGCTGCATCGGATAGCGATGAATTTCATCCTCCGGCTCGAGCGGAATGGGGTCATGATGCGGTTGCACCGCATACCCAAAGTTCATGAAGATGGCATTCTTGTCGCGGTCAAAGGTGGTGACCAGATCGTATTGAATGCGTGTGAGCAGGCTTTTCAGGTTGGGGAATCGATGAAACAGCAGCTTGTTTAGCATAAATCTCTCCTCTTGGGTTGTCGGGTCGCTTGGATAATGTTGCGTATTATAACCCTGCCGCGCAATGGAAGTTAGCAACAATTTGGAAAGGTCTTTATGGCTGCAAAAACTTCCTGAAAAACTCCACTGCATATCCCTGTAATTTCTTGCGATCATGACCGATGTCTTCTATTAACAGAAATTGGGTATTTGTCTCTGCTTGTTGATAGATAGTTTCCGCTTCTTTCCAACGGGAAAGTGGATCTGCCCCAAACAGCGAATTCACCACTTCAGCAGTTTCCTGTTCCCATCCGTCTTCAAAATCCAGCGAGTCGTTATCATCACGACTGCCCATATAGATTATCTGAGGGATCGTGTTGTAGGTTTCTACATCGAAAGATGATCCTGTTAATTCTTCAAGGTCTGCAATGCCAGCAGGGTAGTGCAAAACCTGTCCATTGAAATTCGAGATTGGTGCAATTGGCCATCCGCCTGGCGAGCCGATCGCCGCCGCTTTTACACGTTCAGGATGCAGGATCGTGAAGCGGTTCGCGAACATACCGCTGGCAGAAAAACCTTGGATGAAGATTTTCTCATCGGTGTTGATTCCACTGTCGGCTAGGACGAGGCGGGCTTGGTCGATCATCGCAATGAGCTGCAGGTCGATCCGCTCAAGGTCTGGGCGGGTGGTTGTCAGTGTGTCTCGGTCCAGAGCGTGAGTGTAAATGAACCAATCTTCGCCAGGGCGAACGAAAGCGGGCACAAGCAGAACAACGCCGAGTTCATCCGCAGTTTGCTGGCGTTCAAATCCCATCATCCAAGCGTCGCGTTGATGCTCGCGCGGGTCATCCGAGTTGATCCCCGAGTTATTCGGCTGCACAAGGATGGTGACGACCCCGCCTGACTTCGCTGCCTGTTTTGCTTTTGGTGAAATATATAAATAAAAATCGGCATGGTACCCACTGGCGGGGGATGCTGTGAAATGCTGGACGCGCAAGGCGTAGGGGCCAAGTATGATGGCAGGGAAAAGAAGAATGATAAACAAGGCAAGGAAGATGATGTATAGATATTTTTTCATACGCTCTCTCTAATGTTATAGGGGTAGATTATAGGATTCGAATTAAAAACACACACCCTCCAAAATGATGGTTTTGGAGGGTGTGTGTAAAGAGAAAACTATACTAACTGCTCGTAATTTTCCGGCAGCCAGCAGCAGAGAACCAACTCTCTCGCCGCCTTGACCTCGTCCATGCGACCGAATTGCGTGGTGATCGGCGCGTTGTGCAGTAAGTCGGGCTGGGTCTTGGCTTCTTCCGCGATCTTGATGAGGACATCGGCGAAACGGTCGAGGGTGTCTTTGTTCTCAGTTTCGGTCGGTTCGATCATCAACGCTTCGTGGACGATGAGCGGGAAATAGTTCGTGGGCGGGTGGAAGTTGTAATCCATCAGGCGCTTGGAGATGTCCAATGCGCGGACGTCTGAGCCCTCAAACTGTCCTTCCATGACGAACTCGTGCATACAGATGCGGTCAAAGGGGATGTGGTACGTGTCGCGCAGACGGGCTTGCAGGTAGTTCGCGTTCAAGACCGCGTATTGAGCGATGTCTTTCAAGCCATCCGGTCCGTGCATGGCGATGTAGGTGTACGCGCGGACGAGTCCGCCGCCGAAATGACCGTGGAAGGCTTTCATACGTCCGATGGAATTCTTTGGGGTGACGAAGCCGTAAAGCGGAGCCATCTCGTCGTCGCCTTCTTCCACGATGCCGACCAGCGGTGAGGGGAGGAAATCCACGAGGCGCTGGCTGACACCGACCGGACCAGAACCCGGTCCACCGCCACCGTGCGGGACGGAGAAGGTCTTGTGCAGGTTGAAGTGCATCACATCAAAGCCGAGATCGCCGGGGCGGACGATGCCAAGCAGGGCGTTCAGGTTTGCGCCGTCACCGTACATCAAACCGCCACAGTCTTTGACGAGTTTCACCACTTCTTCGATATGTTCATCGAACATACCAAGCGTGTTCGGATTGGTGAGCATCATGCCGACCACGGTATCGTCGCAGGCGGCTTTCAGTTTTTCCAAGTCCACGTTGCCGCGTGAGTCAGATGGAATGGTGACAACTTGCATCCCCAACATGCCGACTGAGGCGGGGTTGGTTCCATGCGCCGCATCGGGGATGAGCATTTTGGTGCGTTTGGTATCGCCGCGCAGTTTGTGATAGGCAGCCATCATCAGCACGCCGGTAAATTCACCGTGTGCGCCAGCGGCGGGTTGAAGCGTCACACCGGCAAAGCCGCTGATCTCTTTCAGCCATTCCTGCATTTCATACATCAGCACGAGATTGCCTTGCACGGTTTCGATGGGCTGTAACGGATGTGTGAAGAGGAAACCGGGCAGGCGGCAGGTATCTTCGTTGATCTTTGGGTTGTATTTCATGGTGCAGGAACCCAAAGGATAGAAGCCTTCATCCACGCTGTAGTTGAACTTGCTGAGTATCATGTAATGGCGGACAACATCCACTTCGGCGAGTTCGGGCAGGGGCAGTTCAGAACGAAGCAACTCTTTGGGAGGCAGAGCCGCTACCGGCACGTCGGAGGCGGGCATAGTCACACCGCGTCGCCCGGGAGAGGAGAGTTCAAAAATGGTGGGTTCGATTATGTTTGCCATCTCACATCTCCTTCAATATCTCAACCAGGGTATCAATTTCATCTCGGCTGTTCATTTCGGTCACTGCCACAAGCAGATGATTTTGCATATCGGGGTAATCTTTGCCAAGGTCGTAACCGCCAAGGATGCCGTTATCGAGCAGGTATTGATTGACCTCGCTGGCGGGCTTGGGACAGCACAAGACGAACTCATGGAAGTACGGCTCGGTGTGACACAGTCCAAAGCCATCAATTTTGCTGAGTTCAGCCGCGGCGTAATGCGCTTTTTGATAGCAAAGATTTGCAACCTCTTGCAAGCCTTGTTTACCCAACGTGGACATGTACACCGAAGCGCACAATGCCAGCAATCCTTGATTGGTGCAGATGTTCGATGTGGCGCGTTCGCGTTTGATGTGTTGCTCGCGCGCGGTCAGTGTAAGCACATACGAGCGGTTGCCGCGCACATCCACGGTCTCGCCGACGAGACGCCCCGCCATTTTGTGGACGTATGATTTTTTGGTGGTGAAGAAACCGAGGTACGGTCCGCCGTACCAGAGCGGAATGCCGAAGGGCTGCGCTTCGCCTACGACAATATCCGCGCCCATTTCGCCGGGCGTTTTGAGCATCACCAACGCGGTGGGATTTGCAACCACGCACACCAACGCGCCTTTTTCATGCGCGGCGTTGATGAGGTCCGTGTAATCGTAGATGCGTCCGAAGAAATCGGGATACTGCACCGTGACCATCATGGTCGATTCGTCAATGAGCGGAATCAACGCCTCGGGACCGTCGTCGTGATTTTCGGCGTCGTCCCCGGCAGTATCCACGCCCATACCTTGAGTGTACGTGCGGATGACTTCGCGGTATTGTGGGTTGACCGCAGGCGACAAAACAAGTTTTTTGCGCTTGCCGCGGAATTGGGCGAAGGCGAGGTTCACGGCTTCGGCGGCGGCGGTCGCGCCGTCGTAGTGCGAAGCGTTCGATACTTCCATGCCGGTCAGGTTGGTCATCAACGATTGATATTCGAAGATGGCTTGCAGCGTGCCTTGCGAAATTTCAGGCTGGTAGGGCGTGTAGGCGGTGTAAAATTCGCCGCGCCGCAGCATGTGATCGACAACGGATGGGACGTAATGATGATATGCACCCGCACCGAGGAAAGAGATCAAATGCTCGCGAACATTCTCATTGGTGGACGCCATTTCGCCCAATTGAGCGGCGGCTTCCATTTCGGTGAGCGCGGGGGGCAGGTTCAATTCAGGGAAACGATGCTTGGCAGGGACTGCCTCGAACAAGTCGTCCAGCGATTTCACGCCGACAGTCTTGAGCATCGCATCCCGTTCTGCGGGAGAGATGGGGATGTAGGTCATGGTTTACCTTTACTGGTTAATGCGAACGTCCTTCACAATACGTCTCATACCCCGCTGCATCCATGACTTCGCCAGCCGCGCCGCCTTCGATCTTGATCATCCAGCCTTCGCCGTAGGGATCGGAGTTGAGCGTTTCGGGTTTGTCAGAGAGTCCCTTGTTCACCGCGCTGACTTTTCCAGCCGCAGGCGCATAAATTTCGGAAGAGGCTTTTACCGATTCGACCGAAGCAATGGCTTTACCAACACTCACTTCTTCGCCTTCTTCGACGAGGATTTCAACGAAGACGATATCCGAGAGCTGATTCTGGGCGTAGTCCGTGATTCCAGCCGCTCCGGTGGCGGGGTCGAACCATTCATCAGATTTGGTGTACTTGAGATTGGAAGGGGTGTTCATGAGTTTGTCTCCTGTTGGGTTCGCCTTTCCAGATTTGCACCTTCGGCGCTCTAGTGGTCAAAGCCACCGTGAGTCTCTTCCCTGACATCCGTTAAGTTGTAATACAAATTCTAAGGTTTCCAAGGGCGAGAGTCAAGGGAGAAATGTAACCATTATGGCTGCGAGGTTGTCGAGACCTTTTCTTCCTCCATGTATTGTTTCAGTGTCGCGATCAGGTCCTGATACTGCGGTTCGCGGATGGCATTCTCCAGTTGAAACGGATCGAGATTCAGGTCATAAAATTCAGACAAGTCATTCTCGGTCTCCACATATACATATTCGCCGGTATGGATGGCTGTCCATGCGCCGCGATCGGGCCAGGCTTCAAGCAGGATGTGGTCGCGCCATTCGGTCCCGCCAGAAAACAGGCTTACCAGCGACAGCCCGTCCACCGTTTTGGGCATAGCAGTCTCTGAAAGTTCGTAGATGGTGGGGGCAATATCGATGTTTGCCACCAACCGGTCTTCTACATAAGGTGTCGGGATCAGCGGCGGATATCGGATCGCAAACGGGACCCTCACCGTCTCTTCATAGGCGGTGCTTTTTACATCGAAGCGGTGTTCCCCCCAGTGCAGACCATTGTCAGAGATAAACACAAGGACTGTATTGTCCATCTCGCCGGTCTCCTCCAATTTATTGATGATGTCCCCAATGGCGCGGTCAAGCGAGATCAAGGTTAGGATCTGCCGTTTCCGCGTGTTGTCGATAGCCGCGATTTCATCCTCCGTCAACGGCGGGGAGCCCGAAATGGAGATGGGTTTATCCGATGTATCTGCTTCATTGAAGCTGGGCGGACGGTGAGGCGGCAGGTCTTGCAAAAGCGCCGTATCCTCCCTGGCTGGCGTGAATGGCGCGTGGGGCGCATTGGGAGCAAAGATCAAAAAGAACGGCTTGGACTGTTGGCTGGCTTCCTCCAGGAATTGCATTGCATAATCCCTGAAAATGTATGTGGAATACCCCTCATGCTTCGACCATGTACCATTAACGTCCAGGTCGGGATCGTAATAATTCTTCATAGTCCCGCCCCAAAACGCCACCCAAAAATCATATTCGTAACGCGTTTCCCCTTTCCATGAATTCAAATACTTGCCTACCAAACCGGTGTAATACCCATTGCGATGAACATCCTCAACCACGGTCTTGAACTCCAGTTTATCCTCATTGACATACACCAAATGGTTGTGAGCATACATCCCTGTCAGAATGCTGGATCGGCTCGGGCAGCAATACGGGGTGGTGACATAACCCCTCGAGAACGTCACCCCCTGGTCGAAGATCATCTGCTGGGTATTCGGCATGTACTCCATCGTATCGTAACGTTGATCGTCTGTGATGATGACCAGAAAATTCGGGCGGGTATCGTTAAAACGAGGCAGGTACTGGCAAGCCGAAACAAGGACAGCCGTCAGGATCAAGCCTGAAATTAGTTTGTAATATTTGTTCATGGAGCTCCTGTTTAAAGATGGAAGGCTTGAATTATATACCAAATAAAAACAGCCCTCGTTGGGTACCGAGAACTGTTTTACGTCTTCACGGGTCAAGCAGGACTTTCTGAGTAGCCCTGAAAGCCAGAGGGGGCAGGTTGTTTCGCTCGAACCATTCGACAGCATCGGCATCATCTGCTGGGATCATTTCGCCGCCGACCACCTCCGCGCCATAGACAATGATGAAATCCGCGCCGCGCTCGTGCTCGCGCCCTGCGATGACATCCAGCACTCGGGTGATGCGCACCGTCAACCCAGTCTCTTCGAGACATTCGCGCGCCGCCGCTTCGGCGGGGTCTTCGCCGCCATTGATGAAACCAGCGGGCAGTGTCCACATACCGCGAAATGGCTCATTGGTACGCCGCACCAGCAGCACACGGTTTCCGTCTTCGATCAGAACCGCCGAAGCAACCTTCGGGTCTTGAAAATAGATCCACCCGCATTGCGGGCAGACCGGGCGCACAGCGCCAAACTTATCCTCGTGCGTCATCTCTGCCGCGCAGCGCGGGCAGAATTTGAAGTACTTATCTCGCGCCATGCGCTAGCGCCACTTGCTTGCAGCCGATTGACGCATGAACCACATCACAAGCGCGCTCAGGACTCCGATGACCAAAAAGGCGATGACCCATAAGGTGGGAACCGGCGCTTCATTTTGGACCTCGGGCTGGGGCTGCAATTCCTGCGGCTGACTCTCCGCCGTAGCCTCGGGTTGCGCGTCCTTGGGGGCAATTTCTGCTTCTGGGGTGGCTTCCATGTTCCGCATGGATTCTTCCGTCGCTTCAGAGCCGGAGTCGCTTGCAGGAGTTTCCATTACTTCAGCCGGAGCCATTTCCATCATGGGTTCTTCGGCAGCGGGGGCTTCTTCCATGGCGGTTGCATCGCCACCTCCCCCGCCTCCGTATCCAAATGCAGGGGCGGCTGCGCCAAAACTGAAATACGGCGACAAAGCGTTCACGGAGAATGAAAGCAGGAATAGAACTGCTGCGAAGGTGGTTGCCAGCCGAAACAATGGATAGGTTCGCGGTAGCGGCGGTTTTAGTCCGACCATTTTGCGGGTGAGCGTAAAGTTGCGGGGCGCCTTGCGGGCAGGGAGTTTGCGAAGCAGGCTGCGGGTGGCGCGAAGGTCACTTAAAACAGAATTAAGCTCCGGGTCCGATTTGATGCGGGATTCCAATCGCGCAGATTCGGCTTGGTTAAGCTGTCCATCCAGGTAAGCGGAGAGATGTTCAATCTCACGGAAATTTTTCATCGGGTACTCTCGCTTTCCAGACGAAAGGAAGCGGGTAAAAGTTCCTCGAACGAACGCAAACATTCACGCAATCTTAATCGCGCGCGCGCGAGCCGGCTTTTGATGGTGCCCAGTGGAACGCGAGAGGCGGTGGCGACTTCGGTGTAATCCATGCCTTGAATATCTGCCAGTACGACCACAGTTCGGAACTCTGTCGGGAGGGCGTCGAGGCAGTGTTGAATGGCGTGTTCGAGTTCGTCGGCTTCGGCTTTTTGGTCGGGTGTCATGCTCGAATCTGCCAGCCATTTGGGCGAGTCCATTTCTTCGCCATCGCTGGTTTCCGGTTCGAGCGGGGTGGTGGGGCGGCGCTTTTGACGGCGCAGCTCGTCGTAGCAGGCGTTGGTGACCGTGCGCAGGATCCAAGCTTTGAAGGAGCCGCCTCGAAAGGAGGTGATGCTCTTGAAGGCGGAAATAAATGCTTCCTGTGCAGCGTCTTGTGCCTGATCTTCATCCCCCAGTATTCGCAATGCGGTATTGAAAACGGAATCTTGATAATGAAGGATCAGGGTGTTGAACGCATCCAGATCGCCGCTTTGTGCCGATGTGATAAGCGCGGTTTCGTCCATACACGTATTTTACCCGCTTTGTTTGAAAGTGATTACTTTGTCGTACGCTTTGCAATGAGGATGTATACCCATCGCCAAAGGATCATCCCTGCCGCACTGGTGCTTCCCAATACGAAGGTGAACAGCGGCAGAGCGGCGGAGCCAAGCCATACCGCGCGTAGTGTGGTGGCGAGCGGTGCAGCAAATAGCATGGCGAGCGCAATACGCCATAGATTCCTTGGGTTGGCGATGATCGTTTGATCGAACAAGCCGAACCAGGGCGCAAGAATGAACCAGGCAAACATGACCGGAAGGAACGAAGCCGCCATACGAGGCAGGTAGGAAAGATCCGTTTCGCCGTGTGTGGCAAAGCCGATGACCGTGAGAATGGCAATGGCGAGTACATCGCCGAGGATGAGAATGGCTTTATTGTTCATCGTGGTTTGAATGAGGAGGTTGTTCCCATATCGTCTCCGATCATTCCCTTCTTCCTTTTGTGATGATGCGAACGGGCGTGCCTAAAAACCCGTATTCTGCGCGGATTTGATTCTCAAGGTAACGCAAATACGTGAAGTGCATCAGCGATGGTTCGTTGACGTAGATCATGAAGGTCGGCGGGTCACTACGGACTTGCGTGCCGTAGAACATCTTCAGCGCTCGTCCCGCATGGCTTGGGTGGGGGTGGGCATCCTGCGCCTTGTGGATAATCTCGTTGATCTTGGAGGTTGTCAGTCGGGCAAGCCGTTCTTCCTGCACACGCAACGCCATCGGCATCACCTGATCCACACGCTGACCTGTCTTGGCGGAGATGTAAAGGATGGGCACATACGACATGAAGTTCAGGTCGTTGAGGATCTTTGCGGTGTAGGCGTCCATGGTCGTGCCGTCCTTTTCGATGGCATCCCATTTGTTGACCAGCACCACACAAGATTTCCATTCGTCCTTGATGAAGCCTGCGATGTGCGCATCCTGTGCGGTGATCCCTGTGGTCGCATCGATCATCAGCAGTGCCACATCCGCGCGTTCGATTGCCTTGAACGAACGGATGACGCTGTATTCCTCCACGCCTTTTTCGATCTTGCCGCGCCGGCGTATCCCTGCCGTGTCGATGAGGGTAATGGGCAAGCCGTCATATTCATATTGCATATCGATCGCATCCCGCGTCGTTCCTGCAATGGGGCTGACGATGACCCGTTCCTCGCCGACGAGCTTGTTCAACAAACTGGACTTGCCCGCATTCGGCTTGCCGACAATGGCGATCTTGATTGATTCATCCTGCTCGTCTTCTTTTTGCTCGGGCAGGGCGTTGATGAGCGCATCCAGCAGATCACCAGTATCGGTGCCATGAATGGCAGAGATGGGGTAAGGATCACCCAAACCCAGCTCATAAAACTCAGAGGCGCTATCGCGTCGTTCACGCGACTCACATTTGTTCACCGCCAAAAAGATCGGCGGCTGGAACGTGCCATCCGATTGTTTCCTCTGCATGCGGCGCAGGATTTCCGCCACCTCGCGGTCTGGCTCTGTTACGCCGGTTTCGCCGTCGGTGATGAAGAGCACCGCATCGGCTTCCTGAATGGCGGCTTGCGCTTGGATGCGGATGTCACTGATAAATTCGGCGGACCCCACTGAGAGCGGAGTCCGACCGCCGTGGGTTGGGTCGATGCCGCCGGTATCGATCACGGTAAAGACGCGCCCATTCCAATCCGCATCGCCAAATAGGCGGTCACGGGTGGTGCCTGGGGTGTCGTCCACGATCGCCATGCGTTCGCCGACAAGGCGGTTGAAAAGGGTCGATTTGCCGACGTTGGGTCTGCCTACAAGTGCAACAATTGGTTTCATGTTTTTCGTTTCTTTATGGTCTTGGCGTGGGTGAGGACGTGGGAGTTGGCGTCGTTGCCTGGATCTCGGTGATCACCACTTCAATGGTATTCGGGAGGATCGACTCTACCACAATATCGGAGATCAAAACCTCCACTTTGGGTGTAACCTGATGCGTGCCTACCGAGAGACCGGTCAGGTCTACGGTGGCGCGGACTGACTGGCGCGTGAGCGAATCCAGCAGCGGCAGCGGACCGGAAAGGATCACATCCACGCTGACGGGAGACACTTGTGCGCTCAAACCATTTTCGAGCCCGACGATCTCGATGAGTTCTCCCGCAAGGGTCACGCTGCCTTCGATGGGCGAAACCCCGGCTTGCACCAGCACCGTTTGCTCGCCGATGATGGAAACGCCTGGTGGAAGGTTGAGCGTCAGGCGTGTATTGATGTTGTCCTGTGCGCTTTGCAAATCCAGCGGCTGGGTTTCCACCACACCCGGCAGGCTGCTGACGAGGTCTGGGTCGGTTGAATAGACCGTCACGACTGGCGGAAAAACGGAAAGGTCTGTCAGGCGGTATCCGCTCGCCACGCGCCCGATGATGGTGATCTTCACCGCCACATCCCGATACCCGCCCTGCTGGCTGACCGGCAGGGTCACCTGGATGGCTGCCGGTGAGACGGTCACCCCTTCAACGGGTTCCCCGTTCGCATCGAGAATTTCGACATTGAGTGTCTGGTCAAAATTCTCGCGGATGCCGTTCAAGTCGGCAGAGATGCGGACACGTGCCACTTTCTCGACCTGAGACTGAGCGCCTGCAATCACAACTTCTCCCGGCTCGATCGTTGCATCCCCAACCTGGTAGCCAATGGCGGCTTCGCCGGAGATGCTGAGGTCTACATCGAGTGTTTTTGTTGTCAGTGGCTCAAGTGTGAACGTGACCGCGCGCGGTGCAACCGACACGATCTGTATTGGACGGGCATCGATCTGAATTTGCAATTCTACAACATGCTCGCCGGAACTCATGCTGGAAAGATCGAGAATTGCGCGTACCAGCTGCGGGTCTGCTTCGATCAGATCCCAGACGGAGCTTGGCGCGCGCAGCGTAACCTCCACCTCCTTGGGGATGTCGGTGCTCATGACCAGATTGGATGCCTGACCGATGATCTGGATCGGAATGGGGGATGGAAGCGTACGCATTTCGTCGGGATCTGCCGAGGTGACAGCAGAGATCCACACGGCAACTGCCAGCGCAAATGCCCATAAGAACGTCCGATAATTTTGAGCGATCCAGCGAAACATTATTTATCTTTTTCCCGTTGCGAGATAGCTGAAAGGATCCTCGCAAAGAAATTCGGTTTATTTTCCCTGCCACTTGGGCGGAAAAAGGCTGTCAGAATATTCTCCAGCCGTTCCGGGTCGAGGCGGCGTAACATTCTACCAGCGTGGGCAATGGAAATGCCGCCCGTTTCCTCCGAGACAACAATGGCAATGGCGTCACTGGCTTCCGAGGTGCCCAATGCAGCGCGGTGTCGAAGCCCCATCTGACGCTCGGGCGTGCGGTTCAGGATTCCGCTTGCGGAAAGCGGGAGCACACAGGCAGCCGCGACCACCCTTGAGTTGACGATGATCGCGCCGCCATCGTGCAGGGGGGTATTCGGGTAGAAGATTTGCAGCAGCAATTCGGGTGTCACCTTGGCGTTCAGTTGCACGCCGGTTTGGGCAAATTCATCGAGATTATCCAGCCGTTGCATGACGATCAGAGCGCCGTGCTGGCGGGCGGAGAGTCTCGCTGTGGCGCTCACGACGGCATGGATGGTCTCTTCCAGCGACTGGTCGGCTGTTTTAACGGAAGCAGGCAAAAAGGTCCCGGCACGACCGAGGCGTTCGAGAGTCCGCCGAATTTCGGGGGCGAAAATGACCGGCAGGGCAAGCAACAAGGCGGGCAGCGAATTCTGTGCGATCCATGAAAATGCGGGCAACTCCACCAGGCTTGTCAAAAGGATGAGCGCCACCACCAGCAGGATCATCCCGCGCAGTAAAGCCATTGCCTGTGTATCGCGCAGGGAATATAACAACGCAAAGAAAATCAGCGTGACGAGCAGAATGTCTAGCACGCTCATCCAGCTGATGCGTTGAAATATAAAGAAGAGGTTGTTCAGGAATTCAGTCACAGTAATTTGGGTTGGGTCTCAACCGCGGCAACCTGGCAGGGGATCGAACCGATTGCCGAATGCCGAAGCCTACCCTTATATGGGTCGCAGGACGCGATCCTGGCGTAATTGTTTGAAGAAGAGAGCGCTTCCTGCGGGGGTGGATTCGATGGCGGCATCCTGCCAGGCTTGCACGCCGAGGGTTTCGGGTGTACGTTTTTCGTATCCAAGTTTTTGCCAGAGCGCATCCTGACCCGACAATTCGTTCATCACAAAGAGCAGGGATGCCTCGCTTTGCAGTTCGCTGGAGGCGTTCTCCACACCTTTGACGAGAATTTCCAGCGCTTTTTCCTTCTCCAGCGAATTTTCAAGGAAAATATCAGAGGTGCGTGTCACCAGATTTTCCACCTGCCAGCCAGCCACGCCCACCAGGTTGCCGTCTTGCTGAAGCAACATGTAGGCTTTGTCGCCAAAATTCTCCATCACATCCGAGGCGGTCAGCGTGACCTTGCCTTTGCTCAGGCGTGTGATCAGTTCCGCGATGGCGCTGGCATTCTTTGGCTTTCCACGATGAACCGTCAACTCGCCGCTGATCGGTTTCTTCACAGTGATGGTCTCCACCGGTGCCTCTTTCGCGCCGGGGATGACCTCCTTCCATGCCTCGCTGACCTGCTTCCACAGGTCTTCGTACGAACCCGTGTTGGTGATGACGATGTTCGCCACTGCCACCTTTGCGCTCTGCGCCGACTGCATGTGGATTCGTTCGCGCGCCTGATCGCGCGTGAAACCGCGCTTGCGCATCAGACGTTCGATCTGGATGACTTCAGGTGCGTTCGTCACCCAGATGGAATTGCACACATTGCGCAGTTCGCCCTCGAGCAGTTTGATCGCTTCGATCACGACGACGGGTTGGGTGGCGCGTGAAGCAAGGATCTCTGTCGCCTGCCGCACCAACGGGTGGACGATGGCTTCCAATTGTTTCATGGCTTCCGGGTCGTTGAAGACCAGGTTGCCCAATTTCTTGCGATCCACTTCACCGTCTTTGTTGACGATCCACCTGCCAAACCCGTCGATGACCTGCTGATAACCAGGCGCACCCTTCGAGTAGGCGCGATGAGTGAGCGCATCTGCATCGATGGTATATGCACCCAAATGCTCCAGCATACGGCGCACCACGCTCTTGCCTGTTGCGATGTTGCCGGTCAGTCCAATGATGAATTTTCCAGACAGGTTGCTCAAGGGGGTTCCTCTTTAGATTATGTCGTTCAGAATGCTCACGTTCCAATTTTAATGTCTTTTCTTGAAATGTCCACCTTTGGAGCGTTGACTCTCCCACTTTCCGCGTGTATCATGCAAATACCTCAGGCTGGTCGGGCAGTCGCGGTCCTGCGTTGACGGGATCGAGGAAAGTCCGCACTCCTATAGAGCACGGCGTCGGATAGCACCCGGGGTGGGGAAACCGCCGAGAGGCGTGAACCTGCCGGACAAGGGCCACAGAAACAAACAGCGTCCCTCCGCCCTACCGGGCGTGGGATCGTGATGGTGAAAAGGTGGTGTAAGAGACCACCGGCGCGCGCAGTAATGCGCGTGGCCAGGTAACCCCCGCCGGGAGCAAGGCCAAGCAGGAGCGATTTCGTCTGTGGACGATGGGAGGCTGCTCGTCTCCATACGTGCCTTTCCCAACCGTGGGAAAGGTCAGCTCCGGGTAGGCTGCATCGAGCGGCGCGGCGACGCACCGCCCAGAGAGATGACTGCACAAGCGGACTGCCCGCACGGGCGTCCGCCGGACAGAATGCGGCTTATAGACCAGCCTGAGGGATCTTTATTGTTATGAAGAATTTTCGATATTTTTTCTTGTGGACGACTGCCATCATCTTTCTGGAAGCCTGCAACCTGCCAGCCGCTTCCACCCCGACCCCAAACCTGTTTGCCACTTTATCAGCCGCCACCCCGCTGACGGTGGATGCCACCCCCCAGCCCAGCCTGCCGATCTCGTCCATTGGCGAGCCCACCGGGAAAATTGCGTTCGTCTGTCAGATCTTCAAAGTGCAGGCGAGCAATCAGATCTGCATCACCAACGCCGATGGGACCGGGTTTCGTCGCCTGACCACGGATAGTACACGCCAGCATTACTACCCATCCATGTCGCCGGATGGGAACAGTGTGGTCTATGCGTCCTTTCGGGAGCCGAACATCTACGAGATCTACGAAATGGACATTGCCTCGGGAAATGTGACACAATTAACCGACCGGCTTGGCAATCTCAACGGACCGGAAATCTCCCCGAATGGCGAATGGATTGCCTTCAAACTTTCCACTGCGAGTTCAAATCAAATCTGGTTGATGAATCGTGATGGGACGAATCCACGTCCCATCGCTAACGCTTTCGGCTGGGACCCAACCTGGTCACCAGATGGGAAGTTCATTTTGTTCGCATCAGATATGCAGGGCGCCATTCAGCTTTACAGGATCAAACTTGATGGGAGTGAATTGCAAAAGGTCAGCGACCTGCCCGCAGTCCGGGGAAGAAGCGATTGGTCGCCGGATGGGAGTTTCCTTGTCACATATTCCGGTCAGCCGTGGAATCGCGACATCTTCATCATGAAGGCGGACGGCAGCGATGCACGCATGTTGACGCCCACCGGCGGCAACTCGCAGGGACCGTCTATTTCGCCCGATGGTCAGTGGGTGGCGTTTACATCCTATTTCGATAACTACAGGGAAGACCACGGCTGTGAGATTTACATCATGCGCGTGGACGGGACAGATGTGCGCCGCCTGACAGAAAATGATTATTGCGATTACCAGCCCCGTTGGGGTCCGTAAAAAGGAGAAAGATATGGACATTAAAGGGAAAGTGGTTATTGTCACTGGCGCATCGTCCGGGATCGGTGAGGCGGCGGCACGTGAGTTTGGGCGTGAGGGTGCCTTGGTCGTGCTGGCTGCCCGCCGCGTGGATAAGCTGGAGTCGCTTGCGCAGGAGATCAAATCGCTGGGCACAGGGGCAAGCGCGTTGGTCGTGCAGGCGGACCTGTCCAAACTGGAGGATATTCAAAAACTGGTGACGCAGACCATTGAGCGGTTTGGGCGCATTGATGTTCTGGTCAATAATGCCGGGTTTGGTCGTTTGGACTGGCTTGAAAATCTCGACCCGGTGAAGGACATCCAAGCTCAGATCGATGTCAATGTGATGGGAGTGATCCAAACCACCCGTCAGGTACTGCCGCTGATGATCCGACAGCGAAGCGGAAGCATTATCAATATGTGCTCGATGGCGGGATTGGTGGGTACACCGACCTACACCATTTATGCCGCATCCAAACATGCCGTGCACGGATTCTCAGAAGCCTTGCGGCGTGAAGTCAAGCCGTGGGGTATCCATATCTCGCTCATTTACCCCGGCGGGGTGGTGACGGAGTTTGGTCAACACGCCGGGATCAAGCGCAAAACAAAAGCCACCACACCCAAATTCATGTTGTTGACGGCTGAACAAGTAGGGAAAGCTGTGGTAAAACTGGTGCGCCGTCCGCGCCGCATGTGGGTCATCCCCTGGCTGTGGAGTGTCACCGTGTTTCTCAACCGATTTCTCCCCGGTTTGGTGGATGCTACTACCATTAAGAATTTCACCATTCCGGAACGCGCGGATGAGTTAGCGGAAAAATAGCAAGTCAAACTGTTATTGTCTGGAGGGCAGTATCACATGGGTTTTCTTTCCAATCTGTTTGGACCTTCCGTGCCAAACATCACCGCAGAAGAGCTGAGTAAAAAATTGAAGTTTGGTAAACATCCTTTGGTATTGGATGTGCGCCAGCCGGATGAATTCCGTGCGGGGCACGTTGGCGGGGCGAAGTTGATCCCGCTGAACGAACTTCCGCGCCGTATGAAGGAATTGCCGAAGGGACGCGAGATCGTTTGCATTTGCGACAGCGGCAGCCGCAGCATTTCCGCGGCGAAGACGCTCGCCAAGGAAGGGTTTAGCGTACTCAACGTTCAAGGCGGTATGCTCGCCTGGCGGCGCGCCAAGCTGCCTGTACAAAAGGGATAGACGGACTTGCAAACCGCCAGCGACGAAATAAACCGCTGGCGGTTTTTATTTTTCGGCAGTTCCGGTATCCTTGCCGTATTCCTGATTATGGGGATAATCAATGGAGTGAAACAGGTTTATTGTCATTTTGCAAGTTGAGCATTGCCCAAAAAATATCCGCTGACGATTAGAGGTGATATGAAAAAGAACATTCTCTTTCTGCTTGTGCTGCTGGCTGTTGGTTCATTCATTCTTGTGGGAGTATATCTGGGTAGGAACACCCCGACGCAAGCCATAGATGTGACCAATGCCGTCTGCTCCATTTCGACGACAGCGGTGATCGCCAGTGCGCAAGGCGATGTCTATGCTCCGTCTGAGATCGTTGCGGAAGATCCCGACCTTCATTACCTTGCCTATTATTCCGTAGATGGCGAGCAGATCGAAGACCCGGTCTACGAATCCATTCCAGATCACTTGTTGGATGAACAAAAAGACGCTTCGCTCCAGAACGCGGGCTGGGAGGTATTCACCGATTTGATCTCACCCGAAGACCGTCAAATGGTCACGCGGTATAACGTCTTCACCGATGGCTACTCCAACACCCTCGCCGCAGTGGATCAGGTCAAAGAAGACCCGTCGCTCTGGATCCTGGAAATGGACATCGCCGACCTCGAAGACCGCGACGCGCTGCTCTTCACCGTCGTGCATGAATATGCCCACCTGCTCACATTGAACGCCTCGCAGGTCGAGCCGGATGCGGACCTTGTCAACGATCCCTTCAACCAGGACTTGCAAAAGGAAAAAGCCGCCGCCTGTTCCACCTACTTTGCCGGAAATGGGTGCAGCTATTCGGATTCATACATCCATGCCTTTTATCAACGCTTCTGGCTCGACATTGCAGATGAATGGGCGCGGATCGATGCGCTTGCTTATACTTCAGAAGATCTCGATGTCTATTACGAAGCGTTGTATTCCTTTTATAAAACCCATCAAGATCAATTCGTAGACGATTACGCCACCACGCATCCCGCCGAGGATATTGCCGAGTCATTCACCTATTTCGTCTTTGGTCCCAAACCCACAGGGATGTCCATCAAGGAACAAAAGATCGCCTTCTTTTACGAATATCCCGAGCTGATCGCCTTGCGGGAACGGATTTTGCAAAACGCCTGTTCCTTGGAATAGCAGGCATAAAAAGATCCGAGAATGCGGTTCTTGATGAAAGGTCGCTATGGTATCCTTGTGAAAAAACAAGGATTCGTCATGCCGCGTACAAGAATATTCCTTTCCATGATCGCTCTTCTTTTCTCCTCCTTGGCTTGCGCCACCCTTATGGGAGAAGATCCATATTATGATGAAACGTATTATTCCGATGAAGAAACGGAGATCCTGACCGAAGAAGCGCCGCCTCAGGAGAATGACCCCGGCTCGCCCCAATCCCTGACCTGCCCGGTGGTGACAGATGCGATTCTGGAAGCCGCCCTGACCCCCGGTGAAAGCGAAACCGAGGAAATGGACGGCGAAATCTATCTTGTCACGTACAGCGTGAATGGAGATGAACTCTTCGACCCTTACTACGAAGATGTCTCTGCTGATCTGGAAGATGAGCAGATGGATGAATCCGCTCATCGTGAAATTTGGGATCAATTCTCCAGCCTGATCCCCGCCCAACACCGCAGCATGATCGCCGAATATTCCATATTTACCGACGGCGCGGATAACGTCCTCGCCGCAGTTGCCCAAACCCAGAGTGATCCCTCCACCTGGTCTCTGCAAGTGGACATTGCCGATATCTCCGATCCCTACAACCTCACCTTCACCCTGATCCACGAATATGGGCATTTGCTCACCCTCGGACCCGACCAAGTGCCCCCGAGCCTTGCAATTTTCAACAACCCAGAAGATGAAGACATCTATTTTCAAGAAGCCTCCGCCTGCCCGAACTACTTCCCGGGCGAAGGTTGCGCCGAAGCCGACTCGTACATCGACGACTTTTACAACGAATTCTGGCTCGATATTTCCGAAGAATGGAATCAGGTCAACCTGGAAGAGGATGACGACGCCTACTACGAGGCGCTGGATGCCTTCTATGCAAAATATGCCGACCAATTTGTCACCGATTACGCCGCCACCAACCCCGAAGAAGACATCGCCGAATCCTGGACCTTCTTTGTCCTCAGCCCAGAGCCCGAAGGCAATACCATCGCAGACCAGAAAATCCTATTCTTCTATCAGTATCCCGAACTTGTCGAATTGCGTACAGAGATTCTTAAAAACGTGTGTGTGAGTCTCCAATAAAAAGAGCGCGCTATGAAAAGCCTTCCCATCTCCGAATCCTATTGGGTCAAAGAAAATGTATTTCTGGCGGGAGAGTACCCTGCCAGTTATGACGCTGAGACCACGCGACGCCGGCTCGAAGCATTCATCGAAGCGGGCATTCGCTCGTTCATAGACCTGACCCAACCGCACGAACTCCCATCCTACGAAGCAGTCTTGAAAGACCTGTCCCACATATACGATTACAAATTATCCTATCAGCGCTTTGCCATCCGTGACCACGGCATTCCCTCCTCACAAACCATGACCGAGATTCTCGACGCTATCGATGACTCCATCCAAAATGGTGACCCGGTATATGTTCATTGTTGGGGCGGGGTGGGGCGCACCGGCACAGTGGTCGGGTGTCACCTCATCCGTAAGGGGATGCAGCCCGAAGATGCTTTGCTGCGCGTAGCCAGTTTGTATCAAACCCGCGTCAAAACCCAAGCCTACTTCCTGCCCACCTCGCCTGAAACTCCCGAACAGTTTGAATTTGTCCGCAACTGGTGGGAAGAGCCGTCCTCCAACCGCCGCCCGCGTTATTGTGAAGGATGAACTGGCACGCGCGCTACCTCCAGCAAGCCGTTTGGACCCGCGACCTGCGCACCTATCTCTTTGAAAAGGCGGGATTAACCGCTGCAAGCCGGGTGCTTGAAGTGGGATGCGGCACAGGCGCTGTGCTGGGCGAGATTCACATTCCCGCCGCGCTTCACGGCGTGGACCTTGAGCCTGAGTCGCTTGTCCAATGCCGAATCCACGCTGGCAGTGCCTCGCTGACGCGGGCTGACGCACACTCCCTCCCATATTCCGACCGTTCGTTTGATATCGCTTTTTGCCATTTTCTATTGTTGTGGGTTGAGAATCCGTTGCAGGTGTTGCGCGAGATGGCGCGTGTTGCGCGGACTGTGATAGCATTGGCAGAACCAGATTACAACCAGCGTGTGGATGAACCCGATACCCTCAAGCCGCTGGGCGAGTGGCAAACCCAGGCTCTGTTGCGGCAGGGAGCAGACCCATTTTTTGGGTGTGAGCTTGCCGAAACGTTCCATCAGGCGGGCATCCGCATTCAGGAAACAGGCACCCTTCAACAGTCAGGCATGAAGCGTTCGTTGGAGGAATGGAAAAATGAATGGGACGTGATCGAGACAGATCTGGCAGGATTCGTTCCCAGTGTGGACATCCAACGAATGAAAAGCCTGGACGAGGAGGCGCGTGGGCGCGGGGAACGTATTTTGCATGTGCCCACTTATTTTGCATGGGGTAAGACCTGAGGGCGGGTGGTTCATCGAGAAATGGAAGTATAATTTTGCTGGTGGAGGCTTGTTTGGAAACGTTGAATCAGGAAACTCAGGCGGAAGTTGCGCCTGTTGAAGAAAAAATGAATTGGGGGCGTTTTTTATTGGATGTCGTTGAAACGGTGGTTTTGGCGGTTGTGCTTTTTGTCGGCATCAATGCGGTTTCGGCGCGTGTGCGCGTGGATGGATTCAGCATGCGCCCCACCTTGGAAGACGGCGAATTTTTGCTCGTGGATAAGGTCAGTTATTTCCTGGGTGAGGTCAAACGCGGTGATATTATTGTTTTTCATTTTCCCCTCAACCCGGATGAAGAATTGATCAAACGGGTGATCGGCTTGCCCGGCGACCAAATTGTCGTGCAGGATAGCCAGGTTTTTGTGAACGGACAAATGCTCAATGAGCCATACATTGCCCAGCCGCCTTTATACAACGGCGATTGGATGGTTGCAGATGGTCATCTCTTTGTACTGGGAGATAACCGTAACAACTCGAACGACTCGAAAGATTGGGGCATGCTGCCCGCCGAAAACGTTGTTGGCAAGGCTGTCCTGATCTACTGGCCCCCGCCCATGTGGGATGTGCTGGAACACCCTGAAGTTATTGCCTCGCAGTAGGTTTATCCATGAACGAACACGAACACATGCCCTCCTCCTCCACCCCTTGTATTGAATGCCATGCCGGTTTGCTTGTGCTGCGCCATATTACCTATTTCACCTGGCTGGGCGGCGAGTTGATTACCGTTCCGAATTTCCCCGCCTGGGTTTGCGATGTTTGTGGGCGAAGGGTGTACGATGAAAAAGCCATCCAATGGCTGAACATGATCCTAGACCCGAACGCAGGCAAGCCAAGCACAAAGCCGCGTCGGACTCCGCCTTTGCCTCGTCCTCGACCGGGAACCCACCACCCCGTATCCGACTCATAACCTGAGGATTTTCCATGTCCCTCGATACCTCCCCGCGCACGTATCGCTTCGTCCAGGTAGATATTCTCACCTCCGGGTATCGCGTGGTGGGGAAGATGGCAGTGACCACCCACGGGACGATGGGGATCATGAACGACCCCACACACTCTTCGTTGGAACTCCATGATGCGCGAATGGCGCGCCTGCATATGCCGACCAAATTGGTGGATCACTTTGAATTGGTGCGCATGATGAAGCGTCAGCTGCACGCGGTTTGCATGGCGCGGCGCGAGGACTTGGGTCCACACGCGATCGTGCGCGGTGGTTTTACCAGTGTGACGGAATATACCGTGCGGCTGGCTACGCCGATGTTCGAGATCGAGGGGACGATGGAACTGCCGGGTCGTTTCGATTTTACGGCATTGATCTCGGAAGGCTCGCGAGAGTTTCTACCGGTCTTCAATGCCACACTGACTGCCATTCTCATCCCGAATTTTAAGGTTGAAAGCGCCGGGATGCTTGTGAATCGCAGGCTGGTGGATATTATGGCGCTGGTCAATCAGCGCGCGAAGCCCCAAAATTAATCCCAAAATCTTCTTGACTGCCATGAGAGTGGGTGATAGAATTCGCCCGCTCAAGAAATGCCCCCATCGTCTAGTGGACTAGGACGCAGCCCTTTCAAGGCTACGACCGGGGTTCGAATCCCCGTGGGGGCACTCTATAGCAACGACCGCCTGAGAAGGCGGTCTCTGTTTTATACACCCCTTTCATACCATCGAGGTACGCGAGGCTGATACCGAGGTTGGAACCCTTGTGGGAGCACTCTGTAGCAACGACCGCCTGAGAAGGCGGTCTCTGTATTTATATACCCCTTTCATACCATCGAGGTTTTTTTGTTTAACAATCAGTTTGTTTTTGGTATAATCACAATAGTTCGATAACCAAAGACACGCGCAAAGACGAGTAATTCGGCAACGGTTCAGAGAGTCGCCGGTCAGTGCGAGGCGACCCGCCAACGAATGAAATCCACTTTGCCCAGTCGTTCCTGGAGAGGCATCCGTCATAAAGGGACCGGGCAGTACCCGTTACAGTACACCCCAAGGTCATTCGATCGTGAATGACGAAAGCAGGTGGCACCACGAGACGCCCCTCGTCCTGCAAATGGAACGGGGCGTATTTTATTTAACACCTTGAATGGTGTCATGCACGTGGAGGTGCAATATGCTCGATATGAACTTGATCCGTGAGAACCCTGAGATCGTTCGCAAAGCCTTGCGAGACCGGCAGGACGACCCTGCGCCCGTCGATTCCATTTTGGGGTTGGATGAAAAGCGTCGCAGCCTGCTTTCGCAAGTAGAGCAGTTGAAAGCGGAGCGGAACGCCGTCTCGAAGGAGATCGGCAAAATGAAAGACGCCACAGAGAGACAGTCCAAGATCGAAGCGATGCGCGTGGTTGGCGATCAGATCGCGGAGTTGGACAAGCAGGTCGCGGACGTCGAATCTGAATTGAACTATTTGATGTCCACACTGCCGAACATTCCCGATGCGCGCACACCGTATGGAAAAGATGATAGTGAGAACGTTGTCATCAAGACTGTGGGTGAGCCGCGTCAGTTTGATTTCACGCCGCTTCCCCACTGGGACCTTGGCGCTGCACTTGGGATCATCGATTTTGAACGCGGCACGAAGCTGACCGGTTCGCGTTTCTATGTGCTGCAAAAGGCAGGTGCGCGTTTGCAGCGAGCGCTGATCGCATGGATGCTTGACCTGCACATCCGCCAGGGTTATCAGGAAGAATACCTGCCGTTCATGGTCAAGACCGCCACGGTATATGGGGCGGGTCAACTGCCCAAGTTCGCGGATAATCTTTACAAGGACCATGAGGAAGATTATTACTTTGTGCCCACCGCCGAGATTCCGCTGACTGGTTTGCACATGGACGAGATCCTCGATGAAGCGGTATTCCCGAAGATGTATACGGCGTACACACCCTGCTTCCGTCGTGAAAAGATGAGCGCCGGTCGCGATGTGCGCGGCATCAAACGCGGACATCAATTCGACAAGGTCGAAATGTACATCTACTGCAAGCCGGAAGACTCCGAGGCGATGCACCAGAAGATGCTGAAAGATGCTGAAGAGACCTGTGCACAGTTGGGAATTCCATACCGCGTTAAGCAACTTTGCACCGGCGATATTGGCTTTGGTGCGACGATGACCTACGACCTCGAGCTGTGGGCTCCCGGCTGTGATGAGTGGTTGGAAGTGTCATCTGTCTCGAATGATACCGATTTTCAATCGCGCCGCGCGAACATCAAATATCGTCCTGCCGATGGTGGCAAGGTTAAATTTCCGCATACATTGAACGGTTCCGGCTTGGGTCTGCCGCGGACTTTGATCGCCGTGATGGAAAATTACCAGCAAGCCGACGGCTCCATCGTCGTCCCGGAAGTGTTGCGCCCCTGGATGGGCGGCATCGACGTCATCAAGCCATAACCAGTCAGAACTTTTCGGGTTTTCATCCGTACATATGGACATCGGGAGTTAACCTGCTTCCGATGTCATGCTTTATCGAGGAGAATCGGATACCATGGACCCAGTCTTTTGGGAAACGTTCGTGCAAGTGTTTTTGGAAGTTGCCACTTTTGCCGTGCTGGTCTTTGGCTTGTTGGGGCTCTTGATCCCTGTCTTCCCCGGTTTGACCGTGATGTGGATCGCCACCCTGGTCTATGCCATTTTCCAAACCGCCGCCGGAAATATGAACTGGGGCGGCTGGTTGTTGTTCGTGCTCATCACCTTGTTGATGATCGGTGGTAATGTGGCGGACAATATCATCATTGCCAAACATGTCCGCGATAAGAATGTGCCGTGGAGTTCGATCATCTGGGCGTTCGTAGTGGGCATCATCGTCAGTCTATTCTTCACGCCCATCGCTGGTATGATTGCTTCGCCGGTCGGCTTGTATCTTGCGGAATTAAACCGCCTGAAAGACAAACAGACGGCGTTTTCCAATACCAAAGCCTGGATGACCGGATGGGGGTGGGCAGTTGCTGCACGGATGGGAATCGGCGTGGTGATGATCGCCTTTTGGGGGGTGTGGGCGTGGGTTGTGACGTAATGAGCTTGGTCTATTGAAAAAGGAGAAACAATGGGTACGTTTACAGAAGTTCTTTCGGTGATCGGATTTGTGATCCGCGCATTGGGATTCGTCCTCTTGGGCTTTGCCGTCGCCCGTTTCACATTGGACGCCTACAAGTCTGCTGTGTGGCAGGTTCAGATCGCGCTCGCGGTTGGGTTCTTCGGTTTGCTGGTTGGGTTGACCAATTACTCCAGTCCCGCTTCGATGGGTACATTTGCCCTCGGTGCTGGCGCGGCAATGCTGATGTCGATGATGGGGAAGAAGGAAGAGGCGAAGGAAGAAGAACCCGCCAAAGAGGCGAAGAAGAAATAAGAAAGATGAAAGCAAAAGGCTTGACAGAACCGGTCAAGCCTTTTTTCTATGTTAATTACAACTTTGCTTTTTGTGCCGCCTCGATCAACGCGGACTTAAACTTGTCTCCTGCCGCATCCTTGCCCAACGGCAGGAAGATGGTTCCGATCTCGTTCACATCTGTAAAGTGACCGTTGATATTCACGCCCGAATCGGGGATCATTTTATAGAATTGGCTTTTCTCGTAATCTTCCACCGCAATATCCCGCAACTGCATGGACTTGATATACAGCGCGTTCTGGTCCACGTTGTCGGCGAGGATCAGCCAGCGATCCGTGAGGATGACGGTCTGAATCAATAACCTGGGTCCCGCTCCGCCGCCGAATAATCCTTTTTTGATCTTTTCCGAAGTGGAGACGATGCACATCACCGGGCTGGAAAGAATATCGCCCAAGTTGTGCTTTTCGATATAGGTTTGAACGCTTTTTATGACGTTGGCTGGAACATCCCCGAACGCAATTTCTTTTGTTGAACGGTTGTAATCACCCATGGTATTTCCCATTAAATTTGCAAGAGCGACCCGCCCGGGTTAAGCAAGATGACTTGCTATCACCGGAAGGGTTGCCCTTACATTACATTAAAGCGAAACCGGCTTGCTCAACATCGCCGTGAGCAACTTGACCGAATTTTTCAGGTCACTGTAATCCACCATCTCTGAAGCGGAGTGGATGTATCGGCACGGGATGGAGAGCGCCCCCGCCATCACACCGGCGCGGGTCAACTGGATGGCACGCGCATCCGTGCTGCCGACGAGGAGGACTTCCCGCTGATAAGGGAGTTTTGCCTTCTCTGCGGTATTGACCATCCAGTCGATGACCCGCGGGTCAGAGAGCATGCCCGTGTCACGGATCTTCACGCAGGGCCCCTTTCCCAATTCCATCGACATTTTCAACGAAGCGGGTGTATCCCCTGTACCGGTCACATCGAGTGCAATGCCGATCTCCGGATCGATACCATAGGCAGCCGTCCCTGCACCGCGCACACCGATTTCCTCTTGTGTGGTGAAAACAAAAAACAAGTCATTTGGCGTGGACTTGACGGAGCGCAATGTTTCAATTAATACAACCACTCCGGCGCGATCATCCAATGACTTGGCAACGATACGGTCTCCCATCTCCATGTAGGAGCGTTCGAAGCCGCCTACATCGCCCACTTTGATCGGACAATTTTCCTTGCTGGTTGCTCCCACGTCAATGTACATTTTGCTCATGGCAGGCGCCTGATCCACCTGTTCTAGGCGGTCGAAGCCCACCACGCCAGTCACGCCATTCATAAATCGGATGCGCGCTCCGAGCGTATATCTGCCGAACGTCCCGCCAACATTGGTGAAACGCACAAACCCTTTACGGTCGATGTGGCTGGCGATGACGCCGATCTCGTCCATGTGCGCGGCGAGCATGATGCGTTTGGGATTCTTCGCATTTGCGGCGGGTTTTTTGCGCACGATCAAATTACCGAGCGCATCCACACGCACTTCGTCGGCAAGCGGTTTGACTTCCTTCAAAATTACTTTGCGGACCTCATCTTCATATCCCGAAGGTCCATAGGTTTCTGTGAGGGTCTTGAGTAATGATTTCATTGGCTATTTTCCCAAAGTGAATTTTTCACCAGCAGTATAACTTTTGATATCGTCCGTCGTGAAGACGTGCGCTTTCGATGCGCCCATGACCGTCCACGACTCATTGAGCCTGCCAACGATGGCAGTATCTTCATCCACGCCGATCATCATTTCGCCATCTCTTAGTCGGCGGCGAAGGGTGGCAACCAACGGCTTACCGAACAAGGGCATGTTATTGAAATGCGGCAGAAGCGAGGCAATGGGCAGAATCCCAAACGCAGCCGTTGAACGAATTCCCATGGCGCGTACATCTGGCATTTCAGAGCCGAGGATCATTGCGCCTGCCGAGCAACCTGCGTACACAGCGCCGCGCGTCCATGCTTTTTGAGCCGCTTCCCACACCAGACTGTCTTTCAATGTCTGATAAAGATAACTCGGATTTCCGCCGGAGAAGTAGATCAGATCCGCATTCTCCACCGCAGAGGCCAGATTTAAATCATTGGCGGATTGCGCGTCAATGACAGGCAGGGCTTGCGCCTCTGCGCCCAGACGGGTGAAATGGTCCACGCCCATCGTTGACCAACGCGAGACGCTTTTCGGTCCCTCCTGTCCCGCGGCGGTTGGCAAACAGACTACACGCGGCTTGCGTCCATCCGCGCCGCAGTTGGCGAGCAGATAAGCATCCACCTCGTTCATCACAGGCAGATATTCACCGGAACCGAGAAGCGCAATCAACCCATTCATAGATTATCGTTTTATCAGATCGGGGGTCATGCTCTTCAAGGCAGTATGTAATAAATTCAGCGTGTTCTTCCAATCGTCCACGCGCGAAACGCTGATGGGCGAGTGGGTATAGCGATGCGGCACCGAGACCGAAACAACCGGCACACCTGTACGGGCTTGCTGGATTGTCCCGGCATTCGTCCCGCCGCCGCCCGGCTGACGGAATTGATGCTGGATCTTGTTCTTGATGGCAACTTCTTCCAGGAACTTAACCAGCCGCGTATCACTGATGATCGGCGCATGTGCCGTGTAAATGGCAGGACCCAAACCGAGTTTTGTGTTGTAGGTGTAATTCTCCCTGCCTTCGTAATCAGGCAGGTCGCGCGCAGGCGTGGAGTCGACAGCGATGGCGAGATCAGGCTCGAAATAGTATCCAGCCACTTGGGCGCCGCGCAGACCGATCTCCTCTTGCACGCTAAATGACAGACACAATTCGATATTCTTCGGCGCATGTTTGAGCAGTTCGATCAAAATTGCCACACCGATCCGGTCATCAATCGACTTGGACATGATCGATGGACCAACGCGCTTGAACTTCGTTGCGAACGTGGCGCGGTCACCGATTTTGGCTTTGCCTTCGGGTCCAAGATCGATGCGCATCGAATCGACATTGATGGTGTGTTTGCGTTCCTCGGCGCTGGTCAAGTGGATGGGTTTGGCGCCGATCACACCGATTGCGTGATCTTTGCCAACAATGACCTGCTTGCCGACCAAATGCCGCGCATCGATCCCGCCGACGGTTTCAAATTGATAGAAGCCATCGCCGTCATCGCGCACGATCATGAAGCCGACCTCATCCATGTGGGCATCCAGCAGGACGCGTAACGGTTTTTTGCCAGTGCCGCGTTTGCGAACCAGCACGCTGCCAAGCGCATCCACTTTGACTTCATCCGCGTATGGCTTGACCTCTTCCAGCACGATGCGGCGCACTTCGCCTTCATCGCCGGAGACCGCCATGGCGTTGCATAATTTTTCGAGCAGTTTGATTTGCGTTTGTCCGATGGAGAGCATGTTAATCCCAAACGATTCTTTCGATGAAGTCCGCTTCGAGCGAAGCGATGAATTCAGCCAGCAAACGCCCGGCGCGTTGAATATCTTTGAGCGCCACCACCTCAACCGCCGTGTGCATGTAGCGCTGCGGAATGCTGAGCACCATCGTTGGGATGCCTTCTGCAACCAACTGCATGGAGTCGGCGTCGGTGGAGGAGTATTCGGGCATCAGATCGTCTGCCACAGGAATTTCGACGCGTTCGGCAATTTCCTTAAAGCGCTTATACAAAAATGGGTGAATGCTCGGGCTGATTCCCAACGTCACGCCTTTGCCAAGCGGGAAGGTTTGGTAGCCGTTCGCGCCCGCGCCTTTGGCGAAGGTCATATCCACGGCGACAGCGATGGTGGGACGAATTTGAAAGGCAGAGGTTTGCGCGCCGCCCAGCGACGTTTCTTCCTGCACCGAAGCCACTGCCCACACATCCCAAAGATGCGCCTTGGATCGCAACTCTTCGAGGCAGATCGTCAATGCGGCGACGGAGGCGCGGTTATCCAAGGTGTGACCGCTGACGCATCCGCCGGACATTTCGGTGGGTTCTGTCGCAAAGGAGACGCGATCCCCGACTTTGACGCGCTTCGCCACTTCGGCGGGAGTGAGTCCTGTATCGACGAAGAGATATTTCAAGCCGACGACGCCACCGCCTTCGCCATCGGGCAGTAGATTGGCAGGCGGTATGACGATCACACCGTAAAGGTCTTCTCCGCTTCCGGTAGCGTGGACCATGACCGGGGTCCCGGGTAAGACGCGTGAATCGATCCCGCCGATGTTGGTGATGTAGAGGAATCCATCCACGATGCGGGAGACCATCAAACCGATGGCGTCCATGTGAGTGGCGATCAACACCGAAGGGCGGGGCGTCTTTTTGGCGCTGCCGCGCTTCAGCCCGTGGATGGAACCGATCCTGCTTTCGGAGATTTCATCTACGAGTGGCGACCACTTTTGTTTGATCAGGTTTGCAACGGGGGCTTCGTGCGCAGATACCCCTGCAACGGAAATGAGGGATTTGAGGAAAGGTAGGATGTCGCTCATGAGTTGTTTATCCGCCGCCGAATGCGGTGGGAGATGGTGTGATGGGAGTGGGCGTGTTGGTCTGGGTTGGCGATGGGGAGATCGGTGTAAAGGTTGGTGTGATGGATGGTGTTTGTGAGGGCGTTAAAGTGGGGGATGGGGTGAACGTCGGTGTGATGGATGGCGTGAAGGTGAACGTGACAGTGTTGGTATTGGGTTGGAAGGGCGTCAGTGTGAGCGTGGGGGTATGGGTTTGTGTAGGCGTGGGAGTTTCAGAGGCGGTTGGGGTGATCGTACCTGTTAGTATGACAGGCGTGCCGCTTGGTGTGGGAGTCTCAGGCGTGGTGGTGATGGTCTCGGTGATCGTGGGAGTGGCGGTTGCGCGTGAATTGGGAGCAAACGAGAGTGCGATAAATCCTGCGCAATAACAGGGGATCGTGGCAATAATGACCGCGAGAAGTCTCAATCGGCGGCGTGTGCGGGGGGTATCGGCTTCCAGCATAGTGGTTCGATTATAATCCATGAGATTGGGTAACTTTTCATGATTCCTTTGCATTTGCGCATTTCCGGTTTTTTATCGTATCGTGACCCGGTGGAGTTGGATTTCAACCGGGTCGATCTGGCATGTATCTCCGGTCAGAATGGCGCGGGGAAATCGTCGCTGTTGGATGCGTTCACCTGGTCGTTATTCGGTGAGGCGCGCGGCAAAGGGATGGACGTCATTAATCTGAGTCAGGATGTGAAGTCCGCTGAGGTGGCGTTGACGTTTACTTATGAGGGGAATACCTATCGTGTGCAGAGGACGTTGCCAAGGAATAAGAGTACGGTTTTAGAGTTTCAGATTTTAGATGGTGACCTGTGGCGTCCGCTGACGGAGAAGACCACCCGCGATACGCAGGCACGTATCGAACAGACTCTGCAACTGGATTACGAGACCTTTATCAATGCGTCCTTCTTTTTGCAGGGCAAGGCAGATCAATTCACGCAAAAGAAAGCCAGTGAACGCAAGGCTGTTCTAAGTGCGATCCTTGGGTTGGAAGTTTGGGATACGTACAAAGAACGCACCGCCGAGAAGCGCAAAGGCCTCGAAAGCGATGTGGACGAGATCGATGGGCGCATTGCGGAGATCGATGCCGAACTCACCGAGGAGGATGAAAGAAGGCGTCGGCTGGGCGAACTTGAGGGGACTTTGAAGCAATTGTCGGCGGCGAGAGAAGCGCAGGAGTCCGTTCTGGAGAATATCCGCAAGAACGCAGCGTTGGTTGGGGAACAGCGTAAGATCGTCGCTTCCTATCAGACACAAGTACAGCGGTCACAAGACGCGCTGGCGAATATCGAAAAGAAGATCGCGGATAAGGAATTTGAGCAGGCGGGCTATGCCGACCTGGTGAACCGCGCAAAGGACATTGAGGCGGCGTTCAAGGCGTGGCAGAAGGTTCGCAGGGAGTTGGAGAAGTGGGAGGAGATCGCGCTTCAATTCCGCGAGCAGGATGAAAAACGTCAGCCGTTGCTGCGCGCGATCGAAGTGGAGAAGGCTAGGCTGGAGCAGGAGGGGGGAGAACTGGGTAGAAAGTGGGAAGTGGTTAATGAACAATTGGAAATGGTTGGGGAATTGGAAGAGAATTTAAAGACGGCTCAGTCTTCGATGGGGGAGGTTGAGTCGAAGATAAAAGAGCGTGTTGCGTTGGAAGCAAAACGCAATGAAGCCCGTGAGCGGCAGGCGGCGATGAAGGTGGAGAACGAGTCGCTGCGCAGGGAAATGGAAGAACTCAAGAACCGCATCGATGCGTTGAAGGTTGCCGAAGGTGCGGAATGTCCACTGTGTGGTCAGCCATTGAGCGAGAGCCACCGAAAGTCCACGTTGAAGCAGTTGGAAACCGAGGGCAAGGCGAAAGGCGATACGTTTCGGGCGAATAAGAAAGAAGCAGAGGAGCTTGACGGGCAAGTTAAGAGATACGAGATACAAGTTACCGAGTTGACGGGTGCGGAGAATGAACGTTTGCGCTTGTCGAATTCCATTTCACAGATCACGCTGCAATTGGAGTCGATTCGGCAGCAGAGTAAAGAATGGGAAAAGACCGGCGCGAAGAGATTGAAAGAGATCGAGAAGTTGCTGGAAAATGGAAAGTATGCGAACGAGGCACAAAAAGAATTAAAGGGTTTAAATAGTAAATTAGCCAAACTTGGTTATCAGGTTGCTGAACACGACGCGAAGCGCAAGGAAGAACTCGAACTGCGCGAGATCGAGGACGATCATCGCAGGCTGGAAAGAGCACAAGACGCAAACAATCGAATTGAGAAAGAACTCGAAGAGTTGCGAGGGGAACATGGAAAGTGGAAAGTGGATGTGCAAACAAACGAAAAAGCATTTGCCGAGGCTGTGGCGAGGTTAGCCGAGGCGGAGGCGGGGGCGCCGAACATTCAGGAAGCGGAGAGCAAGTTATTTGAACTGCGCGAGGACGAGAATCGAATCCGCGATGAGGCGGGGGCGGCGCGTCAGCGGGTGGAGGTGCTTGCCACGCTGAGAGCTCGCAAGGCAGATTACCAATCTCGCCGCGAGGAGATCAACCAGAACATCCTACGCCACAAAACGCTTGAACGCGCCTTTGGGAAGGATGGCGTTCCGGCATTGCTGATCGAACAGGCGTTACCGCAGATCGAGCAAAAAGCCAATGACCTGCTTGATCGTTTGAGCGATGGACATATGTCCATTCGTTTTGTAACGCAGGCGGAATATCGAGACAAAAAACGCGAAGACCTCAAAGAAACGCTCGATATTCAGATCAGCGATTCTTCCGGGATGCGCGATTACGAAATGTACTCAGGCGGCGAAGCCTTCCGTGTCAACTTTGCGATTCGGCTGGCGCTTTCGGAAATCCTTGCTCAACGAAAAGGTGCGCGTCTGCAAACGCTTGTTATCGATGAGGGCTTCGGTTCGCAAGACGCACTCGGACGTCAGCGCTTGGTGGAAGCCATCAACGCGGTCAAGCATGATTTTTCGAAGATCTTCATCATCACGCATCTCGACGAACTCAAGGATGCTTTCCCGAATCGGATCGAGGTGGAGAAGACCGAGCGGGGGAGTTCTGTTCGGGTTGTGTAAGATTTCCCGTTCGTCGAAAGTCAAGAGTCGAAGGTTTGACATTTGACCTTCGACCTTTGATTCTATGACCTACTTCATCCTTTCCACTCTCCTTTTCCTGCTTGGTTTGCTCATTATCCACTGGGTTCACAACCAATATCATCTTGATATCGTCGTCACGCCTGCGCCGCCGCCCGCCGATGCGCCATTGGTTTCGGTGTGCATCCCGGCTCGCAACGAAGAGACCAACATCCGGCGTTGTGTCGAGGCGGTTCTTCGTCAGGACTATCCAAATTTTGAAGTCATTGTTTTAGATGACCGCTCCACCGATTCCACTCTGTCTCTATTGAATGATATCGCGTCCCGCGACTCTCGTCTCATCCCGGTCAGCGGTTCAGACTTACCCGAAGGTTGGGCGGGCAAACCCCATGCCTTGTATCAGGTTGCAAGTGTGGCGCGCGGCGAATGGTTATGCTTTGTTGATGCTGATACCTTCCTCGAAGCGAATGCCCTTTCCTCGGTCTATGCCAAAACGATGGAGATAAGAGCCGATCTGTTTACGGTGATCACCAGCCAAATTTTGGTCACATTTTGGGAGCGCACAATCATGCCGCTCGTGATGACGGCGCTGACAGTGGGCTTCTCGCCCCGAAAAGTGAACGACCCCAAGCGGGCAGACGCCATCTCGAACGGTCAGTTTATTTTTGTGAAACGGTCCGTTTATGATGACATCGGTGGGCATGAAAGCGTGAAAGATAAGATTGCCGAAGATCAGGCAATTGCGCATCTGGTGAAGTCAAAAGGGTTTCGACTCATTCTAGCCGATGGGGGGCAGGTGGTGAGCACACGGATGTACACTTCGTTCGCAGGGATCTGGGAAGGTTGGACGAAAAACATATACCTTGGGCTAAGTATTCACCCCGGTTTGCTATTGTTGGGAGCATTTGGGGCGTTGCTGGGTTTGGCGGCTGCGTTGTTGCTGCCCGTTTGGATTCTGGCTGGAATTTTTTGGCTGGTGAATGGCGGCGGAGTATTTGCTCTGGCGGTCTTGAGTGAGGCGCTGATCGTGAGCGCCTATCTATTGGTGATGCGGGTAAAAGCGTCGGCTTATTTTCACATCCCTGCCTGGTATGCAATGACGACATCTCTCGGCGCGGGAATCTTTTCTGCGATGATTCTTGCTTCCACATGGAAGGTGATTTCTGGTAGAGGTGTGACCTGGCGGGGACGAAGATACCACACGAAATAGTGACAAATGTCATCTTGATAAATTCCGGTCAAGTTTGTTATATTACGTCAATTCTTGTTAGATATAACAAAATATAACAAATGCCTCACTCGTCCTTAGACCGCGAAACCAAAATCCTTGAATATCTACAAAAGAATGGCAGTGCATCCATCCAGGATCTGGTGGATGTTCTTGGCGTTTCCAATATGACTGTTCACCGCGACCTGAACAAACTTGAAGCCGCTGGACGGGTTCAAAAGAAACACGGTGGTGTCGTACTGGCAAACCGGGTGCAACCGACGGCTGTCGCGGAAACATGCGACATGTGCGGGAAACCCGTTTCAGAGCGGACCTTGTTTCTTGTCAGATTGGAAAATGGCGAACAAAAACGAGCCTGTTGCTCGCATTGTGGCTTGATGATCCAAAGCCGTGAGAGCAAGGCGTGGCAGTCGATGGCGGTCGATTTTTTACATGGGCACATGGTCAGTGCCAATCAGGCATATTACTTGATGGGGAGTGAGGTCAGTATTTGTTGCGTGCCGAGCATTCTCAGTTTTGGTTCCTTGCAGGATGCGGAAAAATTCCAAAAAGGGTTTGGCGGCAAACTGGTCGATATGCAAGAGGCACTGCAGCATTTGCGCGAGATGATGCACATGCATACACATGGCATGTAAATCTAATTTCTTAAACGACAAAGGAAGAAGGAGAAGAAGGAAATGAAGAAACTTTTGGTCTTTATATTGGCGGGGATGTTCGTTTTGAGTGCTTGTGGCGGCATGTCTGGCGGTGAAGGAATTGAAGCGCATAATTTTTGGGCGCGCCCGGGAATGATGGATGGCAACAGCGCTGCTTACATGATGGTGAAAAATTTCACCGATGCAGATGATGCGGTCATCGGCGCTTCATCGGATGTGGCAAACGCGGTCGAACTCCATTTGAGTCAAATGGGCGAAGACGGTACCATGCAAATGATCCAACAGGAAATGTTCGACCTGCCAGCCAGGGGGGAGATTGAACTCAAGCCCGGAAGTTATCACATCATGTTGATCGGCTTGAAGCAAGAATTAAAAGTAGGGGATGAGTTTACCCTAACGTTGCACTTCCAAAACCATGAAGATCTCACACTGACCATCCCTGTAAAGGATGCTGCTGACATGGGCGGTTCCGGCATGGACGGTCACAATATGCCGTAGTGGTGATTCTGCGTCTTCGCCAGGCGCATTCTCCCTTGTCCCGCTGGGAAACCAGCGGGACTTTTTTATCGCAATGCGTTGATTCAAAAGAAAGGATGAATGTCAGTTTTCAAACTCCCTAATTTGGAGTAAATTTGTCCATAATACTGATTAGATCTAATCTATTTTGTGACAAAAGTTACAAGAGATTTATGAAGTTTTTGCTATAGTTGCGTCAGGTAAATTAATGCGAGGTTAATCCATGTCCAAACTTCCAATCATTGCCATCGTAGTCGCGGTACTCGCTTTGGGTTATTTCGCCCTCGTGTCCGATGCCGCATCATACGGCGGGAGCGCGCCGGAGACCTGCGCGAATTGCCACACAATGGATTCCCAGTACGAGAACTGGTATCACGGCGGGCATTCGAAATTTGCGAAATGCACCGACTGCCACCTGCCTCACGACAACCTCGTCGTGTATTACATGGAAAAGGGACGACAGGGGGCGAAGGATACATACGCCTTCGTGACCGGCAACATCCCGGTCATGATCCGCGCCGAGGAGAAAACGAAGGAAATCGTGCAGGAGAATTGCATCCACTGTCATCAAGATGCGGTGGAAACGGTAATGATGGGGGAGCAGCCATTCGACCGTTATTGCTGGGATTGTCATCGTGATGTTGCGCATGGTTTACGCGGCGCTTCCGGCGTACCCTATCAAGACTCTAATCTTTATCCGACCAAGTAAGGAGAATGCCCATGAAAAACTATACAACCCTCATTCTTGCTGGATTGGTGATCGTACTTGCCGCCGTGTTGATCGGCGTCATGGTCTATATCCAGAACCAGCCCACTGAAGTACGCACCATTCAGCCGTTGGTAGAGATCGCGGAAATGGAACCTGATTCTGCCAGATGGGGCATTAATTACCCCAATCAGTACCATTCGTTTTTGAAGACCGAAACCAACAACGTGGATACTACCTATGGCGGCTCTTCGGAATTTTCATGGCTGGAACGCGACCCGCGTCAGGTGATCCTGTTTGCGGGGATGCCATTCAGCAAGGATTACAATGACGACCGCGGTCATGCCAATGCTTTGAAAGATGTGGAAAAGACGAAACGCCTCAATCTGGATGTAAATGACCCGAAGCGCACCCCGGGTACCTGCTATTCCTGTAAGTCCTCCTCCAATCCAGGTCTGTGGGCGGAACTGGGCATGGAAGCCTACGATGCCATGTCTTTCGTGGAATTGGGTGAACATGTCACCGAGCCCATCGGCTGCGCCAACTGTCACGAAGCCGAAACCATGCGCCTGATTGTCACCAACCCTGCGCTGGAAGAGGCGTTTGAACGCCAGGGCAAGGATTGGACAACCTTCACCCGTCAGGAAATGCGCACGGTCGTTTGCGCCAACTGCCACGTAGAATATTACTTCGCAGGTGAAGGCAAATATCTGACCTTCCCGTGGGATAACGGTACGAAGGTCGAAGATATGATCGCATACTACGAGGAAGTCGGCTTCTCGGACTGGACCTACCCCGAGACCAGCACCCCCATGCTCAAGGCGCAGCACCCCGAGTTTGAATTCTTCACCGCCAACAGCACGCATTTCGAAGCAGGCGTTTCCTGTTCCGACTGTCACATGCCCTATGTGCGTGACGGTGCCAGCAAGTACTCTTCGCACGATGTTCACAGCCCGCTGCTGAACCCCGAAGAAGCCTGCGGTCAGTGTCACACCAACACCGAATATGTGCTGGAGCGGGTTGCGCTCATCCAGCAGCAGGTGGCGGAGACCAAGATCAACACGGAAGATGCCATCATCGACGCCATCAATGCCATCAAGATCGCAGCCGCCAATCCCGATGCAGACGTAGAGTTGCTTGACCAGGCCCGCAAACTGCACCGCGAATCGCAATTCATGTGGGACTTCATCTCTGCGGAAAATTCAACGGGCTTCCACAACCCCGAATACGCCCTTGAAGTGCTGGCAAAATCCACCGACCTTGCCCGCCAAGCCCAGATGCTTGCTGCGCAGTCTGTAAACGACCTGTCGCTGCTGGCGGTCGATACATACTACGCCGAACCAAACCCGTAAAAGAAGCAGGTGTTACTTCCCCCGTCAGTAGTACTGGCGGGGGAGTTTTTATTTGTGGAACAAACATTCGGTTACGAGCGTCAATCCCTACAAGGAGAAAGAATGAAAAGAATAATGTATCTCACCCTGGTTTTACTGCTTGCCGCCTGTTCGTCCGTGCCACAATCCGAGTTCGAGCAAAACCTCGCCATCTGGCAGGACGCGGACATTTCTCATTACAAGTATGATCTTTGGATCGGCTGCTTCTGTGTATTCCGCGATGAAATACCGCTGACCATCGAGGTGCAGGACGGCGAAGTCGTTTCGATCACCAAGGCAACCGGTGGTCTGGTTGATGAGACGGACCCGAACCACGAGCTCTTTATGAAATATGCGACTCTCGACCGCCTCTTTGCCTCCCTCGAAGAGGATACCGCCAGCGGAGCCGAGCAGATCACTGTGAGTTACGATCCTCTTTACGGCTTCCCAGTTGAAGCGTACATAGACCATTCCCAGCAGATCGCCGATGACGAACTGTCCTTGCAGGTCTCCAATTTTGAAGTGTTGGAATAAAAAAAGAGCGCGGCTTCAAAACCGCGCTCTTTTTTAGTTAGGCTGTGCCCACTGATTGAAAATATCCTTGTCGATGATATGAATGCGCCTGTCCTCCACCTTGATCGCACCGCTGCGCTCCAATTCCTTCATCGAACGCGCCACCACCTCGCGGACCGTCCCCAGCCTCGCTGCAATTTGCTCCTGCGTCCAATGTGGACCACTCCTATCCTCCGGCATCTCCGCGATCAACCGCGCCAGCCGATGCGTGACCTGATAGAACGCCATCTCACTGACCTTTTGCACCATCCCGCGCAGCATCCTGCCGAAGTTCGCTAGTACCTTGTGGGCAAATTCCGGGTGGCTCTTGACGAGTTCGTGAAGTTTTCCGCTGTTGATGACCCACACACGGCAGGTCTCCAACGCCTCCACATTGACCGGGTTGGTGCCCTCATCGAACGCGGGTACTTCGGCAAAGGTATCTTTTTCTTGAAGGATTCGGACAATGTATTGCCGTCCCTGAGGAGAGAGGCGGTAAATTTTGGCGCTGCCCTGCTCGATAATGAACAATCCGTCGCAGGGATCTCCTTCCCAAAACATGACATCTCCGCGTTGGTATTCGCGCAAGTGGGTATGTTCGGCAATCTCCTTTAACATGCCCTCAGGCAGGTCGTCGAAGTATTCATTTTCCCGCAACGCTTCGACCTTCTTTTTAAATGAGGTCTCGATGATCTTCATGGACTCAAATGTCCAAGGAACACCTGGTCTGCGCCACGGTCGATCTCCCACGGATAGACGATGAACGCATCGGTGATCGCGGAATAATAGTCCGGGCGGGCGTTGCCAAACAGATTGCGATATGGATTGAAATGCAGCACGCAAGTTTCAGGGAAGCCGCCTGCCGCCGAAACGCGGTTCTTGACCGCGGTGATGGTGCGACCTGACCCCCAAACATCGTCAACAATAAGAGTGGGGCGACCGCGCAACTTGTCGTCGGCGGGGAACTGGATGAACTCGGGCCACGCCATAAAAGCGGATGTCTGCTCGCTTTGAGTCTGTGCCGGGAAATCCACCGCGGCGGTGAGGATGTGGGTGATGTTCATCGCTTCCGCCAGCATCCCGCCGGGGATGATGCCCCCGCGTGTGATCAAGACCATCGCGGTAAATTCGCGTCGGAATTGGGGAATTAGATGATCGATCAACTTATCCAATTCCTCCCATGTGACTAACTCGCGGCGTCGGGGTTCGGGTTTCATGTGCCTATTGTATCAAAAAGACCCCAAAGGGTTCGAACCTTCGGGGTCAGAAAAGAGGACTACGCCAGTGCCGCCGCCAGCGGAGCGGGAGCCGCCACCTGCGAAATTTCCCTGCCTTCCGCCACGGCTTTTTCCGCATCGCGCGCCCAGATATACAGGCAGGTGTGATATGCCGTGCTGGTGTAGGAACTGAACACACTTGCCACCATCACGAACGCGAAGAAGACCAGGGCGCCGATGGCGATCCCAATGATCGAAACGGTCACATTCCCGCCGGAGACGAAAGCCAGTCCGCCCCCAATGGCGAAAGCGAGCACCAAACCGACCAAGCCGAACACGAAGCTGATCAATCCCGCCACGAAGCGCACTCCCACCGTGCTGATGCCGATCAACAGCAGATTTTCTTTGGTGATCTTCCACACCCGCTGCGCGCCATCCTTGAGATTTAGATCGTCGATGATCATGGCAGGCAGGATCAGGTACGCAGCTTGTGTCCAAAGCACATCGAGTAGCCCGGTCGCCGAACGGGCAAGGTTTGCAACCATCCCGCGATTGTTATTTTTTCGAGCGGCGTTGCGGATCAAGTTGACAACCGTCGAAACTGCCGCCAGGGTCAGAATGTCGAAAAAATCGCGGCGCACGATCGCCCATGCCTTGTCCATGCGACCATCACCTTCCGAAAGATATCCATAGATCAGGTAAATGGTCATGCCTGAAAATATATACGTCACCACGAACTGCACAAAGACCATCACCGCACCCAGAATATAGATCACAATATTGGCAAGATCCCCCAAAAGAAAAGCGGCAATGATAATGGGTACAATGCCAAGCGCCGAAAGGATCATTCCGATCACCAGCGCATAAATGGAAGGCTTCAGCAAATCCCTGTCCTTGAATGCCATGCCCCATGCTTGTTTAAGAAACGACCATCCACGTGAGAAACTTTGCATACCGCACGCTCCTAGTTAAGTTGTAATTTGATTATAGCAAACTTATCGGGTCGAGTTCCACCCGCCAGCCGTCGGCTCTCAGATCCTTCAAGAGGGAAGCGGGGTCAGGTCCGCGTAAAACGATCTGCCAGCGATATTCGCCATTCTCTTTTGCAAAGAAACATGGGACGGGACCGATCAATTCCGTCTGACGCCGCCCTTCCGCTTCCAACCTGACCTTGAGCCGGTCTGCCAGTTTCCGAGCCTCTGCCTCCGCCTTGAGCGGATCCTGACTCCTCATCTCCAGCCGTACCAGTTTTGCGAACGGCGGATACCCCAACTGACGGCGATAATCCAACTCGCGCTGGAAGAATCCATTCACATCATGCTGTGCGGCGAATTGGATCGCATATTGCTCCGGCGTGAAGGTCTGCATAATGACCCTGCCCCCGCGTGATGAACGTCCTGCGCGTCCGGCGACTTGTGTCAGCGTTTGAAAGACGCGTTCGTTGGCGAACGGATCTGGCAAATTCAAGCCAACATCCGCCAGCACAATGCCAACCAACGTTACCAGCGGCAGATCCAACCCCTTTGCCAGCATCTGCGTGCCGACCAATACATCGGCTTGATGATTGGCGAAATGCGTCAGAATGATCTCGTGTGCATCTTTTTGGCGGGTCGTATCCCAATCCCAGCGCAGCGTCCGCGCCTGCGGGAACAAGGCTTTGACCTCGGCTTCCACACGCTCACTCCCCAAGCCATATTCGCGGATCTGATTGCTTCCGCAACTGGGACACGTCTTGGGCTTTTGGCGTGTGTAATTGCAGTGATGACAACGCAGCTCCCCAGATTGTGATGATTGACCGTCGAAATGCAGTGTCAATGGCGTATCGCAGTTTGGACATTTCAAGGTCGTACCGCAATCGCGGCAGAAGATATACGTCGCTGTTCCACGCCGGTTTAGATAGACAATGGCTTGCTCGCCGCGTTCGATTACTTCCGCAAGTGACTCTACCAGTACATGTGAAAAGATTCCGCGATTGCCATTCTTCAACTCCTCGCGCATGTCCACGACCTGCACCGGCGGCAGCGCGGATTCGGTCACACGATTGGGCAATTCCAACTTTTGAACGTGATTCTGCTCGGCATGATAACGTTGTTCCACGGTCGGCGTGGCAGAACCGAGCACGCATACCGCGCCGCAAAGTTGAGCATATTCCTGCGCGGCAGTCACGGCATTGTAAAACGGCGGCTCCGATTGGTGGTAGGAACTATCGTGGCACTCGTCCACCACGATCAAACCGATATTCCTCAATGGAGAGAACAACGCCGAGCGCGCACCGATGATGACATTGATCTTCCCATCGCGCGCGCGCCGCCAGGTGTCGTAGCGTTCGCCTTCAGAGAGTTTCGAGTGGACCAAGCCAACCTGCCCCGGAAAGCGCGACAAAAATCGGCGCACGGCTTGCGGCGTCAGCGCAATTTCAGGCACGAGGATCATCACCTGCTTTCCTTGCTTGATGGTTTCCTCCGCCGCCCGCAAATAAATTTCCGTCTTGCCCGAACCTGTCACGCCATACAGGAGATATTGGAGAGTAGAGATTGGATGATTAGTAATCGAGTTGATAATTTCATTGAGCGCGCTTGCTTGTTCCGGGGAAAGCGTGAACAACTCTCCATTCTTTAATTCTCTATTCTCTAATCTTTCCAACGGGTCGCGGAAGATTTCATTTTCAAACAACCGGATCAGACCTCGTTCTTCCAATTCCTGCAGATCAGTCAGATTGCAGCCGGTTTGCGCATACACCCACGAAAGATTGATCGGTTCAGGTTGTTGGATGAGAAAACGTAGAGCTGCTTCACGCCGCGCTTGGGTCTGCTTGGTGGAACCAAGGGACTGCATTTCACCGTCCGCCGCTTCTGGCGTGACTGAGAGTTGGGCAACGCGAATAAACTTTGGTCTTACCCGTGGCGGGGGTAAAACGTTCCTGGCGGTCAAAACACCTCTCTTGACCAAAAAACCGGCGGTCTTGCGCCAATCCACTTTGGCGAAATGACTGTCGATCTGACGCCCGCGTAAGGCTCCTCGCTCACGCAGGAGATTAAGAAGGCGCGTGGTGATCTTGGACGAAGGTTCTTCGTAATCCCCAATTCGCAGTTCGTAAAGGATGTCTGCCTGTTGGCTTAATCCGGTGGGCAGCATCAGGCTGACGATGGCAGCCAGAGGATTCAGTGTAGCCTCCGCCATCCGCATGGCAAGAGAAATTTGCGACTGAGTCAGAACCGGTGCAGGGTCGAGCAGGTCGAGGATCGGTTTGGGATTCGCGATGAGGGACGAATCGCTCAACTCGATGACCACGCCCTGCACAGTCTGGTTCCCAAACGGTGCAACGACAAGACACCCCGCCTGAAGGTGCGAAACCAGTTCGGGCGGGATGGCGTAATCGAAAACGCCGGAGACAGCGGGGATGTTAACAGCAATACGGGCGAACATGGTTCGATTATAATGTCTGATATGGAGGCTGATATGAGCACATTCATTCTTATTGCTGGCGGGGTAATGGTGGTGATTGGGGTTGGGCTTCTTGCATTTATGTTTATGCGGGCGAACCAGGTGAAGTTGACCGAGAGAACGGACGACAAACCGGAGTGGATGCATTCCCTGCCCCCCGAAGAGACGGTCCACGCGACATTGGCAGACGGTGAAGGCGTGACGGTCTACGACCACGACGAAGGCGAGAAATTAGCCGCGCCGTTTGCGGAACAGATCGAAGACATCTTGCGCGCAAAAGCGGAAAAAGACCCGTATCTGAAACAGTTTGATATCGATTTTGGTACAGCGCCGGATGGCGGCTTGGAAATTTATGTAAATGGCGTCAAATACGATGGGGTGGCAAATCTGCCTGATGAGCAATTGAAACAGGCATTTCTTGATTCGGTCAGGGAATGGAATAATCGAAAGTAGTTGTGTATGAAAAATGGCGCGGGCTTGCCCGCGTTATTTTTTTAAGATGACCGCCGCCCCGTAGCCAACCACAGAAGACATATCTCCGGTCACATCGCCGGAGGTGGCATAGCGAACTACCTTGGTGGCGTTTGCCCCGAGGCTTTGCGCCGCCCACAACACCGCTGCGACGGCGGCATGTCCGCATGCGAACCCCACACCCGACTGTTCGGCGGCGAAGATGCTTTCTGGCTGAAATGATTCGAAGCGCTTAAGCATTTCATGGTCGAGTTTGTTTGCAGTTTGTTGGTCGTAAAAATGGGATAGATCCGTGGAGGCAACAAGTACAACGTTTTTGCCCTCCAGCGTTTTCCCCAGCGCCTCGCCAAGATGTTTGGCAGTCGTTTCTTCCTGGTCGCGGATCATGATGGGGAGCAGGCTGAATCTGTTTTTGAATACCCGTTGCAGGAAGGGCAGTTCGATCTCGAGAGAATGTTCCTTGTCGTTGTGGATGGGTGTAATGGTGAGTTTGAGATTCTGTTGCAATTCCGCCAACACAGACCGATCCACTTCGATTTCACCGAGTGGTGTGGAATATGCCTGGTGTGCAGAAGTGATAAGGGGGTAGGGGGCATAATTGTGGAACGGGGAGACGATCACAACGAGTTCAGGGTTTTGTCCACGCAGGGCGGCAAAGGCGTGTGCAGCTACTGCGCCAGAGTAGCGATGTCCTGCATGAGGGACAATGACTGCAATGACTTGTCCGTCCAAGCTGGGAAGTTTGGCGTCGGCGAGGTAGGTATCAATGCTGGCGGCAAGAGATTTTGGGTTGCCTTCGTACCAAGTCCCCGCAATGGGGGATGGTCGCAGATCGAGTGGGCTCATAGAATCATTGTAGCATTAATCGGGTTCTTACTTTAGAGACCGGGAAAAGCAATGTGCTAAAATATGCAATAGAATCTATAAAGGAGAGAATCATGAAAGTCTTTCGCCCATTTTTTGTAATTGCTGTCTTAATTTTGATTGTGAGCCTGGCGTGCGGTGCGTTTGCACCCAGTGAGCCCACCCCGGTCCCACAGCCGGTTCAGCTGCAGCCTGTGGACTCGCCGACACAGGCGAGTCAGCCTCTGCCCCCCGTGGAGCAGCAGCCCACAGATGTCCCCGCCCCTGCGCCGGTTTCTTCTGGTCCTTTTTTCACTGAGGAGTTTGACGCCGATCCGCAGTGGTATTATGAAGTAATCGAGGATAATGGGGGCGATTCGGACCCGGAAAGCGTAACAACCTCGTTCGAATTTGGGCGCATGATCTTTGATATCCCTGAATCTTTCCTTTATGCCTACTACATTTATGAAGGCGAAATTTATGAGGATGTTCGTGTGGATATCAAACTGGAGAATCGTGGTGTGAACACCCAGCAGGTCAGTTTGGTATGCCGTGTGAGCGATGAAGGCTGGTATGAATGGGCTGTTCAGAGCGATGGCTTGTGGTACCTATATGCGGTGAGCGGCGGGTATCGTCGTCTGACCAATGGCGGTTCGAATGATATCAAGCAGGGCAAAGATATCAACGAATACGGCATGGAGTGTAAGGGCAACGAGATCTCCTTCTTCATCAATGGCGAGGAACAGAGGGGCAGCCCGTATGTTGACCGGGATCTGGCTCTCCGCCGTGGTAATGTTGGCTTCTCCGTCTCCTCGCTTCGCGCCATTCCTGTAAAGATCGAAGTGGATTGGTTCAAGGTCTCCGAGCCGTAACTCGCTGTGTAACCAATAAAAAGACATCCGTCACTGTGACGGATGTCTTTTTGATTCAAAATGTTGGCGATCATTTGCCTGCGACTTTTTTCGTCCGCTTTGGTTTTTCGGGCTGCTCAGGCTGCTCGACAATCTCGGGCAGGGATTCAATGACCGGTTCCGGTTGAGGCGAAACCGGTGCAGAAGGCATGATCGGTGCCGCGCCATTGATGCGGGCAAAGTAATCCTTTACCGTTAGGTCGTTGTAGAAGATCAGCGTGAGAATGCCGACGATCAGCGAGAAGACGTTGCCGAATGTGACGGTCAGAATTTCAAAGACGGCAATGGCAGGCGAGGGTTGAACCGGTTGTGGCTGCGCACTCAGTAGTTTGGCTGCAAAGATGATCTCGAACACGCCCAAAATGGTCGGCAGGATGGTGAGCGGTAAACAAATTACGCCCACAACGGTTCCGAGCGCGGTGGCTGAGGCGACGAACCCCCAGAACAGGTTGATGATGCCGCTTACGAGGGCCATCAGCGCAATGGCGGTCACCAGTCCCGGTTTTTGTTCAGAATAGGATGCGTTCATTCGTTACTCCTTGAATTTAATCTGTACTATATAACGAACTAACGGCCGGGTTGGTTGCACGATCAGGGTTGCTGGAAAGTCAGCAACAGCCCGCCGGTGTAGGCAACTCCGTTCGGGTCGGTGCAGCCTGGTGCGACGATATTGGGGACGAATGACCCGCCAGTGACAACGCGGATGTTGTACGTCGTATCCGCTTGCATGACAAAGTCTGCGTAACCATGCCCCAGCTCGGGCTTTAGCCCGGTAAAGAAGCGATCCTCCCCTTGATCCCAGGTAACGACGATCTCGATGCCTGCTTTTTCGTTTCGGCGTGAATCCAGCAGTTTAAAGCGCATCAGACCGGCGGGTTCGCTGGGGTCGCAAACCGTTTCCTGCCCGACAAGTGCAAAGGGAGCGCCGGGTCCGGCGGTGGGGGTGAAGGTGGGGCGCGGTGTGACCGTTTCTATGATGAGAGGGGTGAGAGGTGTTTGCTCGAAAGAGGTTGTGGGTTGGGGCAGGTTGGTCTCGGTCGCTTCGATGACCGGTGCAGGCGTTTCGCTGGCAGCGGATGTAGCTTGGGCTGCCGGGGTATTGAAAGTGGGGAATGGCGTGGGGGCAATGGGGTTACTTGCGAAGCCTTGCGTCAGGTCGGTGGCAAGGTTGGCGAGCGGACGTACCTGCTCGAATGAGTCTCCGGCGGCGAGCATGCGTTGTGCTTGCGCGCTGAGTTCCGCCACGGGGTCCGCGTCACCGAGCAGGTTGAGGCGTTCGCGTGCCCGCGCCAGGTCTGGGTTGGCGGCGTAGGCGGCGGCGATGACGATGCGGTATTGATCCTTGAAGTCTGCGCGCAGCAGGGCGGGGTTGGCATCTACATAGGTGACGGGGGAGATCCGCCATGAGTACCACAGACCCGCTCCCAGTCCGATGAGAAGCGCGAAGAGAATGTGCAGGTTGGTATTGCGGGCGAGGCGGCTTATCATGGGGCACTTCCCTGCGGGTTGTATGTCTGCATGGCGGAGAGAAGGTCTTGCAGGGCTTGAATTTCTACCTCGTTAAAGCTGTTGCGGTTGGCGTATTCCAGCGCGGCTGAGGTCAGGGTGGCGGGCGGTTCGCTGCCGAGGACGGCGAGCCTCCGGGCTGCGGTGTCTGTGTCAAAGTCTTTTTGATAGGCTTCCGCTACCATGAGGGTGTAATCGACGCGGTAGTCTTCTCTGAGGATGTTGGGGGGGACGTCGGTGTATTCAACAGGTTCGATGATCCACCCATAGGCAAGCCCCAGCGTGATGCCAAGGGCAAGGGCGATGAGGATCTTGATGATATTCAATGAAGACATGCAGGGGATTATACCCAGCGTGGTCACTTTTAAGAAGTTTGTGACTGTGGGTGTTCTTAAACAAAAAATGCCCGGACAGGTGATCGGCGGCACCCGAAGGCACTTCCTTACCGTTGCTATCTTTCGATCCTGGCGGGGTTCGAAAGGCTTCGCCGCGCCGGACCTGCCCGGACAGCCGCAAGCATACCCGAAGGTGATTGACGTGTCAAATCAAATATCTTCTGTCTTGATGACTTCCAGAAAGAGGTTGACCAGTTTGGGGTCGAACAGGATGCCTGCGTTGTGTTGAAGGTATTCGATGACGTGGTCGCGCGGCAGTTCTTTGCGGTAGGGTCTGTCGCTGCGCAGCGCATCCCAGACATCCACAATGGCGAAGAGGCGCGCCGCCAGCGGGATCTGCTCACCTTTCAGCCCGTGTGGGTATCCGCTGCCGTTCCAGCGTTCATGGTGATAGAAGGGGATTTCAAGCGCGGGATGCAGGTAGGCAATGGGGGAAAGCATTTCGTAGGCGTAGATGGGGTGGCGGCGCATTTTCTCCCACTCCGCTTCATTGAGTGGACCGGGTTTTTGCAGGATTTCGTCGGAGATGGCGATCTTGCCCATGTCGTGCAGCAAGGCTCCGCGGCGGATGTGCGCGAGTTCTTCTTCTGTGAATCCGAGTTTGGAGGCGACAACGAGTGCAAGTTCGGTCACCCGTTGCGTGTGACCTTCCGTTTCACGGTCGCGCAGATCCAGAGCGCGCACCCAGCCTTCGATGGTCTTTTCGTATGCTTCCTGTAAATGTTGGTGGGCAATGCGAAGTTCCTCTTCCGCCCGTTTTCGTTCGGTGATGTCACGCGAGGCAGTTTGGATTTCGACCAGTTGTCCTGAGGCATGGTCATACACGGCGCGGGCGGATGTTTCTAGCCAGATGTACTGACCATCTTTGCGCAAGGCGCGGTACGCGACCGTGAAGGTTTTGTCCACATCGGCAGGCTTGGTTTTGAAGATCTGCCGAACTTTTTGCTGTTCTTCTTCAAAAATATAGTCGAAGTAGTTGGTTCCGGTCAGATCCTCCGGTTTGTACCCTAGAATGGTCTTGCAGGCAGGGGAGACATAGAGCATGATCCCGTCTATGCTGAGGCGGGCGATCATATCGCTGGCGTTTTCAGCAAGCAACCGGAATTGCGCTTCGCTCTCCAAAAGGGCTTTCTGCATTCGGATGCGTTCGGCACGTGCACCCCATTGTTCGATGGCGCGTTCTGCGAGATGCGGCATGTCCAGCATGGATTCGGGCGACTTGACGACATAATCCAGCGCGCCGGATTTCAGCGCTTCCACCGCGATGCGCTCATTGCCATAGCTGGTCATGAGGATGATGGGGGTGGCAAGCGGGTCGTGCTGGTTGGGGAGCAGTTCCATGCTGTCGCCGTCCGGCAGCCGCCAATCAGCAATGATCAACGCCGGTTCCTTCGAGCGGAATTCCGCCCGCGCTTCGCCGAGCGACTTTACGCGATGGATGACAAAACGGGTGTTTTGTTCCTCAAAGGCGCGTTGAATCAGCTCGGCATGAGGATCTTCATCTTCTATCAATAAGATATTTAATTTTTCCTGAGACATAGGTTCTTTTTGAAATCGCTACGGTTGCGGGTGAATATTCCACCCCAGCCAGTAAAAGCCAAGGTCGTTCATCATCTTGCTGAACTCCTCGAACCCAACCGGTTTGACCAGATAACTGTTTACATAATTTTCATAAGCCCGCGCCACATCCTTCTCCGCTTCGGATGTGGTCAATACAATGACCGGGATTCTCTTCGTTTCTTCGTGCTTCTTGATCTCACTCAGGACTTCAAGCCCATCCACGCGCGGCAGGCGCAGATCCAATAGAATAACATGGGGGCGCGGAGAAGATTCTGGGGAAAAGTTATCTCCCCTTTGCAACAGGTAATCCAGAGCGGTTTGCCCATCGGAAAAATGGATGATTCGATTGGCTATGCGGTGATCCTCCATTGTCCTGATCACAAGTTCGGCGTGGTCTATGTTATCCTCCACTAGCATCACGATTACGGGTTCGCCCATCATCCTTTTCTCCTGTCGATGCCCTCTATTGTAAACGATTTATAGTGTGCGGGACAAAAATGAAGCGCGTTTCTCCATCCCGTATATTAAAAAAACCGGTACTTTTGCTGGAATTGGCATGGAAAAAGAACGTGATATAATTTTGCCAATCAACATCCCAAATTACAGTTGGCGAAGGAGACAATATGGAAATTACGACCCAGGAATTCAAGCATTGCGACTTGATCAAAGTCAATGGACGGGTGGACAGCGCAACCGCCCCCGAGTTTTCAAAAGCTCTTGAGAAAGCCAACAACAATGGTCGCTACAAGATCGCAGTCGACATGAGTGAATTGGAATATATGTCCAGTGCAGGCTTCCGCGCCCTCCTCGCCACCCAGAGGAATTGCAAACGCTATAACCGCGGGGAAGTTGTGCTGGTACGAGTCCCTGAGCGCATCCGCGAAGCCCTCGAACTCGCTGGGTTCACGGAACTGTTCAAAACCTTTAATGATCCCGTCGAAGCGGTTGGAAGTTTCTAGCCGTCATACGGTGAATTTTTAAGACAGGATAGGAATGCCGTCTCGTAGCTTATAGAGACGGCAATCATTTTTGTTTATGCCAAGTTACACATTTCCCGCCATGTTCGAATTTCTGGATGAAATCAGGGATTCCGTGGCACAGGTTGCCCGCGAGGGTGGTTTTTCGGAAAAGGCGATCTACTCCCTTCAGCTTGCTGCGGATGAAGCCGCATCCAACATTATCGAACATGCCTACGAAGGGGTTTCCGACGGCACCTTGGATCTGTTCTGTGAAATGCGCGATAATGAGATCGTCATCATCCTGCGCGACACGGGCAGACCATTCGACCCGACCGGGGTCAAAGAACCCAACCTGTCTGCAGACCTTGCAGATCGTCAGGTCGGCGGGCTTGGCATCTACCTCATGCGAAAGCTCATGGACTCCGTCCATTATGAGACCAACCCCGGCACCGGCAACCTCCTTATCATGACCAAACGGAGGGATTAACCCCATGAGCGCCGCCACCCGAACTTCATGGGACTGGCTTCAGCTCGCCAGCCTTGGCGAACAGCTGCGGAGCGAAGAATCGCTCGGCGCACAACGCGACCGCATCGTCTCCATGGCTAGCCGCCTGATCGATGGCGTCATCGAAGTCTGGTTGCAAGAAACCATCTTCCGCCTGCCGGATTGGGATGATGGACATATCTTTCCGCCGCATCCGTCGCTTGATGGGATGAAACGTGCAGTCAAGGCGGGAAAACTCGTCACAAAAAACGGGCAGACGAAAACCACCGCATCTCGCTCGACCTTTGCAGCGGTGCCGCTCGAAGATCAGGGGGTTACGCTGGGAGCGCTCCAGGTCACCCGCCCAAAGGGACCCCGCTTCTCCGCCGATGAATTGAACCTGCTTCAAGGGCTCGCGCAGATCGTTTCTGTCAGTTTGTTTGCTGCGCATCGCGCCGAAGTAGAACAGTTCCGCCTGCGGCAGCTCAACCTCGTGCGTGCGGTCAGCGCACAGATCGCCAACGTGCTCGACATGGACGAACTCGCCGCGCGCGTTACCAAACTTATCCAAAAAACATTCCATTTTTATTACGTCGCCATCTTCACATTGGATTCACACTCCAATGCTCTTCGATTCCGCTCCAGCGCCGTTGCCCCGCGCAAAGGCAGAAAAAAGGCGACCATCGCATTGGAAGTGGAACTCGGGCAAGGGCTGATTGGACAAGCTGCCGCATCCGGCGAAGAGATCGTTTGCGACGACGTCCAATCCGATCCCCGCTTCCGCTTCATTGACAGCCTGCCGGAGACCAAATCGGAAGTTGTCATCCCGCTGAAGATCGAAGACCGGGTGCTGGGCGTGCTCGATGTCCAAAGCAATCAGCTGCGCGCATTTCATCCCAATGACCTGCTCATTCTGCACGCAATGGCAGATAACGTCGCGCGCGCCGTAGAAAGTGCCCGTCTGTACAGCGGATTACGCCGCCGCGCCGACCAGTTAACGTTGGTTTCCGAAGTGAGTAAGAGCGTTACATCCACATTGGATCTTTCGGAGATCATGCGCGATGCCGCTTCACTCATCCACGACAGGTTCGGGTACCCATATGTTTCCCTGTTCACGGTTCACCCCAACCGCCGCATCATCACCTATGAAGCAGGGAGCGGACGGCGTAGCAAAAAACTGGAAGGATACACCATCCCTCTGGACGATGAAAAAGGCATCATGCCCTGGGTGGCGCGGAATGGAAAGACCGTGCTTGCCAACGACGTCACCCACGACGAGCGCTATGTCCCTTCGCCGCTGCCCCCCAAAAACACCAGATCTGAACTTTGTGTGCCGTTGATTTTCAATGAGCGTGTCGTGGGGCTGCTGGATATCCAGTCGGACAAGCCAAACGCTTTCACTGAAGATGACAGCATCATGTTCGAAGCCGTGGCGGATACGATGGCTGCCGCCATCCGTAATGCAGACCTGTATCGCTCAGAGCAATGGCGCCGTCAGATCGCGGATAGCCTGCGGGAAGTGGCGGGTCTTGTATCCAGCAATGTTGGTGTGGAAGAAGTGCTGGCAACCATCCTCTCGGAGCTGGATCGCAACCTGCCGGTGGATATATCCGCCATCTGGCTGCTGGAGGATAATGACCTTTGCATTTCCGCCGTTCACGGTATCGATGCTGCCCAACTCGAAAACACCTGTATCGCCAACCCCGAAGCAACCTACTCCATGGCAGAGGCGTTGATGGCGGATGCGCCCATCATCCGCAAGCCGGAGGATCCCATGTGGCCCGGTGGCATCACAGCCGGATACGATCAGAGTTATTCGTCTTTGGTCGCGCCATTGAGAGTGGGTGATCGTCGATTGGGGTTGCTGACACTCGCGCATCATACATCTGGACGGTACGGTCATGAAGCGCAGGCGATCACTGCCACGTTTGCCAATTATGCCGCCGTCGCCATTGAGAATGCGCGTTTGTTCGATGCAGCGCAGGAGCAGGCATACGCGTCTGCGGCGTTGTTGCAGGTGGCGCAAGCGGTTGTCAGTTTGAGCGACCTGGATGAAATCCTCGGTTCCATCATTCGTATCATGCCAATTCTCGTTGGGGTGAAACGGGTGGCGCTGTATCGCTGGGATTTCGAGAGCAATGCCTTCAGCGCTTCGCATGAATATGGATTCTCGGAGGAAGAGGAACAACTCATGACAGAGCGGGAACTTCCGCCGGGTATGTTCCCGTTTTTGGATGTTGCCCTTGAGCAGAATACACTCATCACGAATCCGTTGGAGGCTGAAGCGACGCCCCTCTCCTGGCTGGCGATTCAACCTGAGGCTTGGGGTGAAGCGGATATTATGTCTGCAGACCGGCTGCTGATCGCGGTTCCGCTCTCCATCAAAAGCGATCTGTTTGGCGTGATGTTGATCGAAGAAGATGTGGATGCGCGCCGTTTCCGCGCCCGCCGGCTGGAGATCATCAATGGGATCGCCCAACAGGCGGCGCTGGCGATTCAGAACGATCTGCTGCAACAGGAAATGGTGGTGCGTGAGCGCCTCGAAACAGAAGTGCAGCTGGCGCGCCAGATCCAGCAAACCTTCATTCCGAATACGCTGCCGGTGCACCCCAGTTGGCAGATCGCAGCACGTTGGCGGACGGCGCGTCAGGTGGGCGGCGATTTTTACGATGTGATCGAATTGCCGAATGACCGGCTTGGTATTTTCATCGCTGATGTGGCAGACAAGGGTATGCCTGCTGCGCTGTTCATGGCGTTGACGCGCACCCTGGTCCGTGCCGCTGTGTTGGAGACGACTTCTCCCGCCGATGCGATTCGCCGCGTAAACGACCTGTTACTGCCGGATACGCAGCAAGGGATGTTCGTTACAGCCGTGTACGGCGAATTGGACCTGACGCAGGGCACGTTCACCTACGTCAATGCGGGACATAATCCGCCGTATTGGGCGCGAGCCAATGGCGAGTTGGAAAAATTGACCCGCACTGCGATAGCATTAGGCGTAACGGACGAGCCGGATATCCACCAACGGGTACTATCCTTTGAGCAGGGTGATACGCTTCTGCTTTACACCGACGGACTGACGGAAGCCTTTTCGCCGGATGGCGAACTGTTTGGCGAGGCGCGTCTCTTGAAAGTGATGAAGATGATGCAGGCGGATACCGCCGATGAAGTCATTCAAATGGTGGAAGAATGCCTGAACGATTTTGTAGATACCGTTCCGTTGGGCGACGACCTGACCATGCTGGCGATAAGAAAAGTGGTGGAATAAAATTCCACCACTTTTTTCTGTTTATCGGAGTTGCAGCGTTTGAAAACTTTGAAATGCCAGCATTCCGAAGATCAATGCCATATATATGCTTTGCAGAAAGACCAGCCCAGCTACCGCCAAAGCGCCGCCAGCGATCACGGAAACCCATAACGATGTCCGCAAGCCGCCCCACGGGTCACGCTGGAGCAGCACATAGCGTGCAACATGCCCGCCATCGAGCGGATACACCGGCATTAAGTTCACCAGACCCCAAAAGATGTTCACCCAAAGCAGCGAGAGGAAGAACGAATTGAGCAGAGTCCCTCCGACTGGCAGGAACACCAATGGGAAGGGGATGAATCCCAGGATCGTGTTGAAGAGGATGGTTCCGCCCAGCGCTAGGGAAACCGCCAAAACCAGTGCTGCAAGCAGGAAACCCGCGAATGGACCTGCCAGCGAAACGACGATCTGCTGGTTGTGGGTCAGACCTACACGCGCAACTCCGGCGCCCCATGAGACAGTCTCTGGCACGGTCAAACCGCCGGCAAAATGCAGGACAATGTGCGAGTCCTGACCGTAACGGCGGAACGCCAACGCGTGTCCCAATTCGTGGATTAGGATGGAAACAAAGATCGCCACGACCCAGGACAAAATCCCAAACAAACTGTTGGAGCCGGAACCGAACAATAAAGCGATCAACCAGAACAATGGATGGACGCGCACGGGAATTCCCGCGATCGAAAAGCGCAGGTCAAAACGGGTGGGGGCAGGGGTTTGAAAGAGATACATGATTTTTTTCCTGTGACAATCTTACTTTGAAATCGGCAATGTGTACCCGCCGTCCATCACGAGCGTTTGCCCCACGATCATGGATGCAGCGGGCGAGCACAAAAACGCGACCACTTCCGCCACTTCTTCCGGCGTGATGAGCCGCCCGGCGGGAACCATTTCGATGAATTTCTGAATGATATTCTCCTGCCCGCCCATGGAGGCAAAATGATTCAACGCTTCAGTCTCCACGACGCCGGGCGACACGGCGTTGACATTGATTCCCCGTGAGATCAACTCCACGCCCAGATAGCGTGTCAGCGCCTCGATGGCCGCCTTGCTCGCGCCGACCACCACATAGTCCGGCAGGACGCGCCCCGACCCTGCACTCGAAATGCTGACGATCTTCCCGCCGCCGCGTTTCTCCATCAACGGCACAGCGTGTTGCGCGGCGAAGAGCAGGGCGCGCGCATTGATGTTCATTGTCCAATCCCAGCCCCTGGGTTTTTGCTCCATCGCCGGGCGGTTATATCCCGAAGCCGCATTGTGGACGAAAATATCCAGCCCGCCGAATTTCTTGTTCACTTCATCGAACAAACGGGAGAGGTCATCGAGATCGCCCACGTCCGCTTTGACCACCAGCGCCTGTCTGCCAAGTTTTTCCACTTCGCGGGCGGTTTCCTCGGCAGGAGCGCGATTCCGAAAGAAATTGATAATCACGTCTGCGCCGCGTTTGGCGAAGTGCAAAGCGATTGCTTTTCCAATTCCCCGTCCCGACCCGGTCACAAGGGCAACCTTATTTTTAAAATCCATACATTCCTCCGCAGGGGTGACACATGCATTGTCCCTGTTTGTTAATCAAAATATAAATTCAGATCCGAACAATCGAAGCGATTCCCGCAATTCGGGCAGGTGACCTTGCAGTTCTTCTCATACATCTCGCTTCCGCAGCGGTCGCAGATCCACAAACGGGTTTCATTCCATTGGATCGGCTTGAAGAAAGCCGCATCAAACTCGCCGATACGATCTCTACCCAGACGTTCCACTTCCTTCATCACGGTTTCCGCGTCCTCACACAACTGCTTTACATGGATTCCCCGGCAGACATTGCTCCAGCCTTGCACCCATTTCAAACTTCGTCCATAGACCTTGACCGCGCCGTCATAGTTCCCGCGTGTGATGTGCAAATACGTCACTGCCACCTGCAAGATCCCGCGATACAGATCACGGATTTCGCCTGCCTCTTCGCGCCACGCCAATTCCAACTCCTCATGTGCTTCGAAGAACTCGCCCGCGTTGAACAACCTCAATCCTTCGATTGTCCTCGGATGTAAAACACCATTGCAACTTTCAACACTTCTCATCGCAATAAACACACTCGCCATTTACTGTTCACTATTCACCATTCCCTACTCCCTACTTCCCATTTTCTCGTGCAGATCCATCACTTCCCGCACTCGCGAACGCAAATTCCCAGCCAGCATCTGGATCGTCCCCATCGCCACCTCAATATGGTCCGACATCAACTCGTAGAACGGCTCCTGGTCCAGTCGAAAAAGAAGCGTGTCCTCCATCGCGCGGATGGTCGCGCTGCGCGGCTCCGTATCCAGCAGCGCCAATTCGCCAAAGACCGCCCGCTCGCCCAAAATATTGACCACACGCACACCATCCATCACTGCCACACTCCCGCTCACAATAATGAACATACTGCTGCCCGCCTCACCTTTTTCCACAATGTTTGTCCCGGCAGGCGCTTCCACCTCGCTGATGATCTCGCTCAATTCCGCCAGCGCATCATCCGGCGTGGACTTGAACAAATTCACCGACTTCAGGATCAAAACCTTTTCAACTGTCGAATGCATGTCACTCTTTCCTTTCTCCAGCGCCGCCCGCGCGCACATTCCAAGCCAGCCTTGCGCCCGCTCCGCAATTTCCTGCACGTTCACCTTCCCTTGAATTCCAAGCCGATTGCACGCTTCGCTGCCCGTCAGTTCATCTGCCAGTGGCAGCAAAACTTCACGCATGTCGCGCGGCAGGGTCGTATCCAACGTCTCGATGGCATACGGAAGTTTGGATTGATTTTTTTGCAGGATGATTCGGCGCGCCTCCAGGATCGCCTTACGGTCATAAATAAAAGACAACAGATAAAACAACCGGTCCCGCACATGATGGAGCTCAATGCGGATGGCTTCCGCCAGAAGGTTCATCTCCCCGTCAGATTCGACCTCCCTCAAAGCGGAAAACAACCAGCGGGCATCCGCCGCCTCTTTCTGGACCTGAGTCCGAATTGCCCCATGAGCCTTGCCCGCGCTGAAAGTGCACTCGCTCAACGCGGCGAGCGCCGCCGTTCGCAGATCATTCTCGTGGACGGAAATAAATCGGCGCAGGATCTGGATCGCCGTATCGCCGCGAATATTCCCGCAGACGCGCGCTAGTTTACCCCGCGCTGCTTTCGGAAAGGTTTCATTCGCAAGACCTTTTTCGATGAAAGGCAATGCCATCTCGCCGCTTGTTTCGAGAGCCTTGGCAGATGCCGCGCGTGTATGCCTGTCCTTCACGGCATCACAAATCTTCGGGAGTAAGTCCGCACTTTGAATTTTTCCCGCCGCCAGCAATGCCTCCCTGCGGACAGAGCCATCTTCGTCTTCGATCAGTTTTTCCAGAACATCCTCAAACCCGGACGAACCGAAGCGCCGAAGCGCCTGCGCCGCAAGAAAGCGGCTCTTTGGAAATTTATTTTCGGCAAGTCTCTCTAGCCGTTCACGCGAAATGACGATACCCTGTTCGCCGCCATATTTGAGCAAGCCCACCAACGCCCCAAACGTATCGGCGGAGTTATTCGAGTTGAGATAGGGCAGGATCGAATTCACATCCTCCATCGTCAGCGCAGAGAAGGCTTGCACCGCTGCGCTGCGTGTTTGAGGAACTTCCTCTTTTTCGATTTGTTCCGGCAATTCTGCCCGTGCTGCTTCGGGTTTGAGACGTTCGATCTTCTCCAGCACCGAAAGCCGCACACTCGACGAGGCGTGACCAAGCAGGTTGATCAATTCGCTCTTGAGGCGCGGGTGGTTCATTTCCTCCAGCAAGTCGAGCGAGTAGATAACTGTCCCTTCGTGTTGGCTTTTCAGGCTCTTGAACAGGATCTGCGAATTGATCTCTTCCACGTTGATCAGTTCCTCGCGTTTGAAGCGCCGTTTTTGGATCGCTTCCACCAGTTGTTTGGGATATGCCCCCGCGAGGATGATGCTCAATCCCAGCCAGATGGCGGCTAGGACAAGATAGACCAAAGCCAGTTGGATTGCATCGAATTGCAGAATATTTGAAAGCAAAGTGAGCAACAGACCTGCAATGCCGATTGCCGCCGGTTGGACGATTCCCTCGCCGATGGCGCGAGCCCGCGGACGCAGCGCGTCCGCTATCGGTTGGTAGAGGATCGAAGAGGCAGATTGGTCGAGAGTGAAGCCGAGACCCTCGTTGTTGAACTTCCCGGCTATGGCAAACCAGAACAAACCCAAGGTCCAGGAAGAAGCGAGGAAACCCACGCCAGCAAAACCACTCATGGAGAGGATCAACGCCAGTGGCGTGGTCAATAATCCCGCCCATAATCCATAACGGCTGATGATTCTTCCCGTGAGGAAAGTGTCTGTGACGAAGCCGAGCAGCCCGACCATGCTGAAAAATCCGCCGATGAAACTGGCGCTGTCTGCGGTGTTGGGATATTGGATGGCGGTCATATTGTAGAAGATGGCATCCATCACGAAATATGCCACGCGCCAAATGGCGGCAAGCGCGAAAACCAGAAGGATGTAACGATTGCGAAATAAAGCGCCAAGCGGAGGCTGCTCTTGCGGCGTGGAATGTTGCGTTTGCGGCTGTGGTTTTTTCATTCCGCGCAAGATGACGCTTTGGATGAGAAGCGCGATGAACAAACAAACAGCGATGACGATATAAAGGTTATCCGTTCCCAGCGAACTGACCAGTGTGCTGGTGAACGGACCGGCGATGACGTACGAAAGCCATGAACCTGCGTTAAGTAAACCGAACAGGCGCTTGCCTTGCCGCACATCGAAGATCTCCGCCGCGAGAGTCCAAAACGCAAGCACGGCAAGGTTGATGAGAGTTTGCGTCCAAATGGGGAGGAGCAGCGCCAGCCATTTCGACGGCGCAACGGCAAGCCCGGCGCGGATGGCTAAGTTGGTGACCGCGATGAAAAGAACTGTCAGCCACAGCCAGCGCGCAAGCGAAATGCGCTCATAGATTTTTAGGAAAACTGCGGTGATGAGCGAAACAACAACAGCAATGCCGATGTAAGTGAAAGGAATATCGGATGCGTCCCAATATTCCAGGAACAGCGGCATCGAGATGGTTTGCGCAAAGAGCATTGCCGCGCCCATGAAAAAATACTGCGCCAGCATGAGATACACATGACGGCGTTCCTCCGGGCGGACGTTGAGAATGGCATCGATTCGCGTGAGCATACCTTTGGCGTTTGCGGAAGTATATCAGTTTTATGCAGATGATAAAATTAACACATTGGAGATATTCTTGTGATCATCACCGCGCTGTTTTCAAGCATTGTCATTGGCATCGGCTCGTTTGCCTGGGGGTATTTTCAGGCAGGGAACGATGCCCCCTCGCGCTGGATCCTTGCTTTTGGCATTTTTTGGCTGATCGCGCTCTGGCAAAAATGGAGGTGGGTTTCCACGCTCGGCGTTCTGCTTGCCATTCCGCTTTCCATTATTGGGCTATGGCTCGATCTCGCCGTTGGCTGGATGTTCAGCGGCATGGTCTTCACCCTGTTTGCATGGGACCTGACCGAGTTTCAATTGAAGATGAGACGCCTTCCTTTGCGGGAGGATGTGAAAGGCATGACGCGCCGTCATTTGCTTCGCATCGGTCTCCTGACTTTGTGCGGATTCCTGCTTGCCCTGGCATTGGGCTGGTTTCGGGCTTAATCCACTACAACGACGCCAGCCATTTCTCTGCTTCACGCGGATGCCTGAAATGGATCAGGCTCAAATGTCTGTTTTCGGGCAGCGAAAGCAGCTGGGGGATTTCCCTTTTTCGCCGCCAATAGGTTTTGAAAAGCCAGTGGAACAATGAATCCTGCGACCATAATTTGAGGTGCCACCAGAATTTTTCGCGGTTACCATTCCAGAGTTCCTCTTGTGTCCAGCCGCGGCGAATGGTGCGGGTGAGCAGCCGCCAGAAAACGATAGGGAAGGGATAATCCAGCCAGATGATGAGTTCGGCGCGGCTCCAGATCAGGTTGCGCACGCGGCTGTAATTCCCCGCCGCCACCCAGGCATCCGGTTCGATGGCGGATTCGACCCGCTTCCAAAAATCGGATAGAGTGGCTTCCTTCCAGTTCGGTTCCCAGAACAGTGCATCCAACTCAACGAAGGGAAGTCCAAATTTTGCCGATATCTTTTCTGCCAGCGTGGATTTGCCCGTGGATGTCGTACCGATGACTGCAATGCGTTTGTACTTCAATGGGTTCATGGCGGCAGGATTATAATTCGTGATATGTACTGCTTGATCGATCTATCATAAACTACGACTGACAAGGAATCTCCATGTTTGATCTTCCCGATAATGAAATTCTTCCTCTTTCAAAAGAACACGTCTTTTGGACGTGGTCTGCGCAGGCAAAAGTCAACCCCATCGCCGTGAAGCGCGCCAAAGGCGTGTATTTCTGGGATGTGGACGACAAGCGCTACCTCGATTTCAATTCGATGACCATGTGCGTCAACCTTGGGCATGGCGATGAGCGCGTCATCCGCGCGATGCAGGAGCAGGCAGCAGAACTTCCGTATGCGGCTCCCGGCATGACGACCAAGATCCGCGCACTGGCGAGCAAGGCGGTGGCGGAGATCACGCCAAAAGGCGCGTTGAGCAAGGTGCTGTTCACCCTCGGCGGCGCGGACGCGAACGAGAACGCCATCAAACTTGCGCGCGGATACACCGGGCGGCACAAAATCCTCACGCGCTATCGCTCGTATCATGGCGCGTCTGCCGGGGCAATGGCTGCCACGGGCGATCCGCGCCGCGTGGCTTGGGAACCGAACCTGATGACGGGCGTTGTCCATTTTCTCGATCCCTATCGTTATCGTTCCACTTTCCATCGCACAACCCCGAATATTTCCGAGGAGGAATTTGCGCGGGATTACGTCAATCATTTGGAAGAGATTATTCTTTACGAGGGTCCGGAATCCATTGCGGCGGTGATGATGGAATCGGTGACAGGCACGAATGGTATCATCATCCCACCGGATGGATACATGCAGGGTGTGCGTCAACTGTGCGATAAATATGGCATCGTGATGATCGCTGACGAAGTGATGAGCGGCTTTGGACGCACAGGCAAATGGTTTGCCATCGAGCATTGGGGTGTGACGCCAGATATCATGACGATGGCAAAGGGGCTCACATCTGCGTATGCGCCGCTGGGAGCGGTGGCGATGAAGCCCGAGATCGCGGCGGCGTTCGATGAACATGCCTTCGAAAGCGGACTAACGTACACCTCGCATCCCATTTCGTTGGCGGCGGCGGTGGCGAACATCCAAGCCATGAGGGAGGATAAAGTCGTCGAGCACGCGGCAGGTTTGGGCGGAGTCTTGAAGCGTATGTTGACGGACTTGGGCGAGGCACATCCATCTGTTGGGGAAGTCCGCAGCATCGGCTTGTTTGGCATCCTCGAGTTGGTCAAGGATCGAAAGACGAAGGAACCGATGGCTCCGTGGAATGGGTCGTCGCCCGAAATGATGGCGTTGCGAAAATACTGCCTCGATCATGGGTTGTTCTTGTATGCCCATTGGCATACCGTGCTGATCATCCCGCCGTTGATCATTACGGAGGAACAGTTGCGGGAAGGCATGGATATTCTGGATAAGGCGCTGGAGATCACGGATAGGACTGTTGTAGGATAACCTCTCTGGAAGGCTGATGTACAATAGATTCGTACATCCATTTATTAACTTAAGGAGAATGCATAATGGAATCAAATCAACCGCAGTTTTCAAGTTCGCCCGCCCCCGCACCAAATAACAATCAAAAGATCATGGCAATCGGCTCTCTTGTGCTGGGTGTCATCAATTTATGTTCGTGGTTTTTTCCGATCTGCGGTTTCCCGCTCTCGGTGACAGGCATCGTGTTGGGATACCTCGGCATGAAGGACCAGACTCAAAAGAACCTGGCAATTGCAGGCATCGCATTGTCTGTACTTGGTCTGCTTGCCACCTGTGTCAACGCCGCACTTGGGGCGTACATGGCTATGAGCGGGAATGGGATCCAGTTCCCCCAGTAAATAATGTTCACCCATAAAAAAGACCTCCCATTCGGGAGGTCTTTTTTATGGGATCTGTGCCGGTGGTGGGACGCGATGCGCACCCGGCAAGAGCGGCATGTTCGTCAGATAGTAGGCATGCTCATACGCCGTATCCGCACCGCCCTCGCCAATGACGGGTTCGATCAATCCATTCCCGTTCGTATCCGCGCCATAGAGCATGTTGCTCGAAAGGCTCAATATTTCGGCGACCAACGGCTCCATCTCTGTGCCGAACGGCATATCCTGCAATCGGATGGCTAGCTCCAAAATTTGCTCCGACCAGCCCGTGATGTTGTTGACGCAGACAATGATGTGTTCGCTGTGGGTCTGGATATTTTGAGTGGCATCTGCAGATTGGGCGGCGAATTGAACATGGCTGATGGTCTGCGCCGCGTACCCCTGATCGACTTGTCCGAGCAGACCATATCCATCGCCGGGGTCACTGACGCGCGTATCTCCATTCCAATCCTTGTACAGCTGGGCGTTCTTTTCACCGACAGTCTGGTTGATGATCTCTTCGATCTTGACCCGGAACGTCGCTTCGTCTCCTGCGGCAAAGGCGTCATTCAGCTCAAGGATCGATGTGTCGATGGCATCCACCATGTACCAAAGCCCGGAAACCAGCGGGGTCCCTTCGGGCGCATCGGCGAATGAAACCACCAAATGCCGCACATGGACAAGCGCCAATGGTGGGAAAACGGACGACGCGACCACCCTGCCGGAAGGTTCATTCGGATTGGGATCGTTGTCCGGTTCAAGCGTGACTTCGACCTGATCGAACACCTCAAGCAGATTTCTCGCCTCAGGCTCCAGGAACGTGATTTGTCCGCCTGCCTCGGTCATCGGAATCATGCCGACGTTTCTGCGAATTTCTCCGCCCTGCGCCAGATACCAGACTTCGTAATGCTTGCCCCTTTCGGGCATGGGCAATCCATTGACGGAAATGACCGCCTTGTCCATTGCCCAGTTGAAATCGAAATAACTGATCCGTCCGACCGGCAGGTTTTCATCCCTTGTCGGTTTCGCACCGGGTCGCAACAGGAAAAAGGCAAGCGCGCCAACTGCCACGAGGATCAACGCTCCCACAGCCATCAGAAGCGGTGTGAGCACACTCATCTTTTTAGTTTGGGCTTGCGCCGCTTTTTCAAGAATGGCTTGCGTTTCAGCGGCAATGGTCTGTCCCTGGAACACGGCAATGAATTCATTCACCAGGTCACTGGCGCTGCTGTAACGGTCTTCGGGATTCTTCGCCAGCGCGCGGTTGATCACCGCCTGCAAATCTGAGGAGATGCCCGGGATGGGGGGCGGCGGGTCGTTCAGGTGTTTCATCAACACGCCAAACGACGACTCCGCATCGAACGGGACCACACCTGCGATCATTTCGTACAGCACCACACCCAGCGAATAGATATCGGTTTTCCGGTCAACCTTATCGCCGCGGGCTTGCTCAGGGCTCATGTAGGCGGGAGTTCCAGAGACGGTCCCGGTCGAGGTTTGGATCGTGGAGTCGAGGAGGCGCACCAGCCCGAAGTCGGTGAGAACCGGTTCGATATCCGCCGGAAGCGGCTCTTCGATTTGGAACGATCCTCCCTTTGGGCGCAGCAAAATGTTCGCGGGTTTAATATCCCGATGGACGATATTCTGGTTATGGGCGTAATCGATGGCAGATGCGATGGGAAGGAGCAGCCGGGCGATCTCATGGTAAGAAAGCTTTTTGTCGCGCTTTTGCAGCGACTTGAGGTACATGCCGAGCGATGTGCCCGTCATAAGTTCCATGACGATACAGGGACGACCATCCGCAAGGTCATAATCGAAGATCTGAATGATGTTGGGATGATGCAGGTTTGCCATCACCCGCGCCTCGCGCTCGAAGCGTGCGCGTGTTTCGGGGTCTTCGTCCACATGGTCGCGCATGATCTTAACGGCGACTTTGCGATCGAGGAGAGTGTGCTCGCCAAAATAGACCTCAGCCATCCCGCCGCGCGCGATCATCTCTCCGATCTGAACTTTACCAAGGGTTTTGCCGCTCCATGATGCCATGACCGGATTATAACCCATCCACTTAATGGGAATTTTTAAATCAAAACAGGCGGTCACATTGACCGCCTGTTTTGATTCGTCCAGGTTACTTGGTTGGGATGATGCTGATGAGAACGGCGCGGACAAGGCGGCGGCTGGTGAAGGTTCCCGTCTTTTCGTTGAAGTTCTCACAAGTCACCAGCGAGAGCCAGGAATCCTTCTCGTGTTGGAAGAGGGTCTTGGCATTCGAAGGCAGGATCAAACTGCTATGGCGGACTTCGTATACATAGGTGAAGCCGTTATTGTGGATGTAGATCTTCTGCCCGGGCTGGAGCTCGTTGATGAAGGCGAAGGGACCTGCCTTGCCGTTCGGGTCGGTGGCGTGACCTGTGAGCACGGTGTTGCCGCTCCAGGTGGGGTAGGCGGAACCTTCGAGGTAGCCCGCGTTCCTGCCGAGCCAGGTGACATCCCAGCTGCTGCCGTTGAAATCCACGCCCACAATGGGGAGTTTGAGGCTGAGTGACGGCACTTCGACCGTTAGCCCGCTTGAAGAGTATGCGGAAGTCTGGGCTGGCAGGTGGGTGACCCGGTTGGGGGCGAAGCCCGTCACAGGGATCAGCACTCCACCTTGTTGGATGGTGGCGGCAATGTTGGAGTTTCCATTGTCGTCGTCATCGCCTCCTCCGCCTGTGGCGGGCGCCGCAATGCGGAAGTTGCGGACAAAGTCTGTTCCGGGATTGACCCCGTCTCCTGCGAGGGTGAGCGCGGTATTGGCTGCATCCACAATGGAAGTGGTGCCGCAAACGTACAGGCGATAGAAGCCTGCCACATTGAGCGGAAGTCCGCTATTTATGGAAAGCGTGGCGACGAATGGACCTGAGCCGCCGCCGTTGTTGTACGTGACCGAATCGACAGAGATTGCCACATCCGGCGCAGTGACTCCGCCGGAGCAGCTGGCGGTTGCAAACGTGCCTGTTGCGCTGCGGACAAGCAAGTAGTTGGCAGGGTTGGTCACGTCATCCGGATCGGTATCGCCGGCGGGATCATACACATCGCTGCTGAATTCGACCATCAGATCGGTAAGACCAAGAGTGGTGGAGATGCTTTCATTCTCGCTAACGCTGCCATTCCCGGTGTCCGGAGATGAATTGACGATCGTCGGTGTTGGTCCATTGCGGACGGTGAGTGTGAAGTTCTGGATGCCGTTTGGAACAACGCCATTATTGGCGGTCAGGATCAGGTTGTAGACTCCTGCTGTTCCGGCTGCGGGGGTGCCGCTTAGCGTGGCGGTTCCGTCGCCGTTATCGGTCAGGGTGATGCCTGTCGGTAATGTGCCGCTGACCGAGATCGTCATGGTCTGCGGGTTGCCGGTTGCAGTGATGTTGAAGGAGCCCGCAAAGCCCAGATCAAATGAGGTATTGTTCGCGCTGGTGAAAGCCGGGCTTTCAGTGGCGTTCACGTCTTCTTGCAATTGAGGCGCAGGGTTGTAATTCGAATTGCCTGCCTGATCATAGAAGACGCTGCAGGTTCCAGTTCCGCTGGTCATCGTAATGGTGGCATCGCCGTCGGTATCACCGCCGGAGCAAGAGCCGGAGGTCGTGATGGTGACGAGCAATCCAGAGGAAGCTGTCGCTGCGACATCGAAGGTTGTGCCATTTGCGGCGCTGGCTGGCGCGTTTTGTGTGATCGTGATGGTCTGGGACGCGATGGTGATATCGGCGGTGGTATTGGCAGTGGTGTTGACGAGGCTATAGTTGCCCGCGTCCACCCCGCCAGAGATGCTGATGCCAGTGACCGTGACCGGTTTATTGCTGCCCACATTCGGGTCCGCAAAAGAAGCGGATGTATAGTCGACGGTTACATCATCGGTTACGATACTGTCATCGGAGAGGGTTACCGCAGCGTTGGTGTTGCCGTCGTACACTTTGTTGACGCCAGCGGCGGTGACGTTCAAGTCGCGCGCGTTGATGTCTGCATCATCGGTTGCGGAGGTTGAAGCGAGTTCATACATGAAGGCATCCGCGCCGGAAAGCCCTAGCCCAGTGGCGGTGACGGTCTTGCCCGTGCCGACGTTTTTATCTGCAAAGCTGGCTGTGCCACCGCTGCAGCTGACGTCATCTCCGCCGACACTGGGTGTGAGGGCGCAGGTAAAGCTGGCAGTCATGCCCCCGTCGTAAGTTTTGTTGCTGGCGGTGATGTTGGGGGTTAGGGCGGTTTGGCAGTTGACGGTTACTTCAACGGTGGCGCTAGCGCCGCCCGCCAGTGTATATGTGAAGTCGTCGGTGGGCGATCCGCCGTTACAGTATTCAGCATCGGGCTGATAGGTGAGGTCTTGTCCGCCATTGGTGATGACAACGCTTCCGTTTACCGGTTGTGTCACGGATTGGATCAACTCGACTGAACTGTCGATATCAGAGTCATTCCCGCGTACAGTGATCGTGTTCGTGCTTGAGTCTTCCCAAACGGTGCTGGTGTCGTCATTTGCCACAGATGGATCGTCGGCGCAGGTAACTGTGACAGCAACCGTTGCGCTGTCGCCGCCTGTGAGGGTGTAGGTGAAATCATCGGTAGGTGTGCCGCCGTTACAGTATTCAGCATCGGGCTGATAGGTGAGGTCTTGTCCGCCATTGGTGATGACGACAGTCCCATTTGTAGGTTGTGTGACGGATTGGATCAGTTCAACCGCGCTGTCGATGTCGGTGTCGTTTCCACGCACGTTGACCGTGTTCGTGCCCGAATCTTCACTGACCGTGGGTGTATCGTCGTTCGCTACGGATGGATCGTTAACTGCGTTGACTGTGATCGTATAGTTTGTTGCCGTACTGGTATCCACGCCGCTGTTGGCTGTGCCGCCATTGTCCTGAACTTGAAGGTCAAAGGTACAAGTTCCGTTCTGGTTTGGTGCAGTTGTATACGAAAGGGTGTTCCCAGAGACCGAGGGACCGGTGGTCAGCAGGGTTCCACAGGTGCTGTTTGAGACGAGCCAATTCAAGACTGTTTGGCCGGTCTCAAGGGGACCCGGATTGAATAAGAAAATCCAGCTGGGAACCGACACGCTTCCCGCATCTTCGTTGACGGCGGGTATCGGACTGGAAACCCCATAACTAGGCGCGTCATTGACAGCGGTTACATTAACGGCAAATGTATCTTCTACGAACAATCCACCCGTATCTGTGGCGCGGATGGTGATATTTGCTGTTCCGTTTGCGTTGGGAGCATAGTCGAGTGTGAAATTAGTCGGGTCTGAGATGTTGACCGAAGTGAATAAACCGGTATTGGTGTTGTTGGTCACTGTGTAGGTCAATTGAGCGTCAGTATCCTGTGCGTCCTGGAAGTTCGGATACAGGCTGAAAACGGTATTCACCGCGTCTTCAAGTACGTTCACATCCGCAATCGGAGTGCTGACGGTGGGTGCGGTGTTGGGAACGGCGTAATGCACCTTGACCTGGATTTGGTCAATGAGCAAATCGCTTCCACCTCCACTCGTTCCTTCCACCCTCACTGCAAAGCTTCCATTTGCAAATTCGGTATCTGACCAGGTTCTTCCCCATGGGTTCGCAGGTCCCCCAAGGATAACCGTTGCTTCCGATGCCGCCGTAGTTGAGGGCATGGTTGTTGTTAAGTATGAAGTTACGCTAGTACCGTTGTTCCAGGAGAGGGCAACATCGGCATTTCGGGTGCCTGTACTATAACCTTCAATGGCTACTTCAATCCCGTTGATTGTGGCTCCGCTTGGGATCGAAAGGTTGAAGTTTTGATAATTCACCTCATCGTTTGTACTATCGATTGTGGCATATCCATTATTGGATGTGTAGACATTAGCTTGACCAGCTACGTCAGTATCGGGGTCCGAGAATGCGCTTGGGGCGCTCCAGCCGCCGTCGAAGGTTGCAGAGATCGTATGATTAGCGGTAACGTTTGTGAAGGTGTAATTATTAACCCTTCCAACCGACGCGCCGCCATTGATGGATACGCCCGCCACAATGTTATTCGCGTTCGGGACAATGCTAAACGACTGGTTCGAGCCGCCTGCAACCGATACTGCTCCTGAAGGTGTGATTGTTCCACCAGTGCCTGCAGATGCGGTTATGGTGAATGAAGGCAGGGTGTATGTGATCGATACCCGCCCGGCAGATCCGGCGCCTCCATTTTGTCCACCACCACCACCGCTTCTATACGCACCGCCCCCGCCACCGCCCGGCGTGGCACCAGCAGTGCCTGCACCTGTTGGGGTGGTTTTGCCATTCCCGCCATTTCCGCCGCCCGCAGGCGCGGTTGCCCCTGTGGCGTTTGTAGCATTAACACCATTGGCAGATGTGCCGGCTGACGAACCGCCGCCACCGCCGTAATTAGCAGCCATGCTTCCGTTGGCGCCATTGCCGCCCGAGCGTGTGATGGTGCCAACACTGGAGGCTGCTGCCCCCCCGGTGGCGCCAGTTCCCGAGTTGGAAGAATTCCCTCCGACCGCCATGACGGTCGTGGCGTTGATAAAGTAAGATTGCCCGCCTGCGGCGGTTGTCGTAGAGCCGGCACCAACGACAACCGTATAATCATTTCCCGCTGTTACGGAGATGACGGAGCTGGAATAAGCTCCCCCGCCCCCGCCGCCGCCGACAGCCTCTCCCATACCGCCTCCAAAGCTGCCGCCTCTGCCGCCGCCGCCCCAAACTTCCACGGTAACAGATGTCACCCCGGCAGGCGCTGTCCATGTGAATGTTCCTGCGGTCGAATAGGTATCCGTCGCCGCCCTTGCCGGGCTGACCGGCAAAGCCGCCAGCGCCAGCAAGGTGATCAAAATTGCCGATAAAACTTTTGAATGCCATTGACTTCTCATAACATGTAACTCCTCGCCTTTCTATGGAAAATGGAATAATGAAAAAAAAAGACGCTGGCTTACCTTCGTAAATCAACGTCTAAAAGAACCAAAGTTCATTTCGGGAGCAGAGTTCCTGTCACAACACGAAGGACAACTGCCGCCTTGCGGAGATTGCTCAGCTGAACGTTGTTGTCATTGAAATCCTCGAACTCTTCGTACTCGCCCCGCCAAATCTTCATCGCAGTTGGTTCGCTGCATCCCAGCTTGCGCATTTCGCCGACGAATTCATCCACCGACATATTGATCCGTTCTGCCAATTCCTGCACTCTACTTTTCATTTCAACAAACCCTTCATCTTACGATTCTCATTTGGAACTTTGATGTGAGACATAAAAATAATTGTGATTAAAAATAAATTTCTAAAATGGAATAAAAAAATATGCCTTTGCGGCTCCCTTACATTTCTGTAAGGTATTAATAGTATTTTAATGAGATTTGGTGAAAAGTCAACCTTTTTAACCCGTCATTGCGATAAAATACCACCCTCTGATGTTATCAGGGTAAACCAAAGTCCTATTTGGAGTTTGCATGCAATCAAACCTTGAGTTGCGCATAGGCAACTTGTTGAGTCAGCAGCACCTTACCCTCGCTACAGCCGAATCCTGTACTGGCGGGCTGATCTCAGATCGCCTCACCGACATCCCAGGATCATCCGCATATTTTCTGGGTGGAATCGTCGCCTATGCCTACGAAGCGAAAGCCGCGCTGCTAAACGTTTCGTGGGATACACTCAATACCAAAGGTGCGGTGTCTCATGAAACCGTACTCGAAATGGCGCGCGGGGCGCGTCGTGCTTTGAATGCCGAGATCGCTGTCAGCGTCAGCGGCATTGCCGGACCGGGTGGGGGGACAGACGAAAAACCGGTGGGCACCACCTGGGTGGGGCTGGTCACGCCCAAGGGTGAATGGACGCGGCACTTCGTCTGGAACGGTAACCGCGAACAAAACAAACGCTTTTCAAGCGAAGCCGCATTGCAACTTATCCTTGATTATCTCGAAGGGAAACTACCATGAAGGTTATTGTGCTTGTCTCTGCCATTGCCGAATGGAAAGCCATCAAAGAGATTTACCCACACCTTGAGATCGGAAAATCCCCGTACGGCGAAACCGCCCAACTGAAACTCGGCGGTTGGAACCTCAAACTCTATCACAGCGGCTGGGGCAAGACTTCATCTGCCGGCATGATGCAATACGTGATCGACCACGACCAGCCCGACTTGACGGTTAACCTTGGCACGTGCGGCGGGTTTGAAGGCGTGTCTGAGGTTGGGGATGTCATCCTCGTCGAGCGGACGTTCATCTACGACATTGTCGAACTGATGGGAGACCTCAACATCGTCGAATACTACGCATCTTCCCTCGACCTGAGCTGGCTGCCCGACCCTCAGCCTCATCCTACCCGACGCGGACTCATCGCCTCCGCCGACAGCGACCTGCCACCCGCAAAAATCCCCTATCTCAGATCGATGGGCGTTATCGCAGGCGACTGGGAATCGGCGGCACTGGCTTGGGTGGCTGGCAAAAATGGGGCGCGACTGCTTATTCTGCGCGGCGTCAGTGACCTGGTCAATGAGCACGAAGGAGAGGCGTACGATAATTTTGCATTGTTCGAGGAACGCACCAAAGACGTGATGAAGAAACTCTTTGAGCAATTGCCTGATTGGTTGAATGCGATAAAACTATAGGTAGACCCGACAGGTCTTAAAAAACCTGTCGGGTTTTTCTTTTATTGCGGATTCAACACCCGCCCGATGAACAGGATCTGTCCGCTTTCCAGATCGCGGATGAGGAAGATGAAGGGGCGATCGATCACGAGTACAAGGTCTTCCATCATGGCGCCTGTGGCTTCCATGATGACGGCGGTGGCAGCCGCGGCTTCTGTGCCTTCTTCATCCACCGCCACGAATGCCTTGTGAATGACGTTTCCAATGAACAGGTCTTTTCCGCCGGTCATGCCGGAGAAATCGGCTTGACCGCGGTCAAATGCGGCAGGCATACCCAAGCCGCTCAACGTGTCGGTGAGGGAGAATGAACTTTCGAATTCGAATTTTGGAATTCGAAAGACCAGGGAGGTTTGTTCCATGCCGGCGATCATGGCTGCGAACATTTCATCTGTCAGCGCGGATTCGACATCTGCGAACTTGCCTTGATCCGGCACGATGATCGTCATGGCGGCGGAGTTTCCGGCGTAGGGCAATTCCACCGCCTGATAGCTATCTCCGCTGGTGTAGGGGATGTACATACCCTGTCCCATCATCGGCACAGTGACCTGCGAGCCGTCCAGCAAATTGAATTCCCTATCGTAGGTGTCGTTCGCGTCGAACTGATCAAGCCAGTCTGCTTTGAAGTAGATGGCGTTGACCAGCACCATGCGCGTATCAGGACCAACCGAGTCTTCGGGCAACAGGTCTTTGATCTTGTCTTCAGTTTCGTCACTGACCCAGTTGTTGATCTCTTTGCGAGTTGGCTCGGCGTTGTTGATGAAATCGGAAAGGTGAATACCCGCCCCGTAGTTGACTGCAATCGTATCAAGATATTCCTGCAAAAAGGAAAAGGTCTGTTCCGCCCAAACTGCATTGGCGATGTTCAACTGCATCGGTTCCTGATCCTGGTCGAGGTTGATCGTGCCTTCTTCCAGCGCGAGGTCGAGGGCGTTGAAGGCGCGGTGCAGATCAGCCTGCGCGGGGAAGTTCAGGGTCTGTGCCATTTGGGCTTCTGTCTCGCCGCGAGCGCCGGCGTACGTCATGGCTAGGGCGAGGGAAACGCTGAACGGGGAAAGGATCAAATTCCCGTTTTGGGAACGAAGCGATTGGTATAGATCCAATGCAAAGGCGTTGTTTCCATCCACCAGGTTCGAGAGGTCATTTCCATCGATATTCGGATTCCGTTCGCGGCTGCGGGTGGATTCTGCCATCGTTCCTGTGGCACCACCACACGAGGCAATCAGTATGGCAGCGAGTAAAAGTCCGATGAAAATCCGTTGAATTTTTTTCATGTTCTCTCCTTGGTAAAAGGACGCCCAATGCGCGGAATTTGTTTCCGTGATTTTACACGTTCCCTGAATCAAAAACGGACAGCCATTGGCTGTCCGTTTTTGATTCTATTTCGTGGCTGCGAGCGCGTCTTTGATCTGCTGCATGTGCGCGCCGATGTGGAAATTCGGTTGCAAGAGATTGAAACCAAAGCGGTAATAACTGCCTTTGTTTGCGGCGAAATCCGCGGGGATGAGCGCGGTGTAGGCGAGCACTTCCTCCACGCTGCGGCGCAGTTCGGCAAGCATGAGTTTGATGGACGGGTTGACCTTGACGGTTGCTTCCACCTGCGCGTTAACGTTCGTTCCGAAGCCATCAGCCACCAATTCATAGCCATCGATGAGATTGGTCAGGAAGAAAGTGTTAAAGCGTTCACCGTGGATGAGATGCGCCACGATCTCCAACGCACTCCATTCTTTGGGGTCGGGACGCTGCATGGCTTGCTCATCGCTGAATCCCTCGAAGCATTTCTCGAGTTCGGCTAGTGCCGGTTCAATGATCTCACGAGCCTGTTTTGCGAGTTGGGCAGGGTCGAACGGGACATCTGGCATCGGACGTTTGCTCAATTCCATCGTGACGGTTTTCTTTTCCGCTCCGCGATAAAAAACGACCTCAATGCTATCGCCGCCTTTTTTGCCGGCAATGGCGGTTGGCAAACTATTGAAATCGCTGGTGATCGGTTTGCCCGCCATGCCCACCAGCACATCGTCGCGTTGCAGCCCGGCTTTTTGCGCACCCATGCCGTCTACGGTTCCGTCGATGCGCATGCCGTCGTGAACGGGAACTTTTAACGCCGCAGCTTGTTCGGGTGTGAAATCTCCGGGCAGGATTCCCAGCATTGGTCGTTCGGCGATGCGCAGGTCTATCCCGCTTTCGAGAACGGATTTAAGATTCCGCAGGCTGTCTTCCCAATTCTTGCGGAAGGATTCCGCCGCTTCTTTCCATGACCCGTCATCGGGCACCTCGTGATCGAGGCGGATGCTGACGCCGCCATCTTTTTCTGCAAGCGAAACTGTTACCTCGGTGGGCGCAGGGTCGATGTTCGAAAACCAGCGGAATTTGACGCTTTTGTTTTCTTCCAATGCGAGATAATGTCCGCTCGAATAGAAGTCGCCGCGCCACCACAGATACATGCGTCCGCGCGGACGTGGTTCGACCGTGGCAACGTCACACAGCCATTCGCGCAAAGAGGTGGAATTGGTGAAGGCTCGATAAGCAAATTTAATTGGGGCTTGTACGAACGTTTCGGCAGATATAGACGCCATTGCATTCTCCTTGGGTTGGAATTTTAATTTTTTATAAGGGACGACGCCAAAAATTTCAACCTACCATAGGGTGGAACTTGTTCTTCTTCCATATCTGCCTGCGCGTAGGCAAAAAACCCAACCGAAGATTAGACCGAATCGAAATTTGATCGGATGAAAATAAATTTTGATCTGTGCAAATCCAATTTTCATTAGACCAAATCAAAAGGTTGGAAAGTTACAGGTTGCGGGATAAAATAGACGTCAAGGGACATTTCATGCCATGACCGAACCTCGCAAACTCCGTGTTTTTCTCTGCCACGCCTCACAGGACAAGCCTGTTGTCCGCGAATTATATGAGCGATTATTAGCCGAAGGGTGGATTGATCCGTGGTTGGATGAGGAAAAATTAATACCGGGGCAAGATTGGGATTTAGAGATAGAAAAAGCTATTGAGGTTTCTGATGTTGTACTTATTTGTCTTTCGAATAGCTCTGTAAGTAAGGAAGGATATATTCAAAGGGAATTGAAGTTTTCTATTGATGTTGCTTTAGAAAAGCCGGAGGGAGCAATTTTTATTGTGCCTTTGCGATTAGATAATTGTCAGGTTCCTCGTCGATTAAGGTCTCTTCAATATGTAGATTATTTTCCTGCTAACAGGCAAAACATAGTTTTTTCTCGTTTATTAGCAAGTTTTGACTTGCGTGCTCAAAAACTAGGATTGAGATTAGGTGCAAAAAGCTCAAACTCCCACGACTTTATACACGTAGAAGAAGAGGCTCCTATATCTTCTGCCTTGATTGAGTATAACTATGGTGATGAAAATTTTGATGTTTCTTATTCTGTTGATTCTAAATCTGGAGAGTTTTTAGGAGAATATGGGATTGGTTTTGAAAAAACGGCTAATTCTGGGGGAGTACAAAAAATTGTTGCCTTTCAAATGTGGCTATTTGATAAAAATGATATAAAGACAAGTTTTAAGTATTATGTTAATTCATATGTAATGGGAAACCTAGATATGCTTAATAACCTTAGAAAACATGGTGAAGTTGTTGAAGCTGAAAAACAAAAGAAAATTGTTTTAGAAACAGAGACATTAGTTGCTGAAATAACTGTTATCGATATGCAGTTCGCAAAGAATAAAATTACTAATGTGATGTTTTTTAATCGCTTTGTTGCTAAGTTTAATGTTTGGAGCAAATAATTTTTTATGTAACAAAAGCGGATGTTGTCGCAACAACATCCGCTTTTGTCTTACTTACCCAATCTTCCGCGTTCTTCCTCAATGACGGTGTGTTCCAACTTCTTGAACAGCGGACCCGGTTGATTCAACTTCGCGCCCGGCTTCAGGTCGCTGGGTTTCCATTGCAAACCTTCAACCGACTTATAGCGCAACACCTTATGCGTGCCGATGGCGTCGGTCACGTCTTCGGTGTATTGCTCGCCGAAGAGCGGAGTTTCGTAGCCGAAGAATCCGTGCAGGCGTTCGGAGGTGAACGGGATGAACGGCGCGAACATGACCTTCAATGAGTCAATCGCTTTCAAAGCAGTGTAGATGGTTTTGGCAGCGCCGTCTTTGTCGGTCTTTACCGCAGACCACGGTGCATTGGTGTCGAGATACTGATTGACGGCGGTGGCGAGTTTCATGGTCTCACCGAGGGCAGAGCGCAGACGCACGGCGTCGAGTTCGGCGCCCACAGTGTTGAAGCCAGCCTCAATAGTGGCGAGCAGTTCCAGGTCCGCGGGGCGAAGCGTGTTCACATCCACATTCGGCACAACGCCTTCCCAATGCTTGTAACAGAACGACAGCACGCGGTTCGCGAGGTTGCCCCACGTCGCCACGAGCTCGTTGTTGTTGCGTGCTACGAACTCCGCCCAATCCCAATCGCTGTCTTTGGCTTCGGGCATGTTCGCCGTCAGGTAATAGCGGATGGCATCCGGGTCGTAGCGGGTGAGGGCGTCGCGTCCCCAAACCGCCCAGTTGCGCGAGCCGCTGATCTTCTGACCTTCAAGATTCATGAACTGATTGGCAGGCACATCGAACGGCAAGATAAGCGGCGCGTTTTGCTCGCCCGCAAAGAACTCCATGAACGCGCTGCCCGCGCCCATCAACTCGGCGGGCCACTGTGACGTGTGGAAAAAGATGTTGTCTTTGCCAATAAAATGGAATTGCTTCGCGGCGGGGTTGATCCACCAATCACGCCACGCCTCTTTCTGATCCGATAACTGTGCCCACTCGATTGGAGCGGAGAGATAGCCGATGACGGCTTCGAACCACACGTAAAGCACTTTGGTCTTCCATTGCGGTTCATCGACGGGAACAGGAATGCCCCAGTCGAGGTCGCGGGTGATGGAGCGGGCTTTCAAGCCTTCACTTTCGATCTTGCGCAGAGACTCGCCCAAGACCGTGTCGCGCATGTGCTCGGATCGCGATTGCAAAAATTCTTTGACCTTCGGCTCGAGTTTGGAGAGGTCGAGATAGAAATGTTCCGTGTCGCGCAGTTCGAGTGCGCCGTCGCCGGTGGTGGCACGCGGATTGATCAACTTCTCCGGTTCAAGCACATTCCCGCAGCGGTCACATTGATCGGAGCGTGCGCTTTCGTACCCGCAAATGTAGCATGTCCCTTCCACGTAGCGGTCGGGCAGGAATTTGCTTGCGCTGGGGGAGTACCACTGCTTGCTGAACTCGCGGTAGAGGAAACCGTTCTTCTGCAAGGCGAGGAACATTGCCTGCGATACCTTGAAATGGTTGTCGCTGTGGGTGGTTGTGTACAGGTCGTAGGTGATGCCGATCTGCTGGAACAACTCGATGAAGCCTTCATGGAAAGATTTGTACACTTCTTCCACGGGTTTGCCAAGCTTGTCCGCGCTCATGGTGACGGGCGTGCCATGCGAGTCGGTGCCGGTGATCATCAGCACGCGATTCCCTTTGAGGCGGTGGTAACGAGCGAAGATATCTCCGGGCAGGTGTGAACCGGTGATATTGCCCACATGGATTTCGGCATTGGCATACGGCCAGGCGACGGCTACTAAAATGGTTTCGGTCATGGCGGAACTCCGTTTTATTACCACAAAGGGTCACGAAGGTACACGAAGGATGGGTTCTTAAACCTTTGTGACCCTTTGTGTTCTTTGTGGTTTGAACTTTCAAACAAAAAGGCTGTCCGCGAAATGGACAGCCTGGTTTTTCAGGGTTGAAAAACTATGCGTTCCACTTGGCGCAGCTGAACATTTCCATTCGCATTATGCTGTGCATGGACATCAACATGGTTATTGGCACCATTGGGTAAGCGGAAGTGTGTTTCATGGGCGGTATTTTACAACAAATCCTTGAGTTTTGCGAAGGGAGAATCCGGTTCAGGAGGGCGGTGACCGCAATCCTTCTCGTTCAGGTTCTGCCCACACTCGGGGCACAAACCCTTGCAATCTGGCTTGCAGACAGGACTGATGGGAATCTCCAGCAGGGCGTATTCGCGCAGCAGGTCTTCAAGGTCAAGGTGGGCATCCTCGGGCAGGAGCAGCCCGGATTCACTGATGGAGCGCTGGTCGAAGGCGAATAGCTCGGTGAATGACCAGTCAAGTTCCTGGGTGAAATCGGTCAGACAACGCGCACAAGTCACCGTGGTTTCAGCGGAGAAATCCGCCTGGGCGATCAATCCTTGTGGGGTCTTGCCAACGTTGACCACGCCTTCGATATTGCGCAGTTCAAAATCGCCGCCGAGGGTGAATTTTTCGATGGAGAACGGAAAGTCGTGGTTGTAACCGACTTCTTCATGGATGATGAAGCCGACGTTGAAACGAAAGGGTTTTCTTGGGTTGGACATGAGGTTAGGGTAGATTGACAATTGCCAATCTCTACATGCTGCTAAACTTTTCGATCGACAATATACTTTGCAAGATTTTCCAACGCGTCGCGTTCGGCGGAGGCTTCGGTGGAGACGAGACAGGCAAGCGCGTGTTCAACGTGATTCTCGGCTTCGCGCATGGCGAGTTTTGCTGCATCACTGGCGCGGATATTATCCACAAGGCGGGTCATGTTCTCGTTGTTGGTCCAGCCGCCGTTGGGCAGGGATAGCACATCCGGGTCGTTGGGGTTGGCTTCGGCATAGTAAATGGCGGGCAGGGTCACGAGACCGTTCAACAGGTCCGAGCCGAGCGGCTTGCCAACCGCCGATTGTTCGCCGACGAAGTCGAGGATGTCATCCACGATCTGAAAAGCAACGCCGATCTGGTAGCCAAAATCGCGCATCGACTCGATGGTCTCTTCGCTGGCAGGGCTGACCATTGCCGCCGCACGTGAGGTCATCTCGAACAGAGAGGCGGTTTTGGCGTAGATGCGTTTGTAGTAGTTGTCGCGGTTGATGAGACCGCGCGAGGTGAACATCTGCGTCAATTCGCCGTTGACGATGGTTGCCAGAGTTTCGGAGAACAATTTCATCAGCGGCAGGTGGTCGGTGTCGGCGGCGAGTTTGGCGGCGCGCGCAAAGAGGAAGTCGCCGGTGAGCACGGTGGCGGGCGGCGACCAGCGCGCATTGAGCGTGGGCATACCACGGCGCAAGAGCGCACCATCGATCAGGTCGTCGTGGACGAGGGTGGCAGTGTGGAGCAATTCCACTGCCGCGCCAAGGGTGACGAGTTTCTCAAGGGGCGCACCCAGCATGTTTCCAACGAGCAAGCCAAGGGTCGGGCGGATGCGTTTCCCTCCGGCGGCGAGCAGATGCTCCAGCGCGGCACGCAGGTCAGGATGTGCCTCATCTGCCTGGGAGCGCATTCGCTCTTCGACAAGTTTGATTTCTTCTGTTACGGGTGATAGGAAAGTAACTGCGTTCAAGTCAATCTCCCCATGCAAAGAGGCGTTTAGCATTATCTGCGGTAAGGGACGCGGTCTCTGCAGGGCTTTTGGAATGGATTTCCGCTATTTTATCAGCAATATGACGAACAAAGGCAGGTTCGTTCCTTTTGCCACGAAACGGCACGGGGGAAAGGAACGGCGCATCGGTTTCGATGAGCAGGCGTTCGAGCGGGAGATTTTTGATCATTTCGCGGTGGGTCTCGTTCTTTGGGTAGGTGACCGGTCCGGTGACGCCCAGAAAAAAGCCCAGTCCAGCGGCTTTGAGCGCCAGCAGCGAGTCGCCGTTGAACGAGTGCAGCACGCCTGGTTGTAAGCCGAGCGGGTGATTGTCGTGGAGCCACGTGTCGAACCAGAATTCCATTTGTTGGAACAGGTCATCGAAGACGGGACCATGTGTGGTGTCGCCCGCCTCGCGCAGGTGGATGACCAGCGGTTTGTTGAGCGCATCGGCGATCTGGACCTGGGAATTGAAGACGGTTTTCTGATGCCTTTGCTTCGCCGGGTCTTTGACCCAGTAATAGTCCAGCCCGATCTCTCCAATGGCAACCACTTTTTCATGCTCGGCAAGGCGGAAAAGTTCATTGATGTTCGATTCATTCAGTGTTTCCGCGTCAGTAGGGTGGACGCCGACTGCTGCGTAGACCTGCTCGTATGTTTCGGCAAGGTCGATGGCTTGCTTGCTGGTCTCGATGGTTGTACCGGGGACGAGTATGCGCGTCACACCAGCTGCGATGGCGCGTTGAACCACCGCCTCGCGGTCTTCGTCGAATTTGTTCCAGTACAGGTGACAATGGGTATCGGTCAATTGCATAGCGTTGGCATTATAACAGTCTGATTTTGGTGCAAAATATGAAATGGATGATTTTTACAAAATAAGTGAAATATTGATGACATTTGTCTGGTACTTTTGCCTGAATTGACCCATACTTTTAATTCTTGTATAGTGAAAAGACCCATCAAAACTGAGGAGATTCGATGAAAAAAATAACCCTATTACTTCTTGCACTTGTGCTTTTTTCAACCCTGCCTGCCTCATCTGTCCGCGCCGATGCCGCCCCACCCGAAGCGCCTCCGGGCACCACCCTTCTGCCGGGAGAATCCATCACTCAGGTGCGCATGGTGGCAGAGACGGTGACATTGACGATCACCAAACATCCGTCCGATCCGCAACGCGCCATTGCCAAAACCGAAGCCGTGTTCACCATGCGCAACCTTGGCACACAAGCAGAGACGATGGCGGTACGTTTTCCGCTTTCATTTTTCAACGGCAACTCAGACGGCTATGGCGGGTTCCCTGAAATCCCATCCATCACTGCCAAAGTGAACGGCGCCTCTGTGCCAACCCGCCGCGAAATTCAGCCCTTCACCAACAGCGAATACTCCTTCCCCGAACGCGATGAGATTCCCTGGGCGGTTTTTGATGTGACCTTTCCCCCGAATCAGGATGTACTTCTCGAAGTCGTTTACAACGTGGATGGCTTTGGCTACTATCCCTACGAAGCCTTCAAATATATTCTTGAAACCGGCGCAGGTTGGAACGGCACCATTGGCAGCGCCGAGATCATCGTCCGCCTGCCGTATGAGGTCAACGAGCAAAATCTCGACTTGAACGGCGAGGCTGGGCATGGCGTATCCACCCCGGGCGGAGTCCGAAGCGGAAATGAAATCCGCTGGTCGTTCACCGATCTCGAACCGACCTATCTCGATAACATCCAGATCGTTGTCGTCGCCCCGGCATTGTGGGAAAAGGTGTTGAGCGAAAAAAACAATGTCGAGAAAAGTCCCAACGATGGCGAAGCCTGGGGCAGGCTGGCGAAGGCGTATAAAGATGTCATCATGATGCCAAAGGGATATTTGCGCGCCGACCGTGGCGGGCTTGAATTGTACGCGTTGAGCAAAGATGCCTACGAACGTTGTCTTGCACTCCTGCCCGATGACCCGCTTTGGCATTACGGCTATGCCGACCTGCTCTGGGCTCATTACCAATATGGAATTTATTTTGCGGGCGAGCAGGATACTGAAGGGATTCTGACAGTGCTCCTGACCGAACTTCAAACCACGCTCGAACTCGACCCAGACAATCAACTGGCAAAAGATTTATTGCTTGAGATCAGTTATCAAATTCCGCAGGCTGCTCAACAAAATGAAGATGGAAGTTTTACCCTGCTCGGGCTGACCGCCACCCCAATCCCCCCCACCCCCTGGGGCGGATTCGCCACCGAGACACCGCTTCCTGCCACGCCCGCGCCTGAAGATTCCACCCAAGCCGAATCCACGCCCCAAGCGCCGCCCCCCGCCACCGAAATTCCCTCTGCCCCCAACCCCCTTTGCGGAAGCGCTTTTCTCTTCCCTGCATTGTTGGGGATGGTGTTTGCTGTAAAACGCAAAAAATAAACGCGCTGTTTGCACGTTAAAACGTTGGCAGGTTGGAACGTTCAAACATTCCAACCTGCCAACCTGTAACCTGTAACTTGTAACTGTTACTTAATCCCCGCCACTTTCAACCCATCCTGAAGAATCGCCTGCACCTTGTCGGCATGACGCGTCTCACAATACACGCGCAAGATCGGCTCCGTGCCCGAGAAGCGGATCAACATCCAGCCGCCATCTTCCATTTTGAATTGGAAGCCGTCTACGGTGATGACTTCGGTCACCTTCAAGCCGCCCAGTGTGGCAGGATAGTTATCGCGGATGATCTTCTTGCGGGATTCGTGATCGCCGCTGAAGGGACTATCCACACGGTCGTAGAAATATTCACCGCCAACTTTGGCGAACAGGTCTTTCAACAACTCGGTCGGTTTCTTGCCGGTCTTGACCATGAAATCGAGCATGTATAAACCTGCCAAAATACCATCGCGTTCGGGCACATTTCCACGGAAGGCGTAGCCGCCGCTTTCTTCGCCGCCAATCAGCGCGTTGGTTTCGGTCATCTTCGGGGCAACGTACTTGAAGCCCACACCCGTCTCATGCACAGGCACGCCGTAAAGTTCGCCGAGTTTGTTCAACATGCCAGTGGTCGAAAGCGTCTTGACGATATCGCCTCGCTCGCCGCGTACTTCAAGTAGGTAATAAGCAAGCAACGCATACACGCGCAATTGATTGATGAATTCACCGTTCTCGTCGCCAATGCCGCAGCGGTCTGCATCACCGTCGGTGATGAGCAGCACATCGGCTTTATTGGCCGCAGTCGCTTTCAAGCCCACATCAATGTTCGGGCGGATCGGTTCCGGGCGTTTCATCTCAGGGAACGACGGATTGCGTTCGTTGTGAATTTCAATAATTTTAGTTTTACCACCGCCAAGCAGACGTGTAAACCAGCCCGCGCCGTTACCCCACATCGCATCGACAACCACGGTCAGACCGGCATCTTTGATGGGCTGCAGGTCAATCAATCCGTCACGGGTGAGGTGTTCGATATACGGAGTTGCCGCATCGAACTTGACGATCTCGCCTGCCGCTTCCGCTTCTTTGTAACTCTTGCGCTTCACATCTTTTACATCGTCAGGGATGCCCGCTTCGATCTGATTCAACCCTTCGGGGTCAATCGCGCCGCCCGTCTCATTGCGGACCTTGAAACCGTTATCGGTAGGGGGGTTGTGGCTGGCGGTAATGTTGACCGCTCCCGCTGCTTTCTTATCGACCACCGCATAGGCAATGACCGGGGTCGGCGTTGCGCCATCGGTTAAGTAAACCTTCAAGCCATTGCCCGCCAACACCTCGGCAACCGCCGCAGCGAAATTCTCCGAGTGGAAGCGCTTGTCGTGTCCGACCACGATCCACTGTCCCTGTTTGCCCTGCGAGAGCATGTACGATGCAAATCCCTGCGCACAGCGACGCAGATTGTCAAAGGTGTAATCTTCCGCGATCACGCCGCGCCAGCCGTCGGTGCCGAATTTTATTTTTTGAACCATGAGTTTGTCTCCTCAAAGAATGATAACTTGCAAAATTATACCCGCCACAGGCGTAAATATCACCCAAAAAAGAACTCCGAAGTTTGCTTCGGAGTTCAAGGTGATTACGGTGTTGGCGTCGCTTCCAGAGTGGGGGGCGGGAAGGGCGTGGCTGTAGCGGTTTCCAGGACAGATGGTGTCGGTGTTGGCGTAACTTCAAACGCAGTCGGCGTGGGCGTGGGTGGCACATTGCCAGAGGTCAGGATCTGCCAGGCAATTTCCAGATCACCCGAAGCGATGATGGGGAAATCTGGCAGGTTTGCGAGCGACATATCCAACCGGTTGAGCGCTTGTTCCAAAACTTCATCATCGGTTTCCGTGGTTAATTCCGCCAACAAATCACGCGCAGTTTGCACATCCGCTTTTGCCAGACCGAAATTGCTTTGCGCAAGATACAACCGCCCACGAGCGAGGATGTCCAGTGCCCGCGCCCGCATCACTTCATGTTTCAACTCGAGCAGGATCGCATCATCGCTGGTTCGCATTTGGGTTTCGAGCGTGGCTTGCATCTCTTCCAGTGTTTGAATGGATTGAGTATGCGCCTCCACCGAGGTTTCCAGCGCCGTCACCCGCGAATTCATTTCCTCCAGTTGCGTTTGCAGGGCGGCGATCTCCGCCTCCATGGCGCGGATTTCGGCAGTGTTCTGCTCCACCGGCGCGATGAACGTCCGCTGGATGTAGGGCAGCCCATAGTACAATGCCGCGCCCACGCCTACGATCAACGCCGAGACGAGGATTAATTTCAAAAGCGCCCTCAAAAAGAGGACGAACGCCCGCCCCAGCCGCCGGAAAAACGAATCTTGCTTTTGAGGAGGAGGCTCCGGCGCAGGCGGAGCTTGCTCGAAGCGGGCGGGCGGCGCTTCTACTTCGACCGGGATCATGGCTCTGTTTTCTGAAGCATTTCCCTGCCCCTCGGCAAAGGACTCCAACTTCCCAAGCAGGGTTTTGCCCATGCCTTTGACTTGCAGGCAATCATCCACGCTTTCAAATGGACGGGCGGCGATGAGGTTTCCCGCCAGAGGGCGGGTGATGCCAGAGACTTGCGTCAAGGTATCGAGGTCGGCAGTGTTGAGAAATTTGAGGAAGTCGCTCATGGAGTCTCCTATGAGGTCATTGTACAACAAAAGGCTTGGGACGAGAATCCGGCTTGAGGAAACAGTATCAGGTTCAAGTCGAAGAGGGAAGCGTGGAGTTTGAATCTGATTTGGCGATCTTGAACTTCATCCACACAATGGAGATCGTAATCAGGTTTGCGATGATCGCAATCAAGAACGGCGCTTGTGGCGAGACGCGCTCCCAAAGTTGGGCGCCGATCCACGGCATGGGCAGCGAGAGGATGCCAAGCGAGGTGCCGAAGAACCCGAATGCCAGCCCACGTTTTTCCTCGGGTACGACTTTGGAAATGAGCGATTCGTAGGCGGGCATGAGGCTGCCATAGCCAAGCCCGAAGAAACACATCGCCAGCGCGAAACCGGCAAAACTTCCAGCAGTTAGCAGCGTGAGCAGACCGAGACCATTCAAGGCAAAGCCGATGACCATCGCCACCCGTTCGCTGACTTTGTCCACCAGCAGCCCGGCAAATGGCGCGGAAAGAATCGCCGCGACCCCGACAGCGGCATTGACCATGCCGATCTGCCCGACGTTGAGTTTGCCAATGTCTGAAAGATAAATGGGGAAGAGTTGACCGATCAGGTTGTAGGAGGTGTCCCCGACGGCATCGGTGATCCAGATCCAGGTGAGGACGCCGCCAGCCACCAGCAAAGCGAAAATGGCGGTGATCTGTTGCTTGAACCCGTCGAAGGTCGGCTTGACGGCATCGCGTGCGGGTTTGAAGCGTTCGTGCGTTGCCATCCACACGCGCAGAAGCGTGGCAGTGAGGTAGAAGCCGAACGCCACACGCATCATCACGTGGAAATCGAATTGATAGGCAAGGAAGCCCGCCAGTGCCGGTCCGATGACGGTGACGGTTTGATAAATGCTGGAGGTGATGCCAAAGACTCGTCCGCGCGATTCTTCTGACGATTGCTCGGAAATGTACGCGCCGAAACTCGGTCCGACCACGGAGTTGGAGACGTATTCAATGCTCAACCCGATCAACACCCATTGCCAATTCGGTGCAAAAGCGAAGATAAGATACCCAAAGACCGCAATGGAACTTCCGATTGCCATGATGCGCAATCGCCCGATCGTGTCTGACAGCCAGCCGCCGAAAATTTGCAACACCATCGGCACAAGCGAAGCGAGCGTAAAGACCATGCCGACCTGCACCACACTGGCGCCGAGGTCGAGCATATAAAGCGAAAGCATGCTGTACGCCATTTGCCCCGCAATGTTGGCGAAGATCATCCCGGCGAGAAACCAGCGCAAATTTACATTGATGATGGATTTGATTTGCATGATGGGCTTGATTATACAGGTATAATTTCCGCCATGATTTATCTCGATTATGCCGCCACCACGCCCATGGATCCGCGTGTGTTCGATGCGATGATGCCCTATTTCCGCGAGTCGTTTGGGAATCCTTCTTCCATTCACCGATTGGGACAAAAAGCCGAAGCCGCTGTGGATGAGGCACGGGAGAAAGTCGCCGCAGTGTTGAACTGCCGACCCGACGAAATTATTTTCACTTCCGGCGGATCGGAGGCGGATAATCTCGCTCTGCGCGGCGCGGCAATGGCGCATCACACCACGGGGAAGTGGATTCTAACTGCCAAGACGGAACATCCCGCTGTGAGCAAGACCGCCATCCAACTTGAAAAGGAATATGGCTTTCTGCTCGAATGGCTGGACGTGACCGAACATGGCATGGTGATGGTTGAGTCGCTTTCAAAGGCGGTTTGCAATCAGAGCATCATGGCGTCGGTCATGTATGCCAATAACGAGATCGGCACGATCAACCCCATCGCCGAACTTGCTGAAGTGGCGAAGGCGAATAATATTCTTCTGCACACTGATGCCGTTCAAGCCGCGGCATATCTCGACGTGGACGTGAACAAACTCGGCGTGGATTTGATGTCGCTCGGCGGACATAAATTCTACGGACCGAAAGGTGTCGGCGCGTTGTATGTCCGCAAGGGGACGAAACTTCTACCGCATCTGACGGGTGGCAGCCAGGAAGCCAGTCTGCGCGCCGGGACTCACAATGTGCCCTATATTGTCGGCTTTGCGGAGGCGTTGCATCTCGCTGCCGAAGAACGCGCGGCGCGGATTGCACACGTCCAGCCGCTGCGTGACCATATCATCGGAACCGTGCTCGAAACCATCCCTGACACACGTTTGACGGGTCATCCCGAAAAACGTTTGCCGAATCATGCTTCGTTCGTCTTCAAAGACGTGGATGGCAATCTGCTGCTGCAATTGCTCGATGCGGCAGGATTTGCCTGCTCCTCCGGTTCAGCCTGCAAAACGGGCAACCCCGAACCCAGTGAGGTTGTCACAGCGCTTGGCTACTCGCGCGAGTGGGCATTGGGGTCGCTGCGTGTCACACTTGGCGCAGATACGACGCCGGACCAAGCTGATTCTTTATTGAAGGTATTGCCCGCATTGGTTGAAAAAGCCAGAAATATCAACCACAGATGAGCATGGATCAATTTATATTGTTCATCTGTATTTATCTGTGGTGAATTAATTTGAAAACCAAAATCATCACCCTCGAATCTCACGACGACCTGATCTCCGTCCGCGATAAACTTTCGTGGGCGAAGACGCCGCGCATCTTGCTGGTGTGGCCCAAATATGAAAAGGTCACGCTGCGCTTGTTGGATTTAAAAGTCCTCCAGCGCCACGCGGATTCGTTGGGGGCGCAACTGGGCTTGGTCACGCGTCGCATGAACGTCCGGCGCGATGCGGAATCGTTGGGCATTCCTGTTTTCAAATCCACAACTTTGGCTCAAAAGGACCTGTGGGCGGCTCCAGTTCCCAGAACCCAGCGCACACCAAAACCTCCCCGCCGCGACTTGCGCTCTTTGCGTGATGAAGCCTACGTGAAAGAAGCGGCGTGGAGGACATCGCTTTTAGGGAGGGTGTTGACCTTTTCGGCGGGAGTCATCGCCGTCTTGGTGCTGGCAACTCTCTTCGTCCCGAATGCGGCGGTGACGTTGTATCCCGAAGCGCAGACGAATTCCATTATCATTCCAGTGCGAGCAAGTTCTTCCATCGCTTCAGCCTCGCTGACAGGGGATCTGCCCGCCCAAAACATTTCTGTCACTGTGATTGGTGAGGAATCAATTGCGGTGTCGAGCCGGATTGCAATCCCAACTGCGAAGGCGCGCGGCGTGGTGCAGTTCACGAACTTGGGGCAGGATGAGGTGCTGATCCCAGCCGGGACGGTGGTTGCGACTATGGAACTTGTCCGCTTTGCGACCTTGAACGATGTGCGCCTGCCCCCTGGTTTGGATGAAGTCGTCGAGGTTCGGGTGGAAGCGTTGAAGGCTGGCTCACAAGGCAACGTGGAAGCGGAATCCATTTCCGTGGTCGAAGGACAGTTGGGACTGTCCGCCACGGTGAATAATCTTGAGCCAACCACAGGTGGGACGGATACCCGATCCGTTGGCGCGGATGAAGAGGACCGCATCGCATTGCGTGAAGTTGTTTTGAACGGGTTGCAGAATGCGGCTGAGATGCAGATCCGCGCGCAGATCGGAGCGGATGACTTGTTGTTGATCGATACGTTGGAAGTTGTGGAAACTGTCGAAGAGGAATTTTCTCCACCGGAAGGGGAAGCGGGAAGTACCTTGTCGCTGACGATGGAAGTTGAATTCATGGCAAGGTACATTTTGACTGAAGATCTGCGTCAACTGTCGTCATCTTCGCTGAATGCCTTGACCCAGCCGGGGTTTGCTCCCTTTGGCGATATGACCTTCGAACCACAATCCGAACCGAGCACCGATTCTTCCGGTGTGACACACTTTCAACTCGAAGCCAGTCAAATCACCCTTCGCAGCGTGGATGCGATGCAAGTCTTCAATTTGATTCGCGGACGCAACATACAATCTGCCCAGTCCGAATTACAAGAATCTCTATCCTTGCGCGAAAAGCCGCAGATCGAGGTCGTACCAAGTTGGTGGAAGTGGCTGCCGTTGATCCCCTTCAACATTTTGGTGGAGATCAAATGAGAATCCTAGCAGTGGATCACGGTGAAAAACGCATCGGGCTGGCATTGAGCGACCCGACCGCCACCATTGCCAGCCCGTTGAAAGTCATCCAGCATGTCTCGCGTCTCATTGATGCGGCGCAGGTCGCTGAACTTGCCGTGCAGCACGAAGTCGGCTTGATCGTCGTCGGTCAGTCGTACGACGAAGACGGCAATCCCAACCCCGCGGGTCGCCGTGCAGGTCGCTTTGCTAATGAACTCGGGAATCAAACCGATATTCCCATTCAAATGTGGGACGAATCTCACAGCACGCAGATCGCCCGTGCTGCACGCATCGAACTTGGTGTTTCGCGCAAGAAGCGAGCCGGTCATCAAGATGAGCTTGCGGCGGTCGTCATTTTGCAGTCGTATCTCGAATCCCTTCGGACTTCATAACCTCAATGTCTTCCAGATCCCTTCGCCGCTATCAATACTATTTCATTCTTGTTTTTCTCATTATTCTTTTCCTGTCTTGCGTGTTTGCATTCATTTATTACGTGCCCGCACAGGCATCGCTGTTGTACGGTCCGCCATCCAGCCGCCTCTCGGTTTCAGACCGCATCGAGTTTTCCACGCGGCTGCTCATGCACGGCGACGTGCTGAACACGCCGCTTGACCCCGGCGGCATCGAACAAACATTTGTGATCGCGCCTGGCGAATCCGTGGTCTCCATCGCTGACAGGCTGGAAGGTTTTGGGTTCATTTCCAATGCCGATGCATTTTACGATTATGTCGTTTACACCGGCATCGATCTCACCATCCAAGCCGGCGATTTCACGCTCAGCCCCGCCCAATCCATCATCGATATTGCCCAAGCCTTGCAGAAATTTTCTCCCACCGATGCGGTGTTGACCATCTTGCCGGGCTGGCGGATGGAAGAGATCGCCGCTTCGCTCCCGACCTCAGGCTTGACCATCAGCCCCGAAGAATTTCTCGCCGCTGCGAACACTCCGCCGCAAGTCCTCGAATTTGCCGCTCCCGCCACGATGGAAGGCTTCTTCTTCCCAGATACCTACATCTTGCCGCGTGAAACGACCGTACAGGGATTGCTGGACATCATCGCTCGGAACTTTGCCGTCCGCCTCAACACAGATATGCAGACTGCCTTCACCAATCGCGGGCTGACCGTTGTGGATGCCGTCACTCTCGCGTCCATCGTCGAACGGGAAGCGATTCACATCGAAGAAGCGCCGCTGATCGCTTCGGTCTATCTCAATCGTATTGCCATCGGCATGAAACTGGATGCCGACCCGACCGTGCAATATGCGCTGGGTCTTCAATTTGATTCAAATTCCTGGTGGAAGAGTCCGCTTTCGCTCGATGACCTGAAGGTCAATTCACCATACAACACATATCTATTTGCTGGGCTGCCACCTACGCCCATTTCCAACCCGAGTTTGGAGGCATTGATGGCAGTGGCATACCCGCAAGCCACGACCTATTATTTCTTCCGCGCCGCTTGCGACGGCTCCGGGTATCACGTCTATGCCGAGACACTTGAGGAACAGATCGCTAACGGATGTCCGTAAAATGAATATCGAAGAATTGCCAAAACGTTTGGAAGAGGAAGCGTGCAATCCTTCTCTTTACTCGATCGGCAAACGAGACCCGGGCGGTGCGTTTTGTCTGGTCTATGAAAATGGGATGTGGCGCATTTTCTACAGTGAGCGCGGACTTGATGACAAGCAGCTCTATGAAGGGGAACATGAAGCGGATGCTTGCGCATTTTTCTTCGAATTCATGACCCAACGCATTTTACACACACATTTGGTGGGCTATTTCATTTCAGTGGAAAATGCCGGGGCGTTGGCGAAGCAATTGGAGCAGCACGGGATTGCCACGCATCGCAATGACATTCCTTATCGTGGTTGGGAAGATCCGCGTTTTCGCGTGTTTGTGACCGGCAAAGATGTTTTCAAAGTGCGGGAACTGTTGGGGAAATTGCCCATTCGTGATTATTGAGATTAAGGTGCTGGGTTCCTAAAACTCTGCCAAACTTCCAAAGCTGGTTTGGGTGTTCCATCGAATTCACGCAAACCGATATATGCAAAATTCCCAAGTGCAGCGGCATCCTCCGGGTTGCGTCCCTGTCCCGCCATTTCCCGGGCATATGAGTCGATGTTGAAATCGTTGAGCAGGGTGTTGACCCAAAAGACCATGCGTGGACCCAGTTGTTCGTGAAGTGCGTTGAGATACGCAACCTGGTCTTCGGGCGTGTGGTTGAATTGCGCAAAGGCTTGGGTTGAGAATCCGCCTTCTGCAAAGGCAACCGGTTTCGAGGTCCGTTCGAGAAGCGGGCTGTAGTAATCTGCGGGTATATCTTCCCCTCTTGGAAAGATAAAGTACGGGTACGAGGAGATCGCCCACACGTCCAGATTGGGTTCGAACGCTTCGACCTGTTCCCAGTTTGGTGAAAGACGCTGACGGTTGCCTTCCTCAGGCTGGGGAAACATGTTGTTCAAGTCGTCCCACTGAAAAGTGACGAAGATTTGCGTTTCAGGTGCTTCGGCTTTTACAAGCGCGTAGATCTCGTTGTACAGGCTGATGAAGTTCTGCGCATCTCTGGGATGAGCATCCATGTAGGTATTGATCTCGGAAGCAAGTGCCAGATAACGCGGTTCGAAATTTCTTGCGACCCAAAGGGCGTAGTTCTTCAATGCCGCGCGGATCTCAGGGTTTGCAAAATTCGGGTCCCAATTGGCGGGTAAACCGAAAAACTCGCGGCGGTTCAATCCATTGAGCGGGTCGAGAACGAAGACATAATCCAGGCTGTTTTGCCGCGCAAGGATGATCTGGTTGGTGATATCGGTGCGTTGTTGCGATTCTCCATCTACGCCGCTGATGAAACTTTCCCAGTCCACATTCTGTTGAATGAGCACGAAGTCGCCGTAGATTGCCATGTCTTTGAATGTCTGAAAAACGCTTTCGAGTGAGATCTCTGGTGGGGAGGGATAAAAGCCATAGGCAGTTTCGCTCGAGTCAAAAACGGATGTTTCGGGGATGGATGGCGGAGTGGGGTTGGCATTTCCGCAGGCAAGGGTGATCAGGATGAGTATGATACTCGCGATGATTTCTTTTTTCATACAGTTTTTCCGGCGTATATCAAAGATACAGATTATCAACTGATAAAGTTGCAAAAAAAAGACATCTGCCAGAGGACAGATGTCTTTTCCAGTTTTGGGAAAATCATGCGGCTGACTTTGGTTTTATGAAAAACCCTGTTGCTGCCATGCCCAGCCCCACGATCGCCAGCGCCAATCCCTGTAACATGACCGGGTTAAGCAATGCCCGTACCATTGCGGCAGCAAGATCGCTGGCGAAATCAAGCAGGAACAGTGGCAGGTAATCTGGCATGCGGTTGATGAGAACGCGTTGAAGCATGTTTCCAAACACCGGCGCGCCAAGCAACCCTGTCAGATATGCGCTCGCTCCTGTGACGAAGAACGGAATTCCCCACCAGGTCAGCCAATCTTTCAAAGAGCGCACGGCAAACACCGTCAGCGTGAGCAGAAGAAGCAATGGGGGAATCAGGCTGAGGCGCATAAAGAAGCGCGTGGTTTGCAATTGCTCGCGCGGATCACCCTCCGACGGCGCGGTGGTCAACGTCAATTGATCCGGAATAATGGCTGCGGCAGCTTTCATCTGTCCTTGAATGAGGGGCATGAGCATGGGCAGCACATTTTCAGGCGGGTTGCATAGTTGTATCTGGTCGCCGGTGAACATGCCAAACATGATCAATGCCGATTGCTCGAGTGTGCAGGGCGGCAGGGTGTTCAACAAAGAAAGTGCGGCTTGGGTGCCTGTTTCGCTTACCATGCTGGCTTTGAGCAAGGCGAGATCGATCTGTATCGTATCGCTTTCCATGTTGAGGTAGGCAAATGACGAGATGAGCACGTCGTCACCGATCGGTTTCAATACATTGGGCGGAAGCAGCGTACGCATAAAACTTTCCCATGTCTCTGTACTCATGCCTTGCATCCCAAGCGGCTGTTGGGTCGGTTCGGTGCTGTCTGTAATCGACTGTGCCAGCAGGCTGGGGATCTTGTTATAGAAATCTTCGCGCTCAAAGGCTTGCTGGTAGGTTTCAGCGGCAAAGGCGTTGCGGTCGAAATTGAAGAGCAGGAGTGCCGATACGCCGCTGATGATAAAGAGGATGGCAAGGAATGCCGATATCGTTTTGTTCAATGGGTTCATGTTAAATACATGACCGCCGACGGAAGACCGTGGTCCGCCGCCGGCGGTCGATACTCCTTGTTTTCTATGTGGTCAAAACTTCAATGTAATCCTGCGTGACGGTTTCGGCGTTGCCTACACCGAGCATGTCGAGCAGTTCGCGCACCAATTCCGCTTTAAGGTCGGCGTCTTTGCGGCTCCAGGTACGGCTCTTCACTTCTAGGAACGTTCCCATGGCGGGTTCTTTTACTTCATCAAGATTGATAAAGAACTCGGTGTTTTTGTATTTGATGTGCCAGCGCAGGCGGTTCTTTTCGACTGAAATTTCCGACCTGGGCTTGAAGTACTCTCGATAGAAACGCAGCGACTGCGTGGCGGGAGCGAGGAAGCGGCTGCGCGAAAGCAATACATCGTGCGCCATTTCATCTTCACGCTTCACCCCGAGCAGGGTCAGGCGCGAACGCGTATTGACGATCTCGCCTTTTGGATTAATGAGATTATCTTCGCGGAAGCGCAGCCGCCCCTGATTGGGATCGTCGAACACGAAATACTCGTCGAACTGGCGGTAATGCTTGTGGGCGTTGATCTCGATCTCGGGTCGCTTCAAGTTCTGGACGACGGTGGCTGGCTCTGTCACTTTGACCTTGACCTGCACCTCGAACGATTCCTCTTCCATAGAGCCGCCCAGCGCGATCAGTTTCGAAAGCACCGACTGTTCGCGTTCGGTCAGGAAGGCGTCGATCTTTGTGGCGAGTTCGCGTGCTTGAGCGAGCAATTCCTTTTCGTTCAGCGTCAGCAATTGATGGTCGCGCATCAGCCATATGCCATTGACCATCACGTCGGTCACATCAGTGGATTTGGATGCAAAAACCAGCTGTGCGTAGGCATTCTGCGGGTCGCGTCGGAAGCGCGGAGAGTTGTGCAGTGGCGATGTATCCACGAGGATCAGATCGGCGCGTTTGCCAACTTCGAGCGAGCCGGTGATATGTCCCAGATGCAGTGCCTGTGCGCCGAGGCGGGTTGCCATCAGTAAAGCGGTTGCGGCGGGGACGACGGTCGGGTCGTTGGTAGAGGCTTTGGCGACGAAGGAAGCGAGGCGTACCTCCTCAAACATGTCGAGGTCGTTGTTCGAGGCGGGACCGTCCGTGCCAACGCCCACGTTCAATCCATCTTCGAGCATTTTGGCAACCGGCGCGAACCCCGAAGCGAGTTTGAGGTTCGAGGATGGGTTGTGTGCGACGCCCGCATTGGCATGTTGCAGCGTGCGGATCTCGCCTGTGTCGATGTGGACGCAGTGTGCGGCGATGACCTTGGCTTCGAACAAGCCGAGTTTCTTGACGTAGGGAATGACCGGCATGCCCTGCTCTTTACGCATGTTTTCCACTTCGAAAGCGGTCTCTGAAATGTGAATGTGCAATGGCACATCGAATTCCTTGGCGAGGTCTACGCAGGCGCGGATGATCTCCGGGTTGGTGGAGTAGGGTGCATGTGGGGCAATGGCAGGGACGATGAGCGGATGCCCCTTCCATTTTTTGATGAACTCGCGCGCGTATGCCAGCGAGTCGTCGTACGAGGCGGCGTCTGGTGCGGGATATTTCATGACCGACTCGCCGCACACGGCGCGCATACCTGCATCGGCGGTGGCTTGGGCGATATCATCTTCGTAAAAATACATGTCGTTGAAGGTGGTCACACCGCTGCGGATTTGTTCAGCACAGGCGATGAGTGTGCCGAGGCGCACGAATTCCGGCGTGACGAATTGACGTTCCACCGGCAGCATGTAGCCCATCAGCCAGACGTCAAGGCGCAGGTCATCGGCGAGACCGCGTACGAGGGTCATGGGTACATGCGTGTGCGCGTTGACCAACCCCGGCATGAGTACCTTGCCGCCGCAGTCGATGACTTCCCTTGCCGTGAATTGACTCTTGAGTTCGGCTTCGCTTCCAACGGCAACGATGGAGTCGCCTTTGACTGCGACCGCGCCGGGATCAAATTGATTAAGTTTTTCATCCATCGTCAATACGATGGCATTGGTGAACAGGGTATCTATGGTTTGAGTCATTCAATCTCCTTTTCGTGTGTTTTTGAAATTGTTATCCTGTTTGTTGACCGCTGACAGCGGACATGGGTCAATGGTCATTGGTCGAAAAGTCACTTCCAATTTAACAGCACTTTCAGCGCTTCCAGATTCTCTTCAAAATCTGTGTACTTGTGTGTGGAAAGTTCCATGTCTACTGCGGTGATATCAAGCGAGACGGCGTAATCTGCCAGTGTGCCGGTGTACACGCAGCCGGTATCAAGCGGCGGGTAAGGGTAGCCGGTTGCGCGGGAAAGCGCCTTGGCAAATTTTATCGAATCTTCCTCCCACGGCTCACCACCGGGGAAGACCCCCAGTGCCGCGCTGTGATAACTGATGAGCGTTTCGACCTCATGCGATTGCAGGAAGTACATCACTGCCTGGGTCTCAGGCTCAGATCCGGGGCTGGGTCCGCCGGTGGTGGGGGTCAGGTTCCAGCAACCGTTGCGGTCCCAGGTCTTTGCCCAATTGGCGGGGAAGTTGCGATTCAAGTCCACACCGTGGTCGTTGACGCGGCCATCGATGCCGTGGTCGCGTGCGTCGCCGTCGGGATTCATATTGCGCAGGATGTGAAGCGTCACATCACTTGGGATCACGTCGGGGTGATCAAAGATATATTGGATCAACTCATCCGCAAGGGCAATTGTGTTCCATTCGTAGCCGCCGTGGATGCCTGCCACGATCATCTTTTCGCGTTCGCCATTGCCAAACGTGTACACTTCAATGGGTCTGCCTGAAACGGAATACCCGACCGTGGCAACACGTGCATTGCCAAACCGCTGGAAGTTTTGAATGACGAACGGGGTGGGCGTATCCACTACGATCATCGTCGAGCGCGGATTGGGCGTGATGGTGGGCAGGTTCAGTGAGAAAACATCGGGCGTGTATGTGGGCGGCATTGTTGCAGTAAGGTTCGTGTTTACCCACGATGGTGCGGCTGAGACAGGGTTCAATGCAAAATACGCGAATGCCACCAGTGCGATCCCGCCCAAGCCGAGTATGTTCAAGCCCCAGGCGAGGATGACCCAGGGAGAGTCGTTCGCTTTGCGCGGCTTGGGCTTTGCCATTATTTCACTTCCTCAAGAGTTGTGCGCAGCCAGTTCAATGCCAGGTTGGTACTCCAACGTGTCAGGCTTTTGGGCGGACCACCGAAGGTGATGTGGTGGGTTTTCTCGCCGCTGGGTGTGATCATTGCCATGTCGGCGGAGCGTTCTTCGAGATTGGCAAGAACGCCGAGGGCGATGTCTGTTTTGAATTCGTTTCGAGCGGTGCGCAAGGTTTCCATAAGGGAACCAGGGCTGAGGTCCGGTATCGATGCGGTGTGTGGAATCTTGCGTGCCAGCATGCCATCCAGTCCGCTTTCGATGGCGGTCAACGTCATGCTGCGCCGCGCCAGCATATCCAGCACGACAGTTTCGAGCCGGTCTTCATCCACACCGAAGACGACACTGCCCAGGCGTTCGCGCACCTGTGCTTCGACCTGTGCGATCAATGCATCTGCTTCTGCTTCGGTTTTCGCCTTGGCAGTGATGCGAACATCCACCACGCCGGTATGCGCGGCGAGACCTACGGTGGGGTTGCTTAGGGTTTCAAGGTCGGCGATCTTTTCGTCGATCATGCCTTCGCCCAAGCCCGAGCAATGGATGACGCGCACTTTGATGATCTCATCAAGGCAAAACGTCTTTTGCAAATATGGGATGACCGACTCGTGCAGGACGTGTTCCATTTCATTGGGTACGCCGGGCAGGGAAATGATCGCGTGAGTTTTGCCGCTGATCTGTTTTTCAACAATAAAACATGGCGCAGTGCCGACCGGATTGCGAACCCCGATGGCACCCTGCGGAACATATGCCTGCCGCTTTTGATTCTCGGATGGCGTGCGACCGTAGCGTGAAATGGTCTCGACGACTTGCTCCCACAGGTCTTCACGGAATTCGGTTTGCAAACCAACGGCTTTGGCAACTGCCTCACGCGTGGGGTCGTCTATGGTGGGTCCCAGCCCGCCGGTGGTGATGACAAAGTCGGCGCGTTCGAGCGAGTGGCTGATCGCGCTGGCGATGCGGTCCACGTTGTCGCCGATGGTGATGGTGCGGTACAAGTCCACACCCATACTGCGAAGCGTACGCGCGATATAGCGCGTATTCGTATCGACGATCTCACCTAATAAGATCTCGGTTCCAATGGTAATGATTTCTGCGGAGGTCATATGATCCTTTAAACACGAAGGACACAAAGCACACAAAGGGGATGATTGTGGTCTTTTCCTTCGTGACCTTGGTGTCCTTTGCGTTTAATTAAACTACATTGTACTCTTTTATCAAACGTCCTTCTTCAAAGCGTTTTAGATCCAGCATCGAAACATCGAGCGTGGAATAGTTTCCATCGAGCATGAATTCCGTCATCAACTTGCCGGAGACAGGTCCGTGCATGAAGCCGTGACCGGAGAAGCCGGTGCAAATATAAAGACCTTTTACATCTGAACCGCCGTAGATCGGGTGTGCGTCAGGCGTCACTTCGTACAGCCCAGCCCAATGTGAGGCGCGGCTGGCTTTTTCCACCAGCGGCATACGCTCGATGGCGGATTCCAAATTCACCAACTCGAAATCTTCGTCAACGTTCTGGTCGAAGCCGGGTTTTTCTTCCTGGTTGCTCATGCCGATCAATAAGCCTTCGCCTTCGCGGTGGAAATACAACGACCTGGCAAAGTCGATCACGAACGGGAAATCCTCCGGCACTTCGGGCAGGGGATTGGTAGTGAACATCTGCCTGCGCAACGGGACAATGGGAAGCGGGACGCCCGCCATGTCGCCGATGAGTCCAGCCCAGGGACCTGCCGCATTCAGCACCATCCGCGTCTGAATCGTGCCGAGGTTGGTCTGCACTTCCTTTACCTCTCCGCCGCTGACAGTGATTCCCGTCACTTCCGCGTTTTCGATGGCTTTGACGCCCATCTTTTGCGCCGCGCCGACGTACCCCATCACCACGCCGTTCGGGTCCACTGTGCCATCTTTTTGATTGAATGTACCTGCAATGGCATCTTCAAATTTCATCAGTGGCAGGCGCATGCGGACGTCATCTCCGCTCAACAGTTGGGTGGGCACACCCAGTCCGTTCTGCAATGTCACATTCTGCTTGAAGGTCACCGCATCTTTTTCATTGGTAGCCACCAGCAGGTATCCGCACTGACGGTAGTTCACATCCTGCCCGATCTCTTCCTTGAAGCGTTCGATCATCGGCAGGCTTTCCTGCGACAGTTTCACGTTGATCTCGGTCGAGAATTGATAGCGCACCCCGCCGGCACACCTGCCGGTTGCTCCGGTTCCAAAATACTTTTCTTTTTCGAGCAGGACGATATTTTTTGCGCCGCGCTGGGCAAGGTGATATGCCGCGCTGGCTCCCATAACCCCCCCGCCGATGATGACAATGTCTGCTGTGTTTGGTAGTTGCATGTTCTGTTTCCTTTTCTTAGAATGGAATTTCCTGCCCCAGTCCCTGTTGCCTGGCGTTTTTCAATGCGAGCTGGGCAGCCATCGCATCTTGCACTGCCACGCCCACAGATTTGAAGAACGTAATTTCAGAGTCGCTCTGCCTGCCGGTCTTTCTGCCGAGCACGATCTCGCCCAACTCCGCTTGCACATGCGCTTCGGTGATAAGTCCCTTTTGAATGGGCTGGATCAAATCTCCGGCTTCGGCAAGAACCGCTGATCTTGAATCCACAAAAACTTTGGCGCGCAGGATGGTTTCAGCGGGCACTTCCACCATCTCTGGCGTGTACGCACCAATGGCGGAAATATGTGCGCCGGGTTTGAGGTCGGCATCATCAAAAACTGGAGTTGTCGAAGTTGTGGCTGTGCAAATAATATCCGCATCTTGCACCGCTTCTTTCGAGGATGAAGCGACTCGCAGATCAGATGGGATCGCTCCTTTGCCTGCCATCTCCCTCACGAACGCTTCAGCCCGACCCGCATCTGCGTCGAACACCCAAGCCTTTCCTATGTTTCGAGTGGAGCACGCCGCTTCGAGTTGGGTACATCCCTGCACACCTGCACCAAAAATGGCGACGACCTTGCTGTCTTTTCGAGCCAGTAGATCAATTGCCGCGCCGCTCCCAGCCCCCGTGCGGATGGCAGTCAGCGTGCCGCCTTCGAGCACGGCGGCGAGTCCGCCGGTCGCTGCATCGAACGCGAACACTGTGGCAAGGATGTAGGGCAATCCGCGTGCCGGGTTGTTCGGGTAAATGTTCACCACTTTGAGTGCCAATGCATCCGCATCTTTCGACTGCACATAGGCGGGCATGAAGATTCCCAACGCCTCATGGTTCGGGATGGACAAACGCGTCCGCAGCGGGACATCCGCCTTTCCATCTGAGAGTGAAGCGTAAGCGCTCTTCATGGCTTCAATGGTGTCTTTCATGGGCAACGTCTTGCGGACTTCTTCAGCGTTCAGTATCAGCATAGCGCCTCCGTTTTTCGAGGGAGTATAATTTTTCTGGTTTTAGCCGTATTTAATGACCTGATTTTAATGGAGGATGACTTGAATTACAAAAGAATAAATTTGTCTTTTATCCTGCTTGCGATCATCGTCGGGATATTCTTGTATTTGACGATTCGTTTTGAACCATCAGCTAGTGCAGCGGGGGCTTCGAGTGTCAAACCAGCACCAACCAGCAGTTGGATTTCCTTTCTCGAAGCCACACCTTTTGCCTATCTCACACCTCTGCCCGAGCCGGTAAGGACTGCGATCGATGGTCTGTATACCAAGGTGGACCAATCCTGGCCTCAATGGTGGAAGTGCCTGCGTTGTGCTGATTACCGCGCCGCGGGCGGAATCTGGAAACTGCAATTTGAACAAGGCGTGATGCGCATCTTCTACGAAGTCAATGGATGGAGAAACCTCTCATCGTATGAAGTCAAGGGAGATCGGCTTTATTTGTTCAACGATCCCATCTGTCCGGAGCATGTCGGTGTATATCAATGGAACGTCAATGATGGGCAGTTGAGTCTCACGGCGTTGAACGATCCATGCGCCTTTGATTTACGCGCCAAAAACCTGGGTAAGCAAACCTGGTTCAATTGCAATATGGAATCTGCGCCCGGTTGTATGGAACATCGGACGTCGCAGACTGCCATCATCCCGGCGGGATTATCAGTGCAGGTGGATGTCTTTGGCGGGGACAGCCGCTTCTTCGCTTCGCCGCCGGATTTTTATGCTCATGCCAACGCCGAAGATCAGACTCCACCGGAGGGGATTCAGATCTCGTACGCGGATGAAGCGATTCCCTACGGGCTGCATCGCGTCATTTGGTGGAATGGCGAATGGATCGAAGCCAGGGCGACAGACCCTTCCATCGAGGCGATGGGGGTTCAAATTCTTGGCGAGCAAACCATTGGCTGGGCGCGTATCCTCTTTGATGGGGAGGAGGTTTGGCGGGGCGATACGGCTGCCATTTGGGAGAAATCCGGCAGGCATGGAGGTTACATCCAGGTATCTGGGTTCGAGCCGGGAACGCATACCCTGCGAGTGGAAATCCTCGGGTTCGACTTCCGCCCGGTGACGGTGGCAAGTTTCGGGTTTAGCAGAAGCGGAGAGGTTCATCCCTGAATTAAGGTACAAGAAAAGCGCAGAGCGTTTGTCGAAGCCTCTGCGCTTTTTGATTCCATGCGGATTTTATTCCATGCCGAGGTAGGCTTTTTGCACGGTGGGGTTTGACTTCAAGGCTTCGGCTGAGTCGCTCAAAACGATCTGCCCGGTCTGGAGTACGTACCCGCGATTGGCAATGCCCAGCGCCATGGATGCATTCTGTTCCACCAACAGGACGGTGGTGCCTTCCTTGTTGATCTGCTGAATGGTGTCGAAGATCAATTCCACCAGCACCGGAGCGAGACCCATCGAAGGCTCGTCCATAAGCAGAATGTTCGGGCTAGCCATGAGTGCGCGCCCGGTGGCAAGCATTTGCTGTTCGCCGCCGGAAAGGGTGCCAGCCACCTGTGTGCGGCGTTCCTTCAAGCGTGGGAAGAGCGTGAAGACTCTTTCGAGGTTGCGGCTGTTTTCGCCCTTGTCGTTGCGGCTGTACGCGCCCATTTCAAGGTTTTCCGTGACGGTCAGGCGTGCAAACACACCACGACCCTCGGGTACCATGGAGATACCCTTGTACACGATCTCATGTGCCTTGTATTTCGAAAGGTCTTCGCCGTTCAATTTGACCGTTCCCTCGCGCGGCTTGAGCAAGCCCGAGATGGTGCGTAGGGTGGTGGTCTTGCCGGCGCCATTTCCGCCGATCAGGGTGACGATCTCGCCCTTTTCGATATGGAGGGAGATGCCCTTGAGGGCGTGGATGTTGCCGTAGTAGGTGTGGATATTTTCAATGCTTAGTATGGACATCGTTGCCTGCCTAGGATGCTTTCTTCTTGGAGGTCATCTCGTGGGCGGTTGCCATGCCTTCGGTGGCGGCGCCGCGACCCAGATACGCTTCGATGACGCGCGGGTTGGTCTGAATTTCTTTCGGCAGACCTTCCGCGATCTTTTCGCCGAAGTCCAGCACGGTGACCTGTTCGCTGATGCCCATGACGAGGCGCATATCGTGTTCGATCAACAGGATGGTGATGCCAAGGCTGTCGCGCAGGTTGCGGATGAAGTGCATCATTTCCAGGGTTTCGTTCGGGTTCATGCCTGCGGTGGGCTCATCGAGCAGAAGCAAACCGGGGCGGCTTGCAAGTGCGCGGGCGATTTCCAGGCGGCGTTGAGCGCCGTAAGGCAGGTTGCGAGCGACCTGATCTCCGAGACCGGCAAGCCCCACGAAGCGCAGGAATTTGATCGCCTCCTCGTGCGCGGCTTGTTCATCCTTGTGATAGCGCGGGGTGCGGACGACCGCATCGAACCAGTTGGTCTTCAAATGCGGTTCAAAGCCCACCATGATGTTCTCGATGGCGGTCAGGTTTGAGAACAGGCGGATGTTCTGATATGTGCGGGAGATGCCGAGGCGGGTTACCTGATCGGACCTGAGACCGTCGATTCGATTGCCGTTGAAGACGATCTCACCCATCTCAGGTGTGTAAAAACCGGTGATGCAGTTGAAGAAAGTGGTCTTGCCCGCGCCATTCGGTCCGATGATGCTCGAAATGGACTGCTCGGGGATCTCCACGCTGAGGTTGTTAACCGCGGTCAGACCGCCGAACTGTTTGGTGACGTTCTTGGCTGAAAGGATGGATGCCATGATTAAGCCTCCTGTCCTTCAGCCGTAAGTCTGGCTTCCTCATCGGCTTCATGCAATTCGCGTTTATGCGTTGCTTCGGGCCAGAACCCTTCAGGGCGGACTTGCATCATCACCACCAACAGCGCGCCATAGATCAAGAGGCGGTATTCGGCGAACTCGCGCAATAATTCGGGCACGCCCGCCAAAAGCAAGCCACCCACGAACACGCCGGGGATGCTTCCCATACCGCCTACGATGATCAACGCCAGAACGTTGATGGAGATCAGCAGTGCAAAGCTGTGAGGATAGATCGTTCCCAGTTTGACAGCAAGGATCGAGCCGCTCAAGCCTGAGAACGCCGCGCCAGTGGCGAATGCCATCAGTTTGGTGGCGACCAGATTGATGCCCATCGCCTGTGCCACGTCTTCATCTTCTCGCAGGGCTTTCCATGAGCGACCAAGCCGTGAGTCGCGCAGGCGCTGGCTGGTGAAAAGCGCCAGTACTGCACCGGCAACAATGAAGTAATACAATGTTTGCGGATTATTCACCAACACTTCCAAAAACTTGGGCGGGGGGATGTTCACAATGCCCTGCGAGCCGCCAATGTGGGGCTTTAAAAAGTCGGAGAGAGCCAAAATGCGGATGATCTCACCGAAACCGAGAGTCACAATGGCAAGGTAATCGCCGCGCATATTGAGCACCGGAATACCCAACATCACACCTGCGATCACCGCGAGCGCAACCGCTGCCGGCAGGGCAAACCAGAAATTCCAGCCGAAAGACGATGTCAGTTCCCCGGAGAGATTGGTCAGAACGCCCACCGTGTACGCACCGATCGCATAGAACGCCACATAACCGAGATCCAACAGACCGGCAAAACCGACCACGATGTTCAAACCGAGACCCATCAAAATGAAGAGACCGGTGGAATTGACCACTTCCGTCAGATACAAGCCAAGAATTGCCGGCAGGTAAATGATGACCAAAAACAACATACCATATCCGAACCACTTCAACGAACGGCGGCTTTTTTGAGGAAGTTTCTCGATTCGCGCATTCACTTTCGGCGCATTCGTATCCCAAAGAAGATTACTGACAGACACCACCAGGAAGACCGTGATCGCCCCTGCCACGGAAAGACCGTTCTCAATGCCTCTACCGAACATCCACGCGATGGCATCGCTCAATCCCTCGAATCCCGCCAGACTGACCTGAATGATGTCCTGCATCAGACCGAGGAAAGCCACCATTCCCAAACCAAGAGTGACCGCTTTGCGTATTCGTTCCGGCAGGATGAAGATCGCGCTTCCCACTGCGCCGACCACGATTCCTGCGACAATGAGAGTGATCAACCCGTTGGGAATCCCCTGCTCGAAGGTAAGGATCTTTACCAGGCTGGGCGAAGCATTGACCAGAGTCTGTCGCAGGTCGAAGCTGTCCACCATCCAGGTGAGCAGACTCATCACCACCGAGAACACAGCCCCAGAGAGAGCGCCTGCCGCCACGTTCAACCAGCTGTGTGCTTTCACCGTGCCTGCCACAAAGTATGCCATGACCAGCACAGTCAAGATCAACATGGTCCAGCCCATGGTGAGAGTACCGGCGATGATATCGCGTTCGTTGAATTCCTCCACCATGCCGACCAAGGCGATCAAAACCCCTACAATCCCGCCGATTAAACCGATCTGAAGTATCTTTTTCCAATCAAACGTTGACATAGGTACCTCCCGTTACGCCTTGGTCTTGCTTAGCCGCTCGCCCAAAATGCCGGTTGGGCGGAAAATCAAGACCATCACCAGCATGGTGAAGGCGATCACGTCTTTAAGCTGATATGGCGCAGGGATACCGAGCCCATCCAGGAACAGGGTGGGACCCAGCGACTCGAAAATACCGAGGAAAAGCCCCCCAAGCATTGCTCCCGGCGGGTTGCCGATGCCGCCCAACACAGCCGCGGTAAAGGCTTTGAGACCGGGAATGAATCCCATATAAAACGTAACGATACGGAACATGAACGAATACAAAACGCCTGCCGCACCTGCCAAAGCTGCTCCGAGAACGAAGGTGCTGACGATGATCTTGTCCACATCGATGCCCATCAACGCAGCGACACTTTTATCTTCCGAAACCGCGCGCATGGCTTTTCCGGTTTTGGTGTACTGGACAAAGACGGCAAGAAACGCCATCATGAGTGCAGCGGCAATAATAACGATAACCTGGATCTTCTGAATTTGGAAATCCCCGAACAAGGGAAATGTTCCCTTAATGACTGCAATTTCAGGATAGGCGCGGTTCTGTGTGCCGAAAAAACCGCGGAAGACGTACTGCAAAAAGTACGACGCACCGATGGCTGTAATCAAAGGAACAAGGCGGGGCGCGCCGCGCAGAGGGCGATAAGCGATCCTCTCGAGCAAAACGGCAATGATGACCGAAGTCGTCATTGCGACCAGGAAGATGATCACAATTCCAAGATAAGGGTTCGCTTCCATAAACCCGGAGCGTTGCATACTGGTGGCGGCAAAGTAACCGATGAACGCCCCGCCCATAAAGATTTCACTGTGGGCGAAATTGATCATGCGCAGGATGCCGTACACCAGTGTGTATCCCAGCGCGATCAGGGCGTATACGCTGCCCTGCGCCAGACCAAATACAGCAAGATCAAACCACTGAACCGCTGTGTATTTTCCTTGTTGGAGGGTCAGGTACGAGCCCCCAATGATCAGCGCAAGCAGCGCCGCCCCCACCAGCCACATGAATAGATCAGTCCAATTGATCCGTCTTATTCGGTAAGATTGCATGTCGAATTCCTTTGCAGGGATTTGGAGAAGCCAGACCGCGCCGGTAACGGTCTGGCTTTTTGCCCGAAATCAAACTACCGGCTGGGCATTGGCTGCACTAGAAATTACGGCTGCCAGAAGACAGGGGGAGGCCAGGCGCCGTTAACCTCTTCAGTGGAGAGCTTGAAGACACCCAACGCTTCGCCCGTGGCGCAGTCACCGTTCTCATTGCAGGTGAGGTTGCCGGTCAAGCCGTCGTAGTTGCTCAAGCCGTAGAGGTAATCGCGGAGAGCCTGGCGACCGATGTGGACGGTGCCGTCGGCATCAACAACCGCAACCTCTTCAATGCCGTTCAGAAGCATGTTGGTGGCGTCGTACGCGTGAGCGTGGAAGCCTGACGGGGGCACGCCGCCGATCTGATCAGCCCACTTGGCGAGGAATTCGCCGTAAGCGGAATCGTTCACGTCAACGTACGGACCGGAGAGGTACATGCCGTCCGCAGCGCTGCCGGTGGCTTCGGGGAAGGTGTCGGCGAACAAACCATCAGCACCCATCAGAAGCACGGTCTCGAGACCGGCAACTTCACGGGACTGAGCGGCGATCAGATTGCCTTCGGGTTCGAAGATCGGGAAGTAGATGATCTCAGGAGCGCCGGTGGCAATGCTGGTCAGAACCGGCTTCATGTCGGTATCGCCAACGTTGATGGCTTCCTGGGCGGTCACTTCACCACCGAGTTCGGCGAAGACTTCGGCGAACACACGCTGCAGGGATTCGGCGTAGGGGCTGCCGTCATGAATGGTCGCAGCCTTGCGGACACCGAGTTCATTGTAGGCGAATTCCGCCGCGATGCGACCCTGGAAGAGGTCGTTGTGCGCGGTGCGGAAATAACCATCATGCTGATCAGGGTGGGAAGGATCGGTCAGATCGGGGTTGGTGTTGGACGGGGAGATCATGACCATGCCAGCCTGGGAGATCAACGGCATGGCAGCACGGGCTTCGCTGGAGCAGTTCGTACCGATCACACCGATGATGGTCGCATCAGCGGAGATCTTGGTACCGGCAGCCTGACCACCTTCTGCGTTACAGAGGGTGTCTTCACCGCTCAGCTCAATCGGGTGACCGAGCAGCTCGCCACCACGATCGGCGATCGCGATTTCGATGGCGCCCTTGCTGTCCTCACCGAGGGAGGCAGTCGCGCCAGAGACGGTCAACGCATAGGCGATATGAATGGGATCGCCGGGGGCGATGCTAACACAACCGATAGCGTCGGTGCATTCGAAAGCGCCAGCCGGTTCTTCAGCGGCGGGCTCTTCGGCAGCCGGTTCTTCAGCAGCAGGTTCTTCAGCGGGGGCTTCGGTCGCAGCTCCACCGCCGCAAGCGGCGAGCGCCATGCTGGCGATCACCAGCAGGGTCAATAAAGCGAGTAAACGCTTATTCATTTTCTTGCTCCTCCAATATGGTTTCAAATTCTTGTTCCCGCAACTGCGGGTGGATACAAACCGTGCAGACCAAACGACCTGTAGTCAGCCTCACCTCCTTTCAAGAATGGCATTACCATATACCAAAAGAAAGCCCAAAAACCCTGTCCTATGGATTTTTATGGCTTGCTTGATAAAAAAAGATTATAACTCTGATTAAGGCTTATTAAAAGGTAATGATAAGGCGAATTTCATCTTCGGTCAAGCAATTGTGTCTATACACCTTTGGCGTTGCCAGACCGAAATTTGTAAACTATTTGTTCTCTGCGGGCTTGTAGAGCAACTGTTCTCGAATTCTCAGATCGGTGTTGCGGATTTTCATGGCAAGATCCGCTGCAAGATTATACATTAATCGATAACCAAGCTGAGGATAGGTCTCACACAGCATGATGATCTTGTCGCGCGGGATGACCAACAGACGCGTATCTTTTTGAGCCGAAATGGCAGAAGCAGAGCGTAACCCTTCATCCACCAGCGCCACCTCGCCGAAAGACTGCCCCCGCCGAAGACGGGCGACTGCCGTTTCATTTTTGCCATGTGAGTCCTTCGAACCACGGTGGATTAAAATATCCACTTCACCCTGCACGATCACATAAAGTTCCTTGCTGCTACTGTTCTCCCTAAAGATCACCTCGCCTGCCTGGCAAACAACCTCCTGACACAAATTGGAAACCAGCTCCAGCTGGGTCGGTGTGAACTGATAAAAGATATCGCTTTGTTTCAGGAAGTTGACGAAGTTGTTCATGGATGTGGAATCTCTCTCAAGCAGTGTAGCATAATCAAGGATGAAGTGCAACGCTTCAAACTACGGATAGGGCTGGTTCAACCAGTCGAGCGGATCCACCTGCACGCCGTTGACCCACAACTCCCAGTGCAGGTGCGCACCGGTCACACGCCCAGTCCCACCAACAAGACCAATGACATCTCCCTGTTGTACAGTTTGCCCGACCTGCACTTGGATGGCAGACTGGTGCCAGAAACCACTGTATACTCCCCAGCCATGATCCAGAATGGTCGCGTTCCCGCGCACGGTCAACGGACCTGCAAAGATCACCTGTCCTGCCGCAGGAGCCGTAATGGCAAGCCCATCGCCGCCGCCGAAATCCACACCTGTATGCCACCAGTTCACCTTCAGGTCGGTGCCCTGACCGAGATACACACGCCGGGTCCCGTATCGTGAAGTGAAATATGTCGACTCCGCGTACGCGATGGCTGGCGAAAGGAATTGCCCCTGCCAGAACCGGGTCGGGGTGGGTGTCGTTGTGATGGTGATGCTTTCAAGTTGCTTTTGTTCCGGGTCGGTCACAGCCGGGTCGATCAACGAAGGGTCTACCGGCAGGCTTTCCCCGGTCAGGTAATTGCCTGAAATGATCAGAATCAACTGTTCATAGGATTGTATACTGCCATCGGGGAGAGTGGCATCCAGCCGCAGTGGATACACTCCCGGCTCCAGCAATGCATGCACCCCTTGCAGCGAAACTTGCGAACCATCTTCATTCGGGAAAAAATAAAGTGGCTTATCCACCAGAATCCCGCCGAGTTTTACATCCGGTTGAGTGACGACCTTGATCAACCCCGTGCCTCCCTGTTTGATGGGCAGGTCGCGGATTTCCGCGCTGATGAATGCGGAGGGTAATCCGCTGGTGACCGCGCCATTGGATTCGCCGGGCGAGAAAAGGGTGTCGCCAGGGAGTCCATCCCACGTTCCGTGAAGCCCGTTGATCTCGGCGAGCGTCCAGGGGTTGCTGTTGTTCTTCACTGACGCTTCGAGCAGGGATTCGCCCACTGCGGGGGAGATGCGCTTGTTGTACTGGATTTGCTCCTGTTCGGGGACGATCATACTGACGCCCACATAAAACTCGCTTGGGCTGACAACCCGGTTCAGTTTCCTGAACAAATCTTCGGGTACCTGGGTTTGGCGCAGCATGCTGCGGTAGGAATCGCCAAAGTTAATGAAACGAGTATTGAGGGTGCCTGTCACGCCATCGAGCCCGGGGATGATAAGCGATTGCCCCGCCGTCAGTTGGTTTGGGTCGGCTATGTTGTTTGCGCTCATCAGATCGTTCAGGCTGACGTTGAACCTGGCAGCGATGGAGGAGAGACTGTCTCCCGGTTGGACGATGTAAATGGGACCCGTTGAACCCTGGGCTTGCACAGGGCTTAACGGGGTAAGTATGGTGATGACCAGGAAAATGAGAAAGAAGTTCCTACGCATCCTTGAATTCAACTTTGTCACCAATTTCGTAATCCGCCCAGCGGGTTGGGTGTATTTCGAGGGTATATTTTGCATCTGCTTTGGGGAAGTAAGCGGGTTTCCATGATTTCGCAATGACCTTGTCCACCACGGTCAGGTCGGAGTTGATCCATACCACGGCAAGGTCGAATGAAACGAAGAACATGTGGATGGATGTGTCGAGGCGTGAGTCACGCTTTTCGACGAGGAGCAGCCCCTCTTCCGGGGAAAGAAGCGGTCGAAACATCAGTCCGCGCAGACGGCACAGGAATGAGTCGCAATATCCCACGCGCGCGGGTTGTTCGATCCTTCTATTCAGGTTTTGGACGTGTATGAATTGGGGCATGTTCAAGTTGCAAAAAAAGGCGGCGAACCCGCCGCCCTGTGGTGTCAAAAAATCAGGCTATTTTTGACTGAAGATTTTATCCACGCTATCCATTAATTCCTGCGGGCTGAACGGCTTGGCGATGTAGTCGTCCACTTTGGCGATGTGCAGCCCCAGGACCTTGTCGATGTTTTGGGCCTTGGCTGTGACGACGATGACGGGGATGTCGCGGGTGGCGGTGTCCGCTTTCATTTGTTGGTATACTTCCCAGCCATCCATGTCCGGCATCATCAGGTCGAGCAGCACCAGGTCTGGGATGATCTCGCGGATCATCTTGATACCTTCCATGCCGCCTGAAGCGCCGAGAACTTCAAAACCTTTCCGACCCAGGATCAGCCTGATAAGGTCTATCATTTCCGGTTCGTCTTCGACACACAGGATCTTCTTTACAGGTGAATGTTCCATAAGTCTCCTGGCTTCACGGCAAGTTTACCATAAAATCGAGAGCGACCATCAGCGATGAAAATCATGACTTGGAACGTGAACGGTATACGTGCGGCGCTTGGCAAACGTGCGCTGGAATGGGGCTTTGATCGATCTCCAGATGCGTTGTGCTTGCAGGAAGTCAAGGCGAAACCGGATCAACTAAACCCGGGTCAACTGGCAGATTTGAAGTTGCCGTACGCTTGGAACCCTGCGGAGCGGGCGGGGTACAGTGGTGTGACGACATTCTATAAAAATCCGCCGGATGAGATTGTGATGGGGATGGGCACCCCGAAATTCGATGTGGAGGGGCGCGTCGTTCAGACCCGTTGGGAGAATCTGCGCCTCTTTAATATCTACTTCCCCAGCGGCTCACGCGGACACGAGCGTGTTGGCTACAAGCTGGCGTTCTACGAGGCTCTGCTCAATCTGCTGGATGCGCTGCACAAAAAAGGTGAGCACCTCATCCTGACCGGTGATTTCAATACGGCGCATCAGCCGATTGACCTGAAAAATGCGAAAGAGAATAAGAATACATCCGGGTTTTTGCCCGAAGAACGAGAGTGGGTGGATGCTTATCTTCGGCATGGCTTTGTGGATGCCTTCCGCCAGTTGTACCCGGAAAAGGTTCAGTACACCTGGTGGACGACCCGCTTAAATGCCCGTCAGCGGGGAATTGGTTGGCGGCTGGATTACTTCCTCGTGTCTGAGGCTTTGATGTCGCGCGTACGGGATGTGGTCATCCACGATGGGGTGATGGGGTCGGATCATTGCCCGGTGGAATTGGTGTTGGATTGAAGCGGCTGGACGACGATCCCACCGAAACGGGCTTCATCGGCGCGGCAGGGGGTCCCGTCGATATAGCATTCGTGGCTCGGGTATTCTTCGTCTGTGTCGGCAAATTTGGCGAGGTAGCCACCTGCAAACTCGGCATTGTAGAAGACCAGCAGGCGTCCGTCTGCAGACTGCGCCCTGTTTCGGCAGCCATTGCATACGTAACGCGGATATCTTTGAGACGGCTGTACAGATATACCGCAAATCGGGCAGAATTGAGACATTTTGGTCATTGTCCGGATTAATATCTGGTGAGAAGATTATATCTTGCCGGGCATTTTTCGGCGCAGGAACAGGCTGATGGATTTTGCAAGCAGGTTCCGGGTAAAAAAGAGGCGCGTTAGAGATTCATAATAGAAGATATTCGAATTCCCAAATCCAATTGGGCAACTTGGTATAATCTTCGCGCAAGTCAATTTTGGAGGATTCCGTGAATTCCCGTAGTCAATCGTATTTTGTGTATTTCCTGCTGCTTGTAGCCATTGGTGCCATGCTGTACATGGGCTTTCGCGACAATAACAACGCGACCGAGCCCCTGACAATCAGTCAAGTGGCGCGGATGGTTCAAAACGGCGAGGTTGCTAAAATTAGTGTGCAAAGCGACGACACCATCCGCGTGGTGAAGGTCAACGGCACCGAGGATACAGCAATCGAGTCGCGTAAAGAAGCGGCAACCACGCTTGTGGAGCAGTTGCGCGAATATGGCGTTACCCCCGAGCAGCTGGCTCAAATTAATGTCGAAGTCAGCGCGCCCTCTGTGTGGGGCGGTGTATTGAGCGGCGCTCTATACCTGCTGCCGGTCATCTTTATGGGTGGGTTGCTTTGGTTCATTTTCCGTCAGGCGCAGGGCAGCAACAATGCTGCCATGTCGTTTGGAAAATCGCGCGCGCGCATGTTCAGTGGCGAGCATCCCACCGTCACATTTCAGGACGTAGCCGGTGCGGAAGAATCCAAGCAGGAACTTGCCGAAGTCGTCGAGTTCCTCAAAGAACCGCAGAAGTTCATTCAACTCGGTGCGCGCATCCCGAAGGGCGTTTTGCTGGTTGGTCCTCCCGGAACCGGGAAAACACTGCTGGCGAAAGCCGTCTCCGGTGAGGCAGGTGTGCCATTCTTCTCCATTTCCGGTTCTGAATTCGTGGAAATGTTCGTGGGCGTGGGCGCGAGCCGCGTGCGCGATCTGTTCGATCAGGCAAAGCGACACTCGCCTTGCATCATCTTTGTGGATGAAATCGATGCGGTCGGTCGCCAGCGTGGAGCGGGTCTTGGCGGTTCGCACGATGAACGCGAGCAAACCCTCAACCAGATGCTGGTCGAAATGGACGGTTTTGATACCGACACCAACATCATCATCATTGCCGCCACCAATCGTCCCGACATTCTTGACCCGGCTCTTCTCCGCCCCGGTCGTTTTGACCGCCGTGTGACGCTCGACCGCCCCGATGTGAAGGGACGTGAAGCCATCCTCAAAGTACACATCAAGGGCAAGCCATTGGAACCCGGCGCCGATCTCGCTACTGTGGCGCGTGGCACACCCGGCTTTGCTGGCGCAGACCTTGAAAACCTGGTCAACGAAGCGGCGATCCTTGCCGCCCGCCGTAATAAGAAATCCATTGGGCAATCGGAATTGGAAGAAGCCATTGAACGCGTAGTGATGGGACCGGAACGCAAGAGCCGACTCATCTCGGATGAAGAGAAGCGCATCATTGCCTACCATGAAGCGGGTCACGCCATTGTGGGCAACGCCATCGCTGAAGCGGACCCCGTCCAAAAAGTGACCATCGTTGGTCGCGGACAGGCTGGCGGCGTAACGTGGTTCCGTCCGGACGAAGACCGCATCCTCATGTCCCGCAAGAAGATGATTGCCACGCTTGCCATGGCGCTCGGCGGGCGCGCTGCCGAGGAAATGATCTTCGACGACATTACATCTGGCGCATCCAACGACATTGAGCAGGTGACGCGCATGGCGCGTGCCATGGTGACCCGTCTTGGCATGAGCGCTGAACTTGGCACGATGGCATACGGACAGAAAGAAGAGTTGATCTTCCTTGGGCGTGAGATCTCTGAACAGCGCGATTATTCCGAAGCCGTCGCCGAGCAGATCGACCGCGAAGTCCGCAAACTGGTGGAGGATGCGTATAAAACCGCCAAAGCGACCTTGAAGAAGTATCGCAAGCAGCTCGACCTCGTTGCCCAGAAACTTCTGGAAGTAGAATCGATCAACCGTGAGGAATTCGAAGCGCTCTTCCCGCCGCCGCTCGGCAAGAAGAGTGGAACACCGCAGGTTGCGTAAGAAAATCGGTAAATCGAAATAAAAGAGCCCCTCCGTTCGGAGGGGCTCTTTACATATCACGAATTTTGCCTGAAGTTTACGACGGATTGGATTCCTTGTGCTGGCGGACCAACTCGCGGCGTAGGATCTTGCCGACGGTGGTCTTGGGCAGCTCGCCCCGGAATTCATAGTGGGTGGGAACCTTGTATGCTGCCAGTCGTTCCTTGCAGAAGGCTTTGAGCTCATCCTCGGTCAGTGTTTCGCCGGGCTTGACGACGACCCAGGCTTTGACCGTTTCTCCGCGGTAGGGGTCGGGGATGCCCGCCACACCGACTTCCAATACCTTCGGGTGCGCGGCAACCGCCTCTTCCACCTCGCGGGGCCAGACCTGATAGCCGCCCGGCTTGATGAGTTCCTTCTTGCGGTCGACAATGTAGAAGTAACCATCCTCATCCACGCGGGCGATATCGCCGGTGAAGAGCCAGGTTTTGCCATCCGCCATTTGGCGCAGGGTGTTGGCGGTTTCGGTCGGCATGTTGTGATAGCCCTTCATCACCTGCGGACCGTGGAGGACGATCTCGCCGATCTCGCCCTGCGGCAGTTCGGTTTCGCCATCGTCAAGGCTGATGATCTTCACTTCCACATCGGGCAGGGGCATGCCAATGGAGCCGGTCTTGTTCACGCCTTCGAGCGGATTGCAGTGCGTGGCGGTCGGCGCTTCGGAGAGTCCGTAGCCTTCGACCAGCTTGCCGCCCGTCAATTTTTCGAATTGTTCCTTTGTCTCGCGCATCAGCGGCGCGGAACCGGAGATACATGCCTTGATGGAGGACAGGTCATATTTGCCTTCCTTCACCGCCGGGAAGTTGTTGATGCCGTTGTACAAGGCTGGCACACCGGGGAAGATGGTTGCCTTGTATTTCTGAAGATTGTCCAGCACATCCTTCAAATCGCGCGGATTGGGTACCATCACCATGGTGGAGCCCGTCGCCATCGCAAAGTTCATGCCCGCCACCATGCCATACACGTGGAAAAGCGGAATCGCCATCAGCACGACCTCGTTGCCTTCATCGAGTTTCGGCATGAACGAGCGGATTTGCAATGTGTTGGCGACTACGTTGCGGTGCATCGCCACGGCGCCCTTGGAGATGCCCGTCGTCCCGCCCGAATATTGGAACAAAGCCGTATCGTCAGGACCCACTCCCACGTCCGGTTTTGATGCGCTGGTATATTTTGCAAGCAGGTCCTGGAGCCAGATGTCGCCGTCTCGCAAACCGCCTTCGATCCGAAATCCGCCTTTTTTCTCTTTTGCAAGCGTGAACAAAATACGCAAAATGGGCGGCAGGGTTTCCTTCAAGTTGGTCACGATCAATTTCTTGATCTTGGTCTTCGGCTGTGCCTTCTTGATGGTTTCGTAAAAGTTCGTCATCACGAACATGTATTCAATGCCAGCATCGCTGGCTTGGTGCTCGATCTCAGGAGGAGTATAGAGCGGGTTGGTGGCAACCACCGCACCGCCCGCCTTAAGGATGCCGTAATACACCATCACGAACTGCGGCGTGTTCGGCATGAAGATTCCCACGCGGTCACCCTTCTTCACGCCCATGTCTACCAGCGCGGCGGCGACACGGTCGGTGATCGCATTCATCTCCTTGTAAGTGATAACCGCGCCCTTGAAGATCGTGCAGGCGCGGTCAGGATACTTGCGCGCGGCTTCCTCGAGAAAATGGAACAACGGCGCTTTGGGATATTCGATTGTGTTTGGCACCCCTTTGTCGTAGTTCTGTTGCCATAACTTGCTGTCCATACTTCCTCCTCCAATTAAGTTGTTTAGGCGAAGATGTTATGGCGCAAGTATAAGCTTGAAAATTTCAAAAGTCAATTACAACACCTAAAATTGGAGCGAGTTACGAATGTGGGTCTCGATTTCATTGAGAATATTTTCACTTGATGGATCGAACCAGCGGATGTTTGGATCGGACTCCTTGAACCAGTTTGCCTGTCTGCGCACAAAGACGCGCGTCAATCGCTTCATCTCGACTTTGGCTTGCTCCATCGTCATCGAGCCTTGCACCACGCTGACACATTCCCGGTACCCGATTGCAGACATGCTCGGAAGAAGCGGGGAGTATCCTTTATTCAACAATCCTCTGACTTCGTCGATCAAACCATCTGCAAACATTTTTTCGATGCGCTCATCCACCCGTTGATACAACTCGGCACGTGGACGATTCAACCCGACCGTGACAAGGTGATATGGCGAATCACTTTGTCCGCGCTGTTCCGAGAATTTTTTCCCTGTTGTGAAAATTACTTCCAGTGCTCGAATGGTCCTGCGCACGTTTCGCAGATCAATCGCAGAAGCGGCAACCGGATCAAGAATCTTGAGTTTTTCGTATAGCCACTCTTTGCCTTGTTGTTCTTGCAAGGTTTCCAGCACATTTCTCAGCCGTGCATCTGGCTGAACCGCCGGCGGAGTCCAACCCTCCGTCACTGCGCGAACGTACTGCCCCGTCCCGCCGACCAGAAAAGGTAACTTTCCGCGACTATGGATTTGGGAAATGACCTCTCGTGCCATCTCTTGAAAGACCGCCAAACTCAATGTTTCATCCGGGTTGACAATGTCGATCAAATGATGCGGCACACGCATCGTCTCTGCTTGCGAAGGTTTGGCAGTGCCAATATCCATGCCGCGATAGAAGAGACGCGAATCCGCCGAGACGATCTCACCGTTCAATCGTTCAGCGAGGCAGATGGCAAGTTCCGTCTTGCCGACGGCGGTGGGTCCGACAATGAGGATGATGGGAGGTTTAGTCATTCGGATGTTTTTTATTTGTGTAGAAACCGAGAAATGCAGAAAACCCAATTCCAACGATCAGGTCAAGGACAAGGGGGATGAGATTGAAGTCGCTGTGATAGGCATAGCCGCCTTGTTCAAAGAAAACGAATGGAAAGCCGAGGCGGGAGATGGCGTCGGCGCAGGCGGAAAGCCCGAGCAGGGCTGGCAAGCCACAGTCAGAGAAAAGATGCGCGGCAAGGAAATTGGCGAGAATGAAGACAGAGAGTCCGATCAAAAATCCTTTTAGAAAGTTGCGAGAATGCGTCATGTCAATTCAATTTCCGTTCTGCTTCAATTTGCATGTTTCTGGTAAACTTTCGACCATTCTTTTTGTGTTTTCATTTTATCACCCTGGAGAGTCGCTATGATCAACTGGCAGGAATTGACGATAGATATGTTCGTGAAGCAATTGCGGGACTCTTATCACCGAACTTATGGCGACATCAACAGCGACTTTGGGCGCATCGTTGCCTGGTGCGGGCGGCTCTCTCTGGAAAACATCTCCAACTCCGACGCACTCTATCACGACATTGACCACACGATCATGGTCTCTCTGGCAGGGCTCTCCATCATCGAAGGCAAACACCTGCGAGAAGGCGGCGTCACCCCGCGTGATTGGATGCATTTCATGATCGCCGTCCTGTGCCATGATATTGGCTATGTTCGCGGGGTGTGCCGCAGTGACACAAAAGACCTGTTCGCCACCGGGGTGGGAGACGAAAAGGTTTACATCTCACCAGACTGGACGGATGTTTCATTGACGCCGTATCACGTCAACCGCAGCAAGCAGTTTGTGCGTGAGCGTTTCGGGGTGCATTTGCTCGACGACATGACCAATCATCTGGATGCCGAACTGGTTGCCTCCTACATCGAAATGACGCGCTTCCCATCCCCTGCAGACGAGGTGTACAAAGACACCAAAGGGCTCGGCGGCTTGGTCCGTGCTGCGGATTTCATCGGTCAACTCGGCGACCCGGACTACTTCCGAAAATCTCCCGCGTTGTATTATGAATTTCAGGAATTGGGCGCGAACGAAAAACTGGGATACACATCCCCGAACGACCTTAGAAAGAACTATGCGCGTTTTTATTGGGAACAGGTCAGCCCGTACATTCAGGATGCGCTTTTCTATCTCCGCCTCACGGAAGATGGCAAACAATGGATCGCCAACATGCACTCGCATGTCTTTGAATCAGAACACGAACATGGATAAAAGAAAATCCACAGGTTACAAGCCTGTGGATTTTCTTTTATCAGTCACCTGAATTTGAATACGGTCGAAACGTATCTGTCACTTCGTCCAGTTTTGCAACTTCGTCCCCGGTCATGCGCCAGCCCGCGCCGCCGGCATTCTCCTGCGCCTGACGGGCATTTTTCGCACCAGGGATGGGAAGCGCTCCCTTGCAGATGACCCAATTCAGCGCCACCTGCGAGACGGTCTTGCCGTGATTTTGAGCGATCTCCTGCAAGGTTTTTATCACCGGCGGGAGTTTCTTGAGGAAATCGGCATAGCGTGAGCCGCGCACACCGGGAGGCGGGTTTTGCGGCGAGTACTTCCCGGTCAGCAGACCTTGTTCGAGCGGCGAGTAAGCGATCAACCGGATGCCCAATTCCTTGCAGCGCGCCAGCGTGCCGTTCTTTTCCACCTCGCGGCTCAACAGACTGTAATGTACCTGATTGGACGCCAGCGGAATCCCTTGTTGCGCCAGCGCAGAATATGCCCGCAGCATACGTTTGTGCCCGAAATTGGAAACACCAACTGTGCGAGTCAGTCCCTGCTTGACACACTCTGCCATGCCTTCCATCATCGCCTCTGGGCTGAAGATCGGCGAGGGCCAGTGGATCTGGTATAAATCCACCGATTCGGTGCCAAGCCGTTCGAGGCTGGCTTTGAGCGCGCGTGGGATGAATCCCTTGCCAAAACGCCACGGATACGGGAAGAATTTCGTTGCCACCAGCACCGGCTGGTCGGTCTCTTTTAGAAACTGCCCCAGCATTCGCTCAGATCGACCCGTACCATACACTTCCGCCGTGTCAATGAAGCGGATTCCAAGATCCAGTGAACTATCAAAGGCTTCCCGAATGTCTGTATCCGAATATCCCTGCCCGTACGACCAGATGATGCGGTCACCCCACTGCCAGGCGCCCAACCCCATTTCGACGGCGTGCAAAAAGCGTGTCTCGTTGCTGACTTCGTTCATGCTGTCTCCTTGATGATGCGCCCGATTCTATCTTAAAAAATCACTTCCCGAAAAAATTCGGGTTACAATTCAGCCCGCTCGACAAAATTCAATTTGGAACTCATGGAACGAGATCTCCTCACTCTAGGAGGTAAGTGGATATCGCTCCCCGAGTTCCGGGAGGTTCCCGTGACATCGAACTCAAATAAGCGGGATATCGAAACCGCTTCCAGCCTCGACGCAAGGCTGGGTCTGTCCTTTTCAAACTTTGCCCTGCTGACAGAGGCTCTGACTCACCGTTCGTATGCCAACGAGCATCAGGACGGTACGATGGATAACGAACGGCTCGAGTTCCTCGGCGATTCCGTGCTGGATTTCATCGTGGCAGATTGGGCATATCGTCGTTTCCCTGAATTGCCCGAAGGCGACCTGACCCGCATCCGCTCTCATCTTGTTCGGAATGAGCGGCTTGTCTCGTTTGCCAATCGGATCGATCTCGGCAGGGCGCTCCGCCTCGGGCGCGGCGAGAAACTTTCCAGCGGTTCGGTGCGTGAAAGCGTGCTCGGTTCGGCATTCGAAGCCTTGCTCGGCGCCATCTATTTGGATGCGAACCTTGAAAAGGCTCGTAACTTTGTTTTGCCCCTTCTGGATGAAAAGAGGGAATCTGTGCTGGAGGAGATTTTCGACCCCAAAAGCACACTGCAAGAGAAAGTGCAAGCCTTGAAAATGGGACCGATCATCTACCGAGTCGTCAATGCCAGCGGACCCGACCACGCCAAAACCTATGAAGTGGAAGTAGAAATCAACGGCGTAGTCATGGGACGGGGCAGTGGCTCAAGCAAAGCCGCCGCCGAACAGGAAGCCGCCAGGGATGCGTTGAAGAAACTCTAAAAAGTTATTGGAGATTGGTAATTGGTAATTCAAAAACTCCATTCTCCAATTACCAAAATCGTAAATCCAAAATCGTAAATCGAAAATTACCACATGCCTCTTCGCCTAAAATCACTCGAACTGCAAGGATACAAAACCTTCGCCTCACGCACAACCTTTGAGTTTGCCGCGGGGGTGACTGCCATTGTCGGACCGAACGGTTCGGGCAAATCGAACATCGCCGACTCGCTGCGCTGGGTGCTGGGCGAACAGTCCTACGCCTTGTTGCGCGGGAAAAAGACCGAAGACATGATATTCTCCGGTTCTGAGCATCGCGCCCGCGCGGGCATGGCGCAAGCCACCATCAACTTCGACAACACTGACCAATGGCTGCCGCTCGACTTCACCGAAGTCTCGATGGGACGTGTCGCGCACCGTGATGGTCACAATGAGTACATCATCAACAATCAGCAAGTCCGCTTGCGCGAGATGAACGAATTGCTTGCCCAGGCTGGTTTGAGCGAACGGACGTACACCATTCTCGGTCAAGGCTTGGTGGATGCGTCGCTCGCCCTCAAAGCCGATGACCGCCGCCGTCTGTTTGAAGAAGCCGCCGGTGTAGGCTTGTACCGCGCTCGCCGTGACGACGCGCTGAAGCGTCTCAACGATACCGACCACAACCTCGAACGCGTGCTCGATATTATGTCTGAGCTCGAGCCGCGCATCCGTAGTTTGGAACGGCAGGCAAAACGCGCCATTGAATTTGCCCGCGCCCAAGCGGATTTGAAGGTCATCCTGCGCGAGTGGTATGGTTATCACTGGCACCGCTCCCAACGCGACCTAACCGACGCCCGCGAGTCTGTGCGCATGCAAGAGTCTCGTTTGGTTGAAGCGCGTGAAAACCACGAGAAGGCACAAACCGAATACAACAACTTCCGCGAGCGGCTTTCGGGTTTGCGTGCTCACTTAAATGAATGGCATCGCAAAGCTGCTGAGTTGCACACCCAGCGCGAGTCTCTCAGCCGTGACCTCGCCGTGCTCGAAGAACGTCGCCGTTCGCTGACTGCCCAGCAGGCATCCATCCTTTCCGACCAGGAAAGTGTGATGAACGAATTGCATTTGGCGCGTGAACGTTATCAAGCTGCCGAAGCGGACATCGCCCGCGTGCAAAGCGAAACCGACGAAGCCAAGGCGCAATTCAGCAATGCGCAGAACGCGCTTTCCACGCGCCAGTCGGAACGCTCGAGCATCGAAGAGCAAATTCAAGCCATTCGTAATCGCATTGAAGAACTCACGCAGCAGCGCGCTGAGAACAACGCCCGCCTCGATGAACTTAAGTCTCGCATTGAAGCGCAGACTCAAAAGATCGCTCAAACTCAAAGCGCAATTGCCAATGCCGAAGCACAAACTGAAAAGGCAAAGGCGCAGTACGAATACGCACGCAAGACTCGCGAAGGCATTACCGAAACGCTGCAACGCGCCGAAGACAAAGCCCTCGCCAAACGCGCCGAAGTGGATCGCCTCGATGGCGAACGCCGCGCCGCGCTTGAACGCCGCACGAAGGAAGAATCTGAACATTCACGTTTGAAGGCGCAGCTCGAAGTGCTCGAACAGTCGGAGCAGTCGCTGGCGGGGTATGCCGAAGGCGCGCGCTTCCTGCTCGACGCCGCACGTCAGTCGCGCCTCAACGGTGCGCGCGGTGCGCTCTCGTCCGCGCTGGATGTGCCTGCCGAACTCGAAACCGCCATTGCCGCCGCGCTTGGCGATACGCTCGATGCGGTACTGATCGATGCAAGTGAACTTGAGAACGCACTGCAATTGCTCGAGTCCGATGAAGCTGGACGAGCCGCGTTGTTGCCCGTCGATAAAACGTCCGACCTTTTCACTGCTTCAGAAATTTCTGATGATATTTTGGGTGTCGCCTCCGAACTCGTCAACGCGCCCGAAGAACTTCGCAGTGCGGTGCGACTCACGCTCGGTCAGTCTCTCATCGTCCGTGACCGTGCCACCGCCCGCAGATTGCAAGTGGATCTTCCGACTCACGCCCGCGTGGTGACTCTGCGCGGAGAAGTCTTCCGTGGCGATGGGTTGGTCATTGCCGGGAAAACCGCCTCTTCCTCGACCTTGAGCCGGGGACGTCAGAAACGAGAATTCGATTCCGCCTTGAGCGGACTCGTCGCCCGTCTTGCCGAGTCGAATGACTTGGTGGAACGTCTGTCAAATGAATATGCCGAAGCGCAGCGTGAACTGTTGCAAGCGGAGTCCGATGCGCGCGAAACCCGCGTCAGATTGGGTGAAGCCCAAGAGACCGAGCAACAAGCCGGTCTTGAGTCTGAGGCGAATGCCCGGCAGTTGGAATGGCAGAAGAGTCAGTTAAGTCAACTGCAGGGAGAGTCCGAAGAATCGAAATCCCTCCAGCAAAAGATTGGCGAAGCGCAAGTGGATGTGGAAGCACAGAACGCGCTGGCGCATGATGAATTGAAAGTGGTGGCGGCGAAACTCGCGGAACTCGAAGCGGGTGAGTTGCAGGAACAAGTCTCTTACTGGACGACGCGCGCGGCGGTGGCGGAACAAAGCCTGAGCGCGGCGCAAAATAAATTGAAGGAACGCGGCGATGATATTTCACGTTTGGATTCACGCCGTGTGGAATTGGCGAATCGTCTGACCGAGTTGGATGGCGGCTTGCACAGTTTGGATGCCGAGAAGGCGGCGCTGCGTGAACGTGAGTCGGCGTTGAATGTGCAGATCGAAGACCAGCGCATTCAGATCGAACCGGCGGAGAAAGAACTTGCCGTCGCCGAGCAGGAAGAAGCGCGTTTGCAGGAATTGGAAAACAACGCCCAGCGCGGGTTCGCGAATGCGGAACGTCTGCTCGGGCAGGTGCAGTTGGAGCAAACCCGCAAGCAGGAAGCGCTCGATAATTTACAGCAAAAGATCACCGACGATTTTGGTCTGGTGATGTTCGAATATGCCGCCGATGTTTCGGGACCTGTGCCGCTGCCCATCGAAGGCATGGTGGAGCAGTTGCCCATCGTCACCGAACTCGCGCCGGACTTGGAAGAACAATTGACGCACAACCGCGCACAGTTGCGCCGCATGGGAGCGATCAACCCGGATGCGAAAGCGGAGTACGAGCAGGAAAAAGAACGTTACGAGTTCATGAAGACACAAGTGGAAGACCTGCACAAAGCCCAAGCGGACTTGAAGCAGGTGGTGGCGGAACTCGACGAGTTGACCAAGCAGGAATTCGTGAAGACCTTCGACGCCGTGGACAAGCAATTCCGCGAGACGTTCGTGCGTCTGTTCGGCGGCGGTTCGGCGCGATTGGCGCTGACCGACCCCGAGAATTTGGTCGAGACCGGTATTGAAATCGAAGCCCGTCTGCCGGGGCGACGTGAGCAAGGCTTGGCACTGCTCTCCGGCGGTGAGCGCAGTCTGACCGCGATAGCGTTGGTGTTTGCCTTGTTGAAGGTGTCGCCAACCCCTGTCTGCGTGATGGATGAAGTGGATGCGATGCTCGACGAAGCCAACGTAGGACGCTTCCGCGACCTGCTGACAGACTTAAGCAAGGACACGCAGTTCATTGTCATTACGCATAACCGCAACACGGTGCAAGCCGCAGATGTGATCTACGGCGTGACGATGGGGCGCGACTCGGCGAGTCAGGTGATCAGTTTGAGGCTCGATCAGGTGACGGATGATATGTTGAAGAGGGGGTAGGGGAGTGGAAAGTAGAAAGTGGTAAGCCCTGTCCCAGTTTGTGGGGCAGGGCTTTTTTGTTTTGGAGTAGACGATATAATTTGTACTACCTAATAGTGAAACCTTTTATGTTCTGAATAACATATTCCCCGCTGTGTTTTGAGAATCCTCATGCCTACTAAATTAGAAATCCTTCTTTCCCAGTTACAAGAACAAATTGAGCCGATGCGGCGGTTGCATTTGCTGAATGAACTTATTGAAGAATACGCAGATATCGATTATCTCAAAGCATTTGAAGCCGCTGAGGAGATGTATCAGGTTGCGGTAAAACATAATCTTGATCATTTTATTGCACAAGCGCTCAACCAAAAAGCATGGCTTCACGTCAACTTTGGAAATGTGCAGGAGAGCCTTGCGTTTGTTTCTCAATCTCGGGTATTCTATGCGCGACTTGGTGATGAAAAAGGATTGGCAAAAACTTCTTTACATGCTTCGGCCGTCTTACGGCGTTTGGGAGATTACCCCAGCGCATTAGAAGAGGCGTTGACTGCTTTGGATATTTACCAGATTCATGGAGACCGGCAGGGGATTGCAGAGACAATGGCGAGACTGAGTTTTTTGTATGTTCATCTTGGGGATTATGAACAGGCGGAAATTTATGGATTGAAAGCGGATAGCGAATTTGAGTCTATTAAAGGGACGGATGAAATCTATAAATTTTCTATTCCCAATAGTCTGGCAATGGCGTATTTTCACCAGGGCAAATATATTGAAGCGTTGAATATTTATTTAAGAGAGGTTGGTTTCCTGCGTAAACAAAAAAATAAATCGGATCTGGGCATTGCTCTTAATAATCTAGGTACGGTTCTTTTAGGGCTTGATAGATTGGCAGAGGCGGAGGAATTAGTTGTTGAAGCATTAATGTTGGATGTAGAAACCAATCATCGTTATGGCGAAATTAATTGTTTGTTTACCCTAGGCGAGATTGCAGAAAAAAAGAAGGATTACGAAGGGGCAATTTCATATTACAGCCAGTCTCTAGAGAAAGCTGTTGCAAATCATGTTGAACAGATTGTTTATGAATTGCATGACCGTCTGGCGGTTGTGTACGAATACATGGGGCAGATCAATATGGCATTTGACCACCTCAAGAAGTATCGGGAAATAAGAGAGTCTCTTTTTAAGGCAGAGACTTTAAATCGAATACACGGCCTGAGGATGCTTCATGAAACGAGACAGGCAATGGATGAAGCCCGACGTAATGCCGAGGTTGTGACGCAGCGAAACCATGAGATCGATTTATTAAAAAGAACTCTTGTGGTTATGCCTACAATCTCTGAGCGGCGGGAGATTTTGGATATTGTATGTAAGGAGTTGTTAATTGTCCTGAAATCCACCATCAGTGTTGCGGCTGTATTGAGTGATGAACAGACCCGGGCCGTCATTGAGGCGGGCTTTCGTGGAGATGTCAGACTTGACTTAATTGATTTCAACGTTGGGGAACTAATTGCGCGCGACGCGCCTCTTGTCGTTGGTCTGCTGGATGAGAAACAAGTTGTTGCAATTAATGATGCCGTGGTTTCTTTTGACGACGCGGATCTGTTGAACGTATTCAGGGAGTTGGATGTTGTTAGTTTGCTTTTTCTTCCCATTGTGATTCGGAAGCGTACAGCGATCATCCTTGTCGCCGGATTTGCTGCCATGCGGGAGTTTAATAATACAGATATCACTCTCGCAACGGCCCTTGCCGCATCATTAAGTCAGATATTTGAGAATGCCTCGCTCTATCAAGATCTGTTATCCACGCATGAGACGCTGTCAGAAGCCTATGACGCCACCATTGAGGGATGGGCAAAAATACTCGAATTGCACGATTTGGAAGCAGAGGGGCATGCGCGCCGTGTCGCTGACCAGACTGTTAATCTCGCCCGGGTGTTTGGGTTGAGCGAAGAGGAGATCATCCACATTCGACGCGGCGCACTTTTGCATGATATTGGGAAGTTGGGCGTTCCTGATCAAATCATACTTAAGCCAGGCAGCCTGACAGAAGAGGAATGGGTGATTATGCACAAGCATCCACAATATGCCTATGAAATGCTTGTGTCAATTGAGCACTTGAAACCTGCTTTGGATATTCCGTATTACCATCATGAAAAATGGGATGGGAGCGGTTACCCAAAAGGCTTAAAAGGCGAACAAATCCCATTGGCGGCGCGCCTTTTTGCCGTTATTGATGTGTGGGACGCTCTTCGCTCCGACCGTCCTTACCGAAAGGGATGGAGCGATGGAGAAGTGTATGAATATATTCGATCATTGTCAGGCAAGCAGTTTGACCCCAAGGCGGTAGAATATTTTTTGACTATGATGGGACAATGAAAGTTTAATTGCAATACTTATTCTTTTAATCAAGGTTTGTTTGATGGCAATAACTCACCGCTCTTTCCTTCCTGACCAAGATAAACAGTTGATGATCGATCTCGCTGGGCATTTCCAGACAGATCACCTGCATGTAGTTGACCTGCCGTATCGGCTGAGTTCGTGGGGACTGGACGATAAGGAAAATGTCCGCTTTTGGTTTGATGGGGAGAATTTGGTTGCTTGGGCGGTGCTGCAAAGTCCGTTTTGGGCGATTGATTATGCCTGCCATGTGGACTATCCAGCCTTGTTCAAGGAAATCCTTGCATGGGCGGATGAACGTGCTCAATCTGTGATCGGTACGCCGTATGAGCGTTCGGCTTGGTTTGTTAATGTGTTTTCGGGGCAAGAGTCTCGCAAAAAAGATTTGGAAGCCATGGGTTTCGCCTGCCAATCGGATGTGGGCGAGGATTCATGGTCGAAGGTGTTTATGAAGCTTTCACCCGAGCCGAAGCTATATGAACCGTCTGCCGGGTTTACCGTCCGCCCGCTGGGTGGGGACGTGGAGAAGTATGTGGCGTTGCATCAATCTGTGTTTGAGAGCAAGAATATGACGCTTGAATGGCGTGAGCGCACGCTGCAAAGTCCGTTGTACAGACCAGAATTGGATATTGTGGTCGAGTCACCAAGTGGTGAGTTGGCGGCGTTTTGCATTTGTTGGTTCAACGAGAAACTGTCCGCGGGGCAGGTCGAGCCGTTGGGTGTGCATGCGGATTACCGTCAACTTGGGTTGGGGAAGGTTGCCTTGTCTCATGGCGTGAGCCGACTCCGCTCGATGGGGGCGAAGGATATTTTTGTCGAAACCGATAATTATCGCAATGAGGCGTTCAATCTCTATCAATCCTTTGGCTTCGAGGTGATTCAGGATGTTCTGGTCTATCGAAAAGATTATTAATTGCTCTCTGCTAGCGTTTCTTGACTTAACCTGAGAGTTTGTTGGCTTAACTCGGCTTTTCAAGTGGAAATGACCAAATATTAATAGAAAACCCCGCCCCAGATTTTTCTGGAGCGGGGTTCTTGTTTCAAGATAGTCTTGCTTTGCCAGAAGATTACGGCTCAGGCGTTCCCTCGCCGCCTGCTTCAAACGTGGCGAGCTGCTCCGCTTGAGCGGTCAGCGAAACGCCAGCGGCTTCGGTGGCTGCGGTGATGAAGTTCGGTTCGGAGGGCACGCGTTGCTTCCAGATGTCATACACTTCCACACCGTATTCCTCACGGGCTGCGGCGAGCCATTCCTGGAAGGCCGTCTCGACCGCCTGTTCATACTGCTCGGCAGAGAGTGGACGTTCCTGCTTGGCGATCAACTGGATGATGTGGAAGCCAAACTCGCTCTGCACAGGTTCGGTCGTGATGTCGCCAGGGTTTTCGAGAGCGAAGGCGGCGGTCTCGAACTCAGCCACCATCATACCCGCGCCAAACCAGCCCAGATCGCCGCCTTGGGCGCCCGAACCGGTATCGATGGAAAAGTCACGGGCGAGTTCGGCAAAATCCATGCCAGATTGAATCTGTTCGATGAGACCGCGAGCGGTCACTTCATCCTCGACGAGGATGTGGCGCGCCCAAACTTGCGGTTCGGTGTTGGCTACGTTCGCCACGACCGCATCGCGCACCTTCGTGCGCAGCAGCTGGTTCTCGTAAAAGATGCGATAGTATTCCTTCGAGAATCCGAACTTAGCGAGGTTCTCGTCCGTATCCGACAGCAGGTTTTGATAGCCATCCTCGGTCAACGGGGTGGAGGTGGGGAAGGGGGTAGCGGTCGGACCCGCCGTCGGAGTAATGGTCGGTTCGAGAGTCGCTGTCGGCTCGCTGACGGCTGTGGCTGTAGCAGCCGGTGTCGCCGTGAAGCGAGGCGTGGCAGTTACCAACTCCAGAACCTCGGGCGGGTTTTCCGGCAGGACCATCTCCGTCGGTGTGACCGTGGCAGTGGGAGTCCCGTTCGGGAAGAACCCGAAGCTGGATTGGATCGATTCGTCCAGTTCTTCTTGGTTGATGGTGATGCCGCGCTTCTCCGCTTCCAACCGGACGATCTGCTCGTCGATCATCTGGTCAAGCACACCCTGCCCGAGCGTTTCGGAGGAAGCCAGCTGGAACTCGATCTGCTGCAATTGGGTGCTGAAGTCCATGCCAAAGTACTGGGCGTATTGCTGGTACTGGACGTGCTGGTTCAGCAGGTTCTGACGTTGCAGGCGCACGCGTGGTTCAAAGTCCTTGACGAGGATCTTGCTCTCGCCGACCTTTGCCACAGCGCGGTTGAGCTGCAGGTAGTTGATATCCAGCCAGCCGTACACCAGCAGTAGAACAACGCCCCCGAGGATGGCGAAGAAGATGTAAAGAATGATGCGGGTCTGTTGTTGTTCGCGCTGGAGACGGGCAACATGTTTTTTATGCACTACGGGCTTTTTGCCCGATTCATTGGACATGCTCATGCTCCTTGAAAAAAGCAGTTATAAATACCGGCAAAAATTCGGGGCATGGAGTTGATTCCCATGCCCCGCGGGGTTCCGGTTTGGCAGGTTTAGCGGTCGTCCGCAGATCTGCCGTGGAAGGGCAAAAGCGCTACATGGCGTGCCTGCTTTACCGCAGCCGCAACGGCGCGCTGGTGCCTCGCGCAGGCGCCGGTCTGGCGGCGCGGGCGGATGCTGCCCTCTTCCGTGACGTACTTGCGCAGAAGATCGATCTTCTTGTAATCGATCGTCAGGGTTTTGTCGGCGCAGAACTGGCAGAACTTGGGCTTGGCAAAATACTTGCGGTCGCCGCGTTCTCCGCCTTCCGAGCCGGATGTGTTTCGTTCTTCACTCATGATGTACTCCAAAAGGTGCTAGAAGGGAAATTCCTCATCAGCCGCCCCAACGACGGGGTCGCCTGAAGCGTTGTTTTCACTGTCCTGTGTATTGTTGGAATCGCGCCGGTCTCCGAGCATCATCATCTCTGCAGCAACGATCTCCACGCTGGTGTGTTTCACGCCTTCCTTGTCGTCCCAGCGACGGGTTTGCAGGCGTCCTTCCACATAGACCTGTTGCCCCTTCACCAGGTACTGTTTGCAGATTTCAGCCAGCGTACCCCAGGCAACCACATTGAACCATTCGGTCTCGTTGTGGCGTTCGCCGTCTGCGCTGTTCCAGGTGCGGCTCACTGCCACCGTAAACGTGGTGACAGGCTTGCCGGAAGGCGTGTAACGCATCTCGGGGTCTTTTCCAAGATGCCCAATGATCTGTACTTTGTTAAGACCTCTGCCCATGACAATCTCCTTGTAAAAGTAACCGGGCAACTCCAAAATAAACTATCCAACCACAGAGAGCATGTGACGCAGGATCGACTCTTGGTAGCGCAGGTTGCGCTCGAGTCCGGTCGTCGCGGTGGGGCTCATGGTCACGTTCATCAGAACGTACTGACCTTCGCGGTGCTTGTTGATGGTGTACGCCATTCTGCGGCGACCCCAGACCTCAGCCTTATCCACGCTGCCGCCTGCCTCGCTGATCCACCCCTTTACCTTTTCGAGCACGCCGTTAAAAGCGGTCTCATCCAGGTCGGGCTGGATAATGCACATCAGTTCGTAATTACGCATTGGGAAAACCTCCTTTCCATGGGTTTGTTCCTGTTCGAGCCGTAGGCTCGCCGGGAACGGAAAGGCACGTTATTGGACGTACCTATTCGATTAGCGGACGAAGTTTACCACAAGAAATCCCTTTTCTGGGGATGAAAACCCCGCCTCTTCCTGGAATTTGAACCTGATTCTGACCATCAACTTTATCTCACGTAGATGGGATTGCTGTAGATCCACCCGCGTTTTTTGCCCAAATAATGGCGGTACGCCTCGATGCGGTACACCCCCGGCTCACTGGTGATATGCGTACAGGAAAGTTGATTGTTCCATGTCTGAATGACCTGACCATCTTTCAGCAGGCGAATTTCCGCATGAGACGGGACCTTGGCTTGCAGCGTCACCCCGAACTTCGCCGGAATTTCATCACCCATGATGGCGGTGCTTTCACGACCCTGCGCCGAAAACCGGAATCCGTTTGTGGGGGCGGGCAGGTCGTAGCCGACGAAGCAATGTCCTGCCGCGAGGGCTTTATAAAGGAGGGCTTTGTCGCTGGTCACATCCCCGCTCAACGGTCCAGAGAGAAGCGCGTGCGTGTTCACCGTGCGGAAGTGAAATTCATACGGGAAGATGACACGGTGGATCGGTCCCAAATTCATGTGCAGTGCGTGCGCATCCGAGCCGCCAATGGCGACCACTTTATTTCCGCTGGCGAGCAGTTCATCCCATCGTGCAAGGGTGTTCGGGATGGGTTGGCTGGCGACAAAAGCGGGAAAGAACGCATAAAAGGCTCCGTGCAAAAGGGTTGGCACGACGGTCTTCAATTCACTGAGCGCGTTCCACAACTCGATACCGGTGTAATTCCTTACGCTCCAATCCTCCCACGAGATGTCGGTCTCTTTGAAGGCTTTTGCCTCCGGGTCGTCGGGATGCGCCAGGAAGGAAAGTCCGCCTGACTCCCGCACCTGGTCGATCAGGTTTTGTGGGCTGTCGGCAAAGGTTGCCATTTCGCGGTTTGCGTCGAATACCAGTAGATGATTCTTTTGCGGATCGCGCGCCTGGTCATGCACTTCTTCGCCGATCAGCATGAGGATCTTTTTATTCTTTTCCTTGTAATAGCCCTCGAACCCATGCACAAGGATATTGTGATCGGTGACGATGACCACATCTACATCCGTTTTGAGGGCGGCGGTGGCGATGTCTTTGTGGGTGCCGCTGCCGTCGGAGTAGCGGGTATGCATGTGCAGGTTGACGGTGATCTCGTGCATCGGTTTTCCTCGCAAGCAGAGGTGACAGCCCTTCTCGAAAAAAATGGACTGTCACCCGGGTTTAGTTTATTCTCATAATCGGGCAAACGCTCGTTTGACGATTCACTTCACGAACAGGTATAATTTGCCCGCTAATTTCTAGGAGGCACATTCGCATGACAAACTTTTTGGATATCGCGTTGATTATAACCTCAGTGGGTCTGGTCCTCAGCGTCATCTTGCAGAGCAAGGGTGCAGGGCTGGGCGGTCTGACCGGCGCGGACACCGGCGGCGTGTTTACCGCCCGCCGCGGCATTGAACGCATCCTCTTTTGGGTGACGATCACATTGAGCGTGGTTTTCTTTGCGCTCGTGCTTGTTATCATTTCGCTCGGCTAACAGTCATTCCACTGGACGTGAAGGGACCGCCTTGCCAATTGCCTGGTGACGGGCGGGCGGTCCTTTCTCTTTTCCACTCCCCAACCCTATGAAACGATTACGTTGGCAGATCCTGGTTGTTGCTGTAACGCTGGTGATTGTGGCGTTGCTGTTGCTAAGCCAGCAGCCAGTGAGCGTCATTACCCTGCCCGCAGCCGCGCCCGGGGGGATCTATACCGAAGCGCTGATCGGCTCGATGGGCAGATTGAATCCCATGCTGGATTGGAACAACCCCGCCGACCGGGACGTGAACCGCCTGCTCTTTAGCGGGTTAATGCGTTTCGATTCGCACGGGTTGCCCCAACCAGACCTTGCGGATGCGTGGGGCGCATCCGCCGATGGGACGATCTACAATTTCTCCATTCGCCAAAATGCTGTCTGGCACGACGGTCAGCCGGTGACAAGCGATGACGTCATTTTCACCATCGAACTCATCAAAAGCAGCGGGTCGCTCTTTCCGCAGGATATCAAGGATATGTGGTCTCAGGTGGAGGTTGTCCGGCTGAACGAGAAAACGCTTCAAGTCAAATTGCCCGAACCGTTCTCTCCGTTCCTGGATTACACCACGTTTGGAATCCTGCCCAAACACTTGCTTGAATCCGTTCCTGCCGATCAGTTAGCCAGCGCGGAATTCAACCTGAGCCCGGTTGGTACAGGTCCCTATAAATTTGACCGCCTGCTCACAAACAGCGGACAGATCAGCGGCGTGGTGCTGGTCGCCAACCCGGATTACTACATCCAGCCGCCATTCATCGAGCAGGTGGTCTTCCGTTATTACCCCAACAGCGCTGCTGCATTCGACGCCTACCAACAAGGCGAAGTGCTTGGCATCAGCCAGATCACCGAGGATGTTTTACAGGCTGCCTTGCAGGAACCTGCGCTTTCCGTCCATACCAGCCGCCTGCCGCAAATGGGACTGGTGTTCCTCAACCTCAACAATCCCACAGTTTCCTTCCTTCAAAATGAGAACGTGCGCCGGGCGTTGCTGTTGGGTGTGAACCGCAATATCATCGTCTCTCACATATTGAAGGGACAAGCCATTATTGCCGATGGTCCCATTCTGCCCGGTTCGTGGGCATATTACGAAGAGATCGAAAAATTCCCATACGACCCGGATGCCGCCATTCAGCTACTTACCAGTGAGGGATTTGTCTTCTCCGCTGGCAGTGACGTGCGCTCCAAAGACGGTCAACCCCTGACCTTTACCCTGGTCCACCCCAATGATGAGACTCATACGCTGATAGCCCAAGCCATTCAGGCAGACTGGTTGTTGATCGGCGTGCGCGTCGAGCTCCAGTCTGTACCCTACGACTCTTTGGTGAATGACTTCCTCACCCCGCGCAATTATCAAGCTGCTCTCGCAGACTTGAACACCGCCCGCACACCCGACCCCGACCCGTATCTCTTCTGGCATCAATCTGAAGCCACAGGTGGGCAGAACTATTCGCAGTGGGATAACCGCACTGCCAGTGAATTCCTTGAAACGGCGCGCGTCTCGGCGGATTTTTCGGAGCGCGCCCGATTGTACCGAAATTTCCAGGTGATCTTCACGGATGAGATGCCATCCCTGCCTTTGTATTATCCCGTCTATTCCTATGGTGTGGATGCCCAGTTGCAAGGAGTACAGGTCGCTCCGCTGTACGATACCAGCGATAGGCTGGCTTTGATCAATCAGTGGTATCTGGTGACACGCCGCACGCTCGAAGAGCAAGCCGAAGAAGCGCCGACCACCGCCCCGTAAAAAAGGAGAACCCATTATGTCAGACGTTCAGAAAGCGTTGGAATATGTCCGTTCGAACCGCGACCGATATTTGAATGAACTCAAGGAATTCGTCAACATCCCTTCTATTTCCACGTTGAGCGAGAACAAAGCCGATGTGCAGCGTGCGGCGGAGTGGGTGGCTGCCCAACTGCGCTCCCTTGGCATGGACAATGTCAGAATCATGCCGACCGCCCTTCACCCGGTTGTATACGGCGAATGGATGGGAGCCGGCAAATCCGCGCCGACGGTGATGATCTACGGTCACTACGACGTACAACCTGTCGACCCGCTTGAACTCTGGTCGTCCGATCCGTTCAAGGCGGAGGTGCGAGGCGATTACTTGTTTGGGCGCGGCGGCTCGGATATGAAAGGTCAAGTGGTGGCATCCATCAAAGCGGTGGAAGCCATCATGAAAGCCGATGGCAAATTACCGGTTAACATAAAATGGCTGGTGGAAGGTGAAGAAGAGATCGGCTCGGAGCATCTGGGCGATTTCATCAAGGCGAACCGCAAACTTCTCGCCGCTGATTTTTGTCTTAACCCCGATGCTGGCATGATCGCCGCCGACAAGCCCACCATCACCACTGGCTTGCGCGGTCTGGCGTATTTTGAGTTACGCGTCTTTGGACCGGACAAGGATTTGCATTCCGGTCTCTTTGGCGGCACGGTTCACAACCCCGCCCAAGCCTTGATCGAACTCGTGGCGGGCATGCACGATAAGAACGGCAAGATCACATTGCCGGGCTTTTACGACAAGGTGCGCAAGTTAAGTAAGAAAGAACGCGAAGATTTCAAACGTCTACCGGTCAAGGACAAGGATCTTATCAAAATGACCGGCGTTCCCGCGCTGTGGGGTGAACCGCAATTCATTCCCGCCGAACGCACCGGTGCGCGCCCGACTCTCGAAGTGAACGGTTTGCTCTCCGGCTTTACGGGACAAGGCTCGAAGACTGTGCTGCCTGCATGGGCGATGGCAAAAATTTCCTGCCGCCTCGTGCCAGACCAAACCCCCGAAGAGACCGAAAAGCAATTACGCGCCTATCTCAAGAAGAATGCGCCCAAGACCATCCGCTGGGAATTGACCAACCTGCACAATGCAGGCGCAGCATTGACCAAAACCGACTCGGCGGGTGTGCAGGCATTGGCGCAGGCGCTCGAAACCGTGTGGGGCAAACGTCCGTATTTCAAGCGCGAAGGCGGTTCCATCGGCTCGGTCGTGCTGCTGCAAAACTACGTCGGTGCGGATTCTCTTCTGACCGGCTTTGGCTTGCCCGATGACAACGTCCACTCGCCGAATGAGCGTATGCATTTACCCACCTGGTACAAGGGCATTGAAGCGTTCACTCACTTTTTCTACAACTTCTAGAAGGATCAGAAAGACCTGGCAGGGTTCAAAAACCTGCCAGGTCTAAAATTATTATGGAAGATCGAATCATCTCATACGGCGGTCAAGCCGTGATCGAAGGCGTGATGATGCGCGGACAGAAAGCCTTTGCCGTTGCCATGCGCGCGCCCGATGGCAGCATTGCTGTCCACACCGAGAAGCTGGCGGGCATCTACCGTTCAGGTATCACCAAGATCCCGTTCCTGCGCGGCGTGATCCTGCTTTGGGATGCGTTGGGATTGGGCATGCGCGCCCTGACTTTGTCTGCGAACACACAGACCGGCGAAGATGAAAAACTGGAAGGACCGGCTCTTTACCTGACATTGGCCGTGTCGCTCGCCTTTGGCATTGGACTCTTCTTTTTGCTTCCCACCAGCGTGGGCGGCGGGGTGGAATATTGGCTGACCCAAAATGGATTGAGCAATGCCTACTGGCTCGGCAATCTGGCGGAAGGCGTCTTTCAATTGTTGCTGTTGATCGGCTACATCTGGGCGATCGGTTTCATGCCCGATATCAAACGAGTCTTTCAATATCACGGCGCCGAGCATAAGACCATCAACGCCTATGAAGCGGGCGCGGAACTGACCCCCGAAACTGTGGAGAAGTATCCCATCGAGCATCCACGATGCGGCACAGCGTTCTTGTTGACGCTGGTACTGTTTTCCATCATCCTCTTCTCGCTGCTCGGACCGCTTCCCTTCCACCTGCGCGTCCTCTCGCGGATTGCCTTCATCCCGGTACTGGCGGGCATTGCCGTCGAATACATTCGCTGGACAGCGAACAACCTGAACAACCCCATCGTCCAATTGCTCATCAAGCCGAATTTGGCATTGCAACTGCTCACCACCCGCCCGCCGGATCGTGAAATGCTGGCGGTCGCGATCGAATCCTTTCAGTCCATGCGCCGGGCAGAAGCGGAACTCCAGTAGAGATTTCGGAGGTTAAGAGACAGGTTGACGCCTGTCTCTTTTTATTTTTTCCTCATTTTTTGCTGTTAACATTTGAATATGAAAAGGAAGGGACTACTTCTTGCCCCACTGAGCTTGCTTCTGCTGGTTGGCATATACATTATCTTCACGCTTGGGCGCCCGGCACCCATCCCGACGAAGTATGAACTGTATGAGGGAGTCACCTATCGGCGCATCGTTCGTTATCTTCCCCACGCGATGATCGCGCATGTGATCGTCATCGACCGTAAGGTCGGCGGGATGAGTTTCTTCGTCACACCGGGGGAGGACGTGCCGGATGGCACGATAAAAGCGCGAACAACCTCAGAATTTCTCGAGGAATTTGGCGTACAGATCGCCATCAATGGCGATGGTTTCTTTCCATGGTGGTCGCGCAGCCCGGTGGATTATTATCCGCATAGCGGCGATGGGGTCACGCCGAATGGCTTCGCCGCTTCAAATGGGACGATATACGCCGATGGCTTGCAAAATGAGGACCCCGAGCCGACGTTATACGTCAGCCGCCGGCATGAGATTAGCTTCAACCAACCGCCGAACAAGATCTTTCATGCGCTTTCCGGCGACCGTATGTTGATGCGCGGCGGCGAGATCGTGGCAGATTTGGATGCTTCGGTCATTCATCCACGCACTGCCATTGGGGTTAACCGCAATGGACGCTATGTATATCTCGTTGTTGTGGATGGACGTCAGCCATTTTACAGTGCGGGCGCCACGTATCGGGAGTTGGCGGAATTGCTGAAGCATCTTGGCGCCCATTCTGCGATGGCGTTGGATGGGGGTGGTTCGTCCACGCTGGTGATTTCGGATGAGGGTGGCAAAGCGAAGATATTAAATTCCCCGATCGATAGCTATATTCCGGGGCGCGAGCGACCGGTGGCGAATCACTTTGGGGTCTTTGTAAACCGGTAACGGGTTGGTATGAAGCGCGGGGGATATATCAAAATTTACGGAAACAGTCGAAACGATTCGGTTGATTCGACCGAATCGTTTTTTTGTCGCAACTATTCTGCAATATCGCCGCAATCGTGCTGTAATGCGCTATCCATACATCGAATTATAGAATGTAAGTGTGTTCGCTTATGTAAATTTAATATCTTGCCGGGTTCCGGCAGTTTGGAGGACAGGTTACAGAAAACTATTTCATTAAACAAACGGTATTTCCGTTCTGTTATTAATCCATCCAACCGATTTCATCAAGGAGCATACTTCAATGAAAAATACTCATTTGATCCGTATTACCCTGATGGTCGCGATGCTGGTCAGCGTCTTCGGTGTCGGTACCCCGGCACAGGCAATGGATGCGCTGCCCGCACAGATCATCATCCGCAGCACCACTTTTTGGGATGCCATTTTCAGCGGAACCGTCAACGATACCCGTTATGAACGCTGGTCGCTTCAGATCGATGAAGCCACCGACTTTTCTGTAACGGTGACCACACAGACCGGCGACTTGACTCCGGCGATCTATCTACTGGATGCAAGCGAGAACGAGATCGCCCACGTGACTGGATCGCTCTCTCAGGCGGTTTTGAGCACCAATCAGTCTGCCGGGAATTATTTCATTCAGGTGCAGCCTGTTTCAGGCGGTGGCACGTATAACATGGAGATACGCCAGACAGAACCCGTTCTTGACCCCAATGTGACGGTTGTGTTGAACCCGGCAAGTGTTCTGGTGGGAGAAACCGCGGCTGCCACGGTCTTCCTCAACAACATTCCCGAAGGCGGATACACCAGCGCAGAATTCACCTGCACATACGACCCTGCGTTAATCAGCATTGGCAATATTGCTGAATCTGGATTGTTCGGTTCTGATTCTGTCGTGGCGATCAACGGTCCCGCGGAAGGGTCGTTCATTTTGGCTGTTGCCGGAAGCAATGGACAGAAAGCCGCCGCGGATGGCGCGGTGTTCACCTTCTCCGCAACCGCATTGCAGGCAGGGGAAGCCACCATCATTTGTCAGGCACGCGTCTCCACTGGTGGAGCGCTGACCACCCTCGAATCCGCCACCATCACGCTGACGATCGCCGCGCCTGATGGCACGTTGACTGGAACCGTGCTGGCGAGCAAGCCCGTCACTGTGACCTTGTACAACGAAGATACTACTGTCGCTGGTACGACCACCGTGGATGAAAACGGAAATTTCAGTTTGAGCGCACCGGCTGGGTCCTATACTGTGATTGCCTCCGCCCCGGGCTTCTTGAAAGCCCAGGGAACCCCAACCCTCACCGGCGGCGCTACGACCACCTTGCAGTCCGTTAGCCTGATTGCAGGCGATATCGATGGCAATGATGTGATCGACCAATTCGATGCCCTGACCATCGGCATGAACTACAACCTTGCCGAGCCCTCCGCTGCCGACCTGAACAATGATGGGACGATCAACGTCCTCGATTTGGAAATTCTCGCAGCGAACTATCGCCAATCCGGCGCGCTCGACTGGCAGTAAACCTTCCACAAACAGCAGGGACGCGTCGATGAAAGTCGGCGCGTCCTTCTTCGGAGTACTCAATGAAAAAGATCATCCTGCTTCTCATCGCCGTTCTCTGCCTTGTTCCTGTCGTTTCGGTGCAGGCTCAAACCCCTGAATCGATCTGGATCACCGTTAACACTCCCAGCTTCAAGACCGGGGAAACGGTTATTGTGACGGTCAATGCACTGTCTACCTCGCCGGTTCAAGGGCTGACCTTTCAGATTCGCTACGACCCGGCATGTCTCAAGCCGGAAAATGCTGCCACCTCGGTCCCCGGCATGAACGGTTTGTCGCTGCCCCAAACACCTGGTTTGCTGGATGCATCCTTTGCCAGCACTACGCCCCAGGTCGCCAACGGCGCTCTTGCAGAAGCACGCTTCACCACGCTGGGTGCCTGTCAGACCAATGTGACGCTCGAAAGCGCGGCTCTGGTCATCAAGAACGAATCCGGGTTTGCCGCACCATTGACGAGTGTAACGATCGGCGAAAAGACGGCAGTGTTGGCAGTTAGTGCAGAGAAAGGCTCACCCTCAGATGCGCCCCTGATGGGTACGCCTCTCGATCTCAGCATCGCACAGGATGATTCGGAAGCGCTTCCCACCGGAACGATCATTGTGCTTGTCATCATCGGCGTGCTTTTATTGATCGGTGTTTTCATTCTCATTCGTATCTTGAGAGGAAACGACAACGGTTAAAGGTCCTCATATATTCTTTTCAATCAGGATGGCAACCATGAAGTTAAAGGTGCCTGTACAAATATTGATTTTGCTTGCCCTGCTCCTCTCCGCCGTTCCGGCGCGGGCAGGTGCGCTTGCTGTCTCCGCCGCCCCGCCAGCGGATATGTTCCAATTACCTTGGGAGCAGGGGCTCGCCTGGGTGGCGTATGACGGATTGGACAATGGCACCCGGCGACCCAAGACCAGCCCCCATTACTATGGGTTGGGCGGCGCATTGGATTTTGCTCCGCGCGTCAACATGAAGGTTGGCGAAGACACCTCCAATGACTGGGTGACCGCCGCGGCAGCGGGAACGGTCTACCAGATCTCCTATTGTTATATCAAGATCGATCACGGCAACGGCTGGCTTACCGAATACTGGCATCTGGATAAGATCCAGGTCAAACTGGGGGATAAGGTCAGTAGAAACCAGCGGCTTGGTACCATTCACAACAATGCCAATCAGCAGGTATGTTTGGGAAACGAGTATCCCGGACCTCACCTGCATTTTGTGTTTCGCCCCAAAGTAACCGACACGCCCTTTGCAGGCTGGGCGGTCAACTACAACGTTTTTACAAATAAGACCACCTTCACAAAAGGCGGACAATCTCTTGGGTTGCTTCAACCGCTTTTGAACGTACCGAATTTGCAAATTGTTTCGCGCGGATTTATCAACTGGGATACGCAGTACACCGGCACAGTTGACCCGTATCGGCATGAACGCTGGTCGCTAATCCTGACCGAACAAACGACCTTCAATATTACCGTCAACACCACCAGCAACGGTCTGGTGCCAGTCATTGTGCTTTTGAACGGCGATGGAGTGGAAGTTGCCCGCGGCAGCGGGACTCTCCATACCACGCAACCATTGGGTTTCTACTCGGTTCAGATTCAATCTGAATCTGGTACTGGCTATTATGGTTTGATCGCCACCCGCGAAGGTGGGACTCCCACCGCCACCCCGGAAACAGGAACTCCCACGGTAACGGACACCCCTCCAACAGCCACCCCGATCGCCACCGAAACCCCCATAGCGACGAACACCCCAACACCGACGGGTACTTTGTTCGTAACCGAAACCCCTGTTGTGACGAATACACCCATCACGGAAACTCCACTCTTCACAGAAACTCCAACCCCCACCGGCACGCTGCTTGTCACGGAGACCCCCATCGTTACGAACACCCCTATCACGGATACCCCGTCTGTGACCGATACTCCCATTTCGTCTGATACACCAGGAACACCCGTGACGCCTGTTGAGACATTCACGCCAACCATGACACCCTTTGTCACGCCCACTGAGACGGGCGGTGTCGTCACCAACACCCCGTTCGTAACTGATACGCCGATGGTTGGAACGCCCACCTTTACTGTCACGCCCATATTCACGAACACCCCGGTTTCGAGTGAAACCCCTGTTACCCCAGTCCTAACACCAACGTCCACCGCCGTCCCGACGCCAACAGGACCCTACGTGTTGACGGATGTGATCCAGTCAGGCATCGTCATCGGCGAGACAAGTTTGGTGAACGTCAGTTTGCATAACGTGCCGCCCACCGGATACACCAGTGCAGAGTTCACCTGTACCTACGACCCGAACGTGATCCTTGCCAGCAGTATTCTGGTTGCCGAACTCTTCGGCGCAGATCCCGTCTCCGCCTTGAGCGGTCCCGCAAACGGGCAGTTCATCCTTGCGATTGCCGGAAGCAACGCGCAACGTGCCACCACAAGCGGCATGGCGTTCAACTTCCTGGTGCAGGGCTTGGCGGCGGGTCAGTCGCCGGTTCAATGTACGGCGCGCGTCTCGCAGGGGGCTGGCACGCTTGACCCGATAGCCTACATTTCGGATAGTGTGACCGTCTTTGGTACGGCTCCTTCTCCGACGAGCGTTGTTCCCACGTCTGCTGTAGTCAACGGGCTTGTGCTTGCCAGCAAACCCGTTACCATCCGTTTGTTCGATGCCGGAGCGAATCTGGTCGTGTCGCAGGTTGCCAACCCCGATGGCACGTTTAGTCTGCCTGTGGAAGGTGGCAGTTATACCATTCAGGCATCTGCTGAGGGATTCCTCAATGCGCAAGGTTCAGTGACACTGGTCAATGGCGTGGTGACCACCATGCCCACGGTCAACCTGCCTGCGGGAGATATTGATGGGAATGGCGTGATCGACCAGTTCGATGCGCTGACCATTGGCATCAACTACAACGCTTCTTTCCCAGCCGCAGCCGACCTCAATAACAGCGGGCTGATCGATGTCCTCGACCTTGAACTGCTGGCGGCGAATTATCGCAAGTCTGGCGCGCTGGCTTGGCAATAAAAAAAGTTGGGGCGACCGGTTTGGTCGCCCCAACTTTTAGAATTCGATCTCACCGATCTGCTCGAAGTTGAGGTCGAACAGTTCTTCGGCTTCAGACTCGAGTTCAGTGTCGAGCGCATCTCCGGCGCGGGCGCCGCGATTGCAGTACGATCTATAGGGGCAGTACAGGCATTTGGTCGTGTCATCCGTTTTCGGGTAGTTCGAAGCGGATTTGATATCTTCCGCAAAACGAAGCAATGCATCCCTATCCCGCTTGAATTGATCAGATTGATAGGTGAATCTCGCCGGGTCGTTGGGGAACTCGGAAAACCAGTAGACCATCTCGACCTGCTCCGGCTGGATGGGTATGCCGCCGTTCAGATGGGCGCCCGCCTGCACAAGCAATGCGCGGTAGACGCGCGTCTGCCAGCGGATGGCAAGCCATTCGCTCTTTGGTCGTTTGCGGTAGGTCTTCCAGTCGTAGATGAAAAACTTGCCGCCGTCGGAAGCGATCAGATCATATTTTGCGATGAGGCGGTAGGCTCCCAGCGGGGCAGACAGGGTCATTTCGGTCTTGAGACCGGGCAGGTCGCGCAGAACCGCCAGGTCTTTTGAAATTATGAAGTGACCCCACCAGCGTTGCAGGTTGTCGGTGTTGGCTTGTTTGGAGACCTGCTCGGCGGGAATGCCGATGAAATATTGCTGAACGAGCCGGTGAAAGTGCTCGCCTTCGCGCTGGTGTTTTTCGTTCTCGAGTGCGGGTTCGGTCTCGATGGCGGGATATGCCAGATGCTGGAGGTAGCGCAGTTCGAAGCGGCGCGGACAGTCGTTGTAATCTTGCAGCGATGACTGGCTGAGCGTGGTCAGTTCAATGGGCATGTCTTATTTTGCCACAGAATGGAACGCCTATGCTATACTTTTGGAAAATACGGGAATGGATAGATCATCCTCAGAATTCAAGTTCTACCATTCCGAACATCTTTGGAGTACCAAATGGGACAGGATAATCAAGTAGCCGTTTTTATCGACTACGACAATATTGAGATCAGTGTCGAAGAAGCCTTCGGCAAAAGCGCCGATGTGGATTGGAGCCGCATTTTTAATTACGCGTCGCAACTGGGGCGGGTGGTTCTGCGCCGCGCCTATGCCGACTGGGCGGAAGCCGCCAGCAAACAGAGGCAACTCCTCAGCCTCGGCGTGGAACTGGTCCATGTCAACAGCAAACGCGGCAAGAATGCCGCCGATATCCGCATTGTCATCGATGCGCTGGAATTGTTTTATAGCGAAAAGGAAACTTTTACGCACATCCTTTTGGTTTCAGGAGATGGCGACTTTACCGAATTGGTCCACCGCCTGCGCACACACGGCAAGACTGTCATCGGTGTTGGCGTGAGCGGTACCAGCGCAGACTATCTCGTCAGCGCCTGCGATAAATTCGTCTTTTACGACAAATGGCAGGGCGTCAACAAGGTGAAGAAACAGACGCCGTCCAACGGCGGGCAGGCACATCAGGCAGCCAAACAAAGCCAGCCTCCTGCTGCCCAAAAACAGGCGCAGACCCCGCCTGTCAAGACGAACACCCCCACGCCCATTCCGCCGGAGAAACGCCTGGAACGTTATCTGAACATCCTTGCGGGGAACAAGATTCGCATGACGCCGAACCTCCAGCGTCCGTTGGTGATCTATAAGATATTCGATCTGGTCAAAGCGACGCCAGAGGTCACGTTCAATCAGCTGAAAGAGATCGCCCAAACCTATTTTGCGAATGCCACACCCAAGGTCGATCCGCAACTGGTGATGGATACCCTGCATCAGCTCTTCCACACCTTTTGTTTCGAATTCGATTCCGACTCGAATGAGCGCATCATGAACCGCAAGATGTCTCTGCCGCAGGAGACCCAATCTCCCGCTGACCTGCTCAACAAATGCGACCAAAAGATGTTGCAACTCATCATCGGTGATCTGGGTGCATCGGAACCGCTCGACAAGGAAATTGCCGCACAGATCCTCTATGGCGGCGCGCGCAACCCCAAAGTGCTCGACCATATTCAGGAACTGGTCGACGCCGAGAATCAGGTATAATCGCGGACATGCTTTACAAATTCAGCATAGGCAAACCCCTTTTCGCAATGGCGCTCAACGGCTTCGACAACGCCGTTCCTTGTCGTATTGCGCCTGTTTGCTGAAAGGTCACGTCGCTTTCACATGCCGCAGGTGCCGCCTGCGGCGTTTTTATTTAAGTATTGATCCAAAAGGTTTCGCATGATCCAAATTCAACTTTCCAACATTACCCTTGTCCTTGGGGCAAAACGAATTTTTGAAAATCTCAACTGGGAGATCCAACGCGGGCAGCGCATCGGTCTTATCGGCGCGAATGGCGCGGGAAAGTCATCGCTATTTAAAATGATTGAGGGGGAACATGCCCCCGAATTGGGTGGAAGCGTCACCCGCGCCCGCCTCATCACAACGGGATACCTGCCGCAACATCCTGAGCTGGAGCCAACGCTGACGGCTCTCGACGCTGCGATGGCGGGCAACCCACGCGTGGCAGAAGTTCACGCAGAGCTGGAACGGGTGGAAGCCAGCCTTGGTGATCCCGACATCTATGAAAATGAAAAGAGATTGCAGCGCGCGCTCGAAGCTCAGCACGCGTTGATCGAAGAATACGAATCTCTTGGCGGCGACGCATACCCGCAGCGCGTCCGTGATCTGCTGCTCGGGCTGGGACTCGCTCCCAGTGAACTGACCAAGTCTCTCTCCGTATTAAGCGGCGGTCAGAAAAAACTGATCGGGCTGGCACGGCTGCTTCTGGTCAAACCTGATATCCTCCTGTTGGATGAACCGGATAATCATCTCGATCTGCCTGGTAAACTGTATCTTGAAAAATTGATCCGTGAATATGCAGGGACGGTGGTCATCATCTCTCATGATCGCTACCTGCTCGACGCCGTGGTCACACACATTGCGGAATTGGAAGATGGCAGGATGACCGTGTTCGAGGGGGATTACACCTCGTACATCGCGGATAAAGAGATGCGGCTGGCAAGGCAGGAGGAATTGTTCCAGATTCAGCAGCGAAGTTTTGCACGCATGGAAGCCGCGATAAAACGGTATCGCTTGTGGGCGCAGTTTAATGATAAATTCGCCACCCGTATCCATGCCATGGAAGCCCGAATGGAACGCGTGGAAAAGATTGACAAGCCGATATTGTCCCGCCGCCGTATGGAACTGCGACTTGGCGGCTGGCGGGGCTCGAACAAGGTCTTAGAACTGGCGGGCATCTCCAAGTCGTTTGGTGCAAGGCGCGTCTTCGGCGAGATCAACCAGACCATTTGGCACGGGGAACGCGTCGGGTTGATTGGTGCGAACGGAGCGGGAAAATCCGTCCTGTTGCGCATGATCCTTGGCAAAGAGGTGCCCGATACTGGAGAGATCAAAATCGGTCCAAGTGTTTCCATCGGACATTATGCCCAAGAGCATGAAACGTTGGATTTCAACCAGACCGTTTTGGATGCAGTCCGCTATGCAGGCGAGATGAGCGAATCACGCGCCACGGCATTTTTGTTGCGGTATTTATTTACGTACAAACAGGTTTCGCAAAAGATCGGCGAACTCTCCGGCGGAGAACGCAGCCGCCTGCAACTGGCTTTGGTGGTGCTTTCCGGTGCGAATTTCCTTTTGCTCGACGAACCCACCAATAACCTCGATATTGCTTCGGCGGAAGTACTGGAGCAAGCCCTCGAAGATTTCGAAGGGACGGTTCTGGTCATCTCGCACGACCGCTACTTTCTCGACCGGACCGTGGAACGTTTGCTGGTCATCGAAGACGGCAGGTTGGCGGAATATCTGGGCGGCTACAGCGATTATTTGGGGAGCAGGAACGGGAGACAGTAGATAGAAAAAAGGCGGAGGCATGCAGCCATCCGCCTTTTTTGTTTTGTCTTGGCAGTTCGTTCCTGTGTTACTCGTATCTAAACCTTGCAACTCCAATTGCAAAAAAGACGGTCGCAAACCCAAGCAACACACCGGATTCGAGCAGAATATCGGTCAGACCGCCGCCGCGCAGGACAAGGTCAAGTAAACCTTGCATTGCCCAGGTGGTGGGCAGGATCTTCACGATGTTTTGTACCACTGCCGGGAACAACTCCAATGGATACCAGCATCCGCCCAACAGCGCCATGACCATGCCCGCCATGATGCTCAGCCCGCTGGCTTGCCCTTCGGTTTTGATGAACGTTCCCATTGTCGTGCCGATGGCTCCCGCCGCAAGCGCGGCGCTGGTCATGACTATGAAGAGGGCAGGCAGATTTTGTCCCCATTTCAAGTCAAGGGCGAACATGCCGAACAGAATCAGCAGCGTCATTTGGATCAATGCCATCAGCACCTGACCGGAGATCGTCCCAAACAGGAAGGTGGCTTTTGTGGTCGGTGTGGTCAGGAGACGCCGCAGCGTTCCCTGCTGGCGCTCGTATGCGAACATGGCAGAGATACCGAACAACGGGATGAATACCCAGGTCACCAACTGCCCGGCAGATGAGTTTGCGCGCGGGTCATACTCGACATCGTCCGGGGTCGTACCTTCGATGACGGTCACGCGTTCGGGCGCATCCTCTTGAAGCGTCTGTGCAAGTTCAAGGGCATCGTCGAAGTAGGCTTTTTCGGCTTCCGAAGATTCGAAAGTGCCTTGCGCTCTGGCTTCTTCCAGCGCCAAATTTGCCGCGCTGATGGAACTGCTCACCTTGCGGATGGCGGTTTGCACGGCGCGTTTTGATATGGTGGCATCCATGTTATTGGGCTGCTGGCGAAATTCCAACTCCGCGCTCCCGTTTTGGATGGATTCCAGATCCAACCCGGCTGGGATGACCAGCATGGCATCCGTGCGGCGCGCTTCGAACTCCTCTTCTGCTTCTTCCAACGGCTTGACATCCGGGTAGGTGGAAGTGGAGTTTTCCAATTCGGCGACGATCTGATGCGAGATGGCGGTATCAGCCAAATCCACGACCACGAGGCGGGTGCGGTTGTTGGTTGCACCGCCCGAGGGCGTTCCGCCTGCCAGGAGAAACGTGAAGATCAACGGCAGGATGATGAAGAACAACAGTTCCGAGGAACTTGCAAAACGGATAACCGCGTCCTTCCAGGCGATGGCGAAAATCTTTTTCATTTCTGCACCAGGTTCTTTCGTCCGAAAAGGATCACCGAAGCCGCAAACAGGATCACGCCCATGGTCAGCAGTGCAGTGATCGGCGTGGAAAGATGCGGCAGCATCCCGCCAAGGGCAAGCGTGGTAAATCCATCCAACGCCCATGAGTTGGGTGTGATGCGGCTTAATGTCTGAACGAAGGGCGGCATTTGCTCAAGGCTGATGAAACTCCCGCCGAGAATGCCGAAGATCAACATGATCGCCGAGCCGACGCTTCCGACCTGACCGGGCGTGCGCGCCAGTGCCGTGATCAGCATACCCCAGCCTGTCGCGCCGAAGACCGCAACCAGCACCAGTACAAGCACACCAAACGGGTCGCCCCATTTCAATTGAAATAGAAGCGATGTGCCGCCGATCAGGATCAGCATTTGAGCCACACCGGTGAGGAAGATACCGAATACTTTGCCGCCTAGAATTTGGGTTGCGCTGGTGGGTGAAACCAGCAGGCGTGGCAACGTGCCCTGCGCCTTCTCGGCGAGGATCGACCGCCCGCCGTGACTGACGGTGAACATCAGGAACATTAATGCCATGCCGGGGGCGAGGTAGGCGAGAATATCGAACTCCACTTCGTCGCCGGTAGTTGTGGAGGTGTTGAGTGCGATTGCCAGTGTTTCATCGGTGGGGCTGTCTTGCAGGCGTTGCCCCATCGCTTCGCCCGCGGCTTGCAACTGCTCCATCGGGAGGCGCCCACTGATCGCCATTTGCAAAATGGCGGTTTCGCCGCTGATGCGTCCTTCTTCGATACGGCTGATGTATTCATCCACGATGGATTTGATAATGCCCGCGCTGGTGGGGCGGGTGGGGTTGGCGTAGATCTCGATCTTGAGAGCCTCTTTTTCGAGCGCGGTCTCAGGGTTAAAATCTTCTTGCTGCGGGATGATGCTGCGCGAGAATCCTGCCGGGATGATGATGGCTGCCGCGGCTTCGTCATCATCCACCATCAGGCGCGCCGCCTCCGGCTCGGACCCGGAAGTGGGTTCGACTAATTCAGCCAGGTCCTCCGAATTGAAGACATCCACCAGAGCTTTGCCCAACTCGCCGTCATCCAAATTGACGATGACGACGGGGATATCCGAAATGCCCGATGAACTACCGCTGAACCGTCCGGTCACCAATCCCATACCGAGTGTGAGCAGGAACGGGGCGAGAAGCATGAGTACCAACGCGGCGCGGTCACGAAAGATCAGCCGCAAGTCTTTGATGCCGATGAGAAAAAGTTTGTTCATGGTGTGCTCTTTTGATGAACGTGGAAAGGGCTGCAATGCCCCTTTCTAGTCTCTCAATGCCCTTCCCGTCAGGTGCAGGAACACCGCTTCGAGGTTTGGTTCTCGGATGTCGATTGAGTGGATCTTGATGCCGCGTTCGTTGGCTTTACCAATGACCGGGGCAAGTACATCCTTTGCAGATTGGGCAATGACCGAAACCTGATGGTTTATCACACTGGCTTCCTGCACATCCTTGATGCCCTTGAAGGCAGCCGCCAACGCTTCGGGGTCGTCATTCTCGCTGATGTGCAGCAACAGGGTTTCCGTCTCGCCGACCTGCTGGGTGAGTTCTTTTTGCGTGCCAATGGCGATCAACTCACCGTGGTCGATGATGCCCACCCGGTCGGACAGTTCCTCGGCTTCTTCCATGTAATGAGTGGTGTATAGAACGGTCATGCCTTTTTGATTGAGGTCTTTGACCGTGTCCAATATGGCGCGGCGGGATTGCGGGTCGATGCCGACGGTTGGCTCATCCATGAAGAGAAGTTTTGGTTTGTGTAAAAGCCCCACTCCAATGTTGACGCGGCGCTTCATCCCGCCGGAATAGGTTTTGACGCGATCCTTTGCCTTGTCTGTCAGATCAATCTGCTCCAGCACTTCGTCCACGCGGGTGGTGAGTGATTTGCCGCTCAAGCCGTACATCTGACCCCAAAAGAGCAGATTTTCTTTCGCGGTCAAGTCTTCGTACAGCGCCAAGTCTTGCGGCACGACGCCGATGGCATTGCGCACCGCCATTGGCTCCCTGCTGACAGAATGTCCGGCGATGGTTGCATCGCCGGAGGTGGGTGCATACAGGGTGGAAAGCATGGAAATGGTGGTGGTCTTTCCGGCTCCATTGGGACCAAGCAGGCTGAAAATTTCACCCTCTTTGATGTTGAAGGAAATCCCTTTGACGGCGGCAAAGTCCCCGTATTTTTTGACAAGATTTTGTACTTCAAGGATGTTGGGCATGGGAACTCCTGAATGAGAAGATATGAAGTTATACGATTGATCAAGAGGGAGGTTGCGCATTTCTGGAACCTTCAGTGCATTGAAGGTGCGGGGCGAAGGAGCATTGTTTCTTTGATGATTCTAATTTAACAATTGTCAGGAAGCAAGCATTGTGTATAGAACAACACATAGACATAGAAAGATGGGGAGAACCCCGAAAAGGATCCCAAAAAAGATCCACGGAACGTACCTTCCGCTTCCTTCCCTGGGAGGGATGGTTTTTCCTGCCAACAAGGCGGGGACTTGGTCTGTGCCGATGGCTTGCGCCACGGCATCCAATTCTGTGAGAAGAGCCTTGAATCTATCTGTGGATAGACCTGCCGCAGGGTGCTCATGGATGAGGAATGCTTTTGCGTCCGGGAGAATTTCTTCGCGCAAAGTACTGTCGGTAATTCTGCTTTGTTCGACCAGGATCAGGTTTCGCACGCCTCGCGAGAAACGCAGGCTCATGTCTTTCTTGAATCCGGTCGGGTAGCCGAGGTAGGCGAACGCCAGCATGGCGTCCCGGGTTGCGGGGCTGATGGGAGTGTCGCTGCCGGCTTGGAAGGCTGCCTCGAATGTTTGCGGGATTCTGGTGCTGTCCTTGCACTGGACGTTCAAGCCGTTCGTTTCACTAGGGTTTACTTCCATGACGATTCGCACCTTCACGGTCACGCCGATCCGCGAGCCGCCGTCTCCGCCGTAGGTGCGATAGGTGGATGCGAAGGTAGTAAAAGCAACGCGCCGCCCCTGATACATCCCGCCATACCATGTACTTGGGATGTTCTTCGCCTGGTTCAAGGCTCGATAGCCGAGAGCCTGTGCGAGTTGTTGGTGGGTCTTTCGCAAAGTAGTATTTGAATTTAGAGTGAATAGTGCAGTTCCGATCACCAGTAGGGGGACGATGCAAAAGGAGAACCCAAGAGCGGCGATAACAAAGAAGTTCCACAGGTCGGAAGAGTTCATTTGTTATAGGTTCACTTTTTATTTGATTGCTTCATGACTGTGACCGATTCGTTGACGAGTTCCTTAAGCACTTTCTTGTCCACATCAGCCAGTTTTTTGATGTACAGGCACGATTTTCCAGTGGAAAACTTTCCCAGTTTCTTGAGCAGTTCATCGTAACGGTCGAAGCCTGCCATGATATACAAAGTGAGGTTTTGTTTGCGTGGTGAGAAACCCACTATGGGCCAGGGAAGCTGACTGCCGTTGGCGTAGGTCATCATATACTCGCCAAAGCCTACAATACTGGTGCCCCACATGGCGGGTTCGGCTTTGGTAGATTGCTTCATCATTTTTGCGATCTCGAAACAGTCGGCGCGAGTTTGCTCATTGGGGATGGCGTTAAGAAATGCCTCTACACTGGCGTTGGTCTTTTGGGTTTTAGGTTCGGGTTTTTTGGGCATTGCAATCTCTCCTTTTGGTTTCGGGTAAATTAGACTTATTTTAGCCTATTTGTTCTACTGGTAAAGGTTTTGTTTGGGGTGCGCCAGAGTTATAGTAAGGTTGGAATTTTATCCTCGTGGGGACTGAAAATCTCACCTATGCCGAAAGTATTGTTTTATAGAATCTTGTAATGTACCTGCGGCGCTTTGCGTTCGATGACCTGTTCAGCCGCAAGAGCCATGCGCAGAAGAGTTTTCTCATCCCACGCCTTGCCGATGACCTGCAAACCAATAGGTAGGTTTTTGTGCGCATAGCCAACAGGGAATGAGATGGCTGGAAACCCAGTCAAATTCCCGGCGGTGACGAAGCGCATGATCTCAACGGTGGTGCTCAGATCTGACTCGCCATCGGGTAGCGCGCCTTTCTTGATCTCCGGCGCAGAGACGCCCGTGGTAGGGGTGAGGATCACATCCGCTTTTTGGAAGGCGGCATTGAAGTGGTTGATGATACGCGTGCGGATGCGTTGTGCCGCGATGTAATCTGTAGAGGAGAATTGACGCGCCAATGCAAGGTTGATGCGTACATCCAAGGCGTGTTCTTGATGATGCTCGGCATAGGTGGCGTCCATGCCCTGCGCCATCTCGCTGAGGATGGTGATGCTATGAGCCACGCGGTTCGCTTCGAGGTTTGGGATGACGATCTCCACGATCTCACAGCCCATATTTTCGTATTCTTTCAGCATGGCTTCGCAGGCAGCGACAGTGTCTGCATCTGCATGGCGGAACCACTGCCAATACACGCCGATCTTCAAGCCTTTGAGATTCAGGTCATCCCAACTGGCAAGGGAAGGCAACGGTTGGTGAAGTGATATCTCATCTTTCGGGTCGGGTCCGGCAATGAGGGCGTAGGTGAGCGCTGCATCGGTGGCTGAGGCGGCAATGGGTCCAATGTGAGCAACGCTCCAATCCAGTGGGAACGCACCAAATTCACTGACACGCCCAAAGGTGGCTTTCAAGCCAACCAATCCGCAAAATGAAGAAGGGATGCGGATCGAGCCGCCGCCATCTGCGCCGATGGCGGCAGGGACGAGTCCCGCTGCCACGGCAGTTGCCGAGCCGCTGGAACTTGCGCCGGTGAAGTGTGCTGTGTTGTATGGGTTGCGCGTCGTGCCGTGATGCGGGTTGAGTCCGGTCACGTTGATGCCGATCTCGTGCATGTTGGTCTTGCCGACCAGCAATGCGCCCGCGCTGCGCAGCCTTGCCACTACGGTGGCATCTTCCGTCGCCGGTGATTTGCCAAGGAAGGATGTTCCCACGGTGGTGGGATACGGTGTCATATCCATTTCATCTTTTACCGCAATCGGCACGCCATCGAAAACGCTCAAGGGTTTCCCGGCTTTGAAGCGTGCTGTGGATTCTCTTGCCTGCTTCAGCACGTCTTCGCGGTTCACGGCGATGAAGGCTCGTAATGCGGGGTCGTGTTTGTCGCTGGCGGCGATGGCGTCCAATACTTTTTGCGCGACCTCTTCGGGTGTGGTTGTGCCGTTGCGGTAGGATTGGGCGTAGTCGTGGATGCCTGCGAATTGAAACCCCCTTAGCGCAGATGCCTTCTGCGGGAATTCTTTTTCAGAGACAGATGCCGCTTCGGTCTGCAACTCTCCAGTGTGATGGACGGGATGGAACGTTGGATTTTCGTCAAAGTGTTGCGTGCGCAGCCAGTTGAGCCCTGCACTTTCAAAGAGACTTGGTGTGAGCAATCCCTTCAAGGGACCTTCGATCAGGGATGCAAATAGTTTTAACAACCCGCCTGAAAGATAAGGGAGTTTGACGGATTTCAAATCGTATTGGTTGTCCATGTTATGCCTCGTTTCTTTTCCTAGAAAATGTCTGAAAAGTATTTTAACCACAGAGGAACACAGATAAAAAGGATGAAATGTTCTTTTTGTCGAAAATCCATCCCAAAATCAGCGTTCATCCGTGTTTATCTGTGGTGAATATTTAAGTTTTCAGACACTCTCTTAAGTTTTTCACCACAAAGACTCAATGACAAAAAACTTGGCGGCTTTGAGTCTTTGTGGCTTCGTGGTTTTCTTACACTTTGAAGATCAGGTCGAGATATTTTTTGAGCATATCGCTGACCAGTCCGCGCATGGGAATGGTGGCTGCCATGCCGTAGATGGGCGCCATGCTGCCTTTTTCTTCAGGGTGAGCCTTCACATGGTCAATCGCAGTTTTCAGGTCCGTGATGAAGCGCTCTTTCACGCCGGGCTGGGCATGCCGCAAGGTCAACGCAATGTGCATGCAAGACGGCTTATGCAATCCGTTCAAACTCCACTTGTGATGTCCCATCGCTTCGAGCACTTTGTAGATGTTGAGCGAATCGGATTTGAATGCGATCACGAACAACGGGTCGCCGATGATCTCAAGTTCGGGAATCTTTTTGATCTCTGCCTTGATGTAGTCTGCGGTTTCGAGAATTTGTCTGGTCGCATCGAGATAGCCCTGCTCACCGATGGAGGTAAGTGCCGCCCAACATGCCGCGCTCAACGCACCGGGACGGCTGCCCGCGAACGTGGGCGAGAAATACAATCCGCCGGGCCAGTCGCTGGTGGTGTAATACTGATAGTGTCGCAATTCCTTGCTGCGATACAAAATGACCGACGTGCCTTTGGCGGCATACCCATACTTGTGCGTGTCCACAGAAATGGACGTGACACCCGGCAGACGGAAATCGAAGGTCGGCACGTTGTAGCCGAGTTTCTCCGCCCACGGCAGGACGAAGCCGCCAAGACATGCATCGGTGTGGAAGCCGATGTTGCGCTGGCGGGCGAGTTCAGACATTTCTTTGATGGGGTCGATGGCGCCATGTGGAAAGGACGGCGCCGAGCCAACGATGACGACTGTGTTGCGGTTGATGGCTTTGCGGACGGCGTTCACATCGGCGCGGGAATTTGCATCCACCGGCACTTTGACCATTTTGATTCCGAAATACTGACTGGCTTTATCGAACGCAGCGTGCGCTGTGACCGGTGCGATCATTTCCGGGCTGGTGATGCCTTTTGTGTCGCGTGCCCAATCGCGATAGGATTTCATCGCCAGCATGATGCTTTCCGTCCCGCCGGAGCAGACCGTCCCATATGCTGCGCTTCCTTCGAAGTTGAGCATGTTCGCTGCCATCGAAACGATCTCCGCCTCGAACTTGGTGGCGCTTGGGAAAACATCCGAATGCAGGGGGTTACTCTGCGAGTTGAGCGCATAGGCGCGATTCAAAAATTCGATATGTTCTTCATCGCCATGATAGACCGCGCCGGAGACAAAGCCGTCCTTCCAGACCGATTCTTCGCGCTCGTGCAGGGATTCCATTTCGTGCAAAATTTCTTCGCGGTCGCGTCCCTTGGCGGGGAGTTTTGCAAAGGTGGGGTAGTCATCGCGGTACGGTTTGAGGGATGACTCCAGCCCCGCCATCATGTCGTCGTATTCCTTGTCGATCTTCTCGCGGATGGACGGAATCTTTTTCATCCGTTTTTCCACCCAAGCCACCATCGGCGCGGGTAGTTTTCCAATATTCTTCATCAACAGATCTTCGAGTTTCATGCGTATCCTTGTTTGGCGTTTGTTCTTTAATAACGGATTTTTTATGGAACGTCTGAAAACTAACCAAAAATTCTCATAGGCACAAAGCCCTCAAAGATTTCATCTTCGAGCCTTTGGGTCTTGGTGTCTTTGTGTTTACAAAGCCAGTCTTATCAAATATTTCCCTAAACTTCAGCCTTATTCAACCGCGCATACATCTTCTTATTATTCTCATAAATGCCCAGAAACTCGCGGAACAATTCATCGTAAATTTTTCGGTGATCGGGGTTCGGGGTGTAGGTCTTCGCCACTGGCGCGCGTGATGCGATATCGTCATAGCGGATGTATCCCAGCGAAGCCGCCGCCAGCATTGCCGCGCCGCGCACATTGACCTCGATCGGGTCTTTCATCTGTCGAATGGGGCGATTCAACACATCGGCATGGATTTGACACCAGATATCCGACTTTGCGCCCCCGCCGACCATGTTTATGGCTTCGGTGGGTTTGCCATTGAATTGCTCGACATATTTCAACAACCAGCGGGCATTGAACGCCACGCCTTCCAAGGTCGCCCTTACCATGTGGTTGCGGTTGGTATGTAATGACATATTGAAGAAGCCGCCACGCACAAAGCGGTCTTCGACGGGCGTTCGCTCGCCATACAGCCACGGGGTGTAGATCAAGCCTTCACTGCCCGCCGGAGTGCGTTCTGCGATCTGATCGAAGAGTTTGTAGGCATTGCCGGGTTTCTCCGACGTTAACTCATCTTTGTGGAAAAATATATTGTCGCGCAGGTATTGCAGGTTTACACCGGCGCAATCCTGTTCGTTCGTTAGCAAATACCTGCCGGGGATCGAAGATGGGAGTGAGGCAAGGTTGTGGAATACATCCGTTTTCTTGAACGGTACATGACAAGTCGTCCATCCAGATGTGCCGATGTAAAGATGCGTTTCGAAATCTGCCACCGCGCCCGAACCGACCGCCGCCGAGTGGACGTCCGGCGACCCCATGATGACCTGCACATCATCGGGCAAGCCCCACTCTTTGCGGATGTTCGGCAGCAGCGCACCCAGCGAGGCGTTGGGAGGGTACAGGTCGGGCAGTTTTTCGCGGTCGATACCGGAGAGACGGATCAGACCTTCATCGTATTTGATGTTCAAGATGTTGCGGTTGTCCGTCACCCAATGCAGGATAATCGAGTTGACCGAAGCGGCGAACCTCCCGGTCAACAATAGACCGATATAATCAATCGGTTCAAGGAACTTATAGGTCTGGTTGTATATTTCAGGGTGGACATGCTTGAGGTACAAAATATGTGCGATGGGGTCTTTGCCCGAACTGCCGGGCAGTCCGCCAGTGAGATTGACCCACCTGAAAAGTTTGCTGATTCCATAATCTGCGATTTTTATCAGCCCCTCGCCGATTTTTTTGATATACGGCTCGCCGCGCGAGTCCATCCAAATGACCGCATTTCCCAGTGCGTTTCCAGCCCGGTCCACAGCCACTGTCCCAGACCATTGACCGGTAATGGCAATGGCATGAATATCTTCGTTTGGAACAAGCCTTTTTCCAAGCAGACGTTTGATCACCGTGTTGATCGCACCCCACCATTCGGCTGGAGATTGCTCCGCGCCGCCATTCGGCAACAGCAACACGCGATTCTCTTGAAAGTCACTGCCGATCATTTCCCCCTGCAACGAAAACAAGGCTACCTTTGGCCCAGATGTCCCCAGGTCGATCGCAAGAATATACTTCTCCGCCGCCATGCCCACTCCTCTTTGTGAAATGGTCAAACCATTGCGTTCGAATTGTACACCCTCTTATTTTGAATTCCAGAAAACCAGCGCCTGGACTGGTCTCATTTCAAACAAACACCCGTAGTGGAAAACTACGGGTGAATTGAAAAACATCACGCCTGAATTTGCAGACCAAGCTTTTCGGCAAGCGCAGCGTTGCTGGGTTCGACCAGGAACGAACCGTCCTCAAACATAATGGTCGGGATGATGCGCTTTCCATTATTCTTTTGCTTGACAAATTCCTCCGCGTCCTTATCCGCATCGGTGTCCAACCATGTAAATGGGATCGCATTGTCCAGCAAGAACTTCTTCGAACGGCGGCAGTCCGGGCACCAGTCGGCGCCGTACACGGTAATTTTGGCTTCAGCCATGAGTCCTCCAGAGGGTGATGAAGTTGCAGTGATGCTCGAACGCTCTGATTAATGTATACCGTGAAAATTGTTTCTAAAATTTTTATTCGATGCGCAGCACTTTGGCACCGCGAATTTTACCCTGTTTCATTTCGAGCAAGGCGCGGTTGGCATCCTTTAATTCATATTCCTGAAACTCTGGTTTGATCTCCGCTTCATCCGCAATCGCTAAAAATTCGCGCACGTCTGCCCGTGTGACGTTTGCCACGCTTTTGATTTCTTTTTCCATCCACAAATGCGCGGGGTAATTCAATTGAAGGAGGACGTCCTTATCCTTTTCTTCTTTACGGATGGCATTGATGACCAGTCGCCCGCCCGGTTTGAGGATGTTCAACGCCTCAACCTCCGGACGCCAAACCGGGGTGGTATCTACGACCGAATCCAACGCCGACGGCGGACTCTCCTCTATTCCGCCTGCCCATGCCGCGCCCAAAGAAAGGGCGAATTCTCGCTCGGCTGGATTTCGGCTGAAAACGAAAATTTGAGAATTGGGGAATTTATGCTTTGCCAGTTTCAACACGAGATGATTCGATCCGCCGAATCCCATCAGTCCAAGCGACTGTCCGTTTTGCAGATTGCTCAATCGAAGCGACCTGTACCCAATTGCCCCTGCGCACAACAATGGCGCCGCCTCTGAATCCGAAAGCGAATCGGGGATCGGATGGACGAAGTCCGCGCGGATCTTCATGTACTCCGCATATCCGCCGTCTATGTCGCGTCCCGTGGCTTGGAATTGCGGACATAAATTCTCCCGTCCGCTTTTGCAAAAGTCACATTCCCCGCACGCAGAGGCGATCCACGCCACGCCGACCCGTTGCCCTGTGGATTCTACGCTTCCCACCACCTGATGTCCCAGGATCACTGGCAGGAGCGGCGGGGGAGTGCGTCCTTCGATTTCGTCCAATTCGGTATGACAGACCCCGCAGCGGGAAACCTTGATGAGTACCTCACCCGCAGCGAGAGTCGGCTTGGGGCGTTGAGTCAACTTCAGGGGAGGGTGAAGCGCTTGTACCTCCCCAAGTGACTCAAGCAACATTGCCTTCATTTTGGCGGCAAGGCAGAGGCAAAATCCATACCCATTTTTACCCAACTGCTGAGTTGTTTTCCGGTCTTATACCCCTCAGGCTCAACCATCAACCAGCCCTTCATCGGTCTGGGACCATTTTTCATGGTGAAGATCTTGACGTGTGTGCGTTTGAGCAGTTTTTCGTAATCTTCAAGATGGACGCGCACGATCAGGTCGTCGCCGAGGATTCCGCATGCCATGTTGCCGTGAAGCATGTAGCCCACGCCGCCAAACATTTTCTTCTCGATGATGGGCCATCCCTTAACTACCGCACGGATGCGTTCTGCGAGTTTTAAGTTGTATGCCATCCCAACTCCTTGCTGTTTACTGCCTATCCTGTTCCGAATTGCCGGTCTCCAGCGTCTCCCAAACCTGGCAGGATGTAGGCGCGTTCGTTGAGTCGCTCGTCGATAGCGGCGATGTGGATGGGGATATCGGGGTGCTGGTCTTGCATGGCTTTGATGCCTTCGGGCGCGGCGATCAGCCCGACGAATTTGATCTTTTTCACGCCCCATTTTTTCAAAACCTCGGCAGTGGCAGTGGCGGAGCCGCCGGTGGCGAGCATCGGGTCGAGGATGAGGCAGACCGAAACGCGCGGCTCGGTGGGCAGTTTGTTGTAGTATTCCACGGGTTTGAGCGTGTGTTCGTCACGATACAAGCCGATATGCCAGACTTCGGCGCTGGGCATCAGGCTCCATACGCCTTCCACCATACCAAGTCCGGCGCGCAAGATCGGCACCAGACCAATCTTTTCCTGTAACTCCTGACCGGTCATCTTTGCGAGCGGAGTTTCCAACTCGCGCGGCGTGGTCGCCAGGTCGGCGGTGGCTTCGTAGGCGAGCAGCGCGGCGATCTCGCGCACCAATTCGCGGAATTTCTTGGGTTCGGTCTTTACATCTCGAAGACGGGAAAGTTTATGGGCGACGAGCGGGTGTTTGGATTCGTAGACGTTGGACATGGAAACTCCAATCTCAGTTTTTTCGCAATTATAGCCGGATTGAGTTAGGAAAGATGTCATGCGGTAGGGGTGATGAAATGACTACCATTAAAGTTATATATGATATAAACTGTAAACAGTGTAAACTATTCGAGGTGAGTATGGCTCAGACCCGCAGAGAACGATTACGGCTTGAAACGATCGAAGAGATAAAAATTACCGCCTGGAAACAGATCGGTGAGCAGGGTGCGGCTTCATTATCCTTGCGGGCGATTGCTCGAGAAATGGGGATGACCGCGCCGGGGCTGTACCGTTATTACAAAGACCGCGATGCACTGGTGACAGCGTTGGTGATGGATGCTTTTTCGTCTTTCACGAATCGACTCGAAACGGGAAGGGATGCTTATCCCGTCACTGACCACACTGGGCGATTTCGTGGGATGTGCCGGGCGTACTTTCAGTGGGCGATGGAAAATCCGCAGCGTTATATGCTGTTGTTTGGTACGCCGATTCAAGGTTATCTATTTGCCGAGGAGTTGGGTCCGGTGGCGCAGCGGAGTTTTCTTGTGTTGCAGGGCGTGATCGGTGAAGCATTTGTGGCGGGAAAAATCAAAGGCGAAGTGGTTGGTTTGAAACTGCCGACCAGCCTCAAGGTCCAGTATGAGGCGTTGCGCAAGTTTGGAATGCCCTACACGGGCACGGTCACGCAGTTGGCGTTGTCCGTCTGGTCGATGATCCACGGGATGACTTCGTTGTATCTATATAACTATCTGGCAGGTTTTTTGCAGGAAGGTGTGGGGGCGTTTGTCGAGTTTGAGATCGAGAAGATGATTGCAATCATTGGATTGGAGTGAAAAAATATGAATCGTCAATTTCCCATGAGACAAAGAATCCGCAAGGCGCTTGTGATCGTTGCTTTTCTGTCGTTTCCCATCACCATGAATTTCTTTTCTCCGTACGTCATCATTGAAGGCGCTATGAACGGTGTTGTCAATGGGAGTTTCGTGGTGTTTGTGTCGTTGTTCCTGTCTGCGTTGTTTCTGGGACGCTTGTGGTGCGGGTGGATTTGCCCGGCAGGCGGATTGCAGGAGATGGTCGAGCCGGTCAATAAGAAGGTGGTCAACGGCGCGAAGAGTGATTGGATCAAGTGGTTGATCTGGATTCCCTGGGTTTCATTGATCGTTTGGTTTGCTGTTAATGCAGGCGGATACCGGCGGATTGACCTGTTGTATCTGACTGAAAATGGGATTTCCGTGGCAGGCTCCGCCGATCGCCCGATCTTTTTCGCCTACCTGATCTACTACATCGTCATCGCTTTGTTTGTTGGGTTGGCTATGTTTGCAGGGAAACGCGCCGGCTGCCACACCGTTTGCTGGATCGCTCCCTTCATGATGATAGGGCGTTGGGTCCGCAACCGCTTCGGCTGGGCTTCGCTGCGGCTGGTGGCAGATTCCTCTGCATGTACAGATTGCAAGACCTGTACAAAAAGTTGCCCTATGAGTTTGGATGTAAATGCGATGGTACAGGTTGGAAAAATGGAACACCCTGAATGTATCTTATGCGGTACCTGCGTGGACGGTTGTACGAAGAAAGCCATTCGCTATTCGTTCTCGGCTGGGAGGTAAATTATGAACGGAAATGATTTTATGGCATGGGTGCTGCGCTCGCCTTTTCATGGCATGTTGAGCAATGGCATGATGCTCATCACCATCACCGGGCGCAAGACCGGCAAGACCTACACCACGCCGGTCGGATATTATGTAGAAGGAGAATACCTGTGGATCGTCACCAGTCGTGAACGCAAGTGGTGGAAGAATCTGCAAGGCGGCGCACAGGTGAACTTGCTGCTCAAACGTAAGCCTGTCAACGGAATCGCCGACATCGAGTTGGATGAGAAAGCCGTCGAAGCGAGAATGTACGAATATCTGCGGCATGTGCCACAGGCGGCAAAGCCGATGAAGATCCGCGTGGAAGATGGCAAGCCCAACCCGGCGGATATTGCCGCCACAGCAAAAGATCGCTTGTTTGTGAATATCAAACTAACGGAATAGTGCCAGCACGAACGGAAGCGCTCCAAGCGCGGCACATGCAAAGAAACCGATGACGAGAATGGTTAGGCAAGCGGGGAAAAGCCGACGCAGCCACGTCCAATAGACGTAGGAATTCCATGCTTTGATGGCAATGGGCTGCGCCTTGCGCAACAGGTCGGGCGCTTCTTTTTCCAGACTTGGGGCTGGTCGCTGTTTCGGCGGCTTGGATGTGACTGTAGGCTTGGCTTTAGTCCGCAGCGCTTCAGGGATGGTCAGGTTCGCGCCGCAATACGAACACATTGTGTAGGTTTTTCCTGCTTCCGGTTCGTTTGGTGCTCCACAAGCAGGGCATGGGAAAGTTGATGTCATGAGGGGATTCTCCAGATCGCGGCAATTATACTCAGATGGCGTTATCTCAAAGCAAGTTGCGATAGAATCGGGAAAATGATTTGTCAGGAAACTTGTTTCCTGACATCCCAATTCAGAGGAGAGTGTCATGACCGAACAGTTTACTTTCGGCGGTGAGATCGTTTGGCGCCCCAGCCCCGCTCAGATCGAACATGCGAACCTGACGACGTTCATGCGCGCATATGGGATCAATGACTTTGATGAACTCATGCAGCGGTCCACCCATGACGTGGAGTGGTTCACCGATGCGGTTTTGAAAACACTGGGTATCCAATTTTATACGCCTTATTCCAAGGCAGTTGATCTCTCTGGAGGTATCCAATTCCCGAAATGGTGTGTGGGTGGAAAGATGAATATCATCCACAACTGCGTGGATAAATGGGCGATGGCTTATGGTCAGCGGTCGGCGGTCATTTTTGAAGGAGAGGAGGGAATTACAAGAACACTCACCTATGAAGACTTGAATCGAGAAGTGAATAAAACTGCCAATGCCTTGCGCTCATTGGGGCTTGGCAAGGGCGATGCCGTTGGTCTTTTCATGCCGATGACGCCAGAGATCGTAGTGGCGCTGTTGGCAATTGCGAAGATCGGTGGAATCATCCTGCCGTTGTTTTCCGGCTATGGAGCGGGCGCTATCGTCTCGCGCATGGTGGATGCGGATGCAAAAGCCCTCTTTGCCGCAGATGGAGCCTTCCGGCGCGGCAAAGCAGTGGAGATGAAATCCATTGCAGATGAGGCGGTAGAACAAATTCCAACGCTCAAGCACATGATCGTTTTGCGGCGGACGGGTCAAGCGATAACGATGAAGGAGGGAAGAGACCATTGGTGGCATGAACTCATTGACCGTCAGAATGATGAATCTGAAACTGAAATCACCGATGCAGAAGACCCGCTGATGGTCATTTACACCTCTGGTACGACGGGCAAGCCCAAAGGTGCGCTGCACACTCATTGCGGATTCCCGGTCAAAGCTGCGCAAGATATGGCATTCGGTACGGATGTCCATCGCGGTGATGTGATCTATTGGATGACCGACATGGGCTGGATGATGGGTCCGTGGCTGGTGTTTGGCAGTCTGCTGCTTGGCGCGACGATGTTCCTTTATGATGGTGCGCCGGATTTTCCCGCGCCGAATCGCTTATGGGAGTTGGCGGAGAAGCATCGCATCAACCAGATGGGTGTGTCGCCGACGTTGATCCGGTCACTGATTCCACACGGAGAGGAATACTTCCGACGACACGATCTTTCCTCTTTGAAATGTTTCGCCTCCACCGGCGAGCCGTGGAATCCTGACCCGTGGATGTGGCTGTTCGAGAAAGTCGGCGGCGGGCGCATCCCGATCATCAACTATTCCGGCGGGACGGAAATTTCCGGCGGCATTGTAATGGGCAATCTGCTCTTGCCGCTCAAACCGTGTGCTTTTTCTGCGCCATGTCCGGGTATGGCGGCGGATGTGGTGGGTGAGAATGGGGTTCCGGTTCGCAATGCAGTTGGAGAATTGGTCATCAAAGCGCCCTGGATTGGGATGACGCGCGGATTTTGGAGGGACAAACAGCGTTATTTGGATACCTACTGGTCGCGCTGGGAGAATGTGTGGGTGCATGGTGATTTTGCCGCTGTTGATAATGACGGCTTGTGGTACATCCTCGGTCGTTCGGACGATACGATCAAGGTCGCGGGCAAGCGCCTAGGTCCGGCGGAGGTGGAGTCGATCCTGGTCCGGCACGAGTCTATTGTGGAGGCGGCGGCGATTGGGGTACCGCACGAGGTCAAGGGGAGTGAACTGGTCCTCTTTGCAGTGACCGCTCCCGGCGTGGAACGAAGCGATGCGCTTCGTCAGGAATTAAATGGCATGGTCGTCGCGGAAATGGGCAAGCCGCTTGCGCCGAAAGCGATCCTGTTCGTTTCTGATCTGCCAAAAACGCGCAATGCCAAGGTGATGCGGCGGATGATTCGTGCGGCGTATTTGGGTCTGGATCTGGGTGATACGTCGTCGCTGGTGAATCCGGCGGCGGTGGAGGAGATTCGAAAGGCTGGGTGATCGTGAGTGATCGCGATTATGAAATAAGGTTGGTATGAGAGTGCCAGACTTGATTTTTCCCCCTGCATTATAATAATTTCCGTCCTGCAACTCTTGCGGGAGAAGGAGATTGAATGAAAAAAGTTCGAAATGGAATCTTCGCACTGCTGGTGTGCCTGGTGTTCGTCCTGTCGTCGTGCGGTTCGCCGACACCCGAAGTGGTGACGGTGGTGGTTACCGCCACGGATGCGCCCGCCACTGCCGAGCCGGCACCCCCGCCAACCCAGTCGTTTGCGCCAATTGCTCTTGGGGGTCCGCAAAACGGCGAAACGATGAAGTGGCTCGATGGCAGTTCGCTGGTTTACATCCCTGCTGGTGAATTTACGATGGGGTACGGCGGCGATGCACCTGTCCATATCGTGATGCTGGACGGGTATTGGATCCAGCAGACCAAAGTGACCAATCGCATGTATGAACAATGTGTGAAGGCGGGCGCTTGTACTTCGCCTGCGCAGGAATTGGGCGGTCCGGTTTTTACCAACCCTGAATTTGCCAGCCACCCGGTAGTGGGTGTGAATTGGGATCAGGCGCAGGCATACTGTGGTTGGATCCAAGGCTCTCTGCCTACAGAGGCGCAGTGGGAGAAATCGGCGCGCGGCTTGAACGGGAATTCGTATCCGTGGGGGAACAGTGAGCCAGCCTGTGACCTGTTGAACTATGCAAATTGCTATGGGCGAACGACAATTGTAAATGCCAACCCTGAAGGCGCGAGTGCCTTTGGGGTGTTGGATATGGCAGGCAATGTCTTTGAATGGGTGTTCGATTGGTACGACGCCAATTATTATGCCCAGTCTGCGGCTGCCAACCCAACCGGTCCGCAGAGCGGTCAATACCGCGGTGTGCGTGGCAGTTCCTTTGAAACAGCCGAAGAACAGGTTGCTTCTGCCATCCGGCGCTTCAATGAGCCAACCGACAGTGGGCGTGATATTGGTTTTCGCTGTGTGGTTGCAAATCCGCAGCCGTTCGCTCCGTATTGCCAGCTGACTGCTCAAGTGCCTGCCCAGCAGGCGGTTGCCAACAATTCCTGTGCTCTGCCCGAAGGTGTGGTGACCGACCAATACTGCTCCAACGGAGACGGGTATGGCGTGGTGCAAATTTCGTTCGGTGCTACATGGGAAGTGCTTGGGACGCGCATGCAATGCGAGGAAGTGATCGAAGCCGGGATTCGCAAACTGGTCTGTCGCGGTCCGCGCGGCATAGAATCGACCAACGAAGTTTTGCTCTGTAATGAGGCTTGTACAAACCAACCTGATGTGAGCGGATTGAACCCGGTCTGCGATTCCGGGTATGCGCTCGACCCATCCACCGGCTCGTGTGCCTACAGCCCCATTCTTGCTCAGCCGGGTGCAGGTGGATGCCCTGCCGGGTATGTGACGTTGGACCGCGGCGGGCAGCAGGTTTGTGCCGTCAGCGCCGGGGCAGATGGAGCGTGTCCGATCGGGCTGTACTTTGACGATCTGGCGGGAATGTGCGTGCCGCCCAACGGCGAGACCAATGCTCCCTTTGGGATCGATAACGCTTCTCTCGCCACCCAGACCTATGCTGGTTGTGCTGTGGGCTATAACTACAACGATACCTTCCAGTGCTGCCAGCCTGCTGCCGGAGCTACCTTCCCGGGCTGCGCCCCTGGTTACACCTTTGACGTTAATGCGCGTGCGTGCGTACCTGTAGCGGAAGAGGCATTGGGCGGGACGGGCTGTGTCACTGTGCGTGTCAACACGGTCAAATGTGTAAACGAGGAAGATAAAGTCTGTGCGCCCATTGATACCGAGTCGCGCTGTGTGGCAAACCTCAATTGTAGGTGGAATGAAGGGGAAGATAAGTGTGAGTTGCGTCCGTAAGTAGGCGTTTTAAAGGTGTTTGTATTGTACGGCTATGCCGTACAATACAAACACCTTTTTAATAAACCAGGCACTGATATATTTCATTTTCATTGCTTCTGCAAATCCTTTCTATATTTGTTGTACGATTAAATCATCCTGTGCAAGTCCATTTTTCGTGCTTTATCAAATCATTAAAATGATAACAAGGAGAGAGAGATGAGGAAACCAATTTCTGTTTTTGCTGTTCTGGTGGTGTTGTTGTCTTTGACGGTGGGTGGTGTTTTGGCTGCCCCGGGGTTATTGACCCTGCGTGAAACCCGCAATGATTATGGGAGCAGTGTGATCTTTGTGCTTGAATATAGCGGTGACTTTCCTCGTAATTATTTCAAGGGCTTTGTAACGGAGGGCGATAATAAATACCCGATCCATTGCAATGTTGTCAGCGACACAGTGGTCCAATGCACGGTTTCACGTGCAGTAGCGGGCAAGAATGTTGTCTTGTATGTCGGCGAGTTTGTTTTCTGGACGTTTGCGCCGGATACTTCAGGAGCGCCAAATGATCCTGCTGAATATTGTTACGATATTTACAATTCGCAGACAGATGAAAACGAAGTGGATTTCTTCTGGGTTCCTGTGGATGTTCATTGCCAGGATGCGCCTGCTGCAAATGGCGATCCCCTTGAATATGATGGTTGGTTTTATGAATTTTGGGAAATGATTTCAGATGGTTATTGTGGAACGAATGGAAACTCCGAGTCGGGATTTTTCCAGATCTGTTTAGGGTAGATTTAATTTTATAAATTGGGCAGACCCCCAGCAGTGGGGGTCTGTTTTTTCAGCGAGGGAAAGGCTGGGGCGGGCTGTCAAGTTAAGGCGGGGGAAGAGGCGAAAATAGTCCTCTGGTGGGGTTGAGTTTTTAGAAAATATGTTCTATAATAGATAATATTTATCTAATTCAAAAGGAGAGTATCATGTCGAAACGGAATGTTGTCCATGTAGAAATTCCCGCTCACAATGTTGAGGCGGCGGGAGAGTTTTATCAGTCACTTTTTGGTTGGAAGATACAGAACGTGCCGGAAATGAACTACACCATGTACGAAGACGGTAGCGGGTCGGGTGGAGGTTTTCCATTGGCATCAGAAGAAAACCCCGCCGGGCAGGTGCTGGTGTACATCGCCAGCGACGACATTGACGAGGATTTGGACAAGGTCAAGGAATTGGGCGGCAAAATCCTGCGCGAAAAGACCGAAATCCCTGGCATGGGTTGGTTTGGTATTTTCCAAGACCCCACTGGTAATGTGTTGGCGCTATATACAGATTTAAAGAAATAAATTGGTGATATGGATGTATGCCATGACAGGAACTCTCTCGGCACAGCCCGGCAAACGCGCCATGCTTTCGGATATTCTTGTGCGCGCTTCTGCTTTGGTTCAGTCCATGCCCGGCTGCCGCGCCTACATTGTCCTCGAAGACTTGAAGGACGAAAACGCCGTGGCAGTATTCGAGATGTGGGACGATAAAGAAGCGCATGATGAATCGCTGAAAAACCCGCAAGTACGCGCCCTGATCGCAGAGGCGATACCGATTCTTGCCGGTGCGCCGAGCGGCGGTGAGTTTCGAGTGGTAAGCCCAATTTAACGATGGACGGCAGACCGCCGCCATAGACCTTTGTTTTCCGTCTGTGGTTGGCGGTCATAAATTTTAATGTGACGGTTTTTTTATAAGCAAAAGGAGAATGTCATGAGCGGAGTAAGAGTCCTGGTCGGAACTCGCAAGGGTGCGTTTATTTTAACTTCCGATAAAAAACGTAAAAAATGGAAGGTTTCAGGTCCGCATTTTGCGGGCTGGGAAATTTATCATATACAAGGCTCGGCAGTGAACCCGAACCGTTTGTATGCATCCCAATCCACCGGCTGGTTTGGGCAGATCATTCAACGCTCCGACGACGGGGGTGAGACGTGGGAACCGGTTGGCAAAGATTTCAACTATGAAGGTGATCCCGGCACGCACATGTTCTTCGATGGCACACAGCATCCGTGGGAGTTCAAACGCGTCTGGCTGTTGGCTCCATCCCTCACTGAAGCGGATACGGTGTACGCAGGTGTCGAAGATGCCGCCCTGTTTAAATCCACCGATGGCGGGCAGACGTGGCATGAACTTGCCGGTCTGCGCGAGGTGAAAGGACATTTATGGCAGCCGGGCGCGGGCGGTATGTGTTTGCATACCATTGTCCAAGACCCAAGCAACCCCAAACGCATGTTTATCGCCATTTCAGCGGCAGGCGCGTTCCGCACCGAAGATGGCGGCGAAACCTGGTCACCGATCAATCAGGGATTGAAATCTCCCTACGAATTGCCCGATGCCGAAGCGGAAGTCGGTCATTGTGTGCATAACATTGCCATGCATCCTTCACGCCCGAATGTCTTGTTCATGCAGAAGCATTGGGATGTGATGCGCAGTGATGACTCAGGCAACATGTGGTACGAAGTGAGCGGCAACCTGCCGAGTGACTTTGGCTTCCCCATCGCCATCCACGCGCATGAGCCGGAGACGATCTATGTTGTGCCGATCAAAAGCGACTCGGAGCATTTTCCGCCTGATGGCAAATTGCGCGTCTATCGCAGCCGCACCGGCGGGAATGATTGGGAAGCATTGACAAAAGGTCTGCCACAGGAAGATTGTTATGTCAACATTTTACGCAGCGCCATGGCAGTGGATACGCTCGACTCGTGCGGCATTTATTTCGGTACCACGGGCGGGCAGGTCTATGTCTCTTCTGACTCAGGCGATAGTTGGATGCCCATCGTCAGCAATTTACCAGCCGTCCTTTCGGTGGAAGTACAAACCCTGAAATGATCCGCGTCGTGCTCCCCTATCACTTGCAAAATTTGGCACGCACCGGCAGAGAGGTGGAAATCTCCGTCGAAGGCGAACCCACTCTCAGGTCCGTTTTGGAGGCGTTGGAGTTGAAGTATCCCGTTTTGCGTGGAACGATTCGCGATCAGGTCACGGGTCAACGGCGAGACTTCATCCGCTTCTTTGCCTGTGGTCAAGATTGGTCGCTGGAACCGTGGGAGACGCCGATCCCTGCTGCTGTGTTGGAAGGACGCGAGCCGTTCCGCGTTGTGGGCGCGATGTCTGGCGGGTGAGTTCCTTGACGCTTGTATATCCCAGTGGTATGCTTGCGCGCAATGTTCAACCTGAATGACCGCCGCAATACCAATATCACTCGTACCAATTTCGGTTCGGGGCATTGGTGGTTGTCGGGCGAACAGCAACAAGTTCAAGTCAACTAAGTACACCCAATGCCCCGAGACATCGGGGCATTTTTCTTAAGGAGAATTCACCATGAGCATTTCCAACACGACGCCCGTTCTTGCTGTAGACGAAAAACATCTCGTGCCTGTCAGCGATCATCTCAAACAGATGATGGATATTCCGCCCTCGCGCATGTTTCTGATCAACAAGTCGTTGAAGGTCTATCTGGAGAAAAACGCCGGAGCCAAAATCTTTGACGCATCTCAGGGCGACGGCGGCGCCTCGCTGCCCGGAACCCCCAAGCCGATTTTGGAACGCGCGCTTCAACTCCAACTGGAGCATGGTACGGCTTACGATATGCCGTTCGGCACCGATGCCTACCGCAAGGCGGTCATTGAGCAGTATTGGAAATTAGACTCCGCTTCTGGCTGGGGTCCCGCCAACGTGCTCGGCACCGCGGGTGGACGTGACGCACTGAACAAAGCCTATCAAGCCATGCTTGCCCTCGGCTACGGACGCCAGGGTGACCTCATCATGGTCTCGCGTGTGCCGTGGATTTCATACAACTGGGGTCCGTATGGAGTCGGCGCGAATGTGCTCTGGGCTCCCGGTGACCCGGCGCAAGGCTGGGCGTATTCCGAAGAGGCGATTCGTGAGAGCGTGAAATTTGCCGAATCAAAAGGACGCAAGATCGCCGGGCTGGTCATCACCAATCCCGACAATCCAACCGGCATGACCATCGCTGTCGAAAAGCAGGTCTCACTCGCCAAAGCCGCGCTCGAAGCCGGTGTTGCCTTCGTGCTCTTCGACTGGATGTATCACTACGTCACCGACGAATCGCCAATGGATTTGAATTCCTTCCTCAAGGCATTCACACCCGAAGAACGCAAGCGCATCATGTTCCTCGATGGCATTACCAAATCGTTGGGCGGCTCGAATATCCGTAACTGTCACCTTATCGCCGATGAAGCCGTCATCAAATTCATCACCGCCCGCGCTTCGCATGGAGTCATCCCTTCGTTCTTCTCGCTTGCCGTTGCCATGGCTGCCTACGAAATGGGCTTTAACGAAGCCGCCAAGACCATCATCGAACCGACCAACGCCAGCCGCGTTGCCCTCAAAAAACTCCTCGCCGAAAGCGGACTGCAACACATCATCGGTAAAGGCTATTACGCTTTCATGAACGTGGGCGAATTCATCAAAGCCAAAGGCTGGGCAGATACCGAACAACTCGGTCAATACCTCGCTGAGAATCACGGCATTGCCATCGTGCCCGGTGCCTTCTTCTCCCCCTTCGGCGGCGACTGGATCCGCTTCTCGTATGCCACGCCCGTTGAACGGACCGAAGGTGCTTTTAAACGTTTGATGGAAGGGTTGAACGAATTGAAGAAGTAGTGAATGGAAAGTAGAAGGTGGAATATTGCCCCACTTTCTACTTTCCACTTTTTATGAAATCATCTAAATTATTTTAGGACTAACCCATGCCCCAACAATTCGCCGAAAAATACCAACTCGCGCTCGAAGAAGCCATGAAAGATAAACCACAAGGTGGTCTTGCTGGCTTTGAACAAGAATGGAATCTGCTTGATGAAGACCTGCGTCCGCTGCTAACCGTTGGCGCCGGACCCAGCCAGCACTCCTTCGTGGATTATCTGCGTGCCGAGTGTATCCCTGCCTGGCAGAAACAATACAGCCAACTCGAAGTCTTCCACTGGATGGTGGAATGGGCAACCCGCCCGTATTACACGCCGCGCGGTGCGATCTACGAAGCCCGCCTGATGGAAGCCTCGCTCATGAACGCCTTGCATCGCGCCGGGCTGAATTTCGGCGAACGCCTGCATTACTGGCATGGCAATCTGCTCTTCCTCACTGATATCGGTCACCAATCGATTCCTGGTAATTGGTCTTTAGCCAAACGCCGCTATCTTGAAAAATGCGTTGACCTTTATGGTGACACCCTCGCCACGACAGGCATTCATACAAACATCTCATTGCCCGACCCGCTCTTTGCCTGGGACTTCATGCATCTCTCTGCCAGCGAACGCGGCGACAAACATTTGGATGACTACAAGTCGGAGTTTTACATCACTGCCACGCGTCTCTTACGTGCTTTTGCCTCGCTCTTCATTGCGACGAGTGCCTCTACGCCGATGCAGGCTCAAGTCAAAGACGGACGCGCCGCGGTCATCCTCACGGAATTCGACTCGATTCGCAACCTCACCTTCCCGAATCCGCGCGAGATCGACCTGCCCGATCTGTACCGTTCCTATAACGATTACCTGCAAATCTCATACGACCTCGTACGCCGAGGGGTGCGCTTTGGCAATAACAACTGGACGCCCGTCCGCGCCCGTAGTTTTTCTGAACCGGTGGAGCGCATTATCTCTACCACGAGCGAACAACTCGAATCACTCTACGCACGCGGACTCTTTGCCGCGGGTCAATCCACCCCGCCGGAAGAAATGGCACGACAGGTCGAACGTCAGAACCTGATGGCGCGTATCAACCTGCCAATGGGACGCGTGGAAATCCGCGTGGATGAAGGCGGTCACAACCTCGACCTCGATGTTGCCAATCTGACCTTCCGTTACCTACTCATGCTGAAAATCTATGCCGACCCGAAATTCGCGCGCGGCTTCCGTTACGATAGTGAGGATATTACTCGCGCCCGCGCCAACGAAGAACTTGCTGCAAAACATGGTCTGCGAGCCGAGATCGAAAATCCGCTAACAGGCAAGCCTATCCTTGTGCGCGACTTCCTCAAGTGGACACTCAATGAGATCAAACCGCTTGCTGAAGCCCTGAATATGTGGAACGACCTGCATCCGCTCGTGGAAATGTCTGAAGGCGGACGCAACACAGCCGAGAAAATCCGCGCGCGCCTCAAAATGGAAATTGGCGAAAGTGACGAAGTGCCGATGGAATTGCTCAAGGAATTTCTTTATGAGCATGAAGCGCGTGTCAAAGCGGATGTGGAACAAGTCTGCGCCGATCACAACGCGCTTGGCGTCGATGCTCCCAAAATTGCCGAGTACGTTCAACGCAGCCGTGAAGTTGCCCGTCAATTGCCCAACGCGCCGATTCAATTCCGCGCACGCACGCAAGCCGTGGTGGAACTTTCCTACCCGAACAAGACCGCTGAAATTCTCGACCTCGCCCAACAGTTGATTCGCATCCCATCCGTCACCGCCTGCCCAGATGAACGCCTCGACGAAGTTCACCGCGCCGGTTCTCTCGTGGATGACTATCTACGCAACGCTGGCTTGGAAGTGAAATATTTTGACGGGAAATACCCCGCCGTGTATGCGACTTTCCCCCAATCACCAGTTACCAATCACCAATTGCCAATTCTCCTCACCGGTCATTTTGACGTGGTCGAACCCGAACCTGATGACTCCCAGTTCCAACCGCGCATCGAAGGTGATTACCTGCACGGGCGCGGCGCCGCGGACATGAAAACCGTCGTGGCGACGTATCTGGTTTGGATGAAAGACCAAATGAAGGCAGGTGCACCGTATCCAAACATTCAACTGCTGTTAGTCGGCAACGAAGAAAATGGCGAAGCCGAAGAATGGGGTACGCCGCATGTTCTCAAGGAATTAAATCTCACCCCAAGCCTCTTCATTGCCGGAGAACGCACCGGTGAAAAAGGCAACGAACTCTTTGGGGAAATCTGTATCGAAAACCGCGGCGTGATGCGTTTTGATGTCATCGCCCGTGGCGCAAAGGCGCACAGCGGCGTAGCAGGGACAGGCGATTTGAGCGAGAAACTCATTGCCGCCCGTGCCGCACTGAATGAGATGTTCGCCAAACATCTCACACTCAAAGCCGCAGACGGTTGGCAATCTCAAGCCAAGTTCCCGTTTATCAACGTGGGTACACCGGGCATCTACAACGTCACTGCGGCAGAGGGTGTTTTGGGCGTGGAGATTCGCCCCGTCCCGCAAGATGATGTCGAAGGTCTAAAGTCAAAGGTCGAAGCATATTGTGCGGAGAACGGATTGGAAGTGAACTTCTCCGTCATGGAGAACGGCGTGGCGTGTGACCCGAATAATCCAGCGTTGAAAGCGCTCATCGAAGCCGTAAAAAATGCGGGTGAGTCTGAGCCGCGTATCGGCAAGAAATTGCCTGGGACCAGTGCAAGATTCGCTCCCGGCGGTCAAGCCGTGGTGTGGGGACAATCCGGCGTTGGTCCACACGCGAAGAACGAGGCGCACTTCATCCCAAGCATCGAGCCGTATTACAAATCCCTGAACGAATTGGCAAAATTGTGGAAGTAATAACGGAGGCGACAGAAAGGTCGCCTCTTCTTTCATTAAAAACGAAAGTGGATAAATATCCGCCCGAAGTTCTTGTCATCTTTTTCGATGCGGTGATAGAGTTTTTTGATGTGAGATTGATTCAAAAACCGTAGAACCTTCTTTTTGAGTTGTCCGCTGCCTTTGCCCGGGATGATCTCGACGAGTTCTATTTTTCTGTCAATGGCTTCTTCGACGATGCGGTTCAACTCAGCCTCGATCTTGTCGCCTTTGTTGTAGATGTCGTGCAGGTCAAGTTTAAGTTTTGCCATGGTCTTTGTTTATCGCGTAGATCAGGGTTGGGTAGTTATCACCGTCGATGCCATCCACTTGCTTTTCAAGGATCATGCCGATCTTCTCTGCCACTTTCTGAGAGGCGATGTTCTTCGGGTCGATCAGACACACGAGACGCAAAAGCCCCAATTTTTTGAAGGCATAATCGCGGATTGCCAGCGCCCCTTCCGAGGCGAGGCCCTGTCCCCAGAATTCTTTGTCGAGCAGGTAGGCGATCTCCACTTCGTTTTGACCTTCTATGGTCCACGGGAGAAGCCCGCAACGCCCAATGAATTTTCCGCTTGGTTTGTGAATGGTTGCCCACAGCCCCAACTCTGGATGTTTTGGATGTCCATTCAGGAACCATTTGAGTTCTTCTTTGGTCTCTTCGTGGTTCAAAACGCCTTCGGGAAAATACTGCCGGATTTCCGGGTTGCTGTAAAGTTTGTAAAGCGCATCGAGGTCTTCCATCACCAAACGTCTAAAATACAGCCTCTCAGATTCTAGGATCTTCATTTTTTCTTTTGATTCCCTGGGAAAAAATCGAACGGCGGACGCTGATTCAATTTCGGCAAAAATGCACCTGATTCTCCAGCAGCGATCATGGTCAATGAGCCAGTGTCGCAGCCGAGGCGCTGAAAATGATCGAGCGACATTCCGAGGAAGTGCGCAACCGCCAATTTGATCGGATCGGCATGAAAGACCACTGCCACAATATCCTGCGGTTTATTGTGTTTTTGGATAACTCGTTCCAGCACATTCACGATCCGCAACTGACACTCCGGGAATGATTCGCCATCAGGAAACCGAAACCGTGACGGCGCGTTCTGGACGATCTTCCATTCTTTTCTTAACGCCAGCAATTTCCACGATTTGCCCTGCCACTTGCCGATGTTCGTATCCATCAGGTCGGGTTCCTGCATGATGGTGAGTTTGTGCGATTCAGCGATGGGACTAGCCGTCTCCATTGCCCGCTCGAGCGGACTGGAATAGATGGCTTTGATGGGGACGTCCTTCAACGCATCTCCCAACGCCTGAGCCTGTTTCTGCCCCTTTTCATTTAAGTGAACGCCGGGAATTCGTCCTGCCATTTTCCCAGTCTTGACATAATCGTTTTCGCCGTGCCGGATGAGAAGTAATAAGGTCATGTTGTAGGTTTGATGTCGAAGGTCACAGGTTTGGTTTTGAAGATTTAATAAACCTTCAACCTGCAACTTGGTACTTGTAAACTATTTTATCTTCCTCTTCATTTCCACGATCTGTTCTTCGCTCATATCAGGGATGTTGACCACTTCCGTGATTCCCAACACCTTGCGCTGTGCCTCGCGCCACATCTCCAGCCGTGACTTGACCTGTGACTCGTAACCTTCTTCGGACGGTGAGTAAAAATAGGTTCCGAGTAAACGCTTGGGTAAATATTGCTGCGGTGTGAAATGTCCCTCGAACTCATGTGGATACACATAATCCTTGCCGTGTCCCATCGCGGCGGCGTCGCGGTTGCCGTCCATCAGGTGGCGTGGCACGGAGACTTGTCCCTCTTCTTCGATCTTTTTCATCGCCTTGAAATACGCTCCCGCTGTGTTGGACTTGGGCGCAGTCGCTAGATATAACGTCGCTTCGACGATGGGGTAGATGCCTTCGGGTAAGCCGATGAATTCAAACGCTTGCATGGCAGAAGAAGCGACCACAAGTCCCATTGGGTCTGCCAAGCCTATATCTTCACCTGCGAGAATGATCAAACGGCGGATGATGAACTTTGGGTCTTCTCCGGCGTAGATCATTTTTGCCAGCCAGTACAAGGCTGCGTCTGGGTCTGATCCGCGCACGGACTTGATGAAGGCGGAAATGGTATCGTAGTGCGCGTCGCCATCCTTGTCATACAGCACAGCCCGGCGTTGGATCGACTCTTGCGCCACGTCCAAGGTGACATGGATAACGCCATCAGAATTTTGCGGCGTGGATTCGACAGCCAGTTCGAGCGCGTTGAGTGCGTTACGAGCGTCACCGGAGGCGACTTCTATTAAATGGGTGCGCGCTTCCGGGTCGATGGTGATGCGCTTGTCTCCATAGCCGCGTTCTTTATCGGAAAGGGCGCGGTCGAGCAGAACTCCCGTCTCATCCTTGTTCAAATTCCTCAATTGAAAAACGCGTGAACGGGAGATGAGCGCCTTGATAACTTCAAAGTATGGATTCTCAGTCGTCGCGCCGATCAGCGTGAATGTCCCGTTTTCGACGTGGGGGAGCAGTGCGTCCTGTTGGGCTTTGTTCCAACGATGGACTTCATCCACGAACAGAATCGTTCTCTCATTATGGAGTCTTCTTCTTTCAAGCGCTTCATCGATGACGACTCGTAGATCGGCTTTGCCCGCCAGGATGGCAGAGATGGTGACAAAATGACTCTTGGTGGTGTTGGCGATGACCTGTGCCAGCGTGGTCTTGCCCGTGCCGGGAGGTCCCCACAAGATGATGGACGAGAATAGCCGATCCGCTTCGATGGCGCGGCGCAGGAGTTTGCCTTCGCCGATGATATGCTCCTGCCCGATGTATTCCTCCAACGTGCGCGGACGCATTCGCGCGGCGAGCGGCGCTTCGGTCTTCATCCGTTCCTGCATGGCATGGTCAAAAAGATCGTTGGGCATGTGGTGATTCTACCACCCGGTACGTGGCGGTTAGAAAGATTGAATAGCGCTGTCTACGTCGTTGTGGACTTCGATGTAAACGTCAAAACCGCTCAACTCAAAGGCTTCCCGAACGCGTTCCATCAGATTTGCAACCTTGATGTAGGGAGATTTGTATGCACCCACGCTCATTTTCCTGCGGAGTTCATCATCGTTTGCGTCCTTGTGCATATCACGCAGTTTATTGAACAAGGTGTGAATGACTCGCAGCCCGGCGCTGCTGATGTATGGGACTGCCTGCAAATCCAGCAGCAGATTCTGCGCGCCGCCTGCCAGAACTTCGTCCATGCGTGTCTGGAAGGTTTTGTAAGTGGAAGAGTCGATCTCGCCCTGAATGCTTACGACCGTGATGTGGACGTTGGCATTCAGGGTGGTTACGTTGATTTCCAGCATTCTTGAGTTTTCCTTTTTATCATAAGTTTATTGAGGTTGTGGATTTCTATGCGTTCGGGGTTTCCTTGAAGCGTTGCATATGCGCCTGATTGACGATGTAAATTCCAGCCAGTGCCACAGCGCCTCCGATCCATTGAATGGGGTTGGGAATCTCTCCCAGCAAGGGGATGGCGAGCAGGGTTGTCAGGATCGGCTGACCGATCAGTGTGGGCGAGACGACCGAAGCAGGTAAATGCCCCAGCGCATAGGAGACGGCAAGATACCCAACCATTTGTGAGACGATGGCAGTAGCCAGAAAGACCAGCCAGGTTTGGGTGTTGTAGCCGGTAAACGGGTTACCCAGCACAAGATTCATTACGAACATTCCCAGCGTTGCGCTGACGCCCACCAGCCAGGTATAACGGAACGGATCAATATGGACGCGTCCGCGTTGGGTGATGATCTGGTAGGCGGCGTAGAAGATCGCGGCACCGCTTGCCATCAAGTCGCCGATGCCGAAAGTGGGATGACTCAAGAAGTCCGTGCCGACGATGAGCAGCGCGCCGAAAAGTGCCAATGCAAGACCCAGCCAGAACGACCCGCGTAATTTCTCTTTGAAGAAAAATAGAGCGAATAATGCCACCCATAATGGTGAGGTGTTCCCAAGCAGTGTGGCGTTGGCGGCGGTGGTGTATTTTACCGAGGTGTTCCAGAACGCAAAGTCGAACGCGGTAAAAATTCCCGCCAGAAGCGGGAACCAGATGAAACGTTTGTCGAGTGGAGCGGACGTCTGCTGGCGATGGAGGAAGAAGGGAATGAACAGGAGGGTGGAGATCAGCAGGCGGTAAAAGCCGGTGATGGGTCCGGGGGCATCTGCCCAGCGCACGAACATGGCGGAGAGACTTAACGCCACGATCCCGATCGTCAGCGCGAGATATGGAAGAAATCGGTTTTTCGACATGCGGGGAATTCTATCAGATGCGGCTCAGGGCGATCCGCTCGAGGGTGGGGATCAGCTCGGAGAGTTTGCGAATGCTAAAGTCTGGTTTGATGCGGTGCATGTCCTCAGCGGTGAACTTGGCACGGCGCGTGATCCAGATGGTTTTCATCCCGAGCTGCTGCGCCCCCCACATATCGGCTTCGAGACTGTCGCCGATCATGATGGCTTCAGCCGGGTTGATGTTCCATTGGGCGAGCGCGATCTCGAAGGCGCGCGGGTGTGGTTTGCGGTAAAAACTCGCGGCGGAAGTCAGCACAAAATCGAAATGTGCGCGGATGCCAAATCGTGCGACCAGCTCCTGCACATCCTTGTCGTCTCCGGCGTTCGAAAAAATACCGAGGTGATATCGATCGGATTTCAATTCGAGCAGGGTTGGCAGGGCGTCCTCTTCCAGCTGCCAGTTGGCTTGGGTGATGGCGTACAGCGCATCCAACGCGGACCGCAGGACGGATTCTGCCGCCTCGTCCTGACCCAACTCCCGGAGCATTTCCTGCAACACGAGGTGATAGGTGGTTTCGTGAAAATCTTTGTCGCGCTCTTCGTAATATTTTTGCAGTTGTTTGCGGAATACCTGCGCATCGAGGTGGATGTTGTGCCGTGCCAGTTCATCGACCAGTGCCTGATCGGCGCGAATCTGGATGGGCTGCCAGTCTTCACGGGCGTGCATGAGCGTCCCGCCGAGGTCAAAAAGAAGGTGTTTAAAACGCGATGCGGTCATCAGGGTTTATATACCCTGATGACCGCATGGTGTAAAGGGGAATTAAGTATGGTTATTGCTGTTGAACGTAAAATGTTCCACGCTGGACAAGTTTGTTGTCGGCGTAGAACTCCACTGTGTATTCGCCCTCGGAAAGGATGAATACGTTGGTATATTCGTAGCCGAATGTGCGGAACCATGTGCTGCCGCCGGTAATATCGTCGTAGGCGACGATGCGCAGCGACTGGTCTTCGACCCCGTTCACATATACCTTCCAAACCATCTGCTGTGGAGCCTGACCGGCATAGGTGAATTGGACCGTGAACGATTCCTCTCCGAATGGGATGATGGAATTGGGGGTGGGCTCGAAGCCGGTGATGAACCCCTCCGCATCTCTGGCGGTGATCTGACCGAACGTGAATGGCTGGACGAGCATTACTTCCTGCGGACCGGGCAGTTGCCCCGTATATTCGAGCGCGACGGTGGTCTCTTTGAGGCGCTTCATTTGCGCCTCGGCAAAGTTGCGAATGGCGTTGTGATCGCCCAGGACCATCTCTGCTGCAGGGGCTTGAGTCCACGGTTTGCGGTTGTGTTCGAGTTCGTCGATCAGATTTTGCAGGTCGATTGCGCCTGCGTCCATGTAAAACCAAAGGGATGCAGGCGGTTCGGCGCCCGCCTGACGCGCTTCATTCACCTGTCGCTCTGCTTCCTGGATGAGCAAATCATATTGCGCTTCTGAGTTGGCGAAATCGCCTTTGGCTAGGTAACTGATCGCCTGATTCATGCGCATGCCCAACACTTCCGGCTGGGTGGATAAAATCCGGTCGTTGGTTTGGATCGCCTTATCGTATTGACCTGTCATGTAATACGTCCAGCCGAGGTTCCAATTCAGGCTGACATCATTCAATCCTTGGGCACGGGCGGCTTCCATTTCTGAGACGGCGGTGTTCAGGTCGCCCAGGTCATAGTAGGCGAGTCCACGCTGGTAATAGGCTTTGGCATAGTAGGGATCTTCGGTGATGGCAACTGTATATTTTTCGATCGATTCTTCATACCTGCCCTGATAGGCTAGCCCAACCCCTTCGGCATAGGCGGTGATCGCTTCCGCGTCCACCTCGGGGCGGGCGATCAGCTCCAGCATGGACCAACTGAGCCACAGCATACAGAATCCGACGAAGCCTGATCCGACGATGATAAATAGCCAGCGCACCCGCCCGCGCAGCGCCATGGACAGACCGTACAGGGAGAGTGCCACGGTCAGCAGGGTGATTTGCACGATGAGCGCATCTGCTGTGGTGGAAGTGGCGTTTCCGAGCGCGGACTCGGCGAGATAGGTTTCAGAAAGGCGAGTGGCTTCCACCAGATAGGCTTCCGCTTCGTACTTGTACGATTCGGGCCAGCCAAAGGATGGGTCGAAATATTGAGGTCCGAGCATGGCGCTCAAGGATTCGATGCGTTTTTGCATCTGTTGATAGCGTTGCACAGCGACCGTGTCGCCGTTTTGCTCGGCGGCGGTGATCTGCCAGCTCAATTCGCGCCAGGTCTGAAAGGCGCCCTGCCAGTCGTAACTGAACTGGATGTTCCCGTTCACTTCCGTCTTGGTGGCTTCGATGGCATATTGCTGGGCGCGCCGCCGCGCCTGATCGGAAATGTTCGAAGCGTAGTTCTGAAAATAGGCGGTGATGGCGACCCAGATCGCAACGGACGCGATCAGGATCGTGACCATGCTTTCAAAGCGTTGTTCCTTGTTCGACTCTGGGCTCATATTAAAAACCTCCCGATAATGATCCCAAGGATTCCCGCCAACGCAAAGAGGATGCCCAGCCCCGCCCAAAAGTATTTGATCTTCTTCTCTGTCGCCTGTGCCACCGTAAGGAACCAGAAGGAGATTGCCAGGACGATCATATCTGCGGTTAGGAAGGAAGAGCGGGCACGCAGCTGGTCCGATTCCGCGAAATATGGAGTCGGATTAAGATCTTCGTTCTGGGAATCCTGCGCCCAGGCTTCCTGAAGTTCGCGTTCGAGGTCATATTGACCGTCTGGGTTGATGTAGCGCGGACTAAAGAACACCGAGCTGAGTCCACTTGCCACACCCCAAGCTTCACGTTGGAGCGCACCATTCCGCAGGTCTGTCTCCTCGTCTGCATTTGGGTCGTACAGCAACCTGCCATACTCATCATAGCGGACATAATCCGTATAGGCGCGATAGTGCTCGAACGCATAGACGTGATTGATGATGTCGGCTTTCTGCGCGCGGATGGAGGCATCCAACCCGAGAAAGTCTGCATCACTGGCGGACGATACGGCTACCGAGGCAAGACATGCCGCGGTTGCACCAAGCACCGTCACAACGGCAACAAGTACAGCAACATAGGATTTGAACGTTTCGTGTTTCATTAAAATCTCTCCTTTGGCGAAAGGATGGATGATTTTACGCGGCTCCTTTTAGGTAAATCCCCGTCGGGTCGAGTTCATCGCGTAAGATCTTCAACTCTTTTTTGGTCACAGGCTCGGTTGTCCTGAGTTGTGATGCGGTTTTCAGATCCCAGCCGGTGTTGGCTTTAGCTTCTTCCGCTGTTTTACCCGGATGCAGTGCAGTGAGGATCATTTCTCCGTTTTCGTCCGGTTCCATCAATCCGATGTCGGTCACTACGGCGAGCATCCCGCCACCGCGCAGACCGGCTTGTTCGCGGTCACCTCTACCGCGAATAAATCCAGCCGAGGTCATGAATTCCACTTTCTCGGGGAAGCGGCGCTTTTGGTGGGGGGTCATGATGTAACAACGGTTTGCCCAGGCGGCGATTTCCTGTGAACCGCCCGAACCGGGAAGCCTTACTTTGGGTTGCGTATAGTCACCGATCACTGTGGCATTGATGTTGCCATATTTATCGATCTGCGCGCCACCCATAAAGCCAACATCCACATTGCCGCGCTGGAGGTAGTTGGCGAAAATATCGTACATGCTCACAACGGATAGGGAACCGCTCACGAGAGTCGGGTCGCCGATGGAGAGAGGCAAACGGGCAGGTTCCGCGCCGATGACACCCGCTTCATAGATCATGACGAGGTTTGGGGCGTGCGTCCGTTTGGCGAGGTTGCAAGCGAGGTTGGGTTGACCCACGCCGACGAAGACCACGTCGCCATCGCGCAACAGGCGCGCAGCGTTGATGATCATTAGTTCGGCAGAAGAATATTTGAGTTCGGGCATTTATTTATCTCCTGTACACCTGACAGGTTTTTAAAACCTGTCAGGTGTAACAAAGTTTTCTATCATCTTTGCCACTTCCTGCGGATGTTCAAGCGGCAGGATGTGCGTGGCTTTTTGCATGGTGGTGACTTGTATATTCGGGTTCTTCTTTTTGACAAGCCGTTCCGCTTTCTCAAAAAATGTATCGGTCTCTGCGCCGCGAATGATGAGTGTGGGCACGTTGAAGTCTGGCAATCCGCGCCAGAGATCGAAATCGCGATAGCCGGTCATGTAGATGTGCGTCTCCCATTCGGGGGTATAAGCCAATTCATAGCCGCCACCTGCCTTGGGTTTGGTGATGCCTTCAATGTAGTTGCGCAGGCTGTCATCATCCATATACCTAAATACAGAACGTTTGCGATAACCGTGAAAAACGGTCTCCAGATCATCGAATGTGCGCCTACGCTTTTTAGCGGTGGGAATCAGCGGGTGGACTTTCTCTCCCAACCCGATGGCGCGGATGAAATTCCACATCACCATGAACGAGGGGACGAAGAACACCGGGTCGAGCAGGACGATGGCACGGAATCGCTTCGGCTCGCGCATTGCGGCGCGCAGGGTGACGATCCCTCCGATGGAATGACCAACTCCGATCACGGGATTCGGCTCAACGTCCGATAAGAAGCGCAGCAAGTCTTCGGCGAAGGGATGCCAGTCTTGCAGTTCGCTCCTGTCCGCATTCTCCCACAGCGGGCGGAGTTTCATCCCGAAGAGACGGTGATTCTTTTGTAAATGTTCCAACAGAGTTTTGTAACATTCAGGCGGGTAGCCGTTGGCGTGAAGGAAATGCAGCGGTGCGCCGTTGCCGCCATAATCGAAGTGCGGGATGTTCATTAATACTGACCGTAATTGATCTTATCGCTGTACTTCGCCTTTACCTTCAGCCTCTTCTGCACTTTCTCGCCGAGTTTCTTGTAATAGGCATTGCGGTCTTTCACGCCGTAGACCCATTCATCGAGATAAGCCTGCACATTTTCTTTTGTTTCGCTGATCTTATCCCAGGCGAGATAGAACTCATTATCGCGGTCGTAATAGCCTTGCGAATACGAAGGATGACTCGCGTACGGCACATGACATACCGCGCTGACCACAATGCCGGGGATCATCGTACGGTTCGGGTCGGAGCGGATGACGTCTTCGTCTACGATCTCTTCGGCGGTGAGGATGACCTTCTTCGCGGCGAAGGCGGCTTCCTTTTGCTCGCCGATGATGCCCCATAAATGCGCGTTGCCGTTCTTATCTGCCCGCTGCACATGGACGATGGCAACATCGGGGTTGAGCGCTGGGACAACGATGACACCCTTGCCGCCGTACGGGTCTGGGATGCGTTTGATGAGCGGATTGGCTTTCTCGAGGCTTTCACCACCGGTCTGGTTCATCGGCAGAAAGGGTAGACCCGCCGCTCCCGCTTGCAGACGGGTGATCATGCCGAAGTGAGAGTATTCTTCCCATTCGAGTTCGCCCTTTTCTATCGCCGCACGGACGATGCGCAGCGATCCAACACCAGGGTTGCCCATGTACGAAAAGATGACTTTCCTGGCACAACCTGCCGCCACCATCTGATCGTAGATCAGGTCGGGCGTGGCGCGCGCGAGGGTCAGGTTCTTCTTACCCTGACGGATGATCTCATGTCCCGCTGCGAACGGGATGAGATGGGTGAATCCGGCGGCATAAACGATATCGCCGTCGTTCACAAATTCGGACACTGCTTTTTTGAGGGATACAAGTTTGGACATGGATGTTCTTCTTGGTTCCTTATTTTGCTTCCTTTTTTTCATCCCCGCCTTTTTTGCGTTTGCTCAACATTGCCTTGATGCCGGAGAATCGTCCCGAAGCGGGTGGAGGGGCTTTCTTCCGCCGGAAATACCAGCCGACGCCCAGCAGCACCATGGCGATGAAGAGATAGTCGAAATCGACCTTGCCAGCCAGGTCGGAGGTGACAAATAGAAAAAATGAGCCCGCGCCCAACACCATAAAAAAAGTGCCCATGCGGACAATCAGGGGATCGTCATTTTCTTCCATGAGGTTATTTTACCTGTGGGAGGTGGACTAGTAAACACGGAAATGATAGTACAAAGGTAGGCGTTAAATAGACACAGGTAGACATTGTCTACCTGTGTGCTGTCTGCTATTTGATGCCCGCTTACTTGATGAGCGTCCGGATCTGCTCGTGCATGTAAAGGGGGAGGTAGTAATGTCCACCGGCATTCTTGCCGCTGGAACCGGAACCCTTCCACCCGCCAAAGGGCTGGAAGCCGGGCCAGGCACCGGTGGTTGCGCCCTGCGGACGGTTGGCATAGGTCACACCGGCTTCGATCTTGTCGAAGAACCACTCGGTCTCTTCGGCAGAGCCATAGAACCCGGCGGTCAGACCGTAGTTGACATCGTTGGCGATGGACATGGCTTCGTCCAGGTTCTTGACCTTGCCGATGGTGGTGATGGGCAGGAACATCTCATGCTTCCACAGGCGATGTGAGAAAGGCAGGTCAGTCACCAGCGTCGATTCGCAGTAATAGCCCTTGTCGAACATGCCGCCCGTGCGGACTTTGCCGCCGGTCAGGAACCTGCCGCCGCCCTGACTGATCTCTTCGCAGAAGTCCTTGAATTCGTTGTAGGAGGATTTGTTGACCACCGGTCCATTGTAGGTAGTGCGTTCGGTCGGGTCGCCGAGCACAAGTTTATCGGTCGCTTCTTTCAGACGGGCAACCATCTCATCGTAGACAGATTCTTCCACCAGCACGCGTGAAGCGGCGGAGCATTTCTGTCCCTGCAAACCGAACGCCGAGCGGACGATGCCGATGGTGGCGCGTTCCAGATCCGCATGTTTGGAAACGATGGCAGGATTCTTCCCGCCGAGTTCCAGAATGATCGGGCGGACGTAATCGCGCTTGCCGAAATCCTGGAACATCTTCATCCCGACATCGAACGAGCCGGTGAAGGTCACACCGTCCACTTCGGGAGAATCGACCAAAGCCTGACCGAGCGTCGAGCCGGGACCCGTCACAAAGTTGACCACGCCCTCGGGGATGCCCGCATCGCGGAAGCAGTCCACCAGCAGGCGCACGATCCAGGCGGTATCGGTGGCAGGCTTAATGACAATGGTGTTGCCGGTCACGAGCGCCGCTCCCGCCGGTCCGCCGGTGAGAGCATGCGGGAAGTTGAACGGCGAAACCACCAGCCAAACTCCGTAGGGACGCAGCACCGAGACGTTGCGCGCCTCATACCCGATGAGCGGGTCTTTGCCCATTTCGACGATGTATCCGTCGTTCTTTTCCATTTGGTAGCAGGAGTAGTAGATCAGGTCGGCAGTCTCCTGCACATCGCCCAGCGACTCCATGCGGTTCTTGCCCACCTCCAACGCCATTGCCGCGCCGAGATCGAAGATGCGTTCCTCGATCAGCGAAGCCGCCTTGCGCAGCAGTTCCACGCGTTTCTGCCAGGGGGTGCGGCTCCACATCGGGAAGGCTTTGCGTGCCGCCTCCATTGCCAGCTGGGCATGCGAGGCATTGCCTTTCTGCATCTTTGCCAGCACCCAATCGGTGTTGACCGGGGAGCGGTCATCGAACTTTTCATCGGCTTTCACTTCCTTGCCGCCGATGAGCATGGTGTGTTCCTGCCCCATCGTTTTCTTGAGTTTTTCCACCGCCTGGTCGAACCCGGTGTGAAGGTCTTCCGGCGGATTGAACATGGTAGCGTAGGTGAGCTTGAAATCTGCCATTGGGGGGTCTCCTTTGGAATGTAAATGACGCAAACTGCAAATTAAGTATAGCGTAGGATTCCGTCACAGTCAAAGAAGAGGGTCGTATTCGATTTGGTAAGATGCGAATGAGAGTCCACGTCTGACATACAACCAACCAAACGAGGAGACTATGAATCCCCGCTTATATTCCAAGCCCCGTTGGCGCGCTTCAGCGCTGACCTTGAGCCTGGTTGCTGTGCTACTGGCAGTTTCCTGCGCTCCGGCTGCTTCGACGGAACCAGCCACCCCTGTCCCTGTTGACCAAGTATCAGCAACGGTAACCGCCGTCCCTGCAACAGAAGCGGCGGCAGACCCCGCCACAGAATCCCCGGCGGTGCAAGCCGTCGCCACTTCTCGTGGACCCGATCTCCATGCCACCGATCCTTCCACGGTTTCGCTGGCTTCCGGTCAGTTGCAGCTGGTCGAATTCTTCCGCTTCACCTGAGGTACCTGCCGTTCCATGGCGCCCATGGTTCATGGGCTCGAAGCGGAGTATTTTGGCAAAGTCAAGTTCACTTACCTTGACGCCGACGACCCTCAGACTGTGAATTTCCAGCGTGAATTGGGGTTTGTGTACCAGCCCGAATTTTACTTACTGGATGCGGATGGAAACCTGATCAAAAAGTTAATCGGGTTTGTCTCGGAAGAGGAATTTAGAAATCTGTTCGCAGAGCATCTTCAATAAACACAACCGACCTGCCAAACTCGGCAGGTCGGTTCTTTTCTAATTCACCACGACAAAATTGCTGATGATGTTGATGAAGACTTCAAAGATGACGAGCAGGAATGGGGAGACCACGGTCACAGCCAGCCTGTAGAATGTAGTGCCCTGAAAGGGCCAGTCGGTGGTTTTGGATACGGTTGCGATCGTTTGCTCAAGTTGTGTGAGGGTTTCAGCTTCTTTCAAGTACGGAATCGAGGCGGAATCCCTGCCAAACGTTCGGTACAGCCGTTGCGATTCCTCTTGAAAATCATAATTCAATCGGTCCAGCATTCCGTTCTTTATCTTGGACATCCGCCGGTGCGCCTCCCAGATGGGCAGGAAAAAGCTGAACGGCGCGACGATGAAGTATAAGGTCACATAGATGGTGTATTCGATCACAGGCGGGGTGGTCAACAGTGGGGATAACCCCAGATTAAGGGCGATGATCGCAGCAATGCCTACAAATTCCAATGAAAAATTTTTGACATGCTTAAATACATCCAACCGATCGGCATCCACGGTCAAGGGGAAGTCGGCATGTTCGAAGAGGTGGTTCAGTTCGATGGACGTGGCGATGTGACGCCCCGCTGAAACACCGATGCAATAGAACGCCAGAAAGCGGATGGATTGAGAGAAGAATATTTGAAACCAGTTGGCGCTGTACGAAAATTCCCCAAAATGCTGTATGCTGTATGAAACTCCAAACCCTGCCCCCAGCAAGCCAAATAACATACCAATGATCCAAAGCGTTTTGCTTGCATGGGTGCGGGCGATCTTGTCGAAATGAATGGCGTGCGATTGTTCCTCTTCGCGCAGGAAGCGGGTGGCGCTGTTGTATGTTCTCAAGATGCTTTGTGGCTGATAGGCGTAGAAGAATCCTGCGGTGGGGAATACCAGAACGATGTTAAGAATGTTGATCCCATCTGCCTCCAATGGAAACCCCCATAGAGCAGGCAGGGCAAAGCCATACAAGACTCCAGACGCAAGGAAGAACAAAGCCGCAGAGATCGGTTTGATATTCATCCGGCCGAGAACAGATCTCCCGAGCGGGTCGGAGCCATAGATATCGGACAGGGAAAGAGTCTTCAACTTCATCAGTCCTCCGTTTGGGTTCGGTTAACTATACACGGAAGGTGCCTGGAATTCAACCATCCAACAAGCAAACACGGCGGCATCATGCCGCCGTGTTTGCTAGAAAAGAGATGACTACTCTGCCTTGTAATTCTTTGCGTCTGCAATGGCTTTGTTTACATTGACAAATGGCAGCAGGATCAACCCCATGACAAAGAAGAAGATCAAGGCAAGGATGGCAATGCGTAAATTGCCGAAGATCTGGTTTGCAAGCCCAAAGACCAGCGGACCGATCCACGACGTGCCGCGTTCGCTGATCTCATAAAATGCGAAGAACTCGGCTTCCTTGCCGTTGGGGATCATCTGGGCGAACAAGCTGCGGCTGATGGCTTGCGAACCGCCCATCACCAAAGCGATGAACGCGCCAAGGATGAAGAACTCCGTGGTCACGTTGTCCCCTTTCAAACCGCCATATGCGTAGATGACCACGCCCGACCAGATCACCAGGCTGACGATGACAGACTGTTTTGCACCGATCCATTTTGCCAGCTTGCCCCAGAACAAAGCGCCGAAGAACGCCATGAACTGGATCATCAAAATGACGGCGGTCAGTGTGGTCTGGTCTTGCTCCAATCCGCCCTGGATGAGCGGAGCGGCGGCAAAGGTTGCCGCCACAGCAATCACCGTTTGGATGCCGTCATTGTAGAGGAAATACGCCAGCAGGAATTTCAAGGTTTCGGGGAAGTGACGCACCTCACTGAACGTTTTTCGCAATTGTTTGAAACCGATGCTGGCATAGGTCTCGTTGGCAGGCAGGGAGCGAGCCGCGTGCCGGGGGCGAAGCCTTCCCCAGGTGAGGAACGAAAATCCCAGCCACCAGATGCCCGCCGAGGCAAGGTTAATGCGTACCGCCAGGTCACTGGGTACGCCAATATCTTCACTGAAAATGAAGAAGGCGAGATTGAGCGCAAGCAACAAACCGCCGCCCAAATAGCCCATTGCCCAACCATACGAAGAGACCCGATCACGCTCATCTTCACTGGCGATATCCGGCAGATATGCGTTATAGAAAACGATCGCCGCGCCAAAGGAAAGGTTGGCAACGATGAACAACAACCCACCCAACCACCACAGATCTCCAGTAATGAGGAACATCAGAATAGTGGCAATCGCTCCGATTGTCGCAAAGATGCGCATCATCGTTTTTCGCAGATGTGAATAATCCGCAATGGCACCGAGAATGGGCAGGAACAAGACCTGCATCCCGACCGAAAAAGAAATACAATAGGGTAAAAATGAATCTGGTGCAACCGGAATTCCAAAAAAAGAAACAGTTTCCGTCCCTGCAGCTTCAGCCGCCGCGCGTGCCAGGCTTGCCACATACGGTCCCAGGAACACAGTCCCCACAGTGGTGCTAAAGGCGGAATTCGCCCAGTCGTACATTGCCCAACCAAAGATCTCTTTCTTGTCGTTCACCATCACGTCTGTTGCAGTTCCCATACATCCTCCGGGTTGAAAAGGTACAAACAAGAACACGCGCCAGTATAAGGAGTTTCGCCTGTGCTGTAAAGAAGCAAAGGTTATGGAATTGTTAAAGGAAAAACACCGCCGCTTTCTTGACCCGAAGCCTGTCACACGCTACAATGCTTTTTTTTACACTGAAAGGATATGTCATTCTGAGGAACCGCGTAGCGGCGACGAAGAAGCTCCGAAGTTATCAGGGATTGTTATCACTTCGTGGCACACGTCGGGCTAACGCTCTCGCAACGACAGCCAACTATTATGTTTGAAACATTAACCGGACGACTCAACCAAATATTCGATAACCTGCGCAAACGCGGAAAACTCTCCGAAGCGGACGTCGATGCCGCCATGAAGGAAGTGCGCCTTGCCCTGCTCGAAGCGGATGTGCATTTCAGCGTGGTCAAAACGTTCATTGCCAAGGTGCGCGAGCGTGCCGTCGGCGCGGAAGTTTCCAAGGCGCTCAACCCCGGTCAGCAGGTCATCAAGATCGTCAACGAAGAATTGATCGCCACCCTGGGCGAACCCGCTCCCTTAAACCTGACTGGACCCAAACCGCGCGTTGTGATGATGGTCGGTTTGCAGGGTGCGGGGAAGACCACCGCCGCTGGAAAACTGGCGCGCCTGATGAAATCCAAAGGCGAGCGCATCCTGCTTGTAGCTGGTGACCCGTATCGCCCTGCCGCCGTCAAGCAGTTGCAGCAACTCGGTGAACGGCTGGACGTGGAAGTCGAAGCCGATACGTCCATCACGCCGCCGCAGCTCGCCAAACGCGCCCTCGATAAAGCGGACAAGGGTGGATTCAGCCTCGTCATCGTGGATACAGCCGGACGGTCCCAGATGGATGCGCAGTTGATGGACGAGCTGAAAGCCATCGCCGCCAACGTCAACCCGGTGGACATTCTGCTCGTCATCGATTCCATGATCGGTCAGGAAGCCTTGAACATTGCGCAGGGATTCAAAGATGCAATCAATCTGACAGGTCTTGTCCTCACCAAAATGGACGGGGATTCGCGCGGCGGCGCGGCGATTTCCATTCGGTCTGTCACCGGCGTGCCGATCAAATTCATCGGTACGGGTGAAAAACTCGACGCGCTCGAAACCTACGACCCGGCGCGTTTGTCTTCGCGTATTTTGGGCATGGGCGATATGATCGGTTTGATCGAAAAAGCCGAGGCGATGTTCGACCAACAGACAGCTGAGAAGCAAGCCCAGAAATTGATGAAGGGTGATTTCTCGCTTGAAGACTGGCTCGAGCAGATGAAGCAAATGAAAAAGATGGGACCGCTCGCGCAGATCATGGATATGCTGCCCGGTCAGATGGGACAGGCGGCGCGCGGCATCGACCCGGCGCTGGTGGAAAAGCAATTCAAGCAATCGGAAGCGATCATCCATTCGATGACGCTGAAAGAACGCCGCAGCCCGGATATTTTGAACGCTTCCCGCCGCCGCCGCATCGCCGCTGGGGCGGGCATGGAAGTGCAGGACGTGAATCGTCTCATCAAGCAGTTCCGCGAGGCGCAGAAAATGATGAAAATGCTGCAAAAAACTGGCGGAAAGGGGCTGGGGCGGTTGTTTGGATAAAGGATCAGACCTCGGAAATTCCGGGGTCTTTTCTTATAAAAAGGGCTTTTCTCTGGTAAAATACAGCCCGCGATTTCAGCCCGTACCCCTCTTGTACCCATTCATGGGTACGAGTGCCCACCAAGTGGGTACTTTTAGTCTCTAGTGCCTGTCTGGAACGTAAATAAAAAATTAAAGGAGTAAGTGTAAGATGGTTCGTATTCGTTTACGTCGTATTGGTCTCAAGGGCCAACCCACGTATCGCATTGTGGCAGCCGAAAAGGAAGCCCCGCGCGATGGTCGCTTTTTGGAAATTTTGGGCGTGTACAACCCGCGCACCAATCCCGCCACGATCAAATTGCAGGAAGACCGCATCTATCACTGGATGAAGAACGGCGCTCAGCCTTCCGAGTCCGTTGAAAAGATCTTCAAAACTGCCGGTACGCTGGAGCGCTTTGACCGCTTCAAGAAGGGCGAGGCTGTTGAAACCCTCGTCGCCGAAGCCGCCGCTGCCGAAGCCAAGCGCGCTGCGCCTGTGAAGACCCGCAAGGACTAATCACATGATCAGACCCTAAAGGACTTCAAGCCTTTAGGGTCTCTTGTAAGGTGGATTATGAAAGAACTGATCGAGTACATCGCAAAATCCCTCGTGGATCACCCGGAAGATGTGGTCGTCACGCAGACAAGCGGAAATCGCCCCCGCCTTGAACTCAGCGTCGCCAAGGACGATATGGGACGCGTGATCGGTAAGGGCGGTAAAGTGGCGAACTCCATTCGCACCTTGTTGCGAGTTGCCGCCGAGCGGCAGGGCAAGCAAGCCACGTTGGATGTGACGGAACCCTAAATGGCAGAGAAGAAACTCTCAGGCTCGCCCAAAAGCGAGCCTGTTTATTTGACGATCGGATTCATCCGCCGCCCGCACGGGGTGACCGGTGAAGCCATCATGGATTTGCATACCGACTTCCCCGAGCGCATCAAAGCCGGACGAAAGGTATACCTCGGCGAAGGGCACGAAGCCGCAACTCTGGGCAGTGTCCGCCCGCATGGCGATGGGATGCTGGTACGAATTCGCGGCTGTGAAACACCAGAAGCCGTGGGACGTTATCGCAACCACTGGGTATATGTCAAAACCACGGAAGTTCCCCCGCTCCCTGAAGGTCGGCATTACAAGTATGAATTGATCGGTTTATCTGTGGTGGATGACGCTGGCAGCCCACTTGGAATACTACATGAAATTCTGGAAACCGGTGCGAATGATGTCTACGTTATCAAGAACGAAGCCGGGAAGGAAATTCTTTTACCGGCGATCCCTGCCGTCATTCTCGAAACCGATATGGAAGCTCGACTGATGAAAGTCCACCTGCTGGACGGGTTGATCGAAGACAGGGAAAAGTGAGGCGTGAAACGTGATGTGTGAGGTATGATGTATGGCTCTTCACGCATCACGCGAAAATTACAGTGGGTGATACAATTTCAAATCAGGTATGAACGACAAAAAATACTGGATCGGGTTCAATCTCATCAAAGGTATAGGCGCAGTCCGCATGCAGGGGCTGGTCGCCTATTTTGGTGATCTCGAATCTGCATGGGGGGCAGATCCCGCCGACCTTGCGCAGGCTGGCTTGGGTGCAAAGTTGGTGGAACGCGTTCTCGGGGCGAGAACGCAGGTAGACCTCGATCAGGTTTGGACGAAGATCGAAGCGCAAGGAATCCACATCCTCACTTGGGCGGATGATGCCTATCCATCGCGATTGAAAGAGATCGATCAACCGCCCCCCGTCCTGTACATTCGCGGTGAATACTTGCTGGATGATGTCTTTGCCGTCGCTATCGTTGGAACGCGAAAGGTCACGCCGTATGGCAGGCAGGTGACGGAAGAGATCGCTTCCTTCCTCGCTGCGAACGGAATCACCATCATCAGCGGTCTTGCCCGTGGAGTGGATGCCATTGCGCATCAGACTGCATTGAAAGCAGGCGGGCGGACGCTGGCGGTTCTTGGCTCTGGCGTGGACAAGATCTACCCGCCCGAGCATCGCATGCTCGCCGAACAAATGATGACGCGCGGTGCGATCATCAGTGACTATGCCGTGGGTACACCGCCCGATGCTTCGAACTTTCCCCCGCGCAACCGCATCATTTCAGGTTTGTCTTTGGCTGTCGTGGTCATCGAAGCGGCTGAGACAAGCGGTGCGTTGATCACTGCCGAGTTTGCCGCCGAGCAGGGTCGCGAAGTCTTTGCCGTACCGGGCAGCATCCTTGCGCCGCAAAGCAAAGGGACGAATAAATTGATCCAAAACGGCGCGTTGCCGTTGTTGACCCCCAACGACTTAATGCAAGCCTTGGATTTGACCCGCATTGGCGAGAAGAAGATGGTGCGAAAACTGGTACCATCCGATGAAACCGAAGCGCGAGTTCTGGATGTGCTGGGTCCCGAGCCCGTGCATGTGGATGAGATCCGCAGCCTTGCCAACCTGCCCATCGAAAAAGTTTCTGCCACGCTTGCTTTAATGGAATTGAAAGGATTGGTACGCCAGGTTGGTGGTATGAATTATGTAACTATTCGTGAAGACCAGACCCAATACAAAGTGAGCGAATAATATGTCCGAACATCATTATGCTGTCATCATGGCTGGGGGCGGTGGGACGCGCTTGTGGCCCGTTTCCAGAAAAGAAAACCCCAAACAATTGCTGCCTTTGATCGGTCAGGAGACGTTGTTTCAAAGCACGGTCAAGCGGCTGGAGAATATGTTCCCGCCAGAGCGCATCCTGGTTGTGACCGTGGAAGAGCAGGCGCGCGAGATGAATATCCAGGCGCCGGATATCCCTGCCGAAAACTACTTGATCGAACCCGCTCCACGCGGCACAGCCTCAGTCGTCGGGCTGGCGGCTATGGCAGTGCAGAGGCGCGACCCGCAGGCGTCCATGGCGATTCTGCCTTCGGATCATTTCATCCGTAATGTGGATTTATTCCATTACCTGCTTAATGCCGCCTATGAAGTGGCGGAGCAGGGATATCTGGTCACGCTGGGGATTACCCCCACCATGCCGTCTACAGGCTACGGGTACATTCAGCAGGGTAAACCAGTGGATGGAAACTTCAAGTATCCGGTTTATGCAGTGAAGAGTTTCAAGGAAAAGCCGGATGAGCAAACTGCACAGAAACTCCTGCACATGGGAGACCATTCCTGGAACAGCGGCATGTTCATCTGGCGGGCAGATGCGATCTTGTCCGAGGTCGATAAACAGATGCCAAAACTTGGTGAGGCACTCAAGGCCATTGGCGACGCGTGGGGAACATCCCGGCAGCAGGAAGCAATCGAGGCGAATTGGCTCGGCTTAAAGAATGAGACCGTGGACTACGGCATCATGGAGAAGGCGGAGCGTGTTGCCGTTCTTCCCGCAGGCGGCTTGGGTTGGAGTGATGTTGGTTCCTGGTCGTCATTGTTCGAAGTGCTATTACCGGATATGAATGGAAACATCGCCACGAATGCCGCATTGCATCTTGCGCACGAAACGCATAACACGCTCATCTACGGCGGGGGCAGTGACCGGCTTGTGGTCACCATTGGCGTGGATGATATGGTCATCGTTGATACCGGCGATGTGCTTTTGGTCTGTAAGACCGACCAGACCCAGAAGGTGAAAGAAGTGGTTGAGCACCTGAAGAAACACCGACAAGAGACCTATCTGTGACGGTATTTGCGAATTTCCGAAAAATCATGTTTGCAAGAAAATGAAAAACTGCTGTAGAATGTGCCATCCCGTACCTGTACGGGATGGATTTATGTAACTACAGAAATAAGCGTGAAGAACGCTGGAGGTTAGATGGAAGCATATTGCATGAAGTGCAAAGCAAAACGGGAAGTGAAAGATCCGGTCGCAGGATTCAACGCAAGAGGGTCCGCAGTGACGACCGGTGTATGTCCTGTTTGCGGCACAAAGATTTTTCGCATGGGCAAAACCGATGCCCATGCTGGTTTGATTCCGCCACCCAAGCCACAAAAGGTGGAAGTGCGCGAAGGGAAACTGGTCATTGTTGAATCGCCTGCCAAGGCAAAGACTGTTGGGCGTTTTCTCGGCAAGGGTTATACCGTCCGCGCTTCGGTGGGGCATGTGCGCGATCTCTTAAAATCGCAACTCTCTGTGGATGTGGATAATAACTTCGAGCCGAAGTATCGTGTGCCGAATGAAAAGAAGGAAGTCGTCAAGGAACTCAAACAGCTTGCCAAAAAAGCGGAAGAGATCTATCTCGCCACCGACCCCGACCGCGAAGGCGAGTCCATTTCGTGGCATCTGATGCAGGCGGCAGAGATCGACCCTGAGCGCACCAAGCGCGTCGTTTTTCATGAGATCACCGCCCCTGCCGTGGCAGAGGCGTTCTCCCATCCCCGCAGCATTGACATGAACCTCGTCGATGCGCAGCAGGCGCGCCGCGTACTGGACCGCCTCGTCGGTTACAGCATCAGCCCCATCTTGTGGGAAAAAGTCCGTGGGCGACTCTCGGCTGGGCGCGTACAATCCGTGGCGCTGCGACTCATCGTGGATCGCGAGCGTGAGATCGAAGATTTCAAACCGGTCGAGTATTGGACCATTCACGCCGAGTTCAAGCCGGAAAAACTGAAGTCATCTTTCATTGCCAAACTCGTCCGTGTGGATGACAAGGAACCGGAACTGCCCAATGAGGAGACGGTCAAACCGCTTCTCATTGACCTCGAGACTGCTGCGTTTTCCATTACAAAGGTCAAACGCGGAGAGCGGCGGCGGAAACCCTCCGCGCCGTTTACCACATCCACGCTGCAACAGGAAGCCTCGCGAAAACTCGGGTTTACCGCCAAGCGCACCATGGCGCTCGCGCAGGGACTCTACGAAGGTCAGGATGTGGGTGAAGGCGGCACAACGGGTCTTATCACCTACATGCGTACCGACTCGACCAATGTCTCGGCGTTGGCGCAGAAGGAAGCGCGCGATTATGTCAGCGGAAAATACGGCGCGGATTTTCTCCCATCTGAGCCGCCGGTTTATAAGACCAAATCTGCCAACGCTCAGGAAGCGCATGAAGCGATCCGTCCCACAGCGGCAATGCGTGACCCCGAAAAAGTCAAAGAATATCTTGACCCTGCCATGTTCAAGCTGTACCGTTTGATCTGGCAGCGCTTCATCGCCTCGCAGATGGAGTCCGCGGTATACGATACGCTTCAAGTGGAAGTAACCGGCAAGACGAACGAACATGAATACCTGTTGCGTGCATCCGGTTCGGCAGTGAAATTCCCCGGCTTTTTGGTGGTGTACGAAGAAGCCAAAAGCGAGGATGTGAAAGTGGACGAAGAGGAAGAGAATGTAAAGATCCCCGCTGGTGTGGAAGAAGGGCAAAGGCAGGAGTTGGTGCGTTTGATTCCTGAGCAACATTTTACCCAACCGCCGCCGCGTTTCAGTGAAGCATCACTGGTGCAGGCGCTGGAGGAGAATGGCATCGGACGCCCTTCAACGTACGCGCCGACCATCTCCACCATTCAACAGCGCGGGTATGTGCTGCGGGAAGAAAAGCGCCTCGCGCCGACCGATACCGGTTTTCAGGTCAATGACCTGATGGTGCAATATTTCCCCGAGGTGGTGGACTTTAATTTCACTGCACATATGGAGGAAGACCTCGATAAGATCGCCGAGGGTGAAATGCCGTGGACGGATGCCATCCGTGAGTTTTACACTCCATTCTCGGAAGATGTGAAAAAGGCGCAGGCAGAGATGCCGGTTGCCAAGACCGAGCCGGAACCCATCGGTCGCACCTGCCCCGATGATGGCGGCGAGTTGGTCATCCGTTATGGGCGTTTCGGGAAATTTATCTCGTGCGCCAATTTCCCGACCTGTCGTTACACCGAGCCGTGGCTGGAGAAGATCGGTGTTTCGTGCCCGAAAGATGGCGGCGACCTTGTAGAACGGAAGACTCGCAAGGGACGCACGTTCTACGGCTGCGCCAATTACCCGAATTGCGATTTCACGTCGTGGAAGAAGCCGCTCGCAAAACCCTGCCCCAAATGCAGCGGTCTGTTGGTGGTGGCGAACAAGCGCGAAGCGCAGTGCACGAACTGTTCCGAGTCATTCCTTTTGGAAGAGATCGTGCCGGAGAGCATCTAATCGGGGCGGCTTGCCTTGGGTGTTCTCCTTTTTCCGGCGGAGTCTGAGGCGAAGCCTTTCCAGGGCAATTATTCTGCCATGCGGCTGGCGATAATTACGTTGTATAATCTAGCCAAAGCGTACAAGTGAAGGAGTCGAATATGCAGTTCATTGTGGCTTTGTTGAAAAAAATTCCTGTTCTACCTGTGATCCTGTTCGTTGTGGGTTTACTGGTTGGGCTGGCATGGGGATACTGGATCGACCCGGTCGAGTTCAAGGATGCGACCCCGTCTTACCTGCGGGCAGACTTGCAGGAAGATTACCTGCGTATGACGATTGACTCGTTCCTTGTGAATCAGAATCCGGGTCTTGCGGTTGATCGCTGGAAGAATCTGGGAGTGGGCGCTCAAGAGGCGTATCTCAAGATTCAAAACAACCCAGGGCACCTGACCCCGGAAATGGTAAAAATGTACGGCGACCTTGTGACCAGCGTCCTGACCGCCGAGGGGTATCAGCCTGAAACAAGTACTTCTGCCTCTTCCTTCGGGCAAACGGCTTTGATCGGTCTTGTTGTAATCCTTGTATTGGGTGTCGTGGTTGCAGGTGGGATGTATCTCTTCCGCCTGTTCGGCAATCGCGGCTCCGGTGAGGTGACGGCTGCCATGCAAGCTTCGGAGATCAACCGCAGCGCCGCCCGCACGAATTTCGAAGAATTGGGGCTTGCGCCTCCGATCACACAGACCATGACCACCTATGTGTTGGGTGACGACCTGTACGACGAATCGTTCAGCATTGATACGCAGGCGGGTGAATTTTTGGGTGAATACGGCGTTGGCGTTGCTGAAGTCATCGGTGTTGGGGAACCCAAGAAGGTTACCGCGTTGGAGATCTGGCTGTTCGATAAGAATGATATCAAGACTGCGACGAAGGTGTTGATGTCGCAGCATGCGTTCGGCGATCTTGCGCTCCGTTCGCGACTGGAACCCAAAGGTGAACTGGTGCTGGTGGAACCTCATGTGCAGATCCTGCTCGAGACCGCCACGCTTCAATTGCTTGCTACGGTGGTGGATCTGGATTATGGAAAAGGTCCGCAGCCCGATGGCAGTTATTTTGAACGTATTACGCTTGAACTGGCGATCTGGCCTCGCCAGGGATGATACGACAAAAAAGACCCGCTCGAATGAGCGGGTCTTTTTTGTCGGCTATTCGATTTTTATGATCTTGAATTTGATCTTACCGCCGGGGGCTTCGGTTTCGGCGATCTCTCCAACGCGCTTGTCCATGAGCGCCCTGCCGATGGGGGACTCGTGCGATATTTTACCGTTACGCGGGTCCGCTTCTGCCGGACCGACGAGATGATAGGTTTCAGGATCAAAGCCCTCCTCTTGAATGGTGACATGAGAGCCGATGGTGATAACGCCCGCGTTGCCTGTTTTTTCGATAAGAACCGAATTGCGTAGTATGGCTTCGATCTCCTTGATGCGCCCTTCGAGGAAGCCCTGGTCTTCCTTGGCTTTGTGGTAGTCCGCATTTTCTGACAGATCTCCCATTTGGATGGCGGAGCGCAGCCGTTGTGCCAGTTCTTCGCGGCGCGGTCCTTTCAATTCCTCGAGTTCTGCTTGGAGTTTTGCTTCACCTTCGGGGGTCAGGTAGTTGGGTTGGGACATGGATCTCTCCTTTCGTATGGGGTGGATGCAAATAATAGGTGGGTACGGGGCGGTCAAAAGCCTTCTGGATGCCCCCTGTCAAAACCTGGAAATGTATTACGGTTTTTCGAGAGGGTTGAATAATTTCTGGTGCTCTTCGATTGCGTAGCGGTCAGTCATACCGGCGATGTAATCGCAGATGGTACGTTCCAGCCCACGCTTCTCGATGAAGAATTGGACGTGACCGGGGAGCATGGTCGGCTCGCTGCGGTAGGCATGGAACAGGTCTGAGATGATGCGTTCGGCTTTAACCTGCATCCGCACGACGCGGTAATGACGGTATAGTCTGGCATAGAGCAGGTCTTTCAATTCGCGGTTGCGCCGCTGCATTTCCTCGCTGTAGCCCATCACGTTATGTTTTAGTTTTTGAATATCCAGCGCAGAACTGACCTTGCTTTCCTTCAAACGCGCGTCGGTGGCTTTGACCATGTCCGTGACCATGATGCCGACCAGGTGGCGAATCATGCGATGGCGTTCCATGTCGTCTAGAAGTGGTCCGCGCCAGTTATAGGTTTCGCGTAAAATCTCCCAAAGCGCCACGCCATCCAGAATCTGGGTGTTGAGCATTCCAGAGCGTAAGCCGTCGTCCAGATCATGGGTGGTGTAGGCAAGTTCATCTGCGACATTGGCGATCTGGGTTTCGAGGTTGCCGCGCAGGTCGGGATTAAAATCGCGTGCGTCGGAGATGTCATATTCCGATTCGTGCTTGACCATGCCTTCGCGCACTTCCCAGGTGAGATTCAAGCCAGGGAATTCGGGGTAGCGCTGTTCCAGTTCAGTGACGATGCGCAACGATTGCTTGTTATGGTCGAAGCCGCCGTAATCTTTCATCAGCCGCGCCAGCGCCACTTCACCCGAATGCCCGAATGGGGAATGTCCGAGGTCGTGTGCCAGACAGATCGCTTCTACGAGATCTTCGTTGCCGCCGAGGGCGCGCGCCAGCGTCCGCCCGACCTGTGCGACTTCAAGGGTATGGGTGAGACGGGTGCGGAAGTGGTCGCCTTCGAAGTTGATGAAGACCTGCGTTTTGTATTCGAGTCTGCGAAAGGCAGTGGTATGCAGGATGCGGTCCCGGTCACGCTGGAACGAGGTGCGATACTCAGGCTCGCTATCGAGATAGGCGCGCCCTTTTGTATCCCTGCTGCGCATCCCATAAGGGGCAAGGCTCTTGTCTTCGTTCTCTTCCAACTGCTGACGGGTGAAAAACATGGTTTGCCTTTACTGGTAACGCTTGTTTGTTTTGAATGGCTCGATAGACGCAAATGTCATTGCAACAGACTGGTTTCAGTGTCGCAATGACCGCGTTGTTGTGGGGCGAGAGGGGGTCGAACCCTCACGTTGTTACCAACGACAGATTTTAAGTCTGTTGCGTCTGCCGATTCCGCCATCGCCCCGGCTGGTTTATTTTACTATAAGATGCGTTGGATATGAAAAAAATAAATCGCCGATGAAGGCGATTTATTTGGCGGTCCCGACGGGCGAAAAATCCAACGCTATTGCGATGGAATCGAACTACTTCCGCCCGGCATACAAAAGTCAGAAGCTCTGACAATTTTGGACTATCGAAGAAAACGTGATCTCAAATAGCTATTAACGCAGCTCAATGCAAAGAGCGGCGCTCGCACATTCGTGTGTGGGCGCCGTTTTTTTATTTCACAACAAAGGAGATCACGCGTATGAACGACTACCAGTTTGCACCATCGACATCATCAGGGAGGACACCATGAAAGCATTGAGAACACTGTTGCTACCCCTATTGTTATTGGCATGTTCACTCACCACGCCACCATCATTACCTCAGGACATTCCGGCACGAGTGTCCAACATCACACATTTAGCGACAGCAATACCAGACCCCATTTCCAACTCCCATACAATGCCCGTCACCTGCACAGTGTCGGCGCAGTCCCTGCACCTACGGGAGTGTGCCGGCTTGCAATGCTCCGTGCTTGCCTGGTTGTCGGCGGGTGAAGTCCTGGAGGTTCTGGATGCGGATCAGGACTGGCTCAATGTCACCACCCCAACCGGGCAAACCGGCTGGGTGCATTCCAAATACTGTGGAGAAACCCAATGAAAGCACTCTTCAAGTTCTTGGCGATGGTCGCCTTTCTCGTCATCGGCGGTGGTTTGCTGGTATATGCCGCCTCGCGTTCACTAGACTTCGTGCAGACTACCCTGCCGGCAAATGACCAGGCGCTCGGGTATTTCGCGCTGCTCGCCACCTCGGGCGGCATGATCGGCTGGCTGCTGGTCTTCCTGTATCGTGCCGACGGCATCATCCAGCGTGGAACTGCGCTGCTCATGGTCCTGATCGACTTTCTCGGTGAAGCGGCGCTCTTCACGATGGACACCTTGTACCGCTCCGGCGAGAACGGTCTGGTCGGGCAGATGACTCAGGACGAGATTCGCATGGTCATCCTCGGTATGTCCGCCCTGATCGCCATCAACATCTTCGCCACCATCGTCTTCGAACTCGGACGGATGGAAGTGCTCAAGGAGATCGCGGAAGGCGCAGCGCGTGACCTGGTCATGTTCAAAGCCCTGGCTCGGATCGAGAAGGACTCCGAGACTGTCGCCGATGAAATGATGGAGGACATCGTCAATCAGTGGCGTGGCAACTTCCGTTCCGCCTTCGGGTCGGCGGACAAGCTGGGACTGGGTCAATACCAGACCAAGCCGCCCACGGAGCCGGCAGCCAAACCCAAGATCAAGTTCTCACTCCCATCCCTGATCCGCCGCTGGAAGAAGCCGCATACACCCATCACGGAACCTGAACTGGTGCCAGTGGAAACGCGTGGCAATGGACATAGCCCGACGCCGCCCGAAGAAAACCCTACTTGAGCCGGTTTGTCGAATGGACCAACCTCCTGAATGCAGCGAAGCGCATTGTCTCGCCCGGGGCAATTCAGGTCGTCAAACGGAGCGTCACCCGCCTGCCCCATTCTGCTGAGGCGCTGGCGCTCACCGTGAGTGCCTTGGGCGCACTGAACCGACACACCGGCGTACACACACTCAATCTGGATCTGGACGGCAAGCCTGTCGCTCTAGCGATCATCCAAGATGCAACCTTCGCACAGGATGATCAAGGCGTGACGGAACTCGTTCAGATCGAACAAAGGAAACCATCATGAAGACCATCGTTTTTGCAAATCAAAAAGGCGGCACGGGCAAGACCACCACCGTGATCAATACCGGAGATGCATTGGCGCGTGCCGGCAAGCGCGTTCTCCTCGTGGATTTCGATCCACAGGGACATGCCGCCGTTTCACTCAATCTTGATACGG